>ERZ773359.96-NODE-96-length-105575-cov-433.568271_pt1 | contig 105575 bp, 113 predicted proteins | sample MGYA00374955_ERZ773359 | MGnify/ENA primary metagenome ERZ773359 (study PRJEB29098, sample SAMN04486028) | biogas fermenter metagenome | study: EMG produced TPA metagenomics assembly of the Biogas fermentation microbial communities from Germany - Plant 4 DNA1... | reverse complement strand
ATCGAACTGGATTTCACTCAGTTCACTCAGTACGCAGACACTTTCACGGGTAAGTTCCTCAGTCAGAACGGGTACACCAGCGGTGCTTTGGAGAGCTTCACCATTGATCAGAACGGTGTAATCGTGGGTAGCTTTTCCAACGGACTCACGAGAAATCTCGGGCAGGTCGCTCTGGCTAAGTTCGCTAACCCAGGGGGTCTAGTGCGGACTGGATCCACCATGTTTGCGGAGACCGCCAACTCGGGCACAGCCCAGATCGGCTCTCCAGGCGTGCCTGGCTACGGGCAAATTGCCCCCAGTTCCTTGGAGATGTCCAACGTGGATCTCAGCGAAGAGTTCACTGAGATGATCATTACGCAGAGGGGCTTCCAGGCCAACTCGCGGATCATTACCACATCCGATGAGATGCTGCAGGAGCTGGTGAATCTGAAACGATAATGGGCTTAGTTAGTGGGGGCTGCATGCGCAGCCCCACTAGTCCATGAAGGAGTGCGGATACATGGATCTGGCAACCATATTGGGTATTATTGTCGGTCTGGCCTTGATGATCGTCTCCATCATGATAGAAGGGGACATTTCGCTCTTTGTGAGCCTGCCCAGCCTCATGATCGTTCTTGGCGGCACCATGGCTTCCATCATGGTCAACTTCTCCATGAAGGAAGTGCTCAGCGTGCTTCCCCTGCTCAGGGTGGCCTTTTCCAGACAAGACAACGACAACACCCAGATCATCGAAACCCTAGTGGAGTTTGCTGAAGTCTCGCGCCGGGAAGGACTCCTCGCCTTGGAGGAGAGGGCCCAGGCTACCAATGAACCCTTTCTCCAGAAGGGCATTCAACTCATTGTGGACGGCACCGATGCGGAACTTGTGCGCAACATCCTGGAAATTGAGCTGTACTTCTTGGAGGAGCGCCACCGCATAGGCCAGCGCATCTTCGAGCAGATGGGACAGCTATCGCCGGCCTACGGGATGATTGGCACACTGATCGGACTCATAGCCATGCTGGGCGCCTTAGACAAGCCGGAACAGGTAGGTATGGGTATGGCCGTGGCACTCATTACCACGCTTTACGGCGCGGTCTTTTCTAACCTCATATTTCTGCCCATAGCCGGTAAACTCCGCTTGAAGAGCAATGAAGAAGTACTCATGAAGCAGGTGATGATCGAGGGAATTCTGTCCATCCAGGCAGGGGAGAATCCCAGAATTGTAGAAGAAAAGCTGAAGTCGTTCCTCTCGCCGGTGGAAAGGGAGGCGGCCGGACGGGATCGGTCCAGATCGCAGTCCGCTCCAGAGGGAGTGACGGTGAATGCGTAAGAGACAGCGGGATGACTCAGCATCCAGCGGGTCTTGGCTCACTACTTATTCAGACATGATGTCACTCTTGCTGGCCTTTTTCGTGTTGCTGTTCTCGTTTTCATCGATAGATGAACAACGATTCGCCTCCATAATCTCCGCGTTTCAAAATTACATGGGGATCCTCCATGAAGGGACCGGGCAGCTAGATCAGCCTGGCCCTCTGCCCTTTGACTATTCTGATGTGGGTCAGCGCCAGCTTCAGGAGTTGTTTGAGGTGTTGAGCGAGCTGGTTGAGGCGGAAGGGTTATCCGGCGTGGAACTTGAGTTGGAGGAACGGGGGCTGATTGTGCGTTTCGCCGAACAGGTCTTCTTTGATTTGGGTGAAGCCACCTTAAAGCCCGAGGCTGTCGAGGTGCTGAGAACGCTGGCCGGCACCCTCAGGGCCCTGCCCAATCCTCTGCGGGTGGAAGGGCACACAGATGACTGGCCCATCAGCACTGCTCGCTTTCCTTCCAACTGGGAGTTGAGTGTACATAGGGCAACCAATGTGATTCGTTTTCTCGTTGAGGAGGAAGGGTTTGATCCCCAAAAACTCTCAGCTGCGGGATATTCGGAGTACCGTCCCATCAGGCCCAACGACACTGCTGAGAACCGCGCCATGAATCGCCGGGTTGATATCGTCATCCTCAACATCGATCTTTGGGATTTTGAACCCAATTGAGGAGGCTTAGAAATGGCCAGGAAAGTAGAAGTAGATCTGAAATTACTTATAGTTGCTGTGGCTTTCGTGATCCTAGCCACGGTGGGGAGTGCGTTTACCACCTATCTGATCTTCCGCGGCAACGCTGCGCAGACTCCTCAGGGGGCAGAGGCCTCTGTCGAACGCAGGGAGTTGGGCCCAACCTATGAGCTGGGTGAGTTCACGCTCAACCTGCTGTCCTCACCCAATCAGCGGCGCTTCATTCGCACGCAGATTGTCTTGGAGGCCAGCAACAAGAAAGTGGTGGGTGAGCTCGAAAAACGGATGCCCCAGGTTCGTGATGAAGTGATAACGATCGTTAGAGCCAGAACCGCCGAAGATCTGAGCACTCAAGCGGGTATGGAATCATTGCGCCTAGACATTTTGAAGGCCATGAACACCCTTGTCTCCAAGGGTGAGGTTACCGACGTGTTTTTCATTGATTTGATCATCCAGTAGTTGAAGAAGGGGGTCACTATGCCTAGTTCGATTCTATCCCAAGGCGAAATCGACGCTTTGCTGCAGGGAACTGGCTCTCAGCCGCGTTCAGATGCTCTGCTGGATGCGCTCAGAAGAGCTTTCTTCAGCGCGCTGGATCAACTGATCACCTCGTTTGACGAACCTGAGATGAACGGGCCCTACGTGGAGCGTCTGGAACACAGTCTGGCCCAGGAGGTGGCTCCCGCCGCCTTTGTTGTTGCCGCAGAACTTGGCGGCCGCGATCTTCTGCTGCTGGTGTCCACTCCAGATGCGGAAAGACTCGCAGAGGAGCTGGGTATTGCGCCCCTAACTATGATGGAGGCCATGGGACAGGCCTGGGTTTCCCAGCTCGCGCAGGCGCTGGATCTGGGATACACAGTTTATCAAGGCCAGCAGGTGGAACTAGAAGCCCTGTCACTGCCTCCGGGGAGTAGACCCCATCTGGTCCGCTATTTCCTGCGCACAGGCCAGGAGCGTCTGGAACTGTGCGTTGTGATCACAGACTTCGAAGGCCTGGAGCCCTTGGCGGAGCAAGCTGCGCAGAATCCTTCCGCTCAGAAGACTAACCCTCTCCAGCCAGGCAGGAAATTGATGAAGGGGCCCGAACTTGCCGTTGGGAAGGCCGTGTTTACGCCCATTGGAGATCTCGGCCATGTGGAAAATAAGCAGGGGTTGGGCCTCTTGGAAGACATTGACCTGACCATCACGGTCGAACTGGGACGCACCACCTTGACCCTCAACGAGATCCTGGATCTGAAGCCCCAGTCAGTGATTGAACTGGATAGGATCGCGGGAGAACCGGTGGACGTGTATGTCAACAACAATCGGGTGGCCCGCGGCGAGGTGGTGGTTTTGGACGACAACTTCGGAGTGCGTATCCTGGAAATAGTGCCCAAATCACAGCGGACGAGGGAGTGAGCCGGGGATGGATACGGAGCTGATCTGGGGCCTTGTCCGCGTTATCCTGGCTCTGGCCATAATCGTTCCCCTTACGATCCTGGCCACCCGCTGGTATGGGAGAAGGCAGGTTGGGGGGCAGGATTTGCGCGTTAAAGAGGCTCTGTCCTTGGGTGCTAACCGGGCCCTTTATGTTGTACTGTGGGAGGACAGGCAGTTTTTGCTCGGTGTCACCGGCCAGCAGATAACGGTTTTGGGAGAAAAGCCGCAGCCGCAGTCGGAACAGAAGGAGGTACCGGAGTAGATGGGCTTTTTGCAGACAACAATTCCCTTTCCCAGTGTCGATATTGGCATTGGGATTGCCGAGGGTCCAGGGGATGTAGCCATCACTCTGCAGGTGCTCCTTTTGTTAACCGTTCTCACCTTGGCCCCAGCCATACTTGTGCTTGTAACCTCGTTTACCCGGACAGTGATTGTCCTTTCTTTAATCCGCAATGCTTTGGGTACCAACCAAGTCCCACCAAACCAGGTTCTAATCGGCCTGGCCCTGTTTTTAACCGCCTTTGTTATGGCGCCCACTTTCAGCGCGGTTTACACTGACGCACTGCTGCCCTATTTCAACGGCGAACTTTCCTTTGAGGAGATGTGGACGGTGGGCCTGGAACCCATCAGGGCGTTCATGCTGGGGCATACCAGGGAGACTGATCTGGAGATGTTTGTGGCCTTGCGCGGCCAGGAGAGGCCGCAGACGCCTGCCGATATCGATACCCTTACGCTTATTCCCGCTTTTGTCATCTCTGAGCTGAAAACCGCCTTCCAATTGGGGTTTGTCATATTCATACCCTTCTTGGTCATTGATATGGTGGTGGCGTCTACCCTCATGGGTATGGGGATGATGATGCTCCCGCCCATCATGATTTCGCTGCCCTTTAAGCTCATGTTGTTCGTGCTGGTTGACGGCTGGCATCTGATAGTGCGCTCGCTGCTGGCAAGTTTCACGTGAGAGGTGGTTAAATGACTGATCAAGTCGTTGTCAGTATTGCCAGGGATGCCGTCTTGACCATATTGCTGGTGGCCGGCCCGGCGTTGGGCATCGGTATGTTGGTGGGGCTGTTGGTGAGCATTTTCCAGGCTACCACCCAAATCCAGGAGCAGACCCTCACCTTCATTCCTAAAATCGTGGCCGTATTGGTTTCCTTAGTGATTTTTGGTCCCTGGATGATCAGGCGCTTGGTGGATTTTGCCCAACGCCTATTGAGCGAACTGCCATCATTTATCAGGTAGGGGGAGGCCGCGAAGTTGATTTCCGTAGTTGATTTCGTCCGCTTCTCCCTAAGTTTTATCCGCATGGCGACCTTTTTCGCGGCTGCTCCACCGTTCAACAGGGCAAACGTGCCGGTCATGGCCAGAGTGGGCTTTGCCGCGCTCTGCGCACTCGCCGCCCTGCCGCCTTTGGATCCACAGTGGGATGTGAGTTCCTGGTCCGTTCTAGCCGTTCTCGCCCTACACGAAGTGGCGGTGGGATTGCTTTTAGCTCTCGCTGTGATCCTGGTTTTTGCCATAGTGAGTTTTGCCGGTCATTTCGTGGACGTGCCCCTGGGTTTCGGCATGGCCTCGGTGTTTGACCCTGGTTTTGGCGGACAGGTGCCCGTTTTTTCACAGTTCTACTATGTGGTGACGGTGTTGATTTTTCTCGGCCTTAATGCCCATTTACGATTGATCCAGGCCGTACAGCACTCCTTTCTGCTCCTGCCCTTTGGTGGCGCAATCCGCCTGGAACCAACGTTTCAGCTGCTGGCCAGCCTCACTGGGCAGATGTTTGTCGTGGGCCTAAAGATCGCCCTGCCAGTGATGGCCACCATCTTGCTCACCGACATCGGCCTGGGCATCGTCATTCGCGCTGTTCCCCAGATTAACGTGTTTGTGCTGGGCTTTCCCATCAAAATCATGGTGGGCATGGTCGTTGTGGTCTTTGCTATCCCGGCGGTGGTACACATCATCACCCAGTTGTTCAGCACAGACGGGCTGTTGTTCCGCTACCTTCAGGAGCTTTTGTCTCTAGGGGGGAGTTAAGTGGTAGACCATCGCTTCAACTTGCAGCTGTTTGCAGGGGAAAAAACGGAGCCCGCGACACCGAGGCGCCGGGAAGAGGCGCGCAAAAAGGGGCAGGTAGCGAAAAGCGCTGAGGTCTCCACCGCGGTAATGGTCCTAACAGGCTTTATCCTCATTAGGGCGCTTGGTCCCTTTATGTGGCAGCATCTTTCCGAGACGGTGTCCCACTTCCTGGGTAACCTGGCCGAATGGGAGGGGGACTTACCCGGGCTGGGCAGCATGTTTCTGCTGGCCTTGCTTAAGCTAGGCCTAATCGTTGGTCCCATCCTCTTAGTCTTTCTCATCGCTAGCCTCTTAAGTCAGGTTATCCAAGTGGGTTTTATGGCCACCAGCGAAGTTTTGATGCCCAAGTTTTCCCGGATTAACCCCCTGGAGGGATTCAAGCGGATCTTTTCCAAGCGGGCGCTGGTGGAGTTCTTAAAGTCCGCGGCCAAGGTGACCATGGTGGGATACCTGGTTTACAGCCAGATGCGGGGCAACTTGGAATGGCTTCGCAACGTGGGTCTTGTGGATTTGGTCCAGAGCAGGACCCTCATCTTTGACAGCATCTACCGCCTGGGGCTGCAGGTAGGCTTGTTCTTGCTGGTCCTGGCCGCGGCCGATTATTGGTGGCAGCGGCGGGAATTCGAAACCAGCATCCGTATGTCCAAAGAAGAGATTAAAGAGGAGTACAAGCAGATGGAAGGCGATCCCCTGATCCGCTCCAGGATTCGCCAGCGTCAGCGTCAAATGGCCCAGCAGCGGATGATGCAGGCCGTGCCCACGGCTGACGTGATCGTCACCAACCCCACCCACTTCGCGGTGGCCATTAAGTATACGCCTGGGGAGATGGCTGCGCCCCAAGTGGTGGCTAAGGGGCGGGGCTTTATTGCCCAAAGGATCAAGGAAGAAGGGCAAAAGCATCGTATTACTACAGTACAGAACCCGGAGCTGGCTCGGGCTCTGTACGACTCAACCGAAGTGGGGCAGGAGATCCCTGCTCATCTCTATCCTGCTGTAGCCGAGGTTCTAGCCTTTGTATATCGCTTGCGCAGGAAAACGGTTTAGGGTTAGGCATAAAGGATGGTGGACATGGCCAAGTCGGGGGTTTCACTTAACCAGTATACGGGACGGCTGAGCGACCTGTTTGTGGTCCTTGCGGTGGTACTCATTGTGATCATGATGGTACTTCCTCTGCCTCCTTTTGTTCTTGATCTGCTGTTGGCCGTGAACATTAGCTTGTCCCTGCTCATCCTGCTCATATCCATGAGTATCCGGGAAGCTTTGGAGATCTCCGTGTTCCCGTCGCTGCTGTTGATCACCACCCTCTTCCGCCTTGCTTTGAGCGTCTCCTCAACGCGGTTGATTCTGCTCACTGCCAACCCGGGCCGTATCATCGTAGCCTTCGGCGATTTCGTAGTGGGCGGAAACTACGTGGTGGGTTTTGTGATCTTCCTGATCCTGGTGATCGTCCAGTTTATAGTGATCACCAAAGGCGCCGAGAGGGTGGCAGAAGTAGCCGCCCGCTTCACTTTGGACGCCATGCCGGGCAAACAGATGAGTATTGATGCGGATTTGAACTCAGGGCTAATCACGGAAAGCGAAGCCCGCCACCGCCGTCAGCTCATTGCCAGAGAAGCGGACTTTTACGGCGCCATGGACGGTGCTGCTAAGTTTGTCAAGGGAGATGCCATTGCCGGCATCATCATTCTGGTCATTGACCTGTTGGGCGGCTTGGCTGTGGGCATGTTCCAAAGGGGCATGGACTTTTCCGGCGCCTTAAGCCGCTTCGCGCTTTTGACCGTAGGCGATGGGCTGGTCACCCAGATCCCGGCGCTGCTCATCTCCACGGCCACTGGCATCGTTGTCACCAGGGGCGCTTCCGAAAACAATCTGGGGACAGACGTAACCCGCCAGCTCTTTGCCCAATACCGCACCTTGGGCACCGCGGCAGTGGTGGTGGCACTCTTTGGCCTGGTGGGTGGGCTGCCTAAGCTGCCCTTCTTGGCCTTGGCTGCTTCCTTTGGAGCCCTGGCTGCGGCCATGAAAAAGGCTGAAAAGGGGCAGGAGTTGGAAGAGGAAACTGTCATGGAACAGCAGCGGTTGGAGGAAGCCCGCAAGCCAGAGAGCGTGGTTTCGCTGCTGCAGGTGGATCCCATTGAGATGGAAATCGGCTACAGCTTGATTCCCTTGGTAGACGAGTCGCAGGGCGGGGATCTGCTTGATCGCATCAGCATGATCCGCCGGCAGTGCGCCATTGAGTTGGGAATCCTGGTGCCCGTAATCCGCATCAGAGATAACCTCCAGCTTAACCCCGATGAGTATGTGGTCAAGATTAAAGGAATCCAGGTGGGGCGCGGAGAACTAATGGTTAACCATTACCTGGCCATGGATGCGGGAGGTGTAACGGAAGAGGTTAGCGGTATCCCCACTACGGAACCGGCCTTCGGGCTGAAGGCGCTCTGGGTGGATACCGCGGCGCGTGAGCGTGCCGAGTATGCGGGTTACACGGTGGTGGATCCACCGGCGGTGCTGGCCACGCACCTCACGGAAATCATCCGCACCCACGCCCATGAACTGCTGGGCCGCCAGGAAGTGAAGACTCTCCTGGACGGCGCTCGGGAGAACTTCTCCGCGGTTGTGGACGAGCTCGTGCCGGATCTTTTGACAGTGGGAGATGTACAGAAGGTACTGCAGAATCTGCTGCGGGAAGGGGTGCCCATCCGCAATCTGGTAACCATTTTGGAAACGCTGGCTGATATGGCACCTGTGACAAGAGATGTGGACTATTTGACGGAATATGTGCGGGAAGCTCTGGGACGACAACTCTGTCAAATCTACCAAGAAGACGGGGTGCTCTCCGTCCTGACCTTGAGTCCGGAGTGGGAAGAGGCCATCGCCGATTCCCTGGAGCATACGGACCGGGGTTTGACCGTGGCCCTGGATCCCCGGATTTTGCAGGAGCTCTATAGCGCACTGGGACACGCTCTGGAACAGCACATTCTCCCCTACCCGTTGGTTTTGGTTTCGCCGCAGATCAGAATGGCTGTGAAAAGGCTGACTGAACGGGCTATTCCTCGTTTGATTGTCCTATCCTACAATGAGATCAGCCCGGATGTTCAGGTGAACGCGGTGGGGACGGTGATGTGGAAGCATGAGGGTTAAGAAATTCACGGGAAGGACGATACAAGAAGCAGTAGAGAATTTGCGCCAGGAGTTTGGTAGAGACGCAGTCATCCTGCATACCACCCAAAAAAGGCGCTGGTTCTGGGGGCGCATTGGACCAAAACGCTACGAGGTTGTGGGGGCGTATGATGCCAACTATCGCTCTGCGAACCGCAATGCCCGGGCGTCCACTGCGGCGAGACCCGTGGGTGCAGAGCCAGAGCAGGAAGTGGCCGATTATCGTCCGGATCCCGCCTGGTCGGAAACGGTCCAAAGCCTGTACAGCCGTTTGATCAAGGTGGATATTCCCAAAGATTTAAGTGTGCAGCTGATCAAGGAAGTCTTGAGTCAGCTGCCCAAAGAGGACTGGAACAACAAGGCTAAGCTGTGGAACCAGCTCACCGCGGTAACGGCGGGCCGCCTTAAGACATCCGAACCTTGGGAGTTCGATGGAACGCCCCGCATCGTGGCTTTGATCGGCCCCACCGGGGTGGGGAAAACAACCACCATTGCCAAACTGGCCGCCAATTTCTCTTTGGTGGCGGACCGCAAGGTGGGCTTGATCACCGTTGATACATACCGCATTGCCGCGGTGGAACAGCTAAAGACCTATGCGGAGATTATTGGTCTTCCCCTGCACGTGGCCTACAGCCCTAGAGAGCTCAAGGAGGGCATAGCCAAGTTGAGGGATCGCGATCTGATCCTCATCGACACCGCAGGGAGGAGCCAGAACAACCAGCTGCACATCGCCGAGCTCAGGAACTTCTTTGATGGCATAGAGGCTGAAATGCACTTGGTGATCAGCGCCACTACCAAACCACGGGATGTGGACCAGATCATATCGGTTTTTGGGCAATTGCCGATTGATCGGGTGATCATCACGAAACTGGATGAAACAAGCGCTTACGGAGTCCTGCTTCACACCTGTGAACGGGCCAAAGCGCCCATTGCCTTTGTCACCACTGGGCAGGGGGTACCAGAAGATATCGAGGTGGCAGATGGCCAACGAATTGCCCAACTTATTCTGGGGGACGCGTGAAGATGAGAGATCAAGCAGCAGAGTTGAGGAGACTGGTGGCAAAAAAGGGACCCAGCTCTCGAATCATCGCTGTGACAAGTGGAAAAGGCGGGGTTGGGAAAACGAATTTTGCTGTTAACTTAGCGTTGGCCCTGCGTCAGATGGATTACAGGGTAGTTCTCATTGACGTTGATTTAGGTTTGGCTAACGCAGATATTATTTTGGGCATAACTCCCAAGTACAACTTGGGCCACGTTATGCAAGGCGAAAAGACGCTGCAGGAGGTCATCATGGAAGGACCTCTGGGCCTGATGATCATCTCGGGAGGGTCGGGGATCACGGAACTGGCCAACCTCGATGGGTGGCGCCTGGAGGCTTTTGTCTCCTCCTTTGAGCAGTTGAACCAGGAGTTCGACTACGTGATCCTGGATACGGGGGCAGGAGTCCACCGCGCGGTGATGAGTTTTGTGCTGGCTGCCACGGACATCATTGTGGTTACTACTCCCGAACCTACCGCGATCACTGATGCTTATGGACTGCTGAAGATCATCCATCAGCGGGCCGGGCACGCTAAGGTGCGCCTCGTTGTCAATATGGCCAAGAGCCCGGCGGAAGCTGAAACGGTGGCTGAGCGGCTCAATTCGGTTTTGCGGGAGTTTGTGCGGTGGGAAGTGGAGTACGCGGGATATATTCTCACCGAGTCGCAAGTGGTTCGGGCTATTGCCGCACAGCAGCCCATACTGCTGTCTTTTCCATCTTCCATGGCCAGTCGGTCCATTAAGCGGATCGCCGGGGTGTTGGCGGGTGAAGAAGGCGCCAGCCAACCCATGGGATTTAGGGGCTTCTTTGCCAGAGTATCTGGGTTTCTGCACATTTAGAGAGGGAATGATATGCAGCTCATACCTAATCAACTTGTGGAGCTACATCTGGACAGTCCCGGAGGTCCTCAGATCTACCGCACAAGGGTGGAAGATGTTTACGATGATATCGTTGTTATGGGTGCCCCTTTGGAGCGGGGTTCTGTGGTGCCCATCCGCATCGGGACAGAAGTGACCATCCAGTTTAAAAGGAAGGGATCTGGTCAAGAGGGGCGCTTCAGCAACCGGGCGGTGGTAGAAAAGCGGTTTCGGACCGCTGTTCCCCTCCTGCAGCTGCGCCTACTGGGCGACTGGGAGAAAACCCAGGAGCGGATGTTTGTGAGGGTGCCTGTCCATATTGATGCAGTGGTGGTTCCCGTGCAGGAGAGTGGTGAGGAGCTATCGGCCCAAACCGGGCTGATTCTCAATCTCAGCGGGGGCGGCTTTTTACTGCGCAGCGATCATCCCTTCCAAATAGACGACGAGGTGCGCATATCCTTCCGCCTTGGTGAAGACCAGATCGTGGCCAAAGCGTTTGTTGCGCGGTTTGTACCCACCGACGCCGGGCAAGATTACGGCTTCGCCTTTTTGGATATTCCTGAAGCCATGCGCAAGGTAGTTATCCAGTTTGTGTTTAGGCGTCAGATCGAACTGGCCGGGATTGCTCGGGAGGATATCACTTAGTTCATTCCCCATGGGGTGAAAAATGTGTCATTGCAGAGGGAGCAGAATCGCATCGAAGAGCTGTGGCGCAGGTACAAAGAGGACGACGATGCCCAGGCGCGAGAACAGCTCATTGAAGAATACATACCGCTGGTTAAGTACGTGGCTGGACGCCTGGCCATGAACTTGCCCAGCAGCGTTGATGTGGGCGACTTGGAGAGCTTCGGCTTTTTTGGCCTGTTAGATGCATTAGAAAAATACGATGCAGATCGCAATACGAAATTTGAGACGTATGCCACCACTAGGGTTCGGGGCGCCATCATTGACGGTCTGCGCTCCCTTGATTGGGTTCCCCGGAGCACCCGTTCCAAGGCCCGCCTGGTGGAAAGTCAAATCTATGAGCTCACCAACGATCTGGGGCGCACTCCCACCAACGAGGAAGTGGCAGCCGCTTTAGGGCTCGATCTCGATGAGTATTACGGACTCCTTTCTGAGCTGAAGGGAGCCAACCTCTTTTCACTGGATGAAGCCGCCGCTGCTACCGAGCAACCAGGCGACAACTTGCGGATTTTGGATCTGGTTGTCGATCAAGGACTGCTCCCCGATCAGCAGGTTGTGGAGCGGGAGAGCGTTGAAGAACTGGCCGCCGCCATTGATCAGCTCTCTGAGCGAGAGCAGCTTGTACTGGCACTCTATTATCACGAGGACTTGACGCTGAGAGAAATCGGTCATGTGCTGAATGTTTCTGAATCTAGGGTATCCCAGATCCATACCAAGGCCATTATGACCTTGAGGAACAGGCTCACTTAGGAACGGAGGTTGCAGCCATGTCCATCAAGTTTCCCGATTTTCAAATTTTGGTTGCCCGTTCTGATCAGGTACCCAAGGTTAACCGGGAGGGGGATCCCACGGGCGCAGCAGGCCGCCTTGCTCCCCAGGTGAGTGAAGAGTTTGCTGACCGCGAACGTCGTGTGGTACTGAACAGAGAAAAGGAACGCATCCGCGATCGCAAAGAGGACAGAAGGCGGAGGCACGACCGGGACGGAAGCGGACGGCCGCGGGGCGGACGAAGGCGGATTGATCTGCGGGCCTAGGGGGTCGGTAGGGTGGAGTACTTCCTCGTGTTTACATTGGGTATAGCAACCACGGTTTTGGTGTTCTTCCTGCTTAAACCGGCTCTATTCACGCGCCCGAATACTGACTACTCTGTTCTGGAAATGATGGTGGAAGAGGCCATCAACCAGCTGGAAGAACGGCAGGGGGAGATCTTGGCCGAAATCGAGGAACAGCATCAAGCCCTTTTGGAGCTGCAGAAACAGATTGTGAGCAGCTTTATCCCCGAGTACCAGCAGTCGCCAAAGGTTCTGGCCGTCCTGGAGCTGGCGGCCCAGAACAAGGATGTGGCGGATATTGCCAAGAAGTTGGGCTTAGGGCTGGGGGAAGTTGAACTCATTCTGGAGCTAAATAAAGAAAGCGAACCCCTTGCTGAAAGCGGCTAACTGTGCTATATTAGCAAGTGGTGTGAATACACACGCTTCTGGATGGGAGGTAAGGGTGCCTTTTGGTCTTACCCCTAAATGAAAGGAGCGGAGGACAAAACTAATGGAAGGAGGTGGACGAATTGGCCGTAGTTACCATGAAACAGCTTCTGGAGGCCGGCGTTCACTTTGGTCATCAGACCCGCAGATGGAATCCCAAGATGCAGCAGTACATCTTCACAGAAAGAAACGGGATTTACATCATTGACCTGCAGAAAACAGTTAGAAAAGTGGATGAAGCTTACAATTTCATTCGTGAGACCGTGGCCGCGGGCAAGTCGGTTCTGTTCGTGGGCACGAAAAAGCAGGCCCAAGAAACCATTCGCGAAGAAGCGGAACGTTGCGGCATGTTTTACGTCAACCAGCGTTGGCTGGGTGGTATGCTGACCAACTTCAAGACTATTTCCTCGCGGATTGGCCGCCTGGAAGAGATCGAGAAGATGGAGGCCGATGGCCTGTTTGACGTTTTGCCCAAGAAGGAAGTTACGCAGCTGCGCAAGGAAAAAGACCGCTTGACGCGCTTTTTGGGCGGTATCAGGGATATGAAGACCCTGCCTGGCGCAGTGTTTGTCGTGGATCCCCGCAAAGAACGCATTGCTGTGGCAGAAGCTCGTAAGCTGGGTATTCCCATCGTGGCCATCGTAGATACTAACTGCGATCCCGATGAGATTGATTACGTTATCCCCGGCAACGATGATGCCATTCGAGCCGTGAGGCTCCTCACATCAACCATGGCCAGTGCAGTGGTGGAGGCGAGAGAAGGGGCCAGCTTCGCAGAGGATCAGCAGGAAGCTTCTCAGCAAAGAGAAGGCGTGATCGCCGAAGGCGACGCGGAGAATTCTGCAGAGGAAGAATAACTGAAGCCAAGAGGGTGGGAGGGTGACTCTCACCCCTCTTTTCAATCGATTCAGAAGGAGGGTTAATATGGCGGAAGTAACAACAGGCATGGTCAAGGAGCTGCGGGAGAAGACCGGCGCAGGCATGATGGACTGCAAAAAGGCTCTTGTGGCTACCAACGGAGATATGGACGCGGCAGTTGACTATTTACGGGAAAAGGGCCTGGCTGCAGCGGCTAAGAAATCCGGACGGATTGCCGCTGAAGGTTTGGTAACGTCGTACATACACATGGGTGGCCGCATTGGAGTTTTGGTGGAAGTCAACTGTGAGACAGACTTTGTGGCCAAAACCGATGAGTTTGCGCAGTTAGCTAAGGACATTGCCATGCACATTGCTGCATCCAAGCCCGAGTACGTGTCCAGAGAGGACATTCCCGAATCAGTCTTGGAGCATGAGCGTTCCATTTACGCAGCCATAGCGAAGAACGAAGGCAAGCCCGAGCATATTATCGACAAAATCGTAGACGGACGCTTGGAGAAGTACATTCAAGAGGTTTGCCTCCTGGAACAGCCCTTTGTAAAGGATCCAGACATGACCATTGGTGAGCTTCTCAATGCCAAGATCGCCAAGATTGGCGAGAAGATCTCGGTCAGAAGATTTGTCCGCTATGAGCGTGGTGAAGGGTTAGAGAAACGGCAGGACGATTTCGCCGCAGAAGTAATGGCCCAGATGGGGCAGTAGGGAGGACACCGTAGGTGTTCTCCTTTTTTTGCTGGAGGGATCTTCCGTTTTGAGCAGAATAATTAAGGGGTGACGTGCATGCTAGAGCCGAAATACAGGCGAGTGGTACTGAAATTGAGCGGAGAAGCGCTGGGCGGTGGCGGTTATGGGATTAACCCCGAAGTGGTCAACTACATAGCCCAGGAGATCAGCAGTGTGCAGCGCTTAGGGGTGGAGCTGGCCATCGTGGTAGGCGGGGGGAACATCTGGCGCGGTGCCGTGGGCAGCGCCAAGGGCATGGATCGCAGCACTGCCGACTACATGGGCATGCTGGCCACGGTGATCAACGCCCTGGCCCTACAGGACGCCTTGGAGCAGCTAGATGTTCAGACTAGGGTGCAGACGGCCATCGAGATGCGGCAGATAGCGGAGCCCTATATCAGGCGCCGAGCCATCCGTCATCTGGAGAAGGGGCGGATCGTGATTTTCGCTTCCGGTACCGGTAATCCCTATTTCTCCACAGATACCACGGCAGCCTTAAGGGCGCTGGAAATTGAGGCTGAAGTCATTCTCATGGCCAAACGGGGGGTAGATGGCGTCTACAGTGCCGATCCCCGCACCGATCCCGATGCTGAGCGCTACGAGACCATCAGTTATTTGGAAGTGATCAATCGCGGACTTGGAGTTATGGATACCACTGCCACTTCGCTCTGCATGGACAACAACATCCCCATGATCGTTTTTAACTTCGATGAGCCTGGCAGCATTGCCAAGGCTGTCTGCGGATCAAGAATAGGTACATACGTAGGAGGCGAATGAGATGATTGGTCAGATTATGGACGACGGAAAAGCCAGGATGGAAGAGGTCATTGTCCGAACCAAGAAAGCATTTGCCAGCGTGCGCACGGGCCGCGCCAATCCAGCGCTGCTTGATCGCATTATGGTTTCCTATTACGGCACGCCCACACCCCTGAACCAGATGGCCAGCGTCAGCGTTCCGGAACCCAGGATGCTGGTGATCACTCCATGGGACAAGAGTTCCATCAAGGATATTGAGAAGGCCATCCTCACCTCCGATTTGGGTCTGGTTCCCAACAACGATGGGTCCGTGATCCGCTTGGCCATCCCGCCCCTGACAGAGGAACGCCGCAAGGAGCTCGTCCGTCTGGTGCGGAAAGACGCGGAGGATCATCGCGTTGCCGTGCGCAATATCAGGCGCGATCTCAATGAAGCCGCCAAGAAGCTGGAAAAGGATGGCGAAATCTCCGAAGATGATCTGCGCCGTGCCCAGGACGACATTCAAAAGCTTACCGATCGCTTCATCGAGCAGATCGACGAGCTGCTCAAGGCCAAGGAAAAGGAGATCATGGAGGTTTGAGCGCGCACCACGAGAGCTCGGAATGGGAATTCTTGATCGGCTATCCCCTGGAGCAAGCGGAAGAAATCCTCAAGGAGGAATCTGCAGCCTATGAGGTGATCTGGACTTCAGCTCCCAAGAAACAGACTGTCACAAGTAGCCAAGACCCTGGGGAAGATGCCTACGTGATTGCTGTGCGCAGCGGCTCGCCCCTGCGACTCGTCTGCGCGGTTCAAGACTGGCATGTGGAGTAGGAGGCATACACTTGAGCAAGAAATCGAGGGGGCTACCGGCACATGTGGCCATCATCATGGATGGCAATGGACGCTGGGCTAGACGCAGAGCCCTCCCCCGTTATTTCGGGCATCGGGAAGGGGTAAAGGCCCTGAAAACAGCGGTTCGCTTTGCCGCCGAGCGGGGCATCCCCACCCTAACCGTATACGCCTTCAGCACGGAGAACTGGCGCAGGCCCAGGGAAGAGGTGGACTTTCTCCTGGACTTGATGTATAAGACCTTTGCGCAGGAGATCGAGGAACTGCACAAGGAGGGTGTGCGCGTCCGGCTGGTTGGAGATCGGACGAGTCTCTCCCAAGAGATTCAGGCCGTTTGGGCCAGGGCGGAGCAGATCACCGCACAGAACACGCGGCTCACCCTGAACGTGGCGTTCAATTACGGCGGCCGTGCGGAGCTGACCAGGGCCGCCAGGGAGCTGGCCAGCCAAGTAGCCCGCGGCGAGCTTGCCGCGGAAGAGATCACGGAAGAACGCCTGGCGAGCCAGCTGTATACCTGGCCGAGCCCGGATCCGGATTTGGTGATCCGTACAGGGGGCGAGCAGCGCTTGAGCAACTTCCTGCTCTGGCAGGCTGCCTACAGCGAGCTGTACGTCACAGATGTTCTCTGGCCAGATTTCGGTGAAAAGGAGTTTGAGCAAGCTCTGCAGGATTACCTCAGCCGAGAGCGCCGCTTCGGACAAGTATCGGCAAAGGAGCAGAACAGGTAGATGTTAGCCCAGCGTGTCCTAACCGCAGTCGTCGGGATCCCCATTCTCTTGGGCGGCCTTTATCTTGGAGGTGCCGCCTGGCGCCTACTGGTGGCACTAGTGATCCTAGTTGGCCTGTGGGAATTCGCTTCCATGAGCGGCCCCGGGCTTTACTTGGATTATCTGGCCGTTTCCGGACTATCGTTTTTGGCAGTCACATATAGTGGTGTAGATGGAACAAAGCTGCTCCTTTGGCTAGCCCTGCAGCTCGTTTACTATCTGCTCCGAGCTTCCTTCAGTGGCATGCGCAATTTTGGTTCCGCCGCCAATCTTCTCGGGGTTTTTTACGTAGTAGTACTCTACAGCTTCCTGGTCTTGGTCCGGGAGGAGTTCGGGATCACCTGGACGCTCTTCGGTTTTCTGGTCACTTGGGCCACGGACACCGGAGCCTATTTCGGAGGACTGAAGTACGGAAGGCGCAGGCTCTGCCCGGAGATCAGCCCCAAGAAGTCCGTGGAAGGTGCCCTGTTTGGTCTGGTGGGCGCAGCGGTGGCGGGGATGATCTTTGCCTTCTTTGCCAAACAGGCGCTGATGCAGTCAGCAGTCTTTGCAGTGGTACTGTCCATCTGCGGCCAGTTGGGCGATTTGGTGGAGTCTGCCTTAAAGCGTGAGCGGGCAGTGAAGGACAGCGGTTTCATACTGCCTGGTCACGGAGGTATCCTCGACCGCTTCGACTCACTGGCCTTTGTTTTCCCGGTTCTATATGCCCTGTTGTTCCTCTTCGCTTAGCCCTTCGTGACCCCGGAAGAGGGGTGGCGTGTTGCTTCCACCGGTTGTGGCGGCCGCTGTGGGGTTTTGTGTGGTCCTCGCCCTGCTTAAGCTGGCCTTTCCCTACATCGCCCCGTTCCTGCTGGGTCTCAGCCTGGCTGTCCTTTTGGATGTCCCGGTGAGCTTCTTGGAGTCCAAGGGCTGGCCCCGGCCTGTCACATCTCTGGTGCTGGTGGCGGCGGCCTTTTTGGCGGTTCCAGTGCTGGTGGGTTTGTTCCTGGTTAAACTCTGGCAGGAGATCCAGGCCCTGTTGGCCCTGGGCCTTGTGGGCCGTTTGGCCGGGGAGCTCGCAGAACATGTGCTGCCGCTGCTGGAGAGAATACCCTTTGCTTCTGAATGGGATTTCGCCGGGCTGTTTGCGCTGCCCCAGGTGCTGCTGGGCTGGGCGTTGGCGATTCCTGATCTTTTCTTGATCTGGACCCTTACCGCCCTCAGCGCTTATTTTTTCCTCCGAGACAAGCGCTTTCTGGTGAAACTGGTCGTCCAACAGCTGCCACGACAGGGCATCAGTATGCGTCAGCTGTATCACGACACCTCGGGGGCCCTGTGGCACATGATCCGCGTCCAACTCCTCCTGGTGCTCCTGTCCACCGGTGTGAGTATGGTCTTTTTTTCACTTTTGCAGCTGCCTTTCCCCCTGCTTTCCGGCTTTTTAGTGGGTTTTTTTGATCTTTGTCCTGTGCTGGGCCCGGGCCTTGTGTACTTAGTCTTCGCTTTGTTCCAGTTTTTCCTGGGCAATTCCAAAACAGCCCTAGCTTTAGGCCTGGGTTATCTGGTAGTATTACTGTTAAGGCAGTGGGGTGAGCCCCATCTGGTTGGCGACCGGTTAGGTCTTCATCCCTTAGCTGCCCTGATCGGTGTGTATGTTGGTTTTCGGTTTTGGGGCCCCCTTGGGGCTGTGGTTGGGCCCATTATACTTGTCTTTTTCAAAGCCTATTGGCGCCAGAAAGGGTTTAGTCATGCCTAACGTAGTTATCCTTGGTTCCACCGGTTCCATTGGAACCCAAACGCTGGATGTAATCCGCACCCTGCCTGATTTCAAAGTGCTGGGCTTGGCCGCCGGATCCAATCATGAGCTGCTTAGGAAGCAGCTTGCCGAGTTTCGCCCGGAGTTTGCCAGCATCCTCCAGCCCGAGCAGGCTCAAGCCCTGGCCCAGGAGTTCTCCCTTCCCGTGTACAGCGATCCTGAAGCCCTGGAGGAGATGGTCACCCATCCCCGCTGCGATGTGGTGGTGGTGGCCGTGGTAGGGGCGGCAGGCCTGAAGCCGGCCCTGGCAGCCCTGAAAGCAGGCAAACGCGTTGCCTTGGCCAATAAAGAGACCCTGGTCATCGGCGGGCATCTGGTCATGGAGTATCGGGAGCAAATTGTGCCCATTGATTCGGAGCACAGTGCCCTGTGGCAGCTCTTCTCTGGAAGGAGCCGAGAGGACATTGCCGAGATCATCCTCACCGCTTCGGGGGGGCCCTTCCGGGAATACGCCGGGGATTTGAGCCGCGTCACTGTGGAACAAGCCTTGGCCCATCCCCGCTGGAACATGGGGGGGAAGATCAGCATTGACTCAGCCACCATGATGAACAAGGGACTGGAAGTGATCGAAGCCCACTGGCTGTTTGATTTCCCCTATGAAGCCATCCACGTGGTGGTGCATCCGGAAAGCATCGTTCATTCCTTGATCCGCCAGAAGGATGGTTCTCTCCTAGCTCAGCTGGGCACAACTGATATGCGCCTGCCCATCCAATATGCCCTCACCCATCCCACCATTCAGACTTCTCCGGTGGAGCCATTAAACCTGGAAGTCTTGGGCCAGTTATCCTTTAGCGCAGTGGATCACGAGCGTTTTCCCAGTTTGGCCCTGGCTTACGAAGCAGGGCAGGCGGGCGGTGCCAAGCCCATAGCCCTCAATGCGGCCAATGAAGAGGCCGTTCGCGCCTTTTTGGAGGGCAAGATCAGTTTTGCCCAAATACCTGAAGTGGTGCGGACGGTGATGGAGGAGTTCACAGGGAAATCATTGCCCGCGCTGGAGGAGATAATAGCAATAGATTCCGCAGCCCGTGCCAGGGCCAAGGCCTGCATGGGCCAGAGAGGATGATTGCATGGTCACGTTGATTGCCTTTGTAGTTGTTTTCGGAACGGCTGTACTCTTCCACGAGCTCGGCCATTTTCTTGTGGCCAAGGCGTCTGGTATCCGCGTCTTCGAGTTCGCGGTGGGCTTCGGCCCGGCCTTGGCCAGCACCACGTGGCGGGGTACCAAGTATTCCTTGCGCGTATTTCCCTTAGGCGGCTTTGTGAAAATGGCGGGTATGGACGAGCCCGTGGACTACGCAGAGGATGTCCCCGCTGACGATGATCCCCGGAGTTTCCAAGCTAAGAGCCTTCCTGTGCGGCTGGGCACCATAGCCGCGGGGCCGTTTATGAACCTTGTCTTAGCCGTGTTGTTGTTCAGCCTCTATTTCATGCTGGTAACGGTGCCGCCCATGGTGACCACGGTGGAACCCAACTCCCCGGCAGAGATAGCCGGTCTCCTTCCTGGAGACACATTCATCAGCATCAACGGAGAAGAAGTGATAGATGCGGACCAAGTTGTAGGCAAAATCCAGCAAGCGGCGGGCCAGGAGATCGAGATCGTGGTACGCCGCCAGGGCAGCCTGCACACTATCAAGGCCGTTCCCCAAGAAGTGGGCGGCCAAGGGCGGCTGGGATTCGGTATCAGCGAAGCCAAGCCGCGGTACCCCTTCCTCACTAGTGTGCGGGCGGCAGCTGTGCAGACCTGGAGGCTCACTGCTCAGCTCGTGGGGGATATTACCCGCATGATCACGGGCAAGCAGCAAGTGGAAATCTCCGGCCCCATCGGTATTGTCCACATCGTGGGGGAGACCGCTCGCCATGGCGTACCGCAGCTGCTCATTTTGGCGGTGATCCTGAACATCAACTTGGGACTGCTGAATCTGCTGCCTGTGCCCGTTTTGGACGGCGGCTGGCTGTTGATTCTCGTTTTAGAAGCAATACGGGGCAAACCCTTGGCACCTGAAACGCGCGGCATCGCGCAGTTTATTGGTTTGGCTCTCCTGATTATGCTCATGCTCTTTGCCACATTTAAGGATCTGGCTCGCTTCAGCCTGTTTTCCTGATGGAGTGTTGTACTATGCGCGAGACTACCCGCCGGGTATGGGTTGGTGACGTGCCCCTGGGAGGGGGCGCCCCCATATCGGTGCAGTCCATGACCAATACTGATACGAGGGACAGCGCGGCCACGCTGGAGCAAATCCAAGCTCTAGCCGAGGCCGGGTGCGAGATCGTGCGCGTCGCGGTCCCCGATGAAAAGGCGGCGGAAGCCCTCTTCACTTTGGTGAAGCACAGCGGCGTTCCGCTAGTTGCCGACATCCATTTTGACTACCGCCTTGCCCTCATGGCTTTGGAGGCGGGAGTGCACAAACTGCGGCTGAACCCCGGAAACATCGGGGATGAGAAGAAGGTGCGTGAAGTTGTCAGAGCCGCCCAGGAAAGGGCTGTGCCCATCCGCATCGGGGTTAACTCCGGTTCCATCGCCCGCCATCTGTTGGAGAAGTACGGATGGACGGCAACTGCCATGGTGGAAAGCGCCCTGGAACACGTGGCCATCTTCGAAAGGCTCGGTTTTCATGATATCGTGATCTCTGTGAAAGCCACTGATATAGATTTCACGCTTCAGGCCTATGAGCAGCTGAGTGAAAGGGTTTCTTACCCGCTCCACCTGGGCATCACCGAAGCGGGCACCAAATGGTTTGGCACCATCAAGTCCGCGGCAGGTTTGGGAGCCCTGCTCTCCAGGGGTATAGGTGATACGCTGCGGGTGTCGCTCACTGCCGACCCAGTAGAAGAAGTGAAAGTGGGCTGGGCTGTTCTTTCCGCCCTAGACCTGCGCCGGCGCGGCCCAGTGTTCATCTCTTGCCCCACCTGCGGAAGAACGGAGATTAATTTGGAAGGAATAGCGCAGGAAGTGGAGAACCGTTTAAGTGATTTTCCGCTGCCCATCACCATCGCGGTTATGGGCTGTGTAGTGAACGGTCCCGGTGAAGCCCGCCACGCTGATCTAGGTATCTGCGGCGGAAAGGGTGTGGGCTTGGTTTTTCGCCGCGGTGAGGTTGTGCGGAAAGTGCGGGAAGAAGAGTTAGTTGATGCCCTAGTGGCTGAAGCTAATAAATTGCTCGAAAAGGATAGGGGATAAGCTATGCTCATGTCGCAGTTGTACGCGCCGACTTTGCGCGAAACGCCTGCTGAAGCTGAATTGGTCAGTCATCAGCTCATGCTCCGGGCTGGGCTGATGCGCAGATCCGCCTCGGGGATGTATTCGTTCCTGCCCCTGGGTCTGCGTGCTGTGCGCAAAGTGGAGCAGATCATCCGGGAAGAGATGAACGCCATTATGGGGCAGGAAGTGCTCATGCCCATTGTGCAGCCTGCGGAGCTGTGGCAGGAGTCTGGGCGCTGGGATGATTATGGAGATGAGATGTTCCGGCTGAAGGACCGTCACAGCCGTGAGTTCTGTTTGGGGCCAACCCATGAAGAGCTAATTACGGCCCTGGTCCGCTCTGAGGTGCGCTCCTACCGCCAGCTGCCACTGCGTCTATACCAGATTCAGAACAAGTACCGCGATGAGATCAGGCCCCGCTTTGGCTTGATGCGCGGCCGGGAGTTCATCATGAAAGATATGTATTCCTTTGATAAAGACGAAGAGGGCCTGGATGAAAGCTATTGGGCGGCCTTCCACGCCTACGAGCGGATTTTCCGGCGCTGCGGCCTGGATGCTCGCCCCGTGGAAGCAGACTCGGGGGCCATTGGTGGAGATGTGACCCACGAGTTCATGGTCCTGGCCGAGGCAGGCGAGGACGCCATTTTGTACTGCACCAAGTGCGGTTACGCGGCCAATGTGGAACGGGCCGAGGGAGTGGACCAAGAGAAAACGGCCCCCGCCGCGGAGCGCGAGCCCCTGCAGGAGGTGGCCACTCCCCAGATCAGCACCATCGCCCAAGTATGTGCGTTCTTGAACAAGGAGCCGCAGGACTGCATCAAGACCTTGATCTATCTTGCCGACGGAAAACCGGTGGCGGCCATGGTGCGCGGCGATCACAACCTCAACGAAATCAAGTTGCGCAAATTCCTCAAGTGCCAGGTTCTGGAGCTGGCGGATGAAGAGACTATTTACAAAGTCTCAGGTGCACCCGTTGGTTTTGCTGGACCTGTGGGGCTGAGCGTCCCCCTCTATGCAGACTATGCTGTAAAGCACGTGGTTAACGCGGTGGTGGGGGCCAATAAGCGGGACGCCCATCTACTCAACGCCAACCTAGACCGTGATTTCACCGTCACCAGCTTCGCCGACCTGCGGGAAACCCAGCCCGGTGACCCCTGTCCGCGCTGTCAAGACGTGCTGCAGGGAGCGCGGGGCATCGAAGTAGGGCAGGTCTTTAAACTGGGAACCAAGTACTCCGAAGCCATGGGGGCAACCTTCCTCCAGGAGAACGGGGTAGAAACGCCGCTAATCATGGGCTGCTACGGTATTGGCGTGGGCAGGACAGTGGCCGCGGTCATTGAGAAGAACCACGATGAAGACGGCATCATCTGGCCCATGAGCATCGCTCCCTACCATGTGATCATTGTGCCGGTGAGCATGGAGGATCCCGTGCAGGCTGAGGCAGCCCGCAAGCTCTATGCGGATCTGCTCGCGGCCGGGGTTGAGACGGTCTTGGACGACAGGGATGAACGTCCAGGCGTGAAGTTTAAAGATGCAGACCTAATTGGCTTTCCCATCCGGGTAACCATTGGACCCAAATCACTGGAGCAAGGCGAAATGGAGATCACTATCCGCCGGAGCAAGGAGAAAAGCAGCCTGCCGATGGAGCAAGTCGTCAGTGAAATACAGAGAATCCTGGAGGGCGGAGATGTAAAGTGAGAGTGGCGGCGATTGTCCCCGCTTATAACGAAGAGCAAACTATCGGACCAGTCATCGAGGCTCTCCTAGATTGCCAGGTGCTTGATGAAATCATCGTGGTCAGCGATGGCTCTGATGATCACACCGTGGAGGTAGCAAGCAAGTACCCGGTAAAAGTTGTTGAGCTGGCAGAAAACGTGGGAAAAGGCGGGGCAATGAGAGCGGGAGCAGATGTGACCGCATGTGAAGTGCTCCTGTTTGTGGACGCAGACTTGGTAGGACTGCAGCGAGATCACATTGAAGCGCTCCTCGAGCCGGTACTATCTGGGCGAACTGCCATGAGCATCGGTGTTTTTTCCGAGGGCAGGCGCAGTACCGATCTGGCCCAGAAGATCGCACCATCCCTTTCTGGCCAGAGGGCTGTGCGCAAGGATCTCTTTGACCAAGTCCCCAAGCTGGAACAAAGCGGCTATGGGGTGGAAGTTGCCCTGACCCACTTTGCCGAGAAACACGATGTGGAAATCGTGCGTGTGCCCCTGCCCACCGTTTCCCAGGTGCTCAAGGAGGAGAAGCGGGGCCTCGTTAAGGGCCTGAGCGCGAGATTGAAGATGTATTGGGATATAATGCGCTCCTTGCGCATCTAGCTTGTCCTTTTTTGCTGCCCCTCGCGGGCTGCGCACCCCCAGGGCGCGCGGTCTTGTGGGGGACTTTTTTGGGGAGGTGAACTGATGACTTCCTTTTACATAGAACCGGAGAACAAGTTCTTTTTGGCTTCCCTAAGTTCAGATCCCCTCATTCAGGAAGTGGAAATTGAGCGCATTGGAGTTGACCCTGAGGCCAGAATGTGGACCTTTGTGTTGAAAGGGCAGCCCAAGGGGGAGCAGACCCTGTGGGATAGGCTCAGCCAAGCGGTAAAGGAGCTGCACCCTGAAGTGGCTGAGGTGCGTTTTGAGTGGACAGGCCCTGCCCAAGAGCCGCGGCAGGAGGAAGAACACGAACCAGAAGATGTCTATCTGGAGAATGCAATTAAGCAGGTCAACGGAAGGCCCACCAACTACGGGCCGCCTCTCCCCAACGGCAATGGCCGATCCAACGGGCGCAGCCGCAGCCTCCTGAAAAGCTCCATACCTGGCAACCCCGTTCCCATTGCCCAGCTGCAGGAACCGCAAGACAATGTGGTGGTCTTGGGGGAAGTGGTCTCTTTCGAATCGCGCCCTACGCGGACGGGCAAGATCTTGGTCACCTTTGACGTGTACGACGGCACTGATACCATTGGCTGCAAGGCTTTCCTGGATGAGCCCATGGATTTGGGCATTAAGCGCGGGAAATGGGTCATAGTCCGGGGCAACCTGCAATTTCAGATGTACGACAATGAGCTCGCGCTCATGGTTAACGGCCTGGCCCCCGCAGAGGCCCCGCCCTGCCTGGAAGATAGCGCCCAGGTTAAAAGGGTGGAACTGCATCTGCACACCAAAATGAGTGGGCTGGATGGAACCATTGAAGTGGAACAGCTCATGAAGCTCGCTGCTTCCCTGGGCCATGATGCGGTGGCCATCACTGACCACGGGGTAGTGCAGGCCTTTCCGGACGCCCACAGGGCTGGCAAGAAGCACGGCGTTAAGGTAATCTACGGGGTGGAAGGTTACTTGATCGACGATCCCGAAAGCAAAGCCCGGCCCTTCCACATCGTACTGCTGGCCAAAAACCGTACAGGCCTCAAAAACCTATATCGCTTGGTTTCCCACTCACACCTCGACTACTTCTACAGGACGCCGCGCATTCCCAGGGCCCTGCTGGAACAATACCGCGAGGGCTTGATTGTGGGTTCGGCCTGCGAAGCAGGGGAAGTTTACCGGGCTGTTTTGAACCAGCACCCCGACGTTTTGAAAACCGCGGACTTCTACGATTATCTGGAGATCCAGCCCTTGGCGAACAACGAGTTTCTCATCGGCACAACCCACGTGCACTCCAGGGAAGACCTGATCCGCATCAATCAGCAGATTGTTAAACTGGGCGAGAGGTTGAATAAACCTGTGGTAGCCACGGGCGACGTCCACTTCCTTAGGCCTGAGGACAGCTTTGTGCGCACCATTCTCCTAGCGGGGAAGGGGATGGGGGATGTGGAGCATCCTGCCCCCCTTTATTACCGCACCACAGAAGAGATGCTCCAAGAGTTCACCTATTTGGACCCGGACCAAGCCTACGCAGTGGTGGTGGAGAACCCACGCAGGATAGCGGAGGCAGTTGAGGATATGAGCCCGGTACCATCTGGGTTTTACCCGCCGCATCTTCCCGAAGCGGAGCAGAAGCTGGAAAGGATGACCTACGCCAAGGCGCAGGAAATCTATGGATCTCCTCTGCCCTCACTGGTCCAGGCCCGTCTGGAGCGGGAATTGAAGGCCATTATCGACCATGGGTATGCCTCCATCTACCTAGTAGCCCACAAGCTGGTAAAAAAGTCCCTGGACGACGGGTATTTGGTGGGCTCCCGCGGGTCTGTGGGTTCTTCGCTGGTGGCCACCATGTGCGAGATCACGGAGGTAAACCCTCTGCCGCCCCACTACGTGTGCCCCCAGTGCCACTGGAGTGAGTTCTTCACCGCGGGCGAGGTGGGTTCAGGGGTGGATCTGCCCGACCGTGAGTGTCCAGAATGCGGAGCTTCCCTGAACAAGCTCGGGTTCGACATACCCTTTGAGGTGTTCATGGGCTTCCACGGCGATAAGGTGCCCGACATCGATCTCAACTTCAGCGGCGAGTACCAAGGCGCGATCCACAGTTACACGGAGGAGATGTTCGGCCGTGAACAGGTGTTCCGCGCCGGCACCATTGGCACCCTCGCCGACAAGACGGCATACGGGTTTATCATGAAGTACCTGGAGCAGATCAATGAAAACAGACGCAATGCGGAGATAAACCGCTTGGTGAGCAAGCTCTCGGGTGTACGCCGCACCACAGGGCAGCACCCAGGGGGGATGGTGGTTATCCCTGAGCAGATGGAGGTCTATGATTTTACACCCATCCAGTATCCGGCCAATGATCCCAGCAGCGGAACCATCACCACCCATTTCGAGTACCATGCCCTAGAGGACTGCCTGGTGAAGCTGGATATCTTGGGCCATGATGATCCGACCATGCTGCGCATGCTTGCGGATCTCACTGGGGTATCGGTCTTGGACATTCCCCTAAACGATCCAGCAACCATGTCCATCTTTTCTTCCACGGAGAGTCTGGGGGTTACGCCCGAGCAGATTGGCACGCCCGTGGGCACCTTAGGAGTCCCGGAGTTCGGGACCAGGTTCGTCCGCCAGATGCTGGAGGAAACATCACCCAAGACATTCAGCGACCTGGTGCGCATCAGCGGACTTTCCCACGGCACCAACGTGTGGACCAACAACGCCCAGGAGCTGATCAAGGCCGGGATCACGGATATCGGCAACGTTATCGCCACCAGGGACGACATCATGTCCTACCTTATGCTCAAAGGGGTGGAGTCCCAGCACGCCTTCCGCATCATGGAACAGGTGCGCAAGGGGAGGGGGCTCACGGAAGCGGATGAAGATCTGCTGAAACAGTACGACGTCCCCCAGTGGTATATCGACTCCTGCAACAAGATCAGCTATATGTTCCCGAAGGCCCACGCGGTGGCGTATGTGATGATGGCCTTCCGCATCGCCTATTTTAAGGTTCATTATCCCCTGGCCTTCTACGCCGCCCTCTTTTCCCTCCAGGCTGGAGATTTCGATGCCCAGCTGGTCAAAGGCGGTGAACAGGCAGTCCGAGCTGAACTGGCCCGGATCACCAACAAGGCCTATGAGGCTACACCCAAAGAGCGGAGTCTGGTCACGCTGCTGGAGATCATCCTGGAGGCCATGGTCAGGGGAGTCAGTTTCCTGCCCGTGGATCTCTACAAATCTGAGGCCCGGGTTTTCCGGATAGAGGGTTCCGCCCTGCGCGCGCCCTTTGCCTCGCTCCAGGGAGTGGGGGCAAGCGCGGCCAACAGCATTGTGCAGGCCAGGGCAGAAGGGGAGTTCATCTCCATCGAAGATCTGCGAACCAGGGCAGGTATTACCAAGTCAGTCATCGAGGCCATGCGCCTCCACGGGTGTCTGGAAGGCCTGCCCGAAACGAATCAATTGACACTTTTTTAGTTCTTGTGTTATAATGCGACTGTAAACTGATGAGTTGCCGGGAGAGTGGGAGATCAGCCCACTCTTTTGACGTATGGGTACAGAAAGCGGGCATAATGTGCAAAAAGGGGGCGATATGCGCTTTGAGTCGTGTACATATCGAGAAGCTGGTCACTGATTGGACCCAGGAGATTGTGGAAGGGACAGAGCTGGAGTTAGTGGATGTGGAGTATGTGAAGGAATCCAGCGGCTGGATTCTCCGGGTGTTCATAGACAAACCTGGTGGGGTGGATCTAGACGACTGTCGGCAGGTGAGCGAAGCTCTAGACGTGAAGCTCGATGCAGCAGATCCCATTCCAGGACCCTATTTCTTAGAAGTCTCTTCTCCGGGATTGGAGCGGCCCCTAAAGAAGTCCTCCGATTATGAGCGGTTCGCGGGGCGCAAGGTGCAGATCCGTACTTACAGCGCCATCCATGGGCGCAAGCGCTTCGAGGCCATCTTGATGGGACTCAAGGGAGACAATGTTGTTTTAGAATGGGAAGGGGAAACCATAGAAATCCCCCTAGAGCTGATTTCCAAGGCTAACCTGGCTTTGGAGCTCTAAAACGGGAGGCCAACAGGGATGAATTTGGAATTGATTGGTGCATTGACTGAACTGGAAAAGGAGAGGGGCATTTCCAAGGAGCTCCTTTTGGACGCAATTGAGACCGCCATAGTCTCCGCGTACAAAAAGAACTACGGAGCCAGTTCCTCCTCCAGTGTGCGCGTGGAGTTCAACCAGCATACCGGGGACATTCGCGTCTACTCCCGCCGAGTGGTGGTGGACGAGGTGGAGGATGAAACGGTTGAGATCTCGCTGGAAGAAGCGCGGGAGCTGGATGTCAACTACGAACTTGGCGATGTGGTGGAGCGGGAGGTGACCCCAGCGGATTTCGGCCGGATTGCTGCCCAGACCGCCAAACAGGTAGTAATTCAAAAAATCCGGGAAGCAGAACGTTCCATCGTTTATGATATATACTCCAACCGAGAAGGCGATGTGGTCCTAGGCACCGTGCAGCGAGCTGATCAGCGCCAGGCTCTGGTGGATTTAGGCGACGTGGAAGCGGTGCTGCCTGCCAGCGAGATGATCCCAGGTGAGGTCTACCGCCCCCACATGAAACTGCGCTTTTACATCAACGAAGTACGGCAGACCAGCAAAGGACCCCAAATCTTCTTATCCAGAACGCATCCGGGGCTGCTGCGGGCCCTGTTTGAACTGGAAGTGCCCGAGATTCAGAGCGGGGAAGTGGAAATCAAGTCCGTGGCCCGGGAGGCGGGCAACCGCTCCAAGGTGGCTGTGTACAGCCGCGACCCGGATGTGGATCCAGTTGGTGCCTGTGTCGGCGCCCGGGGCAACAGGGTGCAGGCGGTAGTTGCCGAACTGGGCAATGAAAGGATCGACATTGTGCAGTGGGAACGGGATCTGAGCGAGTTCGTGAAAAACGCCCTCAGCCCCGCGAAGGTGCTTTATGTGGTTACCGATGAGGATGAAAAGGTGGCTCATACAGTGGTTCCCGATGATCAACTCTCTCTGGCCATCGGCAAAGAAGGGCAGAATGCCCGCCTTGCCGCGCGCCTCACGGGCTGGAGGATCGACATCAAGAGCGAAACGCAAGCAGATGAGCTCGGCTTGTATGAACAGTTCATCAGAGAACCAGAGCTGCCGGAAGAGGGCTTGGAGCTCGAAGAGGCAGAACTTGAGCTTGAGCCTGATCTCATGGACGCCGAGGAAGCTGAAGTCGAGGTTATCGCGGAAGCTGAACCCGAAGAAGCTGAAGAAATGCCAGAACCGGCAGTGAAAGAGGAGCCCAAGGCCCCCGCTGTGCAGCCCCTCAGTGAACAAGACCTGGCTAGTCTGACTAATATAACCAAACGGAAGAGCTGGCAGGAACGTTTTGGAGCCATAGAAGCGGCTCCCACGCCGGCCACTCCCCAAGAAAAGCAGGAAACTGCAAAGCCGAAAAAGAAGAAGGAAAAAGTTATCACAGACTTGTCACAGCTGATTTCCATCGACTTTGACTTTGAAAAAGAGAAGTAGGTGGTAGGACATGCGCAAAAAACACGTCCCCATGCGCACCTGTGTGGGCTGCCGCACGGCTGCGCCCAAGCGGGAGCTAATTCGCGTGGTGCGCAGTCCCGAGGGCGAAGTGACCCTTGATTTAGTTGGCAAGAGCCCGGGACGCGGGGTGTACATCCATCCCCAGGAACGCTGCTTGGAAAACGCTGTGAAGGGTCGGCAGATCCAGAGAGCCTTGGAGACTTCCATTCCAGAACAGATCTTGGAGAACTTAAAGCGGGTGCTCCATGAACAGCAGGAATAATAATGAAGATAAATTCTACAGCTATCTGGGCTTAGCCACTCGGGCCGGTAAGGCTGTGTCGGGGGAAGATGCAGTGGAAGGCGCAGTGAGGCGGGGCAGAGTGCTGCTCATGATCATTGCCCGTGATGCCTCCCAGAACACTCGCCGCAAATTCAGCGCACTGGCTCGCAACTATCATGTTCCCGCCGTGTTCGCGGGTACCAAAGCCCTCTTGGGTCAAGCCATGGGCAAAGCCCCCCGGGCAGTGGTGGGAATAGCGGACCGCAATTTTGCTAAGGTGATCGGGGAAAACGTGAGAGAGTCAGTGCAGGAGAATGATAGGAGTGATGCCGATGGTGAATAAAATAAGGATCTATGAGCTGGCAAAGGAACTCGATTTGAAGAGCAAAGACGTGGTGGATTTCCTCAACGACCTGGGAGCAGATGTGACAAATCATATGAGCTCCATCGACGAAGATATCGCCAATATGCTCAGGGAGCACTTTGCCCCAGAAACGGAAGAAGAGCCCCTTGAGCTGGAAGAAACCAAGGTGGTCAAGAAGAAGCGGCGTACCTTCAAGGAAGAGGAAGAGCCTGAAGAAGCTCCCAAGCTGCGCAAAAAGAAGCGCGGCCCCAAGCGGGCGGAAGCACAGGAGCGGCCTGCCGCCGAGAAAAAGCCCAAACGGATCACGCTGGGCGAAAGCGTATCAGTGAATGAGCTGGCTCAGAAGATAGGAGTACCTGGCACTAATGTGGTCAGGCAGCTGATGAAGATCGGCGTCATGGCTTCCCTCACTCAAACCGTGGATTATGACACCGCCGCAGCTATTGCTCAGCGTTTTGGAGTTGAAGCTGAGCCCGAGCTAGATCTAGCCGAAGAGATCTTTGCCCCAGTGGAACAGGATCCCGCCAGACTGGTGCCCAGACCCCCGGTGGTCACCATTATGGGACACGTCGATCACGGCAAGACAACGCTGCTGGACTCTATTCGCGAGACTAAAGTAACCGCCACTGAGGCGGGGGGGATCACCCAGCATATAGGGGCGTATCAGATCGAATACAACGGAAAACTGATCACCTTCTTGGATACCCCGGGCCACGAAGCCTTTACAGCCATTCGGGCCCGTGGCGCCAGAGTGACGGATATCGCAGTATTAGTGGTGGCTGCCAACGACGGGGTTATGCCCCAAACAGTGGAAGCCATCAACCATGCCAAAGCTGCAGAAGTGCCCATCATCGTGGCCATCAACAAGATGGACCTGGCCGCAGCCAACCCCGATCGGGTGAAGCAGGAGTTGACAGAACACGGACTGGTGGTTGAAGAATGGGGAGGAGACACCATTGCCGTGCCCATCTCTGCCCTGCGCGGCGAAGGTATTGAAGACCTTTTGGAAATGATCCTCTTAGTTGCAGAAGTTGAAGACGTAAAAGCAGACCCCGATTGCCCAGCGCGCGGCACCGTAATCGATGCGAAACTGGATCGCGGTAGGGGGCCAGTTGCCACCGTACTCATTTCCCAAGGCACGCTCCGGGTGGGCGACGCCTTTGTGGTGGGCAACTACTGCGGAAGAGTCAGGGCTCTCATCAATGATCAGGGTGAGCAGATCAAGGAAGCCACTCCTTCCACTCCCGTTGAGGTTTTGGGCATTTCCGATGTGCCCCAGGCCGGGGATGCTTTTGTGGTAGTGAAAGATGAGCAGACCGCTCGTCAAGTGGCCGGCATTCAGCAGCAGAAGCAGCGGGAAAAGGAGCTGAGCAGAACCACTAGGGTTACCCTTGATGATCTGTACCGCAAGATCCAGGAAGGCGAAGTGAAAGAGCTGAACCTGGTGATCAAAGCCGATGTACAGGGTTCTGCGGAAGCGGTGCGATCGGCCTTGGAGAAGCTGTCCACAGACGAAGTGCGGGTGAATGTGATTCACCAAGCCGTTGGTGCCATTTCCGAATCAGACGTTCTGCTGGCCACTGCATCCAATGCAGTGATTATCGGCTTCAACGTGCGGCCTGAACCCAACGCCAGTAAGGCTGCGGAGCGTGATGGAGTGGACATCCGCGTCTACCGAGTCATCTACAACCTGCTGGATGATGTGAAGGCTGCCATGGAGGGGCTCTTGGATCCAGAGTTCAAGGAAGAGGTGCTGGGCAGAGCCGAAGTGCGCCAGACTTTCAAGGTTCCTGGAGGCGTCGTGGCTGGCTGTTATGTGCTGGATGGGAAGATCACCCGCGCCGCAGAAGTGCGCGTACTGCGTGACAACGTCATTGTGCACGAAGGGAAGATCGCTTCCCTAAGGCGCTTTAAGGACGATGTGCGGGAGGTAGCCCACGGCTACGAATGCGGAATTGGCCTAGAACGCTTCAATGACATTAAGGAAGGCGACGTACTGGAAGCCTTCATCATGGTGAAGGTGGAACGTAGTCTTTAGGACGGTGACGGATAGATGACAGAAAGGCTGGGTAGATTAGCCCAAGAAATCAAGCGTGAAGTAAGCAGCATCCTGGCCATGGAAGTCAAGGATCCCCGTTTAGGCATGATCAGCATTACCGACGTGGAAGTGTCGCGGGATCTAGCTGTAGCCAAGGTCTATTTCAGCCAGCTGGGTGGTGAAGAAGAGCGGGAGCGGACTCTGGAGGGACTGGAGCGGGCCAAGGGGTTTGTCCGTTCTGAGCTGGCCAAGCGCCTGCGGGTGAGGCATACTCCGGAAATCGTCTTCCTCTTCGACCCGTCCCTGGAACAGGGCGCCAGGATGGATGCCCTGCTCAAATCGCTGCAGACATCAAAGGAAGATGAAAGTAGCAATGAATAGCCTTAACGAGATTGTGCAGTATCTCAAGGACAGAAATGACTTCATCATTGTGGGCCATGAGGGCCCCGATCCAGACAGCCTGGGTTCAATGCTCGGCCTTTACTTTGGCCTGACTAAGCTGGGCAAACACTGCCGCCTGGTCAGTGCCGACCCTCTGCCCCCCTATCTGACCTGGCCGGGCTTGGACAAGATTGAGTTTCAAGGAGAAGAGTTTACACCGGGTGACAGCTGCGTAATCGTGGTAGACTGCGAACCGCAGCGCACAGGCGGCATCGCTGGCGGAGTTCTCCAGGCCAAAGAGTTGGTGAACATCGACCATCATCAGCGCGGCCGCGGAGTGGGAGATCTGGTCTATGTTGAACCGTCAGAAGCCGCCACCAGCGTAATCGTCTACCGCATCCTGCGCATGCTGGATGTCCCCTTTGACCAAGAGATCGCCTCGGTTATCTACGCCGGAATTGTCGGTGATACGGGAGGCTTTCGCCACGCCAACACCAACGGCGAAGTGCTGCGCATTGCCGGCGAACTGCTGGGCTACGGGGTGGACCCAGCGCGCATCGCCCGGGAGATTTTCTCCAAACAGCCCCTGGGGTTCCTGCAGCTTTTGGGGTTTGCCCTCAGCAACATGCAGACTGCCCAGAACGGCAGAATTGTCTGGATGGCGGTGCGCTACAAAGACTTCCTGCGTTACGGCGTGGATCCTGAGATGACTGATCACTTGGTCTCCTTTGCCCGGATGCTGGACAGCGCTGAAATCGCCATGGTCTTCCGGGAAGTGAGCCCGGGGCTGATCAGGCTGGGCTTAAGGGCCAACGAGGTGGATGTGGGCAGCCTGGCGCGTCACTTCGGAGGAGGAGGCCACAAACTGGCTTCAGGGGCCACCCTGAGCGGTGACTTCCAGGAGATCGTTGCAGAGGTGACCAGCACAGCCCAGCGTTACTTGCAGACAGGTGAGCTACATGAACGGGATAGTTAATGTCCTAAAACCTCCTGGCATGAGTTCCCATCAGGTGGTGGGGTTTCTCCGCCGGCTGCTCAAGATGAAGAGAATCGGCCACGGGGGGACACTGGATCCAGGTGCCAGCGGAGTGCTGCCTATCCTTGTGGGCAGGGCCACACGCCTGTCCAATTATCTCACTGATTATGACAAGACCTACGTGGCAGAGCTTACGCTGGGGATCGCCACCAACACTCAGGATGCCAGCGGCGAGACCCAGAGCATAAACACCCGCTTTTCCGTATCTCCCAAGGAGTTGGCCGAGGCGCTGGCTTCCTTTCGTGGGTCCATTTGGCAGACTCCCCCCATGGCCTCCGCGGTACGGGTGGGGGGCAAGCGGCTATATGAGCTAGAGCGCCAGGGCCTTTCCGTTCCCCGCAAACCCAGGCAGGTTCAGATCCATTCCATCAATATCATGGCCATCTGGCACGAACAGGAAACCCTGGGCTTTGGGACCCGCGTCCTGCTCAGAATCTCCTGCTCCAAAGGGACCTACATCCGCACCCTCTGCCACGATATCGGCGAGAAGCTGGGCGTGGGCGCTCACATGTCTTTTCTCACCAGGATGAGCAGCGGCCCCTTCCGCAGCGCGGACGCCCACACCCTGGAAGAGATCACCGCGCTGGCGGCCGAAGGTAACATGGAGTTTCTACTGCCCATGCAAACCGCTCTGCCCGGCTGGACCCAGGTTAAGGTGCATCCCCTGGTGGAAGAGCGGATCAAAAATGGCCAGTTCATCCTGCCCGAGCATCTTTTGGACGTTCCCAGCGCCTTGACGGTGGGCGATGATGTGGTGCTCCTCAGTGTGGATGGCGAGATGCTCGCCCTGGCAGAAATCAGGCGGACAGATCAGTTGGTCTGCCAACCGTTTAGAGTCTTCATGGAATAGGTGCAGCGCATGGAACTAAACTGGATTAATCGAACTAATGCTTCAGCCCGCAGCGTCGCCTTGGGGACCTTTGATGGAGTCCACAGGGGACATCAAAAACTGCTGGAGACGGCAGCTGCCCTCAGGCCAAAGGGGGGCACCAGTGCCGTCTTTACCTTTGATTATCCGCCTGAACAGTACTTCCGGGGGCAGTTTCGCCTGATCAGCTCCTTCCCTGCTCGCGTTAAGCTCATTCAGTCCTGCGGAATCCAGGAGGTGACCTGGCTCCCCTTTGGGCCAGAAATTGCCGCCCTGGAAGCCCAGGAGTTTGTGGGCCAGATTCTCCTGGACCAGCTCAAGGCGGAGCACATAATCTGCGGCTTCAATTACCGCTTCGGTCGAGGCCGCGCCGGCGATGTGGATTTCCTCAAGGAACAGGCCCGGCGGCACGGATTTGAGCTGACAGTAGTGTCTTCGGTACATGCCGCCACCGGCGAGCTGGTGAGCAGCACCACAATCCGCAGGTTATTAGAGGAAGGACGGGTGGAACAGGCCGCGGAGTACCTGGGCCGTTTCCCCGATTACCAGGGCAAGGTGGTGCGGGGTCAAGGACGCGGGAGAAAACTTGGCTTTCCCACTGCCAACCTGCAAATCGACCCTCTCCTGGTGCTTCCGGGAGAAGGGGTGTACTTGACCTGGTGTGTTCTCCCAGGGGGCCTGGGTGTTCCTGCCGTCACTTCCATCGGCCGCAATCCCACCTTTGCTGGAAAGCTGCAGACCGTGGAGGTTTATCTGCTTGATTTTGAAGCCGACCTCTACGGCGAGAGCCTAGAGATTCAGTTCCTGCAGAGGATGCGGGATATCATCCGCTACCCCAACCCGGAGGCTCTCCAGGACCAGATCAGTTTGGATGTGCAGAAAGCCAGGCAGCTGCTGCTCCATTTTCGTTTACAAGATGCACGAGTTGTGCTAAAATAGCAATGTGCCGAGGGCATAGGCCCAGAGCTCAAATACAGCCCTTTGCTAGGAACAGCGTACCTCCGGCGTTGTTCTTGGGAAGTGGCATGATACAGATTTTGGAGGTGATTTGGTGCTTTCTCAAGAGGTTAAGGCCGAAATTATCAAGAAATTCAGCCGTCACGAGGGTGATACAGGTTCCCCGGAAGTTCAGGTGGCCATCCTGACTCACAGGATTCAAGAGCTAACTGAGCACCTGAAAGTTCACAAGAACGACCATCATTCGAGAAGAGGCCTCTATAAGATGATCGGGCAGAGACGTGGTCTTTTGAACTATCTCATGAAAAAAGACATTCAGCGTTACCGTAATCTTATTGAGGAACTGGGTTTGCGTCGATAAAAGACGAGCGGGTAACTTCGCCCGCTCTTTTTTGGATCGCGCAGGAAATACTAGTTGTAGTGATCAATGAAAAATGGAGGTTAGAATATGCAGGTTGAGTTTACAAGGGAACTAGCCGGTAGACCCCTGACCCTGGAATTTGGTGGCGTTGCCAAACAGGCCAATGGATCTGTCCTAGTCCGCTACGGAGAGACCGTGGTCCTGGTTACCGCCACCATGAGCAAGGAACCCAGGACGGGGATCGACTTTTTCCCGCTGTTAGTTGACTATGAAGAACGCCAGTATGCCGTGGGCAGGATTCCCGGCGGCTGGGGAAGGAGAGAAGGGCGTCCCAGCGAAGAGGCCATCTTGTCTGCGCGCATGATCGATCGCCCACTGCGGCCCCTCTTTCCGGAAGGATTCCGCAATGATGTGCAGATCGTCGTCACGGTAATGTCCGTGGACAAGAGCAACTCACCAACCATCGCCGGTTTGATCGGAGCCAGTGCCGCGCTCACCGTGTCTAACATCCCCTTTGCGGGCCCCGTGGGTGCAGTTAAAGTGGGCTACATCGATGGAATGTTTGTGCTCAATCCCACCCTGGCGGAGCAGGCCGAATCGGATCTGGAGATCACCATTGCCGGCACCAAAGACGCCGTCACCATGGTGGAAGCTGCTGCCAATGAAGTGTCAGAGCAGGTAGTCTTGGATGCCATCGCCTTTGGGCATGAGGCCATCAAGGAGCTCTGCGCTCTGCAGGAAGAGATCCGGGAGCAGATTGGCAAGGAAAAGGCAGAAGTCCCCGTTTTCCAGCCGGAAGTGGATCTGGATCGCTGGGTACGGGAGCACGTCTATGAAGATCTGGTTCAGGCGCTTAGAGCCAGCGAGAAGCTGGAAAGGGAAAGGCTCCTGGATGAAGTGCAGTCCGGTGCCCACGAAGCCTACCAGGAACAGTTCGGAGAAGAGCAGTACGAAGAACAGAGCAAGTTCATCGATGCCGTCTTCGACGCCGTACTTAAGGAAGAAGTGCGCCGGGCCATTACCCAAGACAAGTTGAGGCCGGATGGACGCAAGCCCCATGAGATTCGCCCCATAAGCTGCCAAGTGGGACTGCTTCCCAGGGCGCACGGCAGTGGATTGTTCACCAGGGGTCAGACCCAGGTTTTGACGTCCGTCACCTTGGGCCTGAAGTCCGATGAACAGCTCCTGGACAGCCTTACGGATGAAGAGAGCAAACGCTATATCCACCATTACAACTTCCCATCTTACAGCGTAGGTGAGGTACGGCCCATACGCGGACCCGGCCGGAGGGAAATCGGTCACGGCGCTTTGGCAGAACGTGCCTTGCTGCCAGTGATCCCCAAGGAAGAGGAGTTCCCCTATACGCTGCGCCTGGTTTCGGAAGTACTGGAGTCCAACGGTTCCTCGTCCATGGCCAGTGTTTGCGGCAGCACCCTGGCACTCATGGATGCCGGCGTGCCCATCAAAAGGCCGGTGGCAGGCATCGCCATGGGTTTGGTCATGGTGGACGGTAAGTATACCATTCTCACGGACATTCAAGGCTTAGAGGACGCACTGGGAGATATGGACTTCAAGGTGGCCGGCACTGCTAAGGGCATCACCGCGCTCCAGATGGACATTAAGATCAGCGGTGTCACCCAGGGAATCATGGCTGAAGCCCTGGAGCAGGCACTGAAAGGACGCCTGTTCATCTTGGATAAGATGCGTGAATGCATCGCCAAACCCCGTCCCGAGCTGTCCCGCTACGCGCCGCGCATTATCACCATGGAGATTCCCGTGGACAAGATCCGCGATGTGATTGGACCAGGCGGCAAGATTATCCGGGACATCATTGCCAAAACAGGCGTGGAGATCGACATCGAAGATGATGGCCGCGTCTATATCGCCTCAACCGATGAAGAAGGCGGCGCCAAGGCCCAGAAGCTCATCGAGCGCTATGTGAAGGATGTGGAAGTGGGCGAAACCTATCTGGGAGTGGTGAAACGGATCATGAACTTCGGTGCCTTCGTGGAGATCCTCCCGGGCAAAGAAGGTTTGGTGCACATTTCCCAGTTGGAAAACCGCCGGGTGCGCAAGGTGGAAGACGTGCTCAATGTGGGCGATGAAGTCCTGGTGAAAGTGGTGGAGATCGACCGCCAGGGAAGAATTAATCTCTCACGCAAAGAAGCACTCGCCGAAGAGAAGGAAATCGAGGGCTAATATAGAAAGAAATTAATAGTATCGTAATAAAGCAGGTAGAAAGAACCACCTGCTTTTTCATTTTTCTTAACAGAAAAGGGGTATGCCTATGGCGGTTCTGGCTGTCTACCTGCACGGTAGGACCCTGCACGTGGGTGTGGGAGGCATGGAGGTTTCCGCAGCCACGAGTTTTCCACTCCCATCCAGCGATTTTGAGTCCGCGGTTTCGGAACAAGTACTCCCATGGCTGGAAGCCGCCGGAGTTGCAAGGGAAAATCTGGAGTTCATTGTCACCAGCGGCGTTCTCAAAGGGGACCTGCCCAGCGGGATCTATCGTCTCGACACGGATTCGGCACTGGAACCCGAGTGGGGTGGGCGAGAGCTGTGCACCGTGCTGGCCAGTCATCTTTCCACTCCCATTTACCTCATTGATCCTGCCAGCCGCGGCGAATGCCATCCCCACGCACGCGTCACTGGTACGCCCGCGATCCAGCGTACTTGTTCTGCAGACCATTTCCTCTTCAAATACCTGGCTCGCCAGGAAGCTGCTAAGCGCGATCTTCGGCACAGCGAAGGGCGCTTCATTGTTGCTCACCTTGATGAGGTGCACCAGCTGGGTGCGGTGGTGGGAACAAAGGTGGTGGACTGCCTTTCCAGCGCCGATGAGGGACCCTTTGCCCTCTACCACAGCGGGGGACTGCCCTTTGATGGTGTTTTGGAACTCTGCAGCTCCCATCCCCAGCGCCAAGAGGTTTTGAAGACGCTCAGTGTGGAAGGGGGTCTCCGCGGCTATCTGGGCCTGGAACGCCTGGCCGATCTGTTTACCGCCCAAGGTGAGCAGGCGGCTTTGGTGAGGGACGCCCTGGTTTACCAAGTCGCCAAGGAAATCGGCGCCTTGGCCGCGGTCCTGGCCGGGCAGGTGGATGCCATCATCTGCGGGGGTGAACTGGCCAAGGTAGAGCCGTTTATGGTAGAGCTTCGGAGGCGAGTGGCTTTTATGGCACCAATTTCCGTGGTTCCTGGCAACCAGGGATTGGCTGCTTTGTTGGCAGGTGCCGGGAGGATCCTGGCCAAAGAACCCATTGTCAATCTAAGCTGAAGGAGTGTTGATCATGGGATTTGCTCAGCTGAGGAAAGGCTTGCAGGGCCGTTCTGCCAAAAATCTAATCTTAGCCTGGGGCGTGGACGGGGGAGTGCTGGAGGCGTGCCGCCAGGCCCTGGACGAAGGTTTCCTAGGAGAAGTGATCGTAACTGGGCCTCCAGACCAAGTACGGAAAACTGCGGAACAGGGCCACATCGATCTCGCAGGCTTTACTCTCCACGCGGCCTCAGATCCGGCGGAAGGAGCCGCGGAGGCCGTGCGCCTCATCCGAGAAGGTCGCGGCCACGTACTTATGAAGGGCCACCTCAATACCAGTGTCATCCTTAGGGCCGTGGTCAACAAGGAAACGGGAATCCGCCAGGCAACACTGCTCAGTCACATCACCATTGTGGAACTGCCCACTAAACGGCTGGTTTTGCTCACCGATGCGGCCATGAACATCAAGCCCGATCTCACGCAAAAGGCCCAGATTCTGGATAATGCCATTCAGTTTGCCTGGTCCATCGGCCTGGCCAATCCCAAGGCGGCTGTACTGGCCTCGGTGGAAACGGTGAACCCCCAGATGCAGGACACCCTAGATGCGGCGGCTTTGACCCTTATGGGATACCGCAAGCAGTTTTCCAAACCTGCCATCGTAGACGGACCCCTGGCCTTCGACAACGCCTATTCCAAGGAAGCGGCGGCGCAGAAGGACATCAATAGTCCCGTGGCCGGCCAGGCAGATATCTTCCTGGTTCCCGAGATCACCGCAGGCAACATCCTCTACAAATCCATGGTCTATGTGGGCGGGTTTTCCGTGGCCGGGGTGATTACGGGCGCTAAATGCCCCATTGTCCTCACCTCGCGGGCGGACAGCAGCGCTTCCAAACTCAACTCCATCGCGGTGGCCTGCCTGGCCCTGGAGACCCACTAGGGAGGAGAAATATGGAGCATTTGATTCTAGTAGTCAATCCCGGTTCCACAAGCACTAAACTTGCCATCTACCGCAACGAGGTTCAAATCCGCACCACCAGCCTGCACCATTCCAACCAGGATCTGGCTCGCTTTTCCGACATCGTGGATCAAAAGGAGTTCCGCGAGCGAGTCATCGTGGAATGGCTGGAGGCGGAAGGGGTTGAGCTGAGCTCGCTGACGGCCATCGTGGCCCGAGGCGGCCTGCTGGCCCCCATACCGGGAGGTACTTACCGCATCAATGAGCTGATGGTGCAGGACATGGCCCAGGGGCGCTATGGCAAACACGCCTCCAACCTCGCCGGCCTCATCGCCTATGATTTGAGCAAGCGTCTGAGCATTCCCGGCTTTATTGTGGACCCGGTGGTGGTGGATGAACTAGAACCCGTGGCCAGGATCAGCGGCCACCCAAGCCTGGAGCGTATCTCCATCTTCCACGCCCTGAACCAGCGGGCCAACGGCAGAAAGGCAGCCGCCCTGCTGGGGAAGCCTTACGAGGAGCTCAACCTCATTGTGGCCCATCTAGGAGGCGGCATTTCTGTGGGAGCCCACAGGAAGGGCAGGGTGGTGGATGTGAACAACGCCCTTTCGGGGGAAGGGCCCTTTTCCCCTGAACGAGTGGGTTCGCTGCCCACGCATGCATTGGTGAATTACTTCTTTGAGCACGGCTGTACCAAGGTTGAACTGATGAAAGAGTTCGTGGGGCGTTCGGGCTTGGTGGCCCATCTAGGCACCAATGACAGCAGGGAGATCGTAGCCCGCATGCAGCAAGGCGATGAGCAGGCCCAATTCTACTTCCAGGCCATGGCTTATCAGATCGCTAAGGAAATCGGGAGGATCAGTACGGTTCTCTGCGGTATAGTCGACCAGATCGTCCTCACTGGCGGACTGGCCCACTCGCCTGAGCTGGTTGAGGAGATTCGGCCCAGGGTTGAGTTTATTGCTCCACTGCTGGTCCTTCCTGGTGAGAACGAACTGGAGGCCTTAGCCTTGGGAGCTCTGCAGGTTCTCCTTGGAGAAGCAAGTGCCAAAGAATATGCGCCCAACAAATCCTAATCCGCTATTTCAATGCCCTTTGAACATCCGTGGAAGGAGGTGATTCGGTGCGCGGTCAAGTTCTTGTCAACGAAGAGCGCTGCAAAGCCTGCAGCTTGTGCGTAACCGCCTGTCCCCATGAGGTGCTGCGCTTGAGCAAATCCATCAATTCCAGGGGCTATCACCCTGTGGAGGTCTATCAACCTGAGAAGTGCACAGGGTGTACTCTCTGTGGTGTCATATGTCCTGATCTAGTGCTGACTATCAAACGTGAGATTCCTGAAAGGAAGTGATCCCGTGGCCAAAGTGTTAATGAAAGGCAATGAGGCGCTGGCCGAGGCTGCCATTCGGGCAGGCTGCAAAGCCTTTTTCGGTTATCCCATCACACCCCAGAACGAGATACCTGGCTACATGGCAGATCAACTGCCCCTGCGGGGAGGGGTATACCTGCAGGCAGAAAGCGAAGTGTCCGCCATCAACATGGTCTACGGTGCTGCCGGCGCAGGTGCCCGCGTCATGACTTCATCTTCCAGCCCCGGCATCAGCCTGAAGCAGGAAGGGATTTCTTACATCGCTGCGGCGGAGCTACCCTGCGTGATTGTGAACGTGGTGCGCTGCGGGCCGGGCCTCGGCGGCATCCAGCCGAGCCAAGGTGATTATTTCCAGGCGGTGAAGGGCGGGGGACACGGCGACTATCGGCTGATCGTGCTGGCACCAGGCAGCGTACAGGAAATGGCCGATCTTACAGCTCTGGGCTTTGATCTAGCGGATAAATGGCGGAATCCGGTCATGATCCTCAGTGATGGGATTTTGGGCCAGATGATGGAGCCTGTGGATTTCCCGGACACCTTTGAGCCCCTGCAGGTGGAGAAACCGTGGGCAACAACGGGAGCGGTGAACCGCAAGCCCAATGTAGTCAACACCTTAGATATCATTGCTGAATCGCTGGAAAAGAAAGTTGAAAGGCTCTTGGAGAAGTACGAGCGGATCAAGGAGGAAGAGGTGCGCTGGCAGGAAGAAGGGACGGAAGATGCGGAGATCATCTTGGTGGGCTACGGGACATCGGCCCGCATTGCCCGTTCCGCCATGGAGCAGGCCAGGCAGGAAGGAATAAAGGTGGGCTTGTTCAGGCCCATAACTCTCTTCCCCTTCCCGGAACGGAGACTTAAGGACCTGGCTGGACCGGAGAAGAAATTCTTAGCGGTGGAGATGAGTGCAGGCCAGATGATCGAAGATGTGCGCCTAGCTGTGGAAGGACAGAGCCCCGTTTACCTCTGCAGGCGCCTGGGCGGCATGGTGCCCACCCCTGAGGAAGTCTTGGCCAAGATTCGTGAGCTAGCGGAAGGGAGGGTCAGCCAGTGAAAACAGTCTTTCAGAAACCGGAAGCCATGACCGATGCCCAGCTGCACTACTGTCCAGGTTGCACCCATGGGATTATCCACCGTCTGGTGGCTGAAGCCATTGATGCTTTGGGGATTCGCGAGCAGACCATCGGCATCGCCAGTGTGGGCTGTTCCGTCTTTGCTTACGATTACTTCAACTGCGACATGCAGCAGGCTGCCCATGGACGTGCACCCGCGGTGGCCACCGGCATCAAGCGGGTGCTTCCCGAAGACCGGATCGTCTTCACCTACCAGGGAGATGGCGATCTAGCTTCCATCGGCATGGCGGAAATAGTCCACGCCGCAGCCCGGGGAGAGAACATCACCGTCATTTTCATCAACAACGCCATCTACGGCATGACCAGCGGCCAGATGGCCCCAACTACCCTCATCGGGCAAGTTACTGCCACCTCACCTAGGGGCCGCAGCGCCAGCGAGACCGGTCATCCGATTCGCATCTGCGAGCTTTTGGCCACCCTGGAAGGGCCTGCCTATCTGGCCAGGGTATCCAGCCACACTCCCCGTCACATCCTACAGGCGGGCCGGGCTATCAAGAAAGCCTTTGAGATGCAGCAGCAGAAAAAGGGCTTTGCTTTGGTGGAAGTGCTCTCCACCTGTTCCGTTAACTGGGGTATGACCCCCGTGAATGCCATGAAGTGGCTGGAGGAGAACATGATTCCCTATTATCCCCTTGGCGTGTACAAAGACATCACGGCAGAGGAGGATGAGTAATATGGCTGAGATTATAGTGGCTGGTTTCGGAGGCCAGGGCGTTCTGGTCCTAGGCCAATTGATTACCTATGCCGGCATGATTGAAGATAAAAACGTCTCCTGGCTGCCGTCCTACGGCCCGGAGCAGCGCGGGGGAACCTGCAACTGCTCCGTTGTGGTGACCAGCGGCGAGGTGGGCTCCCCCCTGGTGACCAAGCCTACGGTGGCCATGGTGATGAATGGCCCCTCCTTTGATCGCTTCGAACCCACTATTAAGCCGGGCGGCCTGCTTTTGTACAACTCATCTTTAGTTCCCAAACAGTCTGCCCGGGAAGACATCCGGACCATAGCCGTCCCGGCCAATGAAGTAGCAGACGGGCTAGGCAACACCCGGGTCGCCAACATGGTTATGCTGGGTGCCTTCGTTGAAGCCACCGGCCTGGTGAAGAAGGAAAGCATTGAACAGGCGCTGCAGTCAGTGATCTCCGAGCGCCATCACCACCTCATTCCACTGAACATGCAAGCTTTTGAGCGGGGTAGGGCATACCAATAGCAGATCCGTTAGGAGGCTGAGGTATGGAGTGCTCTACCCAGTGGGGTTTGGTACAAGCAGCCAATGATTTCCCTGGGCGCCAGGAGCTCTTGGTGCTGATTGGACCCCACGAAGCCAAGGCCATCTGCTACCCCGCGTTTACGGGGTACTGCCGGCCTGGCGATCGAGTATTGCTGAATACGACCGCAGTTAACCTGCGGCTGGGCACAGGAGGATGGCACTACGTTCTCGCCGTGGACGGGCGGGAACGTAGTCTTTCTGCTCAGCGGGGACATATCATGAAGCTCCGCTACACGCCTTTGCAGGGGCGAGTACTGTCCGTGGAGGAAGAGGCCAGCCCCCACCATGAGATCATGGCGCAGGCCGATTCGCTGCACGGCCTGCCCGTGGCGGTGGGCAGCCTCCACAGTATGCTTGGCCCCTTGGCCTGGCTCACTGCCCACTACGCTCCTGGCCGGCGCTTAGTGTACCTGATGAGCGATGGAGCAGCCCTGCCCCTAGGTTTCAGTCAGACCGTCACCGCCCTCAAGCAGGAGGGCCTATTGGCTGCGACGATCACCTTTGGTCATGCCTTTGGAGGCGATCTGGAAGCGGTGAACATCTATAGCGCTCTCTTGGCCGCCAAGCACGTAGTCCAGGCCGATCTGGCCGTGGTGCTCATGGGACCAGGCGTGGTAGGTACGGGAACCACCTGGGGCACAACTGCCATGGAACAAGGCATTTTCCTCAACGCGGTGCTGCAGCTGCAGGGGATCCCCGTGGCCATACCGCGCCTAAGCGAAAGCGAATCTAGAAGCAGGCACCTAGGCTTAAGCCATCACACACAAACGGTGTTCAGGAGGGTGGTCCAAGCACCAGTCTGGCTCCCTCTGCCCACCTCTTTTCAGCAGCTGTCCAACTGGACGGAGCAGCTTAAGGGGCTCCGGCACCGCATTGTCTGGGAGGAAACGGGAGAGGCCTATGAACAGCTCCTTGCAGCCGATCTTCCCTTTTCCACAATGGGCAGGGGACCAAAGGAGGATCCCCTGTTCTTTCATGGCGTGGCCGCGGCCGCGCTGTTGTTGTCCAGGTTAAGGGAGGGGCGAGTATAGTGGCGCTAGTATACGGCGATTTGCACATCCACATTGGCCGCACGAAGGAAGGAAAAGCGGTGAAGATCACCGCCTCACCTGCCCTTACCTTGGAAAACATCATCAGAGCCGCAGAGCAAAAGGGCCTTCGGCTCGTGGGCATAGTGGATGCAGCCTGCAGGGGCGTACTGGAAGAGCTCTGGGCTTTGGCGAACACCCAAATTCTGCAGCCCATCCCCGATGGCGGATACCGCTGGGGTAAAGTGACAATATTCCTGGGCAGCGAAGTGGAAATTGCCTGCGGGCAGGGAAGAGCAGCCCACTTCCTAGGCTTCTTCCCCAGTTTGCAAGCGGTACAGGAGTATACCTCCTTGATCTGGCCCGCTGTGACCAACTCCCATCTTTCCACGCAGCGCTTGAAAATGGACGCAGATTCCTGGCTGCAGGCGGTGCTGGCCTGTGGGGGAGTGGCGGTGGCCGCCCATGCCTTTACGCCCCACAAAGGAGTATACGGCAGCTGTGTGCGCAGGCTCGGTGAAATGTTTAGAAACCCTGAACTGATTGTCGGTTTGGAGCTGGGGCTCAGTGCCGACACCTCCATGGCCCTGGGCATTTCCGACACCCACCGCCAGGCCTATCTGGCCAATTCAGATGCCCACAGCCCAGGGACCATCGCCCGGGAGTTCACCGCCTATGATCTTCCCAACATCTCTTTCCGTGCTTGGCGGGATGCATTGATGAACGGGGGGAAGGGAGTTGCGGCAGTACACGGCATGGATCCGCGCCTTGGCAAATACTACCGGAGTTTCTGCTCCCACTGCATGCTTTTGGCTGCGGGAGACGACGCCGTATTGGCGTGTCCCCAGTGTGGGAGAAAGATGATCACGGGCGTATGGGATCGGGTGCGGGAAATCGCCGACTGCCGGGGACAAGCCCCCCGGAAACCCCCTTACCAGGTGCATATTCCCCTAGCCATGCTGCCTGGTGTGGGCCCAATCACTTACGGCAAACTGTTAAGGGAAGTAGGCACGGAGCTGGAGATTCTCTACCACGCTTCCCTGGACGAGATCAGCCGGGCCGCGGGGGAGCAGACTGCCTCCTGCATCCGTAAGTTTAGGGAGGGCCGCTTTCATATCCAGCCGGGGGGAGGAGGAAGATACGGAAAGGTAACCTGGAAGGTAACCCAGACCCAGTAGAGTGGACTTGCCCTCCCTTTCGTTCTATTGTATTATTATTGCAATAAATGGAATTATGCGGGCGGGGGGGTCAGCCGCCTTTTGTTCAAGGAGGAACCCCAGCATGTCATCGAACCTCTTTCGCAAGACGGCTCTGGAAAGGATTTCCTCTCCAGAGCAGCTGAATGAATATGTGAAGATAACCAATCCCGGAGTGTGGAGTGTACTTCTGGCTTGTTTAGTGCTCTTATTAGCAGTGGGTTTCTGGGCTGTTTACGGAAACATACCCGACACTGTCCACGCCACCGGGATTATCTTTCCTCAGCATGGGGTCGCTCAAGTCGTCCCGGCAGCGGGCGGCAGGATCACCAACATGCGAGTGAAAGTGGGGGACTACGTGGAAGCTGGCCAGATTCTCGCGGTCATTCCCCAAGAGGATCTGATCCGCAGGATCAACGAAGCCAGAAGCACTCCAGAGCCGGATGAGGGGCTCATCTCCGCCCTCATGGCTGAGTACGAAAGCAAGTCTTTGGTCCTATCGCCTGTCTCCGGGATTGTTCTTTCTGCCAGGAGAACGGACGAGACCGTATCGGCCACGGAAGTGATCGCCACCATCGTCAAGTTAGAGAAGTACGCAGATAAGCAGCAGGTCATAGCCTATGTACCCACCTCGGCGGCGCAGAAGCTGAAGGAGGGCATGGAGGTGCAGGTATCTCCCGAGTTCGCCCCCCGCGAGGAATATGGGTTCATCTACGGACACATCACCGGAGTCGGGTCCTATCCCGTATCTGAAGAAGATGTGTTGGCAGCTGTAGGCAATATTCAGTATGCCCAAAGACTGTTTCCCCGCGAGAACAGCGTGGAAGTGAGGATAACCCTTGCCGTTGATCCCGACTCGCCGAATGGAGTCAAGTGGTCCAATGACAAGGGGAAAGGTCTGCCCCTGTCTCTGGGAACCTATTGCCGCCTGCAGATCGTGATCGAGAACTATAAGCCCTTCCAACTGGTGTTTTGATCAGAGGAGAGGACCATGGCGAAAGTAGCGAAAGTCCCCACAATCATGCAAATGGAGGCCGTAGAATGCGGAGCAGCTTGCCTCTGCATGGTTTTGGCCTACCATGGTAAGTGGCTGCCCCTGGAACAGGTGCGGGAAGAATGCGGAGTCTCCCGTGACGGCAGCAAAGCCAGCAGTCTGCTGACGGTGGCCAGGACCCATGGGCTTAAGGCCCAAGGCTACCGCAAGGAGCCTGAAGCCCTGCGTGAACTCCCGCTGCCGGCCATCATCCATTGGAACTTCAACCACTTCGTGGTCCTCTGCGGCTTCAAGAGGGGCAGGGCAGTGTTGAACGATCCTGCCCGGGGACGCATAGAAGTGACTCTCCAGGAGTTAGACGAGTCCTTCACAGGTATTGTCCTCACCTTTGAAAAGACACCCGATTTCGTTCCATCAGGCAAGCCCAAAAGCGTTTGGGAGTTTGCCAAGAAACGCCTGCGGGGTACGGCTGCCGCCTTCGCCTTTGTGATCTTAACAGGCGTACTGCTCACGGGAGTTCGGCTGCTTACGCCCATTTTCTCCCGCATCTTTATGGATCATGTCCTTTCGGGAGGCAACCCCGAATGGTTAGCGCCGCTTTTGGGGGCCATGGCCATCACCTTGATCTTTCAGTTTGTGGTCACCGCGATCCAGAGCATCTACTGGCTGAAGATCGAAGGCGGGCTGGCTGTGGAGGCCAATGCCTCCTTCATGTGGCACCTGCTGCGGCTGCCGGTGAACTTCTTTGCCCAGCGCTTCATAGGCGACATCGCCTCGCGCCAGGCCAGCAACGAACAGATCGCTTCATCGCTCATCGGCCGCTTAGCGCCGATTTTTCTCAATCTCATCTTACTGGTGGCCTACTTAGTGCTCATGATCAGATACAACGTGGTGCTGGCGGCGGTGGGTGTAGCGGCGGCGGTCCTGAATTTAGTGGCCATGCGCTTAGTCTCCCGCAAGCGCGTGGACATGAGTCGCGTGGCCATGCGTGATGGAGGTAAGCTCGCTGGCGCAACCATGTCGGGCTTTGAGATGATTGAGACCATCAAGGCGTCTGGGGCGGAAGCCAGCTACTTCCAGCGCTGGGCAGGGTATTTCGCCAAATACAGCAATGCCTTGGTGGACTTTAACCGGGCCAACCAGTTCTACAGCCTCATTCCACCCCTACTGCAGCAGGGTTCCAACATTGTCATTCTCATGCTCGGAGTGTATCTGATCCTGGATGGGGCCTTTACCATCGGTATGCTCCTGGCCTTTCAGGGCTTTACTGCCTCTTTCCTGGGACCCGTTGACCAGCTGGTGGGAGTCTCCCAAACGTTCATTGAAATGCGCTCCCAGATGGAGCGCGTCGAAGACGTGTTCAACTATGAACCCGATGTGGAAGACGCAGACCCCCTCTTCGAGCGTCCCCCCGAGAAACTCAAGGGCGAGGTGGAGCTGAGGAACATCACCTTTGGTTACAACAAGACTGCTCCACCCCTCATCGAAGACTTTTCCCTCACCATCAAGCCAGGCGGCAGCGTTGCCTTCGCAGGTGCCTCAGGCAGCGGCAAGTCCACTTTGGGTAAACTCATCGCCGGTTTGTACAAGCCCTGGTCGGGACAGATCCTGTTTGATCGGGTGCCGCGGGAGCAAATCCCCCGGCGAATCCTCACCGCTTCCATCGCGGTGGTGGATCAGGAGATCGCCCTTTTTGAGGACACCATCTTCGACAATCTGACCATGTGGGACAAGTCCATTGATGAGGCCACCGTAATCCAGGCGTGCAAGGATGCCCAAATTCACGAGGATATCATGGGACGAGCCGGCGGCTATGCCCACATTATCAGGGAAGGGGGCAAGAACTTCTCTGGGGGGCAGCGACAGCGACTGGAAATCGCCCGGGCCCTAGCGCAACAGCCCACCATCCTGATCTTGGATGAAGCGACCAGTGCTCTGGATACCAAGACGGAGCAGCTGATCATGGAAGCGGTGACAGCGAAAGGGATTTCGTTGATAATCATCGCGCACCGCCTCTCCACTATCAGGGATTGCGATGAGATTATTGTGCTGGACAAGGGACGTGTAGTAGAGCGGGGAACCCATGGGGAACTGGTGGAGCTTGGTGGTAAATACAGCGCCTTAGTGAGCACCTAAGGCTTCTGGGGTGATCCAGGTGTCATTCGATTCGCAGCTGCAAAAGCGCCTCGATTATGATCGCAAAGCCATGGCCGACGCCTTCTCCGATCTGCTGTCCATCATTGGTGCGCAAAAGGCAGGAGGGATGGCCGATGAGCGGGAAGTACAGCTCCAAAGTGCACTGGAGTCCATTTTCTCCGCGCTTTCTCTGCGGGTTCCAGATGTCCCGGACGAGCTGCAGGAAGTGGAGCTGCGCCTAGATTACATGCTGCGCCCCACCGGTGTGATGCGCCGCAGGGTGGAGCTGAAGGGGAAGTGGTGGCAGAGTACCATGGGCCCCCTGCTCGGCAGCACCAAAAACGGCGACGTGGTGGCAATTCTCCCTGGAACCTGGGGCTATACATTTTTTGATCCCGCCCAAGGCAAAAAGGTGCGGGTCAACAGCAAAACCGCGTCCTTACTGGCCCGGGAAGCTTTTTGCTTTTACCGAGCCCTGCCCGGGAAGAAACTCACTGTGCTGGACCTGGTGGCCTTTATCTTCCGTTCGTTAAGCGCGGCCGACATAATTTCGGTGCTGGTGATCAGCCTATTGGTGAGTCTCTTGGGCATGTTCACACCGTACATGAACAAGCAGATCTTCGACAGTGTGATACCCAGTGGCACCAAGGGCGACCTGCTGCCCGTGGGCGCCCTGCTCATCGGTGTCACCGTTGGCTCATCCCTCTTTGCCATGACGCGCACCTTGGTACTCATGCGCCTGCGTGACAAGATTAACCATTCTGTGCAGGGTGCGGCCTTCGCCAGGCTGTTCACACTGCCCGTTTCCTTTTTCAAGAACTACTCCGCAGGGGAGATTTCCAGGCGGGCCATGAGTATCAACACCCTCACCGAAATGCTCTCCGATACGGTGCTTACAAGCTTTCTAGGTGCTCTCTTTTCATTCATCTACATCTTCCAGATGGCGGGTTTCGCCCCTGTCTTGGTTGGCCCTGCGCTGCTCTTCATTATTGCCCTCCTGGGCGTGACTATCATCACCGGCCTGGTGAGGCAGAAGTACAGCCGCCAGCTCATGGAACTAGGGGCCAAGCTTGATGGTATGGTGTTTGGCCTTTTGAGCGGCATCCAGAAGATCAAGCTGGCCGGCGCAGAGCGCCGCGCCTTTGCCAAGTGGGCGGGGAAATACAAAGATATGGGCAGGCTGAGGTATAACCCGCCGCTCCTCCTGCCCTTGAGTAATGCCATCTCAGGCCTGATTATGTTAGGCGGCACGATCATGCTGTACTATGTGGCCGGAAGCCGGGGAGTTGCCCCTTCAGACTACATTGCCTTTAACGTAGCCTACGCCACGGTGAGCGGAGCCCTTTTGTCCCTGGGTTCAGCAGCCGTCAGCCTGGCCAATATCAAGCCCTATCTAGAAATGGTGCGTCCCATTTTGGAGGCCGTGCCAGAGTTCGATGAGACCAAGAAACAGGTAACTTCCCTATCTGGAGCCATCGAGGTTTCCAATGTTTCCTTTAGGTATGCGGAAGACGGACCCTGGGTTCTGGATAGCGTGAGTTTTCAGGTGAAACCCGGTGAGTACCTGGCCATAGTAGGCAAATCGGGCAGCGGAAAATCCACGCTCATGCGCCTGCTGCTCGGCTTTGAAACGCCCCATTCGGGAGCCATCTATTACGACGGTTACGATCTGCAGGCCTTGGATGTGCGCAGCGTGCGCCAATGTATCGGAGTGGATCTCCAGGACAGCCGCCTGTTCCCCGGGAGCATCTATGCCAATATTGCGATCAGCGCACCGTGGAGCACCTTGGAGGATGCTTGGGAAGCGGCGCGTTTGGCAGGAGTGGACGAAGACATCAGGGCCATGCCCATGGGCATGCATACATTGGTTAGTGAAGGCGGGGGAGGGCTATCCGGCGGCCAGAAGCAAAGGATCGTCATCGCCCGGGCCATCATCTCCAAACCAAGCATTCTGCTGTTCGACGAAGCAACCTCAGCACTGGACAACATCACCCAAGAGCAGGTAATACGCAGCCTTGCCACTCTGCAGTGCACCAGAATTGTCATTGCCCACAGGCTGTCCACAGTACGAGACTGTGACCGCATCCTTGTTTTGGACAAGGGGAGCATTGTGGAAGAGGGTAGCTTCGAGGAACTCATGGCCAAAAAGGGGCTGTTTTACGAGTTCGCAGCCAGGCAGATCCAGTGAGTTGATCTGGGGAGGTGGGTGCATGACCCGCGCTGAGTCAAATATCGTGTTGTTTTCTATCACCTTGTGCTGGGCGTCGTCTTACATCTTTGTCAAGAATCTGCCAGCAGATTTGTCGCCTTTTGCTTACATGACCATGACCTCGGGGCTGGCTTTTGTCATTTTGGCCATCGTGTTTTTCACCAAACTAAGGGAGCTGAAAGGGCGAGTTCTGCTGCGCAGCGCGGTTCTGGCAGCCATCGTCTGCTTCAACTTGGTTTTTGAGCGCTTGGGAGTGTCCAGAATCCCTGCTTCCACCGCCAGTTTTGTGGCCAGCTTGAGTATCGTCTTTGTACCTCTCTTTCTGCTGCCGCTCAAGAAAAAGCCTACCAAAAACAACATGCTGGGCATACCATTCATCCTGGCAGGCCTGGTTCTCACCAGCGGCGTGCATCGAGGGGCACCGCTGGAACCCGGCGTTTTGTACATGGTGGCGGCCTGCATTTTCATGGCCGTCTACGTCATTGTGGTGGACAACTTCACAAAAAACGACGATCCCCTGCTGCTAGGAATCGGCCAGATGCTGTGGGTGGGAGTGATTGCCTTCCTGTTGTGGTGCCTGGAGGATCCCCGCACGTTTTTTGCCCTCACGTACACCAATGAAATGCTGGCCAGCATTTTCCTGCTCGCCTTTTTTGCCCGGGCCTATGCCTACATCATGCTCATGTATGGACAGCGCTACGCCAACCCCATCAGCGTAACCGTGATTGCTTCCACGGAGCCTGTGGTGACCATGGCGTTGGCTTTGATGATCCCTGACACCTTCGGGCAGACAGAAAGCTTCACCCTGGCTAAGCTGATCGGCGGCATCCTCATCGTGGTGGGCGCCATCTGCGCTGGCACCAGCTTCCTGGACAAACCAGATTTGCTTAGTCTCAAGCCCGGCGGCAAGGGAGGAAAAGAGGTGGCGGTGCAATGAGGGAGATCCTCTATCCTTTCAAGCAGAAGCAAACCCTACTGCAGATCGGTCTCTGCACAGTGATCTTTGTGGGCATGGCCGTGCCCTTCAAAGTGATGGTCCTGGTGGAAGGGTTGACCGAAGTGAGGCCGGTGAATGCGGTTCCGGTGGTTGTTGGCCTGCTCATGGGTCCGGCAGGGGCCTGGGGATGTGCCTTGGGCAATTTGATCGCCGATCTGTTTGGCACCTTTTCTAAAGCCTCCTTCTTGGGGTTTTGGGCCAACTTCATCGCCGCCTACCTGCCCTACAAGCTCTGGCACACGTTGAAGAAGGGCGAGAAACCCAATGTAAAATCGGGGTTGAACATCTTCATTTACCTAGGGATCAGCGCCCTTTCCTCCCTCACAGTGGCCATTTTCCTCGCCTGTGGACTTGATGTCTGGCTGAAGATGTGGATTCCTAATCTCTTCTTCATCGTCTTCTACAACAACCTGGGGTTCCCGGTGGCCTTGGGCCTGCCCGTCTTCATCGTACTCACCAGTGATGCCCACAATGTAAACCCGGCAATGCCCAAAACCAGCAGGCAGCCACACCTGGCCAGGGTACTGGTGGCGGTCTTGATGCTGGTGGAAGTGGTGATCTTGTGGCTGATCACCCAGGGGATGATCATGTCCAGCTCCTGGGCAATGGCGCTTTTGGGAGCCATCTTCTTGATCTCCCTGAGCGCGCTGATTCTGCTCTGAGGACGTTAACGCGGGGTAGCTAGATTACCGACGATCGACGCCGAAGCGCAGCGTTGCTGCTCAACCTTGAGCAGAGACGCTGTTTTTCATGGAGATGCTAGGAACGGAACAGGAATTCCTGTATACTTTATCTCAAGGAGCAGTGGGCTCGCTCTGGGGAGGGAAAACCCAGCGGCATAAAGAAGGCTTAAGGGAGGCGGGGCAGTGATCACCACCGTCATTTTCGTCAGGCATGGAGAAACCGCGTGGAACCTAGAGCAGCGCTACCAAGGACAAGAGGACAGCCCCCTCTCTGCTCAAGGGCTGCTCCAGGCCCAGCGGGTGGGGGAGTTCCTTAGCAAGCGACGCATCGATGCGGTCTTTTCCAGTGATCTGGGGCGGGCAGTGCGGACGGCGCGGTGCATTGCTGAATACCACAACCTTGTCCCCATTTTGGAAGAGCGCCTGCGGGAGATGTCCTTTGGGGTTTGGGAAGGTCTGACCCGCGCCGAAGTGCGGGAACAGTACCCGAAACTCTTCCAGGCCCGTATGACAGACAGCACAGCGCATCCCATTCCCCAAGGAGAAGAGCCTGCACAGGTGGTGCAGCGCTTCCTAGAATGCATGGAAGAAAGGATTGCTCAGCACGCGGGAGGAACAATTGTGGTGGTCTCCCATGGAGCGGCTTTGCGGCTTACCCTGGCATCGCTGCTGGGCATACCGCTGCATAGGTCCAACTGCCTCAGCCAAAGCAACGGAGGAATTTCCGAGCTCACCTATGACCAAGACGACTCTAGATGCCCCTGGCGGGCGGTGACCATCAACAGCACCGCACATCTCCTCTAGCATAACCTCTTTTGGTAAGGCGTATATTTAGACGATGCTTTGATCTAAAGAGGTGTTGAGGTATGTTCTTGGCGGGGGCCTTGTGGGAACTGATCATCAAGTACTTCTGGCGCCATCTACCCGTGTATGTGGCCTTAATGCTGCTATTCATGACCGGTCTGGGCTTTGGTGCCCTGGCTACTCAGAAACTTTCACCGGTGCAGAAAGAGGATTTGTCCAGCTACATATCCGCGGTTTACGCCTCTTTGGCTGAGAATAACCAAGAACGCGAAGATCGAGCTCAGGTGTTCTACCAGAGCCTTAAAGATAACGTGATCAAAACGGCGGGATTGCTCTTCCTGCTGGGCCTGACCGTGATCGGGGCTCCCCTGATTTTGGCAGTGGTGTTTGTGCGCGGTTTCGTGTTGGGGTTCACCGTGGGCTTCTTAGTTCAAGACGCCATGGTCAAGGGGCTCGTTTTGTCCACGACCTGTGTTCTGCCCCATAATATCCTCATGGTTCCTGCTCTGCTCTTGGGGGCGGGAGGGGCGCTGTCCTTTGCAGGGAGCGCCTTTCGCACCTTGGTGGGCCGGTCTCGGGAAAGCGTGCAGGGGCAGCTGGCCACCACCACTTTGCTGGCCCTGTGCAGCGGACTGCTCTTCTTGGTAGCTGCCCTCGTCGAAACCTACATAACACCCATCCTCGTCCAGCTAGGACGCGGCTTTCTAACTTGAAGGGAGGGCCCATGGTGAACTGGGCAAGGACACTGGCTGAGTACTCAGCCTACCTCCGCATTGAAAAGGGTCTCTCGGAAAACACTGTACAAGCCTATCTAGGCGATCTGCGCCAGTTCCAGGCTTTCCTGGAGCAGCGCGGAGGCTCCTTTGCTGGGGCCCAGGCAGAGAATGTGGAGCAGTATCTCCACTACCTGGCCGAACAGGAGCTATCCGCCCGCAGCCGGGCGCGCAAGATCTCCGCCTTGAAAAACTTCTTCGCCTATCTGGTGGAGGAAGGAATCAGGGAAGACAACCCCTGCGCCTATATCTCCACACCCAAGCTGCCCCGCCGTCTGCCAGACATCCTCACCGAGCATGAAGTTATCGCCCTGCTGGAAGCCCCGAAACTGGACAAGCCCGCGGGCTACCGTGATCGGGCCATGCTGGAAGTGCTCTATGCCGCGGGGTTGAGGGTTTCAGAACTGCTGGCACTTGATCTAGGTGACATTGATGAACTGGGTTTTGTGCGCTGCACCGGCAAGGGAAACAAGGAACGCATTGTGCCCCTGGGCTCCCACGCCCTGCGGGCTGCACAGCTTTACGTGCTGCACGCCCGACCGCGCCTCTGTGAAAACGTCCGTGAGAGGGCCCTGTTTGTCAACCAGCGCGGCAGGCGCTTAACTAGGCAGGGATTCTGGAAGATTATAAAGGCCAGGGCCAAGGAGGCGGGGATCGAGAAGAATATCACCCCGCATATGCTCCGGCACTCCTTTGCCACCCACCTGCTCAGGGGCGGAGCCGACCTGCGTTCCGTCCAGGAAATGCTGGGACATGCCGATCTGGCCACTACGCAAATCTACACCCATCTGGACAAAGGCCATCTGCGTGATGTGTACAAACAAGCGCATCCCAGGGCTCGGAAAGGGGAAGACAGATGAAGAGATTGATCATGATCGTTCTTGACAGCGTGGGAGTGGGGGAACTGCCCGACGCCCACCTCTACGGTGACGAAGGCAGCAACACACTGGGCCACGTGGCGGAAGCGGTGGGAGGTTTGAACCTGCCCCATCTGCAAAGGCTGGGCCTGGGCAACATCACCCCTGTGCGAGGGGTCCCTCCCACAGAGGAACCCCAGGCAGCTTGGGGGAAAATGGCTGAGCTCTCCAAGGGCAAGGACACCACCACGGGCCATTGGGAAATCGCAGGCTTGATCCTGAATCGACCGTTTCCCACCTATCCCAACGGGTTCCCGCGGGAAATCATCGATGAGTTCGAACGCAGAATTGGCCGCAAAACCTTAGGCAACTACCCGGCCTCGGGCACGGTAATCATTGACGAGCTGGGCGCTGAGCATCTGGAAACTGGTTTCCCCATCGTCTACACCTCCGCGGACAGTGTGTTCCAAATCGCAGCCCATGAGGAGATCGTGCCCCTGGAACAACTCTACCAGTGGTGCCGCATAGCCCGGGAGCTGCTCACCGGCGAGCACGCCGCAGCCCGGGTGATCGCCAGACCTTTCCTGGGACAGCCCGGGTCTTTCCAGCGCACCGCCAACAGGCAGGATTTCAGCGTCGCACCCTTTGAGCCCACGGTGTTGGACGCCCTCACCCAGGGCGGCATTCCCGTGTACGGCGTGGGGAAGATCTCCGACATCTTCGCCGGTCAGGGTATCACCGAGTCAGTGCCCAGTAAGAGCAACCAAGAAGGCGTGGACCGTGTTTTGGATCTCCTCTCCACCAAACAGGAAGAGTGCCTCATTTTCGCCAATTTGGTTGACTTTGACATGCTCTGGGGTCACCGCAATGATGCCCAGGGCTATGCCCGGGGTCTGGAGGAGTTCGATGCCCGGCTGCCAGAAATCCTAAGCAAGCTGCAGGCTGAAGATCTGCTCCTCATCCTAGCCGACCACGGCTGCGATCCAACTACACCCAGCACCGACCATTCCCGGGAGTATGTGCCTTTGCTCGTAACAGGGCAGGCGGTTCAGCCAGTGCATCTCGGAGTCCGCAGCACCTTTGCCGATGTGGCCAAGACCGCTGCCCACTATTTCGCGATCCATTACGAAACGGTAGGGAAGAGTTTCCTGCCCGAAATTCTGCCGGACAAAAGGAGTTGAGCCCATGCGCACAGTGGAGCTGATCCAAAAGAAGCGTGATGGTGGGAGGCTTAGCCGCGAAGAACTGGAGTTTCTCATCCTCGGTTACGTGCAGGGTGAGATTCCCGACTATCAAATGGCGGCTTGGGCCATGGCGGTCTTTTTCCAGGGCATGGAACCTGAGGAGATCACGGATCTGACGCTGATCATGGCCAATTCAGGAGATACCTTAGACTTAAGTGCCATCCGAGGCGTCAAGGTAGACAAACACTCCACGGGGGGTGTTGCCGATACCACCACCCTGGTCTTAGCACCACTTGTGGCCAGCACTGGGGTACCAGTGGCCAAGATGTCCGGCCGCGGTCTGGGGCACACCGGGGGCACCATTGATAAGCTGGAGAGCATCCCCGGCTTTAGGACTGCCCTAACTCCCGAGGAGTTCATCAACCAGGTGAACTCCATCGGAGTAAGCGTAGTGGGCCAAACCGGCGAACTGGCTCCCGCGGACAAACTGCTCTACGCGCTGAGGGATGTGACGGCCACGGTGGAGTCCATCCCCTTGATCGCTTCGTCCATCATGAGCAAAAAGATCGCCGCGGGCGCGGACGGCTTCGTGCTGGACGTGAAGGTGGGCTCGGGGGCGTTCATGAAGTGCGAAGAGGATGCAGTGGAGCTGGCCAAAGCCATGGTGCAAATCGGCACCCTGGCGGGCAAAGCCACAGTCGCCCTGGTCACCGACATGAACCAGCCCTTAGGCCGCGGTATCGGCAATGCCCTGGAAGTCAAGGAAGCCATCTTGACGCTCCAGGGGCAAGGGCCCGAGAACCTCACTGAACTCTGCCTCCAGCTGGGCACGGAAATGCTCCTTTTGGCCAAAGCCGCGGGCGATGCCCGAGAGGCTCGGAGCAAGTTGGAGCGCAGCCTAAAAAACGGCCTGGCCCTGGCCAAATTCAAGGAATGGGTGGCCGCCCAAGGCGGCGATCCCCGAGTGGCAGAAGACGTCAACTTGCTTCCCCAAGCCCGTTTCCAGGAGAACCTTTTGGCACCCCGTTCCGGTTACATCCATGCCATAGATCCCCTGATCCTGGGCGCAGCCGCCATGCATCTCGGGGCCGGAAGGGAGACGAAGGATTCCAGCATCGACCTGGCTGTGGGCGTTGAACTGCAGGTGAGTGAAGGCGACTTCGTTCAGGAAGGGCAGATCCTAGCGCGCATCCACGCCAATGATCCCAAGCACATGGAAGCAGCTCTAGGAGAAGCGAGGGAGGCGTTCAGGCTGGACCAGGGCAAACCCCCCGCCCGGCCCCTCGTTTACAGGAAAATCACGGCAGAAGACGTATAATGGGGCCCTAGGCCCCATATTTATTATAGTGGGGAAGGGGGGCAGGGCTGTGCGCCTAAACTGGATGAACAGATGTTTAGCGGCCCTTATCTGCTTGATAGTGTGCGCGGGACACAGCATTGCTGTGGAGCCTGAAGGCAGAGCCGCCTACCTCATGGATCCCTACAGCGGCCGAGTATTTCTGGAGAAGGACAGTGAAGAACCGCTGCCCGTGGCCAGTATCTCCAAACTGATGACACTGGTGCTGATCCTAGAAGCGGTTGACCGCAGGGAGTTGGCCTTGACAGATCTGGTTACTGCCAGTCCCCATGCTGCCAGCAAGAGGGGTTCTCGAATTTGGCTGGAAGCTGGGGAGCAGCTGCCCTTAGGGGAACTGATCTACGCCATTGCTGTGGGTTCAGCCAACGATGCCGCGGTGGCCGTCGCAGAGTACATGGCAGGCAGCGAGGAAAAGTTTGTGGGACTCATGAACCAGCGTGCCCAGGAGCTGGGATTGACCGCGAGTAGATTTGTGAACTGCACAGGCCTGCCCGAAGAAGGCAGCAGCCCGAACCTCATGAGCGCCAAGGACGCCGCCCGGCTGGCGCAGCACGCCTTACAGGTGCCGCTGCTCATGGACTACGTGTCCACCTACGAACACACAATGCGGGCAGACAGCACCAAAATCCCGGTGCTGTGGAACGCCAACAAGCTGCTGCGGCGCTACTATGGCGTTGATGGCATGAAAACCGGCTTCACCACTGAAGCAGGGTACTGCATGGTGGCCACTGCCGAAAGGGATAACCTGCGCCTCATCGCCGTCACTTTGGGCCACAAAAGCGAAGAAGAAAGGGAAAGCGCGGCTCGCGCCCTGCTGGACCACGGGTTTAGGAAGTACCAGAGCCTGCAATTGTACCCTGAGAACACGGTGGTGAGCACCCTGGACTGCCCCTTGGGCCGTCCCCGAACGGTGAATGTGATCCTGCCCAACGACTTCTATATTACTGTGGAACGGGGCAAGGAGGTAGACTTCGTAACCGTGATCAAACTGGACAAGGAACTGCAGCCGCCCATCCTCCAGGGCCAGCCTGTGGGCACCATTACTGTCTTGTACCAAGACGAAATCTTGGGAACCAACACCCTCACGGTCAGTGAGAACGTGGAGAAACTGTCCTTTCCGGCCCTGGTTTATCGGTTAGCGCAGGCACTGGCCCAGGCGGTCTTCTGACGTTTTCAGTTTGCATTTTTTTCCTTTTTTTCAGAAGGTAAACACGCCTCCGCCTCGAAAAAGTCCTTAACATGGAAACTGGGAGGGAAGCCTGTGCAATACGACTTTGAAACGGTGGGACAAGCACTCATCGCCAAGCTCCGGGGTGAACTGGATCTGCATACCTCACCGCAGTTCAAAGAGCAACTTGCCAAAATCTTTACTACCCGTCCCCAGATGAAGTACCTGATCATGGACGTACAACACCTGCAGTTCATCGACAGCTCAGGTTTGGGAGTGATTTTGGGCCGCTATCGCGAGTTGGAAGAACGGGGAGGCCGGCTTTTTTTTGTACAAGCCAATCCGCATATCAAGCGGGTTTTGCAGATGTCAGGCTTTCAAAAGATCTCTGAGTTTGCCGCTTCCACTGCCGATGTGCTAAAACGGGTCGAAGGAGGACATCTTTGATGGCAGACACCAATTGGGTCAAGTTCGAAATTCCCAGTGACACGCGCAATGTGGCTTTTGCCCGTACCGCCGTGGCCCTGTTCGCCAGCCAGCTGGACTGGACCCTGGACGAGCTGGAGGATATCAAAGTTGCCGTCTCTGAGGCTGTGTCCAACTCGGTTATCCACGGCTACCAACTGGGAGAGGGTATCGTGCGTCTGGAGGCCTCCTATCAAGACCACAAGCTGACCATCGTGGTGGAGGACTACGGCCAGGGTATCGCCGATATCGAACAGGCGCAGGAAACCGGCTACACCACCATCCCCGAGGAACGCATGGGTTTGGGCTTTACTTTTATGCATGAGTACATGGACGAAGTTTTGGTGTTCTCCCAAGTCCAGAAAGGGACCAAAGTCACCATGATTAAAGAGGTTCCGCGCCGCCCGGAAGGATAATCGGTTATGGAAATGGAAGAAACAAGGCGGCTGATCGCCCTATCCCAGCAGGGGGACTTACAGGCCCGCAGCAAGCTCGTTGAAGAGAACCTGCCTTTGGTGCACAATATTGCCAGGCGCTTTGTGGAGCGGGGGGCCGAGTTTGAGGATCTAGTTCAAGTGGGCTGCCTGGGTCTACTCAAAGCCATTTTGGATTTTGATCTCAATTTCGACGTGCAGTTTTCAACCTACGCCGTCCCCAAGATCATGGGGGAAATCAGACAGCACCTGCGCAGCGCACAACCCATGCGGGTGGCTCGTTCCCTGAAAAAGTTGGCCAGCGATGCCCTGCGGGCGCAGGATTGTCTGGCCCAATCCCTGGGCCGCAGACCCACCATTTCGGAAATTGCTTCCGAGCTGAACACCTCTCCAGAAGAGGTGGTGTGTGCCCTGGAAGCAGTGGCACCCGTCTATTCGCTGCACAGCACCCTGGGCAGCGACGACGATTCCCTGGCCCTTGAAGACGTTGTCGCCGTTCCCGACAGCCATGAACACTTCATGCTCAGGCAGGCCCTGCAAAAGCTCGAACCTGAAGAGCGTCGCTTGATTATCCTCCGCTACTTTGCGGAAAAGAGTCAAAGCCAGGTGGCGGAGGAGCTGGGAACCTCGCAAGCACAGATCTCCCGCATGGAAGCTCGCATTATGCGTCAACTGCGTCACGATTTGTAGAAAAGAGGGTTAGTTTGTCTGTCGATCTGCACATACACACAACTGAATCTGATGGTACCTGGACACCCCAGGAGCTAGTGCGCCAAGCAGTCAAGCGGGGGCTCAGGACCATAGCCATCACAGATCACGATACCACCGCAGGCATCTATGCCGCACAGGCAAATGCGCCAGCGGAGCTTGAGGTGATCCCGGGGATTGAGATCAATGCCGCGGCTCCCGATGGAGCTGATGTGCACATCGTAGGCCTGTGGATCGATCCTGAGAATCCGGTACTCCAGGAACAGCTGCGCATCCTCCGGGAGTCAAGGATAGAGCGCACCGAGAGGATCCTGTCCCTGCTGCGCAGCTTAGGTATACCCATTACCCTGGATGATGTACTCAAGTATGCCAGGGAGGAAGTGGTGAGCCGCAGCCACATTGCCTCTGTGCTTTTGGAAAAGGAAGTTGTGTCCAGTAAAGAAGAGGCGTTCCAGCGCCTCATCGGGGAAACGGGGCCTGCCTATGTGCCCCGCTATAAGGTGGAGCCGGACGATGCGGTGGAGCTGATCATTAGGGCTGGGGGCGTACCCATCTTGGCGCACCCAGGCCTTTTAGCCAATCTCGACGTCCTGCCGATTCTGGTCGCCGCGGACCTGGTGGGGCTGGAGGTGGTTCATCCCAGCCACGATGAGGCTGAAACGGAATTCTACCTGGATTTGGCGCACCAATACGGCCTGCTGCCCAGCGGCGGCTCCGACTGCCACGGCCCTGGGGGGAAGGATGAAGTTTACCTGGGGCGCTACACAATTCCCGAAGCTTGGCTGAGGCAGCTTGCTGCCAGGCGCTGAAGACGGGGGGGGATCAGCCTGCCTGTTATTCCCTGAAGGGCATTGCCTCTCCGGCTCGAATTAGCTGAGTAGAATCTCCTTAAACCGAAGGGAAGTCGCTGAGCTAATTCGGAAGTTGAGGGAGTTGGGGGAATGTCGGAGATCATGGGGGATAAGATCGAGCTGCGGCTGAAAGCGCCCAGCCGCTGCCGTATGCTTTACGAGATCCTGCTCAAAGGCGAAGTAATAGGTGAGATCGAGCTGGACCACATCGCTTGGCGCAGCGGCGAAGCGGAGCTGAAAATCGGGATATCCAATCCTGCCAGGCAGCGGCAGGGTTACGGAACCGATGCAGTCTCCACCCTGTTGGAACACGCCTTTGTCACCATGAACCTAGGCCGTATCTACCTCAGGGTGCATGCCGCCAATGAAATCGCCGTGCGCTGCTACGAAAAGGCGGGTTTCAAGAAAAAAGGCAGGCTGCGCCGCTGCATAGGGGAGGATATGGAAGAAGAGATCCTGCTCATGGCCATCTGCCGGGATCAGTTCTTGCAGGGAAAACCTTCCAAAGCTGGCTAGAACCGCACTATAATGCGGTTCTTTCTTTATCTATCCCCCACAAGCCCCAGGCACGCACGAATCTTATACACGGAAACTGGAATGGAGCAAAGGATTATCTACGACTGTGTCGAAAACAAAGACATGTATTTCTTTAGCACGCAAACGGAGGGGTATTGATGCTCAAGATTCTCGCACTCGGCGGTCCAGTAATGATTCCTCTACTGTTCTGTTCAATCTTCGCACTTGCAGTGGGCTTGGAAAGACTGTGGTATTTGCTGCGGTCACGAGTTGACAGTTATGATCTGCTGGAAGATATCAAACTGTCTCTCGGCCAGGGCAAAGTATTGGAAGCCATGCAGATTGCCAAGAAGGCCCGGGGCCCAGTGGCCGCGGTGCTGGCTGCTGGTATAGCCCACTATGATCAGAGCCGCGAAGAGATCAAGGAAAGCATGGACGCAGTAGGCCGAGATGAGATATACAAGATGGAAAAACGCATGATCGTATTGGAAATGATTGTTTCCATCGCTCCGCTGCTGGGCATTTTGGGTACAGTGACGGGAATCATCCAGAGCTTCAACGTCGTTGCGGCGCTGGAAGGCATTGGACAAGCTGCTGAGCTGAGCGCGGGTATTGCCGAGGCGTTGATCACCACCGCGGCCGGTCTGACCATTGCCGTACCTACCATGGCCCTCAACGCCTTTTTGAGCAGCATCATTGACAAGAACATAGCCGATATGAACAAGAAGTCCACCGAACTGCTCAATCTTCTCGATGCGAGGAGTGAGTTTTAATGAATTTCCAGCGCATGAGAAGGTCGCATCGCGGACCCGATATCACACCCATGATCGACGTTATCTTCTTCTTGCTGGTCTTTTTCATGGTGTTTTTCACGGTGAGGACAGCTCCTTTAGGCCTGAATGTGGAGCTTCCCCGGGCGGTTACGGGGAATCCCCAGGCCAGTGCTAGATTTGAAGTGGCTGTGGATAAATCCGGCGCGATGTACATCTCCGGCCGTAGAGTAAGCCAGGCTGAGCTGCAGCAGGCACTGGCCGAAAGGCTGCAGGTCAATCCCGACATGTTCGTGATCGTGAAGGCTGACAAGGAGGTGCGCTACGAATACGTAGTGAATGCTCTGGATCAGGTCCGTAATGCCGGCGGATACCGGCTGGGCTTGGCCGTTGAGCAGGATAGGTAAGGGGAAAGGAGAGAGGTATGTGCAAAACCCTTTTGGTGATGAACCGCGGCTGAACAGGTTCGTATTGATCTCCGTAGTTCTACATGCCCTTCTGTTCTTTACCTTACCCAATCTAGGTTCACGCCTGGAAGTTGATGTGCCAGGCATGGCGGGAGGAGGCGTGATCCAGATCATGCATGTGGAACGCTCGGTGAATCCCCGGCCATCGCCCACTACCGATCCCCTTTCGCAGGGCACGGTGCCCAGGGTTACTGAACCCAAGCCCCTTCCTGATCAGCCTGCTCAAGAAGATGCTGTTGCCCAGCCCCAAAGGCCCGAAGAAGCGGAGCCTCTGGTAGAGCGGGCCAGCCCCGAGACGCCTGAACCAGAACCCACGCCCGACCCCGAGCCCACCGTTCCTGAAGAGGAACAGCCCACGCCGGAGCCTCCCAGGGAAGAGGTGCTGGAAGAGGAGGGTGCAGGCGAGTTGATCAGCAGCGAGGCAGGGCCGGAAGTGGCAGCCGAACCCCAGGCTAGAGAAGCGATCGACCCGCCCGCTGAGCCGCGCCCTGAACCGGAAGAGGAAAAGCCAGTCTCGCAGAATGTGAGCGGTTCCGGAACGGGCACCGGTGGGTCAGACGATGAGCCGGGCACAGCACAATCTGGGACGGGGACCGCAGAGACGGCTCCGCCGCCGCCACCACCCCCGGCCAGCGGCAGGGGATTGCATGGGGGAGGAGTTCCCACGTATCCAAAGAACGCGGAACACGACGGAGTTGAGGGAGTGGTCTTTCTCGTCATCGAGGTTTCCGCGGACGGACAGCTGCTGAATGTGATTTTGGAGCGATCCTCAGGCGATCAGCGCTTGGATACGCAGGCTCTTAGATATGTGCAAGGCATGTGGACTTTTGCCAGCCAGCCCCATGACTACAGCATGGATGTTGCAGTTGTTTTCAGCAAAGAGGATAATCGCTTCGTATCGAGTGTTGAATACGGCGAGGTCCGTTGGCTGAACGTGCCTTAAAGGGAGGATAGAGCGGATGCCAAAGAAGAAAGTCGTTCTCGCGGGGTTGCTAACTCTATCGCTTTCTGTGCTGTTTGCCACGGCCGCCTGGGCGCAGGAGATAGTGGAGATCAGCAATGAATACATCAGGATAGTTGTGAATGACGGGGAGCTCAATGGCGGTAGGTTCTCCGTGGGGACCACGGGAGGAGACCCCGGCCGCGACACCGATAACAACAAAGCTCTGATCTACGGGGGCGATGATCCCTGGACTTCGTACACAACGGTAAAGGTGGATAATCAAAACTGGATCTACGGAAACCCAACGGATAGGCGGGCAGGCTATGAAGGCCTGTACGGCGAGTTGGTTCAGCCTCCTACTGTGGTGGACGGCAAAATCGAAAGCAGCTGGATGCTCGGTCCCATTCAGGTCTGGCAGGTACTCAGCATCACCAGAAGCAGCACCACGGGCCTTTTGGATACGGCCCAGATTGAGTACCATTTAGAGAACACAGACACAGAAACCCATATGGTTGGCCTGCGCCTCATGCTCGATACCATGCTGGGGGCCAATGATGGGGCTCCATTTCGAGTAGAAGACCGTGCCCTCACCAGCGATACAGTGTACTATTCCCAAAACATGCCCGAGTTTTGGCAGGCTTTTGACTCCCTGTCCAGTCCCCAGGTGATGGCACAGGGAACGCTCCGGAGGTCGGACATTGTGCCTCCTGACCGAGCCTATTTCACCAACTGGGGAAGCGTGGCCGATGCCGCTTGGAATTTTGACTTCATCCCCGGACGGGATTTTACCCGCGTTGGGGAATGGGAACTGGACAGTGCCATCGCCCTCTTTTGGGATCCAGTGGTTTTGGCTCCCGGCGAGTCTCGAAGCTATGTTACTTATTACGGTTTGGGCGGTGTGACCATCGCCGCCGGCGATCTGATCGTTGGTCTAACCTCGCCGGCCCAGGTACCTGCCGATTCGGAGGGCTTCCAAACCTTCTCCATCACCGCCTACGTGGAGAACGACGGCGAAGGCGATGCCCTGGACGTGGTTGCCGAGCTCAAACTCCCCAAGGAGCTTGAACTAGTGGGCAGCCCGGCGAGAGTCTCCCTAGGTGATCTGCCCGTGGGCGAGACCGCCCAGACGGGATGGCAGGTTAGGGCGCAGAGCAACGCCGAGGGAGTGTTCAGTTACGAAGTGGTGGTTACCTCCACCAATAGTGAGACCAATAAGGCCAGCCGCTCCATCGAAGTGCTCAGCCCCGCGAGGCTGCAGGTTTTGGTGAGCGCACCTCCGGCACTGGGGGTAAAGAACGAACGCTTTGACCCTGCCACCTTCGATGTCACGGTATTTCTGCGCAACGAAGGCGGTACCGCCTACTACGGCGGAACCTTCGAACTGCTCCATCCCATGCTGGAACTCTTGCCAGGCCAGAGCGCCAAGCGGTTCCCAGGCACCATTGAAGCGGGCGAAGAGCTGTCCTTTAAATGGGTGCTGAAGCCCCAGGACGGCTACTTCGGTGGGGGACCTCTAGGTTATTCCTTAAGAATCACCTCACCCCGGGGTGAGCAGACGGTTCGTACCATGTCCATCATCATCCCGCTGCTCAAACCCAAAGTGTGGGTGGGTGAGCCGGAAGTGGCCCGCGGCGGGCTTGTGACTGAGGGAGAGTACTTCAAGCTGCCCATCTGGGCCACCAATATACCGGATTTCCTAGGTGTTGAGCTGGATCTATCCTTCGATCCCGAGCGTCTGGAGATCGTAGGCAAGACGCTGGATCTGACCCGGGGAACCCTGTTCGTGAGCGAAGGTGAACCCGCGACGGCGTCCTGGACCATGCCCTTTATCGCCAACGATACGGGGCAGATCTTGGGACTGAAAGCGCAGCGCACCAGTAAGCTGAACAACGCCTTTGGGACCTTGATGACTATTCACTTCCGCGCCAAAAAGGCTGGCCTAGCCCGGGTCAGCATCGATGGAGTGAAGATCATCATCCCAGATGCCGTCCTTGATCCTTCGTATTTCGAGACCGAACATAGAGACATTTCGATTCAACCAAGATAGCGAGGAGGCTCATCAAATGAAAAGGAAAATCATCTACGGACTGGTTTTGGCCCTGGTTTTCAGCATGACTGCGCCCGCCTTAGCCGACACAACGATTAAGGACGTCCCCGTGGACCACTGGGCTTACCATGCTGTGAACACGGTTGTGTCCAAGGGCTACTTAACCATGTTTGAAGATGGAAGTTTCCAGGGAACCCGGGCAGTTGACCGCTACAGCCTGGCCAGCGTAATCGCTAGGCTCTTGGAGGATATTGAGGTGGCGCGTGTGCGGGGCACCACTGGAGACGTGGCGGCTATCGGGGATTTGCGCACTCGGTTTGAAGAAGACTTGGCCACCTGGTATGCGGATCAGCAGAGCCTGCGCGACAGCGTGCTGCGCATTGAGGAGAACGCCCTGGTTGCCGATGAGCGGGTGAGTCGAGTTGTGGCTGCCCAAGTGGCCCTGCAGGAAGAACTGGAGGCCATGCGCCAGGATATCGTAGCTCAACAGTTAGCCCTCGCGGACCTACAAGGCATGCTTGCACAGCAGACCGGAGATGTAACGGGCCTTACTGGAGATGTGGCAGGTCTTACTGGAAATTTGGATGATCTTTCCACCAACCTCTCCGAGCACGAGCAGCGCTTGACTGAACTCCTCAATGCTGTATTGGTCCTGGAGAAAGAGATCATCAACCAGGGGGATGAGATTACCCGCCTGGAAAACTGGATCGGTGAAAAGGACGCGGTCTTTGCCACCCTCCAGAGCTCCGATGCGGACCTCAGCCAGCAACTCCAACAGCTGATCGCCAATAACCAGCAGCTGGAAAAGGATCTACAGAACGTGGCGGTGCTGCTGCACGGAGAAAGGCAAAAACGTGAGGAGCTCGCGAGTGAGCTGGAGGCTGCCAAGACCGAGATCGTGGTGTTGCGGGAAGACCGCTCCATGCTGGAAGACATCAAACAGGAAGTGGGCTCCGATGTCAATGCACAGCTCAACGCCGCCCTCATCCGGGAGCAGCGCCTGGAGCGGCAGATCAAGACTTTGGAGGAAGAGTTTAACAGCTACCGAACTGAGACCGAGCAGGCGCTCAAATCAGCCAAGACGATGGGCATCATCGGTATTGCCGTGGGGGCCATCGGAGCAGTGGTCGGCCTAATATTTGCAGGTGGCAAGTAAAACTGCTTCTTTGCAGGCGGGGTCCGTGATGGGGCCCCGCCTTTTGCATAATTCGGGCTGCAGGCAGCATACTAGAAAAGCGCAGGAAAGGAGTGACGCTTGTGCAGCCCAAAGAGTATCAGCAGCTGGTTCAAGAGCATTTACCGCCCCGTCCCATCGTGAAGAACATGCTGTGGGCGTTTTTTGTTGGCGGCCTGATCTGCACCATCGGCCAGGTGGTGCTCACCATTGCCCAGAGTTATGAACGGACCAAGAACGAAGCCGCGGCGGTGACTCTAGCCGCCATGATTCTGCTGGGGACCATACTCACGGCCTTGGGCGTCTATGACGAAATTGCGGAAAAAGCTGGGGCCGGGGCCGCGGTGCCCATCACGGGCTTTGCCAACACAGTCACTTCCGCGGCCATGGACTTCCGACGGGAAGGGTTCCTTCTGGGTATGGGATCAAAGATGTTTATCATTGCCGGGCCAGTGATCGTCTACGGCATTCTGTCGGGCTTCATCGTAGCCCTGATCAAATCGCTGGTGTTAGGGCTGCTCTAAGGGGGATGGCCGTGGACAATCGCCTGGGCACAAGCACCCTCACGTTCAGCAAAGGCCCCCGCATTACCAGCCGTTATACTCTCGTGGGCCCCATGGAAGGCAAGGGGCCCCACGCCCTAGACTTCCATGAAATCCTCTCTGATGATTCGTTGGGTCAGAAGACCGCTGAGAAAACTGAACGCCTCATGCTGGAGCTGGCCATTACCAAAACCCTGGAGCAGCATGGTACGCGGATCAAAGACGTGCAATTCCTCATCGCCGGTGACCTGCTCAATCAGATCACAACATCCAACTTGGCAGCGAGTACCCATACTGCGCCTTTCATAGGCATTTACGGCGCCTGCTCCACCTTTGCGGAAGCCCTTGGATTGGGAGCGGTGCTGCTGCAGGGGGGCTTTGCCAATCAGGTACTCATTGGAACGGCCAGCCACTACCAGACGGCGGAACGGCAGTTCCGCTATCCCATAGAACTCAATGTTCAGCACCTCTCCACCAATCAGGTCACAGTGACTGGAGCAGCCGCGGCCATCTTGAGCTTCGCCGAGCGCGGCCCCCGCATCACCCACGCCACCTTTGGTTCGGTGGTGGACATGGGTCTAAAGGATCCCCATGACATGGGCAGCGCCATGGCCCCAGCCGCGTTTCAGACTATTCAGCAGCACCTGGCTGACACTCAGCGCACTTTAGCCGATTACGACATTGTGATCACGGGCGATTTGGGCAAACAGGGCAGCAAAATGCTGCGGCTGCTTCTAGAAAGGGAAGGGTGCAGCGGGCTGGAGCGACTGCAGGACGGCGGAAGCCAGATTTTCGGCGATTGGCAGTCGGTGGGATCAGGCGGCAGCGGTGCTGCCTGCATTGCCGTGATGACCCTGGGTTACGTACTCAACTGCCTGGAGTCAGCCAAGGCCAAAAGGGTGCTGGTAGTGGCCACGGGAGCGCTGCTTAGTGCCCTCACAGTGCTGCAGGGGGAATCCATCCCCTGTATAGCCCATGCCATTGCCCTGGAGCAGTAGGGAGGAGAGATATGCAGTATCTTATTGCCTTTCTGGTTGGAGGCGTTATCTGCGCCTTGGCCCAGCTCGTCTTTGACACCGTGAAATGCTCTTCCGCCCACGTCCTGGTGGGCCTGGTCTGTTTGGGAGCAGTCCTAAACGGACTGGGACTGTACGAACCCTTTCAAGAATTCGCAGGCGCAGGAGCGCTCGTGCCCGTGCTGGGCTTTGGCAGCTCCATCACCACGGGCATGATCTCAGAGGTTAAGCGCTTAGGATGGGAGGGGCTGTTTACAGGGGCATTTGAGATCACGGGCTTAGGCCTGGCGGCAGCAGTTGTGTTCAGCAGCATCCTCGCCCTCTTGAGCAAACCGCATAAATGAACCGGGAACCCCAGTGGAACAGCACTGGGGTTTCTATATTCTCCCGCCAAGGGAAGGAAAACCTCCCACTGAGTAGAACTTAATGGAAAAGAAGAGGAAAACTCAGCCCTATGTAGAACGGAGTTGTATCTTGACACTATCGGATTCAACAAAAGGGGGATCCTCATGGAAGAGAAGCAATTGGTGGTCTTTCGGCTGCACAATGAAGAGTTTGGAGTGGAGATTACCGATGTGCGGGAGATCGTTAAACCCCGGCACATCACCCGATTGCCCCACGTGGCCGATTACATTGAAGGAGTGACCAACCTGCGGGGCGAGGTTATTCCCGTAATCTGCCTGCGCAAGCGCTTCGGGCTCGAACCTCAAGAAGAGACCCAGGATACCCGAATCATCATGCTGGAGATCAACGACGGCATGGTGGGGTTTATTGTGGACGCGGTAACTGAAACCCTGCGCCTGCCTGAAGATGCCATCGAACCGCCGCCAAGCAGCATCGCCGGACTGCGCGCTGATTACCTGGCCGGTGTGGGTAAGATCGATGATCGGCTGTTGATTCTGCTGGATGTGGACAAGATTCTCAGTACCGATGAGAAGATTCAGCTGCAGAGCCTCCAGGAGCAAGAAGCGCAAGAGGCGCAGTGAAGCTGCTCAAGTAAAGACTCCATTCTGCCGATAACTAACGAGAGAAGTGATCTTTTTTCACAGCTCGGCAGTGCCTTCCCGCGACACAGGAGGTGAGTAAGGTGGAGGACATTCTAACCCAAGAAGAAATTGACCTTTTGATCAAAGCTGCCACGCAGCCCGACCTCGAGCTCGACCTGGAAACGGAACCGGAGTCGCCGGGCAGTACGCGCTACGACTTCAGCAGACCCAACAAATTTTCCAAAGAGCATCTGCGTGCACTGCATAGAATCCATGAGCAGTTCTGCCGTACATACGCTGGATACATGTCTGCTAAACTTAGGCACAGAGTGGATCTGAGGGTGCACACCATCGAGCAGATCCTCTTTGGTGATTTCGTGCGTTCTCTGCCTAACCCCTCTGTTTTGAGTATCTACCAAGTCCAACCCCTGGAAGGCTATGCCATCGTCCAGTTCACCCCAGATATTGCCTTTTTGCTCCATGATAGGCTGTGCGGGGGCGATGGCGTACCCATACGCAGAGCGCGCAGTCTGACGGATATAGAAGTTGCCGTGTTGAAAAGGCAGGTCCTCAGCGTCTTTTCTTCCCTGCTCAGCGATGCCTGGCGCGAAGTGTCTGAACTGAACTTTGCGCTAGACTACATGGAAAACAATCCTCAGTTTCTGCAGGTTGCCGCGGATCGGGACGCGGTGGCCCTGATCACTATGCGCTTTGAGCTCAATGAGATCAGCGATATGATCAGCATCTGCCTGCCCCATCGTACGCTGGAACCCATCCTGAAGGATCTCACCCATATCCGCATGTTTGAATCCCTGCAGCAGCCTGACCCGCGCCGCATCGAACTCTTGAAAGAGCAGGTGCGCGCGGCCGTGGTTCCTGTGGAGGTTGAACTGGGACAGACCACGGTCACCGTTGGAGATCTACTGGATCTGGCCCCCGGCGACGTGGTGGTTCTGGACCGCAAGAAACACGAGACGTTAGATGTGAAGATCGGGTCCATGACTAAGTTTAAAGGAACACCAGGCAGGCTCGGTACGCGCTTGGGAGTGGTGATCACCACCGTCTTGGAGCCCGAAGAAGAAGGAGGGCTGGTTGATGAGTGATGATCAGCTCATGACCCAGGAAGAGCTCGATGCCCTGCTCCAGGAGCATCAGAGAAAAGGCGACAGCCTCGAACCGGAGACAAACGATTATTTAAGCGTCATCGAACAGGATACGCTGGCCGAAATCGGCAATATCTCCATGGGATCGGCCGCCACTGTCTTGAGTACCCTGGCCAACCACAAAGTAAGGATTACCGTCCCCAAGGTGTATGTGAGCACAGCCCGGTCGGTCGCGGAATCCTATCCCATTCCCTGCATCGTGGTGAATGTTGGCTATGTTCAAGGACTGCAGGGAGCCAATGTCCTGGTAATCCGGGAAGAGGACGCCTTAGTGATCGCCAGCCTGATGATGGGAGGAGATGGGACAAACGTCCCCACCGAGCTGGATGAGCTTTACCTCAGCGCCGTTACAGAAGCCATGAACATGATGATGGGGTCAGCCGCAACGGCCATGAGCGAGCTTTTTGGCCGGTCCATTGAGATTTCGCCCCCCGTTACCACATGGCGCGATCTGGCCCAGGATCCCCTGACCACGGACATACCCGAAGACGAGCCCATCGTGGTAGTGGCTTTCCGCATGGAAATTGAGAATTTAGTTGACAGCACCATGCTGCAGATCATCGATATTGGTTTTGCCCGGGACATGGTGAGCGCCCTGCTTCCTGAAGAGGAACCAGTGGTGGTGCCTGAGGTTAAGGAAGTGCCCGCGGCAGCCCAATGGGCCGATCTGAAAAAGCAGCCGGTACAGAGTACCGCGCCGCCGACGCCCGCCGCGGACCCGCCTGCTCGGCCTGGGCATTACGATCTGGGTAATGTCAACATCGATCTCATTCGCGATATTCCCGTACAAGTACGGGCCATCCTGGGACGGACCAAGATGTCCATTGACAACATTCTCAGACTGGGGCCCGGCCACATCATGGAATTGGAGTCCCTGCATGGGGAGCCCATCGACCTGTACGCCAATGATACCCTAATTGCCCGGGGAGAAGTAGTGGTAGTGGGGGAGCAGTTTGGCATTCGGATAACAGAGATCGCCGCACATCAGGATCGCATCACCAGCATCCGGTAGAGAAGCAGTCGGTGAAGGGGGGAAACGCATGGATTTGAGCTCATTTCGGGAAGTGTTCGCCGCAGAAGCCCGCGATTACCTGCAGTCCTTAAACGAAGAGCTGCTCAGCTTTGAAAGAAATCCAGAGGACGAGAGCGCTATCGATAACATGTTCCGCGCTGCGCACAGTCTGAAGGGTATGGCCGGGACCATGGGATTCAGTGAACTCGCGGAGTTCACCCATGAGATGGAGAGCGTCTTGGATCTCTTGAGAACCGGTGAACTAGAACCCACTACAGACGTAATCAATGTCCTGTTTCGGGCAGTGGACACCTTGGAGCTTCTGCTGGATCAGACCATCAATGATGAGATGATCAGTCCCTATGGTGAGCAGATGGCCGCCCTAAAGGCTCTGGTGGACTCTCCGAGATCTGTGGTAACCCAGACCAAAGATGAGAGGATGTTTTCCGCCGAGCTGAACGAGTTCAACCGGGAAACGATCAAGCAGGGCATTGCCCAGGGCTACTACGCTTTCGCGGTGTCCGTCGTGCTCAAACCGAACACCATCCTCAAATCGGTACGGGTGTTCACCGTCTTCCAAGCCTTGGAGGAAGTGGCCACCATCGTGCAGAGCAATCCATCCGCCGAGGACCTTGATGATGAGAAGTTTGACCGCCAGTTTGCCCTGGTCGTCTTGACCAAGGAGTCCGAGCAGAACATCCGCCAGATTGTGGAGGGTATTTCAGAGATCGAGAGTGTCCTTGTGGAAGAGGTCTCCCTCGACGATCGCCCTGAAGCAGGACCGCAGAACGCGTCCGAAATCGCTGCGGCGATGGACGTTTCTGTTAGCGCGACGCCCGTACGCACCTCGCGCCACGATCCCCTTGTACGGGTGGAAACAGAGCGGCTGGACAAGCTGATCAACTTAGTAGGGGAGCTGGTGATCAGCCGGACGCAGGTGATCGAAATGGTGAAGGGCGGCGAAAGCGCTGATCGCACCGGTGCCCTGGATCAGCTTGATCGCATCACCACTGAGCTGCAGTATGCAGCCATGAGTCTGCGCATGGTTCCCATAAAACAGGTGTTTGACCGTTTCCCCCGCATGGTGCGGGACTTGGCCCAGGCCAGAGGGAAAGACATTAACCTGAAGATTTCGGGGGAAACCACAGAACTGGACCGGTCCATTGTGAATCAGATTGGCGATCCCCTGGTCCATTTGATCCGCAACTCCATCGATCACGGCATCGAGTCCAGGGACGAACGCATAGCCAATGGTAAACCCGAAGTGGGGACCATCCGCTTAAGCGCGCGCCATGAGGGCAGCCACATTCTGATCGAAATCAGCGATGATGGAAGAGGATTGGATGTTGACCGTATCAGGGACAAAGCAATCGAGCGCGGCCTGCTCCCCGGCGGCACGAAGGAGATTTCCATGACCGAAGCGGTCAACTTGCTGTTTCATCCGGGATTCAGCACTGCCGAAACGGTGACAGACCTGTCCGGACGTGGTGTGGGTTTGGACGCAGTGAAAGCCACCGTAGAATCCCTAAGCGGAACCATCGACGTTGAGTCAGAGCCAGGAGAATGGACGCGAACAACTATTAAGCTGCCCTTAACCCTGGCCATAATTAAGGCTTTGTTGGTTGAGGTTGACGGCGAAACGGTGGCAATTCCTATCCAAGCGGTGAGAGAGAACATTCAAATAGAGCCGGGGCAGGTTAAGAGCATTCAGCAAAACGATGTGATCATGCTCCGCAACGAAGTGCTTCCCCTTTATGACTTAGGGGAATGTCTCGGCTTTGAGCCCGTGGACCGCAGTGGACCCCTTCCGGTGATCATTGTTGAGGTGAGGGGAGAAAAGGTGGGGTTCATTGTGGAAGACCTCATCGGACAGCAGGAGATAGTCATAAAATCATTGAGCAGTATTGTCGGTGATGTCAAAGGGGTTGCCGGTGCAACCGTGCTAGGAAATGGCAGAATAGCCCTGATCATCGACAATAGTACGCTAATCGGATAGGAGTTGAGCATATGGCCAAGACGGTTTTGATTACTGATGATACTGCCTTTATGCGCATGACGTTGCGGAATGTCATTGAAAAGAACGGGTACGAAGTGGTGGGCGAGGCCGCCAATGGAGAAGAGGCCATCACCTTGTACCAAGAGCTGAAACCGGATTTGGTGACCATGGACATCACCATGCCAAAAGTAGACGGTATCACGGCGATCAAGGAGATTATGAAAATCGACCCTCAGGCCAAGATCATTGTCTGCAGTGCCATGGGGCAAAAGCCCATGGTCATTGAGGCGCTCAGCGCAGGAGCCAAGGATTTTCTGGTAAAACCCTTTGACGCGGAACGGGTCGTGGAATCCCTGCGCAAGATCGGCTCTTAGGGGGTGGCAAATATTGTGAATGAGATGAAGCTGGATTTCCTCAGGGAACTAGCCAACATCGGAACCGGGCATGCCACCACGGCGCTGTCCCAAATGCTCGATGGTAAGCTGTTTCAGCTAGTAGTTCCCGATGCCCAGATGCTGCCCTTTACTGAAGCTGCCGATTATATGGGCGGGCTCGAAAAGGTTGTGGTGGGCATCTTTGTTGTGATCTCGGGAGACGTGCAGGGCCACATGGCCTGCTTGCATCCACTAGAGAGCGCGCGAACGCTGATCAGGCTGTTGACCGGGGAGGACAAGCCTGAGATCGACGAAATGGGCCGCTCTGCCCTGCAGGAGCTGGGCAATATCATGGTTACCTCTTTCCTCAATGCCCTTTCCAAAATGACCAATTTACTCATGATGCCCAGCGTTCCTGGATTGGCCATTGATATGGCCGGCGCGGTGTGGGAGAGCATTTTGGCGGGGGCGGAAGTGGCAGGCGAAGTTACAGTAATTCGCACCAGGTTTTCCGCGGAAGGCGAGGCAATTGAGGGGCACATCATCTTCCTCCCTGACGAAGATGATTTCAACAAAATCGCCCGGCAGTTTGGTTTGGAGGAGCACTAATGTCAGAGGTCTTCGTGAATATGGGAGAAATCAGCTCCGCCAAAAGTCAGGGCATTCTCACCACCGTGGGCCTTGGGTCTTGCATAGGTGTCACATTGTACGATGAGAGGGCCAAGGTGGGAGTGATGGGCCATATCTTCCTCCCCCGCAGTAGACCGAATGATCATGGAGCGCCGCCTGGGAAATACGCCGATACGGGCATTCCTGCCATGATTGATGAGGCAGTCCGCCTAGGTGCAAGCAAAGGCAGGCTCCAGGCCAAACTGGCCGGAGGTGCCAATTTGTTCCCCAACTTAAACCTAAGAAGCATCAGCATTGGGCAGCAGAATATCGATGCAGTCGTTCAACTCCTGAAGCAGCATGGAATTCCCATCATAGGCCAAGATGTGGCTGGCAGTCACGGGCGCAAGATGCGCTTTTTTGTTGAAAATGGAGTAGTGACTGTTACCGCGATTGGCAAAGAACCTGTACAGATTTGAGGTGAAAACGATGCCTATACGGGTTCTAGTAGTAGACGACAGTGCCTTCATGCGCAAACTGATCATAGAAATCATCAATGCAGAACGGGATCTACAGGTAGTGGGATACGCGCGCAATGGGGAAGACGCCCTGAAGAAGCTGGGCCGGTTGCAGGTTGATGTGATCACCCTTGATGTGGAAATGCCGGTCATGGACGGCCTGGAAACCCTGAAGAGGATTATGAGCGAAAAGCCTCTTCCTGTGGTCATGCTCTCCAGTCGTACCCGCAAAGGGTCGGAAACGACCATGCAAGCACTATCCTTGGGTGCGGTGGATTTCGTTTCCAAGCCGGCTGGTTCAGCAGCGCCTGAACTAGACAGCATCGCTCAAGAACTGGTGGATAAAATCCGCTGCGCGGCCATGGCGCAGCTGCCTTCCAAGAGAAGGGCGCCAGTGGCCGTGGAAAAGCGCCCTCTGCCTTCTCTTCCCCCCGTACCTCCCGGTGCCGCCAGCAGGATTGTGATCATCGGCTCGTCCACCGGGGGCCCCAAGGCCATTGAAGAAGTTTTTGCCCACATCCCGGAGAACCTGCCCGCGGGCATCGTGGTCGTGCAGCACATGCCCAAGGAGTTCACCAGGAGTTTCGCCGAGCGGCTCAACTCCCTGTTTCCTTTTCCCGTGAAAGAAGCGCAAACGGGCGATGTAGTGGAAAACGGCAAGGTGCTCATAGCTCCGGGAGACTACCATCTGATCATTTCTGCTGAGCGGAGAGTTCAGCTCAACCAAGAGGATCGGGTGATGTTCCTGCGTCCAGCCATAGACGTAACCATGGAAAGACTGCCTGAAGTGTACGGGAAGAACATCATTGGAGTGATTCTAACCGGTATGGGCCGAGATGGTGCTAAGGGCATGGCCGGAATCAAGCGGGCGGGGGGAATCACCATCGCCCAGGATCGGGCGACATCCACCATCTACAGTATGCCTAAGGCGGTGGCGGACGAAGGGAACGCCGATTACGTCCTCCCCCTAGATAAAATCGGCGGTGTGATCACTGATCTGGTTTCAGCTCTAGACTCAGGTGAGGTCAGACATGAGAGACTACGCTAAGCTGCAAAAAGACATCAATAAGACACTGGGCATTGATCTCACGGCCTACAAAGAGCAGCAGATGCGCAGAAGGATCAACCAGTGGCTGGACAGGCACAAGCTTTCGTCCTACGAGGATCTGATCCGCACCATTACAAGCGATAGAGAACACCGGGAGAAGTTCGTAGAGTACCTAACCATCAACACGTCCAGCTTTTTTAGGGATGCACGGGTTTTTGACGTTATCGAAGATGTGGTGCTGCCCGCCGTCAGCAAGCGGGGCCGCCCCCGCATCTGGAGCGCCGGGGCCTCCATTGGCGCCGAAATCTACTCCATCGCCATCCTCATGAAGGAAGCCCGGCTCACACCTGGTATGCTCCTGGCCACGGATATCGATGAGGCCGTCTTGGAGAAGGCAAAGGCAGGGATCTACCTGCCCAGCCAGGTAAACGGCATTGATCCCCAGTACCTGGAGAAGTACTTCACACAAACCGAAAAAGGCAACTGGGCCATTGCCCAGAGCCTCAAAGACATGGTGGTTTTTCGGCAGCACGACCTGTTGAAAGACCCGTACGAGCGCAACTTCGACTTGATCCTCTGCCGCAACGTTTTCATCTATTTCACCACTGACACCCAGCGGCGTCTGATCACCAACTTCGTCCAATCCCTGAACCCTGCTGGATACTTTGTCGTGGGATCCGCCGAGCAGATCATGGACCCCACCAGCTTCGGGCTTCAGCGAGTGAGTTACTGCATCTATCAAAAGCCAGCTTAAGGAGGGTAAGCATGTGAGCAAGAAGCAGGCCCTAGGCACCGGAAACACCATTGAAGCTGCTATCGAAGCTGCCTTACTGGAGCTGGGGGCAACACGAGACCAGGTGGACGTTGAAATCCTTGCACAGCCATCGAGAAAAGGCTTCTTAAGGCTAAAAAGCCAGCCTGCTCAAGTGCGGGTGTCCTGGAAAGAACAAGCCAGCCCTCCCAAAACAGCGGGGACTGTGGCGGTGGTGAATGGGGAGTTCAAATACGAACCTCCGCCGCCAGGCGGGGCACCACCCACCATTCAATTTGACTCTGAAGTTAAGGTCTTGTACCGAGGTGAACAGGTTTTCAAGGAGGTTCTGCTCTCGGAAGGAGTTGAACCGCTGGAGGTTATCCTGCCCGATGATATCAAGCCGCAGCTGACCTATGATGTGGTTGTGGATCCGTCCAAAACCAAGGCCCAGCTGGTCTGGAAACGAACGCCTGGCGTGGTACACGCCTTGGCAGACCAGGCACCGCGCAGCCGTCTGCAGCTGCACCTGATCAGAAAAGAAGTGCCCGCTCCAGTCCTGTCCCTGGACGAGGTCAAAGAGATAGCCCTGGCAGCTGGACTAACCCACGGTTTGCGTTTCAGCGAGCTGACACCGGAGGCGCTCAGCGCTGTCCAGGGCGTTTTTGATCTAGCTGTGGGTACGCCGGCAGTACCTGGTCGTGATGCCTCCATCAAGTACGTGTTTCAGGATGATCCCCCTGAGGTTGATCTGGAAGAGGCCATCCGCGTCGACCACTATGAACTGCACGGTACCGCAGGTGTGCCGGAAGGCGCCATTTTGGCAGTGAAAACCCCCGGTGAGCCCGGAGTACCAGGCATGGACGTTTTTGGCCAAACTATCAACCCCGCACCCGTCAAAGACGTGGAGATCAAAGTGGGGGAAGGAGTCGTGCTCAGCGACGATGGCCTGCAGGCCGTGGCAGCAGTATCTGGACTGCCCTCTCTACAGGGGGGAGTGATCCGCGTCAAGGAGGTCTTTGAGCTGCCGGGCGATGCCGATGTTTCCACAGGCAATATCACCATGCCGGGAGACATCATAGTCCGGGGGAATGTTCTAGAGAACGTGAAGGTGCAATCGCACTCCGGCTCCATAGTGGTGCACGGCCTGGTGAGCGGTGCCACATTGCGCACTAGAGGCTCAATCACCGTCGTGCGCAATGTCGTTCGCTCTCAGCTCTACGCAGGTGGAGCATCTGTGGCCAGGATGCAGCTGCTGAACCTGTTGGAGACCATTTCCGGACAGCTTGAGGGGCTCATTGCTGCCGCAGAGTCCATTGCCGCCCAGGCGGAGAATATTTCCTTTGAGAACTTGGTCAGACACCTAGTGGAGCTGAAGTTCAGCGACCTGCCCAAAAACCTGAAGGAACTCACGCGCTTTGAAAAGCCATCGGAAGAGGATACTAAGGAGGAACTGGCAGCGGAAGAAGGGGACTTTCTGGCCGCCCTCCTAGATGATGCTCTCTTGACGGTTGATCCACTGTTTACAGACGGCATTGCAGAGCTGAGGGAATACCACAAAACAGTGCTCAGGAACATTGCCAGCATTCAAAACGTGGGCGTCTACCAATCCGACGTGCGGGTTGGTTATCTGCAAAACAGCAGGGTAGAGGCCTCGGGAACGGTTACCGTCACCGGACAGGGCTGTTTTTACTCCACGGTGCTGGCGGGTGCCGGTTTTTCAGTTGGCAATGGAGTATTTCGCGGGGGCAAAGTGACGGTGGAATCTGGGACAGTTCAGGCCCGGGAGCTGGGTGGACCCGCAGGCATCAGCACCACCGTGAGACTGCTCAAAGGCGGGCAAATCACTGCTAGGCTCGTCCATCCCAACGTGACGATTTGTATCGGTACGCAGTCGTACAAATTCGATGAAACAACGCCGCAGGTGAAGGCGTTCCTACATGAGGGCCTCCTCACCGTCTACTGCGGCTCCATCAAAATCCATGGTTAAAGGAGCAGCACTTAGTGGGCTATTCTAGGACGCGTCGCGTGGTTTACTTGGGCTTGGCCACTGGTCTTGCCATGGCTCTGCACATTTTTGAGGGGATCATCCCCATGCCCACGGACCTGATTGTCCCGGGCTTTAAGCTGGGGTTGGCTAATATAATCACCCTATATGTGGTGGTGAATTTCGGAATGAGGGACGCCATCTCCGTGTCCATCCTGCGCACCACCTTAGGTTCCCTACTGGGAGGAACCTTTATGACGCCTACCTTTTTCTTCAGTTTTGCCGGGGGCCTGGCAAGTGCCATTGTCATGGCGCTCTTCTACAAGTACGGCTCCCGCCTTTTCAGCATGCTGGGCATCAGCCTGATTGGAGCCGTCACCCATAATGTGGCTCAGCTCATGGTAGCATCCGTGGTGATCGAGACGGTGAGCATCTTTGCTTACCTGCCTTACATGCTGTTTTTTGCCCTACCAACGGGGGCTTTTGTGGGCCTGGTCACTGGCCAGGTCAACAAGTATTACTCGTTTCGCCAATCCTAGAGCACATTTTCTAAGCTCAACACCTCCTGCTGCCGCAGTTGGAGCAGTTGGATTTCGATGTTCGTGATTTCCGCCAGTGCCGAGCCTCTGTCTGTGCCTTCAAGAAATGCCTTGAGGCGAGCCAGATGCATGGTGACTGTATCCAAATCGTGGTTGTGGATAAAGGGACTCCAGGCATCCTTGCACCTGGACCACTTTTCGTCCAGCTCATGGACGGAAGTCAATGCTTGGGACCACTGATCGTTTCTCACCGCCTCCTTGATGTCGTTTAAGGCGCGGGAGATCTGGTTGGTGGTTTTTAGGATCGCACTTTCCAGGAAGAGGCCCCCTGCAATGATGGCAAGCATTACAAATAACATGATCAGCCAAAGCTTCATGGCGCACTCCTTAGGGCTTTTTGCGGCGAGGCCGCTCTTTGCGCTGAACGAAGAGTTCACCGGTGGTGCTTAAAGAGGCAATAAGGATATCCGCGGGGTCCTTGACCCCGTGCTTTTCCAATTCAGTGCGGAGCCAACCTTCGCTGAGCTGCGCTTTTTCCAATTCTGTTTTCATTACTTTGCCGTCAAGAACCAAGGCTAAGGGGAGACCCTCGTATTTAGTTTCCAGCTGCAGGTCTTTTGGGGTGATGGGCCTCGCCTGCGACTTAAGCATCACGCTCAGATCGCCGCTGGTTTCCAACACAGCAAACTCCACGTCACCGAGGTTGAAAACGGAGTTGAGGCGCAGCTGCTCTAAAAGCTCATCTAGGTTGTAACGGGCTTTGCGCATCTCCGCTTCCTGGATCACGCCGTTAGCGATGATCACACTGTAGCGGCCGTCCAGTATTGAGCGGAATTTGAACGACTTGAGGCTCAGCACGCTGAAGGTGACCTGCACGAAGAGGAGGGTGAGGATGGCAATCACCCCGTTGATCAGGGGTATGTCCCTGTCCTGCATGGGGATCACGCCTAGCTCAGCGATCATGATGGCAATTACCAGTTCAAACGGTTCCAGCTGAGCGATTTGTCTTTTGCCCATGAGGCGCATGGTGATCATTACCAGAGTATACAGAAATAGTGTGCGGACTAAGGTAATGAGCATGGAAAACCTCCCTTGCCCTCATTATACCCAGGGCTCGGCAAAGCATTCCGCGCCGCATGCTGCTGGGCTGGCAAAGAGGGGCGAGTAATAGTATAATTAGGAGGGCACTTACTATATTCAAAGGAGTACCTGGCAATGAAGAAGTTTTTCCTAAGAACTATGGGTTGTCAGATGAACGACCACGACTCAGAAGTGATTAAGGGCCTACTGCTTTCCCTGGGCTACGACCAGACGGAAGAGATTGAAGAGGCCGATTTGATACTTTATAACACCTGCTGCGTCCGGGAAAACCCCGAGCGCAAGGTCTACGGGAACATGGCCGCCTACAAGCGCCTTAAAGAAGCCAATCCCAACCTCATAATCGGGATCTGCGGCTGTATGACCCAGCAGAAGGCAGAGCTGCAGAATATTTTCCAGCAGCTGCCCCACGTGGACCTGATCTTCGGTACACACAACATCCACAGGCTGCCCGAGCTGCTGGCCCGGGCAGAGGTGGGGGAGAGGGTTGTGGAAGTCTGGGATGAGGCCCCATACGCGGAGGAAGGGCAGGACTTCAGGGAGAACCTGCCTGTGGAGCGCAGTCACAGGTTGAAAGCCTTTGTGAACATCATCTACGGCTGCACCAACTTCTGCACCTACTGCATCGTGCCCTACGTGCGGGGTAGGGAACACAGCCGGCTGCCCGAGTCCGTCAGAGAAGAGGTGGCGGCGTTAGTGGAGACTGGATACAGAGAAATAACTCTCCTCGGCCAAAACGTGAACGCCTACGGCAAAGACCTTTCCATGGAGACCTCGTTCAGCAGTCTCCTGGAGGAGCTCAACTCCATTGAGGGTTTAGCCAGGATCAGGTTCACCACCAGTCATCCCAGGGATATGGGCTCTGATCTGATCCACGCCATGGCTAGTTTGGACAAGGTGTGCGAACATTTGCACCTGCCCGTTCAGGCGGGCAGCAGCAGAGTGCTGCGCCGCATGAACCGGGGCTACACCCGGGAAAACTATCTTGATCTCGTGGAAAAGGTGCGTAAAGCGGTTCCGGGCATTGCCCTGACCACCGACATCATCGTGGGCTTCCCTGGGGAAACGGAAGAGGATTTTGAGCAGACCTTAAGCCTAGTGGAGGAAGTGGGCTTTGACTCCGCCTTCACCTTTATCTACTCCCCCCGGGAAGGAACCCCGGCCGCCCGCTATGCGGACCAGGTTCCTGAAGAAGTGAAAAAAGAAAGGATCTACCGCCTCATAGAACTGCAGAACAAGATCAGCGCCCAGCACATCCAAAGGCTGGTGGGCACCGAACAAGAAGTGCTGGTGGAAGGGCGAGATACCCAGGGACTCGTGGGACGCACACGTACCAATCGCCAAGTCCATTTCGCAGGATCGGAAGAGCTGGTGGGCGAACTAGTAACGGTGGAGATAACCGAGGCCGGTACGTGGACCCTGCGGGGAAAGGTTGTGCACACCCAGGCCTAGTTGGGAGGTGATTCGCCCTGAAACTGACCCCCATGATGCGGCAGTATTACAAAATCAAAGAACAGTACCCAGACAGCATCCTCTTCTTCAGGCTGGGCGATTTCTACGAAATGTTTGGAGACGACGCCAAGGTAGCCTCCAAAGTACTGGAAATAGCCTTAACGTCCAGAGAAGCGGGACCCCAGGGCAGGGTGCCCATGTGCGGGGTGCCCCATCACGCAGCCGAAGGTTACCTGGAGAAGCTGGTGCGCAGCGGCTTCAAAGTGGCCATCTGCGAACAGCTGGAGGATCCCAGACAGGCCAAGGGTGTTGTCAAGCGCGATGTAATCCGGGTGGTTACCCCCGGCACTTTCATCGAAGGCAAACTAGAAGGAGCAGAGAACCAGTTCTTGGTGGCCTTAGGCGCGGAAGCGGAGTTCTGGGGCCTGGCCTCCCTGGACATGTCCACGGGCCAGTTTATGACTGTCTCCACGGACAGCTTCTCCAAACTGCAGGATGAACTGATCAGGCTGAGACCCGCCGAAATCCTCCTAGCCCCGGGTTTCCCCAAAGGAGATGCGGTGGAAACCATGGCCGCATCTTTGGGGGCAGCCATCAGTGTGGTAGAGGATGGGCCGGGCAGCCTGGCCCGATCCAGCGAGATACTGCTGAAGCACTTCGGCGTAGCAACCCTCACAGTCTTTGGGCTGAAGCGCGGCGCGGAGATCCTGGCCGCAGGTTTGGCCCTCAAATACGTACAGGACACCCAACGGGGGGTCTTAAGCCATATCCACGCCGTGCAGAGCTATAAACTGGAGGAATTCCTCCAGATCGACGGACACACCAGCCGCAACTTGGAACTGACCCGAACCATCAGGGAAGGGAAGAAGTCCGGATCCCTGCTGGGTATTCTCGATCGCACGGTAACCAGCATGGGGGCCCGGCTCCTCAAGGCGTATCTGGAAAAACCCCTGCTGGATCCGGAGATGATCGAAGCCAGGCATGATGCCGTGGAAACCCTTGTGGAACAGACAGCCCTGCGCTTGGAGCTCGTGGAGCTCCTAGACGAGGTCTATGACCTGGAACGCCTGCTGAGCAGGCTGGTAACGGGCAGGGGCAATGCCCGGGACTTGAAAGCCCTGGCTGCCTCCTTGGGTAAAGCACCAACCATCGCGGAGCTGTTTGCTGGCATCACCACTCCGCTCCTGGTGGAACTGGCTCAGGGCCTTGATCCCTTAAGCGAGTTTGTGCAGCTGGTGAATTCCGCCATCGTGGATGACCCCCCGATAACACTTAGGGAGGGCAACCTGATTAAGGAAGGCTACCACGAAGAACTGGACAAACTGCGCCGAGCACGCAGTAGCGGCAGGGAATGGATTAAGAACCTGGAAAACGCGGAGCGAGAACGTACCGGCATTAAATCCCTGAAGGTGGGTTTTAACCGTGTGTTTGGTTATTACATCGAAGTGACCAATGCCAATGCCCACTTAGTTCCAGATGATTACCAGCGCAAGCAGACCCTGGCCAACGCCGAACGCTACATCACTCCGGAGCTCAAGGAGCAGGAGGCGCTGGTGTTGGGAGCGGATGAGCGCATTAAAGAAATGGAATACGAGCTCTTCCTAGAGATCCGGAAGGAAGTACTCCAGTATGTGCAGGCCATTCAGGAAAACGCCCGCATCCTGGCTAATCTCGATGTGTTCCAGAGCCTAGCTAGGGCCGCGGTGGAGCACAACTTCGTCCGTCCCCGCATAACCCAAGACCTGACCATGAAAATAGAAGGCGGACGCCATCCCGTCATTGAAGCGGTGGAACAGAGGTTCGTGCCCAATGATCTCTGCTTCGACGACAAGCAGCAGGTCATTCTGCTCACCGGCCCCAACATGGCGGGCAAGAGTACATACTTACGGCAGGTGGCCTTGATCGTGATCATGGCCCAAATGGGCAGCTTCATCCCCGCTGATTACGGCGAAATCGGCTTGGTGGACCGTATTTTTACCCGCATCGGAGCCAGCGATGATCTGAGCACCGGTCAGAGCACCTTCATGGTGGAAATGATCGAAACGGCGGAGCTCCTGCTCAATGCCACCAAGCGGTCCTTGATCATCCTGGACGAACTGGGCAGGGGAACCAGCACCTTCGATGGCATGGCCATCGCGCAAGCGGTGATTGAACATATCCATGACAAGATCAGAGCTCGCACTCTGTTCTCCACCCACTTCCATGAACTAACCCAGCTGGAGTCCACCTTGAGACGCCTGCGCAGCTACCGCATGGAAGTGGAGGAGAGGGGCGGGGAGGTCTTCTTCCTGCACCGCGTCTCTCCAGGCAGCACAGACCGGAGCTACGGCATTAACGTTGCCCGCATGGCCGGAGTACCGATTCCTGTGATCAAACGGTCCATGGAACTTTTGGAGGAATTAGAAACTAGGGGACAGGGGCCCGCCCAACTGGATTTGTTCAAGGCCTTGGACTATGATACCTCGGTTCTTGAGGCCGCCTCCGCCGCGGAACAGGGCCCCAGTGCCGTGGAAGAGGAAATCCTCGGCCTGGACCTAGACAGCGTAACTCCCTTGGAAGCGCTGCAAAAGCTGGTTGTCTGGCAGGAAAAGCTGCGCCAGCAGAGGGATGGTGAAACGAATGGCTCAAATTAGGATCCTGCCTCCCGAGGTAGCCCAGAAAATCGCCGCCGGGGAGGTCATAGAGCGGCCAGCTTCTGTAGTCAAGGAGCTGGTGGAGAACTCCATTGATGCCGCGGCTACCCAGATCACCGTTGAAATCAGAAAGGGCGGGCTGGAGCTGATCCGCGTCCAGGACAACGGTGCGGGGATTGCCAAGGACGATCTCCGGCTGGCCTTTGAGCCCCATGCCACGAGTAAAATTGCTGCTGCCGATGATCTCTTCGCCCTCTACACCCTTGGTTTCCGCGGCGAAGCTCTGCCGAGCATCGCCAGTGTATCGAATCTGACCTTGTACAGCAGGCCTGCGGATCAGAAAACAGGCTATAAGATCGTCGGCAGTGATGGAGACTTTGTGGTTGAACCGGTGGGAACACCTCCGGGCACCACAGTGGAGGTGCGGGACCTTTTCTACAACGTTCCTGCCAGGCTCAAGTTCGTCAAGTCCCCCGCCACGGAGCGGAGAAGAGTTGTGGAGCTCACGAGCAGATTGGCCTTGGCCCATCCCCATGTCTCCTTCCGCCTTGTGGTAGACGGCAAAACCGACCTGGTTACGCCGGGCAGCGGACGCCTGCTGGACAGCATCCTGCTGGTACTGGGCAGCAACGTGGAACACCAGCTGATCAAATTCTCAGCAAGTACCTCTTGGGGTCAAATCCAAGGATACTTGGGTTCACCGCAGCTGGCCAAGGGCAACCGCAGCGGCCAGGTTTTCATTGTCAACGGACGCCTCATCGAAAACCAGACCCTGCGTGCGGCTCTGGAAAAGGGTTATGAAGGGCTCCTGCCTCAGCGCACCTTCCCCTGGGCAGTTTTGGTGTTGGAGATCAAGCCAGAACTGGTGGACTGTAACGTGCATCCGGCTAAACTGGAGGTACGCTTCGCGGATGAACAGGCCATCTTCAACGACACTTGGCAGGCAGTGCGTTCGGGCCTGCAAAGGAAAAACATCGCCCCCAAGTTGAGCCATCCCACCCGACCGGTTGAGCCGTCTAGGGCAGCGAAACCAGCTGTGCAAGCCATGCTGCGCTGGCAGCCTGAAACCTGGGAGTATATGGACCAGGTGCTCAGGGAGCACAAGCCGAGAGCGAAAGAGCTGCCTACAGTTCACAAACGGGCAGAGTATACTCCTCCTCCAGCTGCAGAACTGGCGGTAGCTGAGGAGATCCCAAGGCAGGTTGAGCCTCCCTGTGACGCTTTAGAAGAAGTGCGGACCACGCTTTTGAGCGGGCGGATCATTGGTCAGCTGCATCAAACCTACATCCTCCTGGAGACACCCCAGGGGCTGTGGATTTTGGATCAGCACATTGTCCACGAACGGATACTGGTGGAGCAGTTCCGTAAACAGTGGGAAGAGGCGGAGATCATGGTGCAGGAGATCCTGCCTCAGCACCTGGAGTTTACACCAAGCGAAGCGGTCTTGGTCGCCGAATCCCTGGATCTCTTGGCCGAGTTCGGTGTTGGGCTGGAACCTTTCGGAGGCAGCAGTTTCATTTTGCGTGCCGTGCCCAGTTTCCTGGCCCACAGCGGCGGCAACTGGCAAGAAGAGATCTTGCAGATCGCCCAAAATGCCAAGAAGACCACGGAAAAGAAACAGCAAGCCCTGATCACCCTGGCCTGTAGGGGTGCCGTCAAGGCAGGTCAGCGCCTGGAGGAGCGGGAGATGAGAGCTCTGCTCAACAACTTGGCCAAAACCGAGAATCCATACACCTGTCCCCATGGACGGCCCATCATGATCCGCCTGGAAAATGATGAACTGCTCAGACGTTTCGGTAGAATTTAGGAGGGATGAGGTGGAAAGGCAGAAATTGTTGGTGCTCGTGGGTCCCACCGCGGTGGGTAAAACGGAGCTCAGTCTGCTTCTGGCTGAGGCGCTGCACGCCGAGATCATCTCGGCCGATTCCATGCAGGTGTATCGGGGCATGGACATCGGTACTGCCAAACCAACTCCCCAAGAGCGAAAGAGGGTGCGCCATCACCTCCTGGACGTGGTTGACCCCGATGAGAGCTTTAATGTTGCCGACTACGTGGCCCTGGCAGAGGCGGTGCTGAATGAGCTTAAGAGCAGGCAGGTTGTTCCCCTGCTCACGGGCGGCACAGGACTGTACATAGATGCGCTCCTGGATGGCTTCCTCTTTCCAGATACGCCCGCGGATCCCCACATCCGCACGGAACTGGAGGAGCAGGCGAAAAGGGATCCGCTGAGCCTGTACCAAGAGCTCCAAGAAGTGGACCCTGTGAGTGCGGAGCGGCTGCACCCCAATGATCTACGGCGCATTATCCGGGCCCTGGAGGTGTACCGGCGGACGGGCGAAGCCATCAGCGCCTTGCAGCAGAAGCGAGCCCAGCAGCAGCGTCCCTACGATCCCCTCTATGTGGGCCTGACTAGGGATAGAAAAGAGCTTTACTCACGCATAAATGAGCGGGTTGAGCTCATGCTGCGGCGGGGCCTCGTTGACGAGGTTAAAATGCTGCTGGAGAAGTACCCCCACCAGCCCACGGCCCTGCAGGCTCTGGGTTACAAGGAAATCGCCGGCTACCTGAGGGGTGAAATGACCCTGCAGGAGGCCGTAGAGCTTCTGAAGCGGGACACCCGACGCTACGCCAAGCGCCAGCTGTCTTGGTTTAGGCGCAACAAACGTATCCATTGGTTTGACCGCACATCCATGGACGACAGCCAGGTGAAAAAGGCTGTTCTTGACCTCTGGGAGCGCTTCTCCCCAGGACCCAAGTAACCAGCAGACACCTTCCAACCCGTTTTGGCGTATAGATGAGGGGAAAGGAAGGTGTAGCTTTCATGCCGTCTGCAACCATTTTCCAGGGATTAGAAGCCCATCAGCGGGAACGCCTGCAGCAGCTGCAGCAGGAGCTGGACTCCCTGGTGGGGCTGCAGTCCGTGAAGAGGGTGATTCGAGAAATTCAGGCGTTCGCCCTCATCCAGAAGTACCGCCAGACGCTGCAGCTGACCTGCGAACCCATGGTCTTACATACTATCTTCATTGGAAACCCGGGTACGGGCAAGACCACTGTGGCTCGTCTGCTCAGCAAAATGCTCAGGGAAATAGGGATTCTGCAGAAAGGCCATACGGTGGAAGCGGAAAGGGCAGACTTGGTCGCGCAGTACATTGGCCAAACAGCCCAAAAGACCAGGGAAGTCATTAAACAGGCCCAAGGCGGCCTGCTCTTCATCGATGAGGCCTATTCGCTGGCTAGAGGCGGTGAGAGGGATTTTGGCAAAGAAGCCATCGATACCCTGGTGAAGGCCATGGAAGACCAACGGGACAGCTTCGTTGTTGTGCTGGCAGGTTATCCCGAACCCATGCGCCACTTTCTGGCGGCCAATCCCGGATTGCGTTCCCGTTTTCCCATCACCGTAGATTTCCCAGATTACTCGGATATTGAGCTGTATAAAATCGCCCTGGGCATGCTGGAAAAGAGGGAGTACACCTTGACGGCAAGGGCGCAGCAGGAGCTGATCCGCCAGATCAGACGCCTGCGTCAAGGCGATCCTGCCACTTTCGGCAACGCCAGATCCGTCCGCAACCTGGTTGAACTGGCCATTCGCCGCCAAGCGGTGCGCTTAGTGGGAAAAAGGGAGTTGACCAAGGATGAACTCACCGTCATTTCCCCCGCTGACTTCCGAGGAAACGATGCTTGAAAGCAGGATTTGCACAGAGCGTAAAGAACATTTCATGGTAACCCCTTAGGAGGTTGAAAAAGATGAACACCATCGCACTAGAATTCGCAACTGAGCAAGAAATGCAGGCTGCCGCGGATAAGCTGTGGAACAGACACGGCATCACCGGCGAACTGGAGATGTTCCAGACGCCCAGCGGCACTTTCCGTCTGCACATCTATTCTGAAAAGCCAATTAGGGAAAGTCTCATAGAGAAGCTCCCGGGTAAACGGGTCCAAATCAAGGGCAGTTTCGGTGCTGCTGTGCGCACAGAGGTGCCAAGTGGTAGTAATTAAGCAGGCAAAAGAAAGAATAGCCGCACACTATGCTCCCATGGAGGCGGTGGTCCTGGCCAATCAGGAAAAGGTACTGCGGGCTTTCCATGCAGCCAAGGTGGCCAGCCATTCCTTCAGCGAATCCACAGGTTACGGCTACTCAGACCAAGGGCGGGAAACCTTAGAGGAAGTCTACAGGCATGTGTTTAGAGCGGAAGCCGCTCTCTGCCGGCCGCAAATTGTCTCAGGCACCCATGCGATTTCGCTGTGCCTGTCCATTTTGGAGCCAGGGGATGAGTTGGTTTCAGCCAGCGGGCCCCCCTATGACACTCTGCAGGCAGTTATCGGAACCAGGGGGAATTCCCCCAGAAGCCTGATCAAGCGGGGGATCCACTACAGAGAAGTTCCCCTCTCCCCAGATGGCTCCTTGGATTTGGACGCCATTGCCCGCCAGATAACCCCCACGACGAAAATGGCCATTTTTCAGCGTTCCCGAGGTTACAGCTGGCGTCCATCGCTAACCATCAGCGATTTGGCTGCAGGAATCAAGGCAGTTCGGCAAGCCAATCCGAACTGTATAGTCTTCGTAGACAACTGCTACGGCGAATTCGTAGAGGCCTTTGAGCCCCTGGAAGCTGGGGCGGATCTCATGGCCGGCTCCCTGATCAAAAACCCCGGCGGCTCCCTGGCTGTGAGTGGGGGCTACATCGCAGGACGCAGGGACTTAGTGGACCTCTGCGCGGAAATCCTCACTGCACCCAGTTTAGGAGGCAAATTAGGCTCATCATTCGGGCTAGCTAGATCCCTGCTGCAGGGCCTTTTTTTAGCCCCCCACATGGTGGGAGAGGCCGTTTACGGCGCTATCCTGGCAGCGGAGGTGTTTAGAGCTCTGGGCTACGAGGTCTCGCCGCTGCCCGAAGAGCCGCGTACCGACATAGTACAAGCCATCAGGTTCCACTCCCAAGAGGAGCTGCTCAGTTTCTGCCGCGGTATCCAGAAGGCCGCACCCGTGGACGCCCATTACACACCAGTACCCAGCCCAATGCCGGGATATGTGGATGAAGTGGTCATGGCGGGCGGTACTTTCATGCAGGGCTCTTCCATCGAGCTCAGCGCCGATGCACCCCTGCGCAAACCATACATCGGCTATCTGCAGGGCGGCATGTCCAGACAGCATGTGGAAATCGCACTCCGCTTCGTCCTCAGGGAGATGGGTTTAGAGCACTAACGCTTGTTACTTGCCTAGGGAGGTGAGGTACTTGGAGATTACCAATGTGGAAATAGCTGTTCGACTGGTTTTAGCATTACTTCTGGGAGGACTCGTGGGAATCGAGCGGGAAAGCCACGGGCGGCCAGCTGGATTTCGAACACACATTCTAGTCAGTATGGGGTCAGCCCTGGTTATGATCGTGTCGGCTTACGCATTCCCCGGAAGCAGTGACCCTGGGCGCATTGCAGCGCAGGTGGTGAGCGGCATCGGTTTTCTAGGTGCCGGTACCATCATGCGGGAAGGTGCCACCATTCGCGGCTTAACCACCGCCGCCAGCCTGTGGACAGTGGCAGGCATTGGACTCACGGTTGGAGCCGGGTTCTACTTTTCCGCCATTCTAGGGACCATCTTGGTGGTGCTGACCTTACTCGTCCTCAATCAGCTGGAATGGAGATTCATGGCCACCAAACACGAGAACCTAACCATGGTCATCCAGGATACACCGGGCCAATTGGCGCGCGTCTTTGCGGTTCTGGCCAGATTTGAGGTGGATGTCCTGAACGTGGAATTATCAGACAGTGATACTGGAGAAGCTAAGCTAGACCTTCATGTGGATATTTCGCCCAAGTACAGTAGAGTGGCCATCATTGAAGAGCTTGTATCCACGCCCGGTGTCAAACGAGCTAGTTACAAGTAAGGTGCGGGACGGTGATGTGAATTGAAGTTCTTGCTCGTCAACGATGACGGAATCTCTGCCCCAGGTCTGGCAGCGCTGAGGGGCGCCGTGCAGGGCAGGGGAGAGGCGACGGTGATTGCCCCGCATCAACAGCACAGTGGTATGAGCCACGCCATCACCATCCACCGGCCCCTGCGCGTAGAAGACGCTGGACAAGGCTACACAGTGAACGGAACCCCCGCCGACTGCGTGATCATGGCGCTGGAAGCATTGAAACTGGAGCCTGATTACGTGCTCTCCGGGATCAACCACGGCGCTAATCTGGGTTCTGATGTGCTTTACTCGGGCACGGTGGCGGCGGCCATGGAAGGAGTGCTCAACGGGATCCCCAGCATAGCCTTTTCCCTGGCCGGACCAACTGATTTTCTGCCCGAGGCGGCCAAAGTGGTGGAAGAGCTCCTGTTCGCAAAACCGGGCTTTCTGGTCAACCCGGATTTGATCCCAAAGGGAGGAATATTGAACATCAATATTCCCGGCCTGCCCAGGGAAAAGATCAAGGGAGTGCGCTTCACCCGCTTGGGAGTGCGCAGGTATAACCCCCTCATTCATGAGCGCAGGGACCCACGGGGAGCATCTTACTACTGGCTGGGGGGTACCCCAGGCTCCCTGGAATCCGATGAACTGGACATTGACCTGGTGGCAGTGGATCAAGGTTACGTTTCCATAACGCCTCTCAAATTGGACCTCACGAACTATGAAGCACTAGACCGCCTGCGGAACCGGAGCTAGGAGGGTCGCAGGCAAGCAGAAGCAAAGGAGTGCCCTTGGGGCACCCTTTTTTGTATAAACGATAATCCAAGGAGGGACAATATAATAGGCGGGCAGCGGGAGGAGGGAGCCGACCATGGACAGCAAACCGCATGACTTCAAAGATCAGGCCCGTTACATTGGTTCGCTGAAGAAGGACGAGCAGCTTTGTGACTTCTATGAAGTGGTCATCGACGGCAAGATCCAGTACGTGTACATTCCAGTCGGTTTGGAGCAAAATGGGAGTGAGGATTGAAAGGGGATCTTGAGATGATGATAGCTCTGGCCCAGGCCGATGTTCTCAGAGCCTTGAAGCGCTACAGGTGCCTTGCCAAGCAGGACCTGGTGTTCTGCCAGTACCAAGATGATCCCGATTTCTGGAGAAGCTATGCACTGGCCCGATACAACATCTATCAGTGGTTAGAAAGAATGGTTTTGACTTGTGGGGTAAACCAGACGTATCTCCTGGCAGTGGAGAGATATGCGGGTTTACCTCTATTTATTTCCAGCAGCAGAGACAAGGGGGTAAAGGAGGCGCTGGAAGTCTTTTTTCTGTTTATTGCAGGAGAAAGCCCCATGGATGCCAAAGTTAATGCCTAGAATCGCAGACATGGAGGCAGAGGACCATGGACTTTCTTTCGAGACTGTTTGGGTCTAGCGGAGCTAAATCAAAGAGCAAAGCAGGATACGTGAGGCGCGAGGGCAGGCACGCCGTATGGATCTACGTGCAGTGTAGCAGATGCGGCGAAAAAATCCCCGTGAGGCTGCGAACCACGAGTGAGCTGCAGCGGCGGGAGGGGCCCGACGCTCAGCTGGGGCCTGGACAGTTTTTCGTGAGGAAGACCGTGGTGGGTAAGAAGTGCTACCAGCGCATTGAAGCCACTGTCGATTTCGACGGCAAGTACGACGTGGTTGACAGCAAAATGGTCAACGGCAAATTGATCACCTACGAGGAGTACAAAAAAGACGAGCATTGACCGCTCGTCTTTTTGCTTCTAAGAACACTAGTGAATCCTGCGGAACACCCCGATTACTTTACCCAAGATCCGCACGTCCTCCACAATTAAGGGGTCCATGGCAGCATTCTCAGGCTGCAGGCGGATGTGGGTTCCCTCATGGAAAAAGCGCTTCACCGTGGCCTCCTCGCCATCGATTAGCGCCACCACTATCTCCCCATTAAACGCCGTTTCCTGACGATTAACCAGTACAAAGTCGCCATCGAGAATTCCAGCGTCAACCATACTGTCACCCTTGACCCGCAGCATGAACACATCCTCGTGTTCAACAAAATCTTTAGGTATGGGGAAGTAATCCTCTATGTTTTCCACTGCCAAAACGGGAGCACCCGCCGTTACTTTCCCCACCAGGGGCACGTCAATTACCCGCGTCCTGGATGGCAGGGAATCGTCCAAAAGCTCAATGGCTCTGGGCTTCGAGAGGTCGCGCCTTATGTATCCCAACTCCTCAAGCTTAGTGAGGTGACCATGCACCGTGGAACTGCTCCTAAGACCCACCGCGTTGCCGATCTCCCGAACTGAGGGCGGATACCCCTTAGTGGCCACTTCGCTTCTGATGAACTCCAAGATCCTCTGCTGCCTGTCTGAAAGCTTGGCCATGCCACGACCTCCCAAGGCTTGTTTTCGCTTTCGCTGAGTTCATTATAGCATCTGATTGGGGAGTGGTCAAACAATTGTTCTGAAAACAGTTGACAAAACATATGTTCCCCTGTAAACTAGAGATGCAAGAACACATGTTCGCAGGAGGTTCACCATGGGAGGTAAAACTCAGAACGCATTAGTCACAATTTCGGTTTTTGGCTTGTTGATTATGCTGATGGTGAGCGCGGCAGCCATCACGCTCAAACTGGTCTGGATAGATGGTGCACTGACCAACGCTGGCACAGAACTGGTCTTTACAGAAGTAGTTGTACAGTCAGGCGATACTCTGTGGGCCATTGCGGCAAACCAGATGCCCGATGAAGATCCCCGGGATGCGGTGGCCAGAATCCGTGAACTCAACCAGCTGCAGTCTGCGGAAATCTTCCCAGGGCAAGTTTTGACCCTAGAAGTCAAAAGGCCTGTGCAGGCGGGGCAGTTGGCCAGCAGGCCTTAATAGAGCACGCAGTGCAAGCCCTATACTGTACTGACGCTCTTCGGGATTGACCAGGGTAGGTCGGTTGACCTGCACCTGGTCTTTTTTGATCCCTGGGAACTGGATCATGGGCCTTGTAGCGACTAATGCTGGAAGGACGGTACGCAGGATGCGAAGACACAGCTGGAGAATTGGTCATAGATACAACCAACACTCAGAACTTTGACGAGCTAGTGAGAGCCATACTGCAACACGCAGACAGCACACTTCCAGAGGTGATACCTGGCTTGGTTAAACTTGCGCCGGGTCTGTTCGTACCCCTGCCCCGCAGATCTGCCATAACTTCGCATAAGGGATATTATGTAAACTAACCAATTTTTGAAAACGAGGCGCAGGAATGAAACGTCCCCCGCCTCGTTCTCTAGAGCATGCATCGATACAGGCGGCTGTGACCACGGATCTCAAAGCCTGCGCTGAGTGCTGCGCTCAGTTCCACTGTGTCCCCTTCCTCTATAAAGAAAACGACCTCGTTAAGCGCACCCATTTCCTCGTGGAGATGGTTGAGGAGCTCCTGGACGAGCACCGCCTTCGCATCCTCGTAGCCCTCATCGGCGAAGACGCCGAAGATCTCAGCATCCCTATTGTACGTCTTGGCGAAAATGCTAGCACGGATCTCTCCGTCCGGTCTGAGCGCGAGAATTCTAAATCGAGCTAGTTCCCGTTGGAGATTCCCGCTGTGATAATACATCTCCAGCCGAACGGCGAACTTGTCGTGAAATGCAGCGTATGCGGCGAAAGTAGAGCTGGTGGCGACCTCTATTGACCCTGTGCCTTTGGGTGTGGGCTGCCGCCCAGGCCACTTAGTCAACCTGGTGTCAATGCTGGCATCAACGCAGGTAAAGGCCCTGTCCTGGAAATAGCTGATGGCACTGCTGTTGGCTTTCGAGACAGCGATGAACAGTTCATAGCCGGCCAGACGCTGCCGCAGGGCGGCAATTAGTTTGTCCGCCGCATCTGAATAATGGTCCACCGCGGCCAGAAACAGCGTGGCCTGGGCGTACCGTTCCGGCGGATCCCAATGGCCAACACAGACGCCCTGGAGCATATCCCCTGCATAACAGGCAAGCACTATTTCATATTCTGCTTTCAGGGCCTTTTGGAGGGTCTGTGCAAGCTCGGCTCTGGATTGGATCTTAGGGTACTGGTACTCATCTCATGCTGACAGAGCTCCCAGGCAAAATCGATTTTGTGTTCGACTGCTGTCACTTCCCTGACCAAACCCTATCACCGTCTTTCAACTGTTATCTAGAGCCCCATATTCATCACTTCACGCACTTCTTCCAAGGTTTTGATGGCTTCTTCCCGGGCAACTTTGATGCCGTCTTGGAGCACTTGGCGAATATAGCCGGGATCGGCTTCCAACTCCTTGCGACGTGCTCTCAGTGGGCGCAAATACTCATTGAGCGACTCCGTGAGCATCTTCTTCAGCTTCCCTGCCCCGCCATCCCCTATTTCCTCAGCAATCTCTTCTGGGGAACGCCCAGTAGTCAAGGAGGTGAGCAAGAGGAGATTGGCGACCTCCGGCCGGTTCTCCGGATCGTAGGTGATCACTCTTTCCGAATCGGTTTTGGCCTTTTTGATCAGCCGCGCCGTTTCGTCTTCGTCGGCACTGAGCATAATGGCGTTGTTCCTGCTCTTGCTCATCTTCTGCGAACCGTCTAAGCCCAAAATGAGGGGTGCCTCGCTCAAGAGCGCCTGGGGCTCTGGGAAGACCGGTTTATTCTTGGCATAGCGGTTGTTGAAACGGCGAGCAATTGTTCGAGTTACCTCCAAGTGCGGCAGCTGATCCTTCCCCACCGGAACCACCGTCGCCTTGCAGAAAAGGATGTCTGCAGCCTGATGCACCGGATAGGTATACATACCCGCGTTGATGCTGGTCAGACCGGCAGCGGCGATTTCCTCCTTCACCGTTGGGTTGCGGTCCAACTCGGCCAAGGTCACCAGGGTCAAGAACGGCAGGAGCAGCTGATTAAGCTCAGGTACGTGACTGTGCGGGAAGATGAACGTTTTCCCGTCACTGGGATCCAGACCCGCCGCGAGATAGTCGATGGTCAGCTGGTGAACGTTTTCGCTGATGGTTTCAAAGGTATCCCTATCGGTGAGCACCTGGTAATCGGCGATCACGATATACGTGGGAACACCAAGCTTGTGCAGGCGCACCCTATTCTGCAGCGATCCGAAGTAGTGACCGACGTGCAGGCGCCCAGTGGGCCGATCACCGGTGAGGATCGTGTGCTTTTGAGGATTCTGCTCTAGATCTTTCTCCAGCGCCCTGCTTCTGGCCAGCGACGCTTCAAACGTGCCAAACTCGACATGTTCGGTTGTCATTGCTCTCATCCTTTCTCTAAGCGGGGTTGTCAGACAGGCGGCGCCAGGCGGCCCCTGGGAAGCTTCTCCATAAAAAAACGCCCCAAAAATAGGGACGATAAATACCGCGGTGCCACCCTGCTTGATCGCACTTGCGATCCGCTTTGGTTCCCGTAACGGGGGTCAACCGGCTGAGCCTACTAGCGTTTCAGCCCAGCGACTCCAGGGCCCATTCCCTTCGTGTCTGGTTCGATATTCCACCAAGCTATCGACTCTCTGGACCAGAGGGACGAAGGTACTCTTCCCCTTCCCAGTCTTTGCTTTAGCCCCATTATACTCACTAATGCTGGATAAATCAAGAGATTGTGGCAGGCGCAGCAATTAGCACCAGGTGCCAAGACTGGTGCGAAGGGAACTGGGACAAGAGGGAGAAATTGATAGGCTATAGTCTGGAGAAAGGAATGAAACCATGAACGGCAAAATCAAGCTGTTTACCGACAGTGCGTCGGACTTACCTGAGATTTTCCGCCAACGCTTCGACGTTGGAGTTGTCCCTTTGAGCGTTATCTTCGGCAATGAGGAGTATAAGGACGGGGTTAACCTCTCTTTGCTGGACTTTTGGAGAAAAATGGCTGAAAGCAAGGAACTGCCCGCCACTAATCAGGCGAATCCCCACGACTTCGTGGAGGCCTTCGAGCCGTACCTCAATGATGGCTGGACCATCCTCTATATCGGTATTTCCTCCAAACTAAGTGGTACTCTGCAGAGCGCGCACCTAGCCAAAGAGCTGCTGGGAACAGACCGCATTCACGTCTTTGACTCCAAGTCGGCCTCCATAGGCGAAAGCCTCCTGGTAATCACCGCAGCCGAGATGCTGCAGCAAGGACACCGCCTGTCCGAAGTGCTGCGGCGGCTGGAACAGGACCGGGCAACCTCGGGAGCCTATTTCACCATTGACTCCCTCACCCACCTAGTGAAGGGCGGACGCTTAAGCAAAACCCAGGGCTTAGTGGGTTCCATGCTCAAGATTAAGCCCATCTTGCGCATCACTAGGGAAGGGACCGTGGAAGTGGATGATAAAGTCCGCTCCACAAAAAAAGCCCTGCAAACCTTGGTTGCAAAGGCTCAAGCACATAAACTCGATTTTGCGGAGCGGCGCGTAGCCGTGGTGCACAGCTATGGAGCGGAAGCGGAAGTCCTGGACGAACTGAGGGAGTTGGTCCAGAAGGAACTAAAACCCAGGGAGATCATGGAGGGCCTAATCGGTCCCACCGTTGGCACCCATGCCGGCCCAGGCGGACTGGCCATCTTCTTTTAGGCTGCGGGCAATGGGCACGTTGGCATCGGCCAAGTCGTACTGATCTAGTTTGTCCACATCTACCCAGGCGTAAGCTGAATGAACGCTGAGGCTGATCTCTCCCTCAACCTGCCTAGCCAGGTAAGCAATGATCAAGAAGTCTCCATGGTCGTAATGGGCGTGGACGGCTTGATAGATCTGCCCCACTTCGATCTGGATGCCCAGTTCTTCTTCGATCTCCCGAACTAGGCACTGCTCAGGGGTTTCCCCGTTTTCCAGCTTGCCGCCTGGGAACTCCCACTTGCCCGCCAGGGCACCTTCTTTACGCTGACACAGCAGCACCTGGTGACCCTGCCGGATGACGGCTGCAATCACAGGCAATGGCATTGTGATGACCTCCAACACTGTTCGTCTAGCCTACAGCCTGCACCTGCGGCCAGCAACAGAAAAGCCAGTTCGGACCTTATAGGCAGAACTGGCGCTTGTACTCAAATTTGGTTGCGGGGGCCGGATTCGAACCGACAACCTTCGGGTTATGAGCCCGACGAGCTACCAGACTGCTCCACCCCGCGTCACCTTTTTTATCATAGCTCATATCTCGGCATTTGTCAAGAGATCCACTGATCGAGCCTCTCCGCGATCATTTCCTTAGGCATGACGCCCACCAGGCGATCCACTTCCTGCCCGTCTTTGAAGATGATCATGGTCGGAATGCTCATCACGCCATACTGGCTCGCCGTGTATGGATTGGCATCCACATCAAGCTTGGCGATTTGGGCTTTACCGTCGTAATCCCGGGCCAAATCATCCACGATGGGTGCCAGCATTCTGCACGGCCCGCACCAAGCTGCCCAGAAATCTACAAAGGAAACGCCTTGATAATCCAGAACCTTGCTCTGGAAGTCCTGATCGGTCACTACCATTGGCATTTGCACATCCTCCTCAACTGAGTACTTCTTTCGTCTCTAGTATATACCCCCACGGGGTATCTGTCAACCCCTAGACAACCAGCCGAACTTGGCACGATGGTTGGTTCTTGCAGACCAGTACACTCCCGCCGTTATCTTCGGTGACATGCATAGCAGAACCACAGGTGGGGCAGCCGTAAATCAGGGCATCCGGATAGTTGAAGGCCCGTGAACCCGCGGCATAGTCCTGCAGGTGCCGGAATACTTCCACCAGAAGCATGACATCTTCCCTAGCCCGGTGAGCGTTGGCGTAGGCATCCTGCAGTCCAAAGTGATACATCAGATTGCTCAGCCGATGGCTTCCCCCGCCTCCGGGATAGATGGCCAGTTTGGGGAACAGCTGCCTGCTGATGGTCAGCGTATCTATTCCCCCCTCACCCAGCTCCAAAAGGTTGTTGCGTCGAAACATGGCGTTTAAAAAGCGCAGGTCAAAGGGGAGATTGTGGCCAACGGGCGTGCCCAGGCCGATGAACTCCCTAATCTCAGGTGCCACTGCTGCTTCCACTGGCGCATCTTTCAATTCGGCATCGGTTAAGCCGGTGATTTGGGTGATCTCCTCCGGCAGCGGCCGCTGCGGATTGATCAGCGTTTCATACTGGGCCACTTCTCCATTCTTCCCGAGGGAGAGCATGAAGATCTCGATGATGCGATCCCGCTCCCCATCTAAACCAGTCGTTTCAACATCCAAAAATATCAGCTTATCTGGAATGGCAATCAGCTCCTCCTGAGCAACCTCTTAATCTAGGCTTCCCTGCCTGATTTCTCCTTGCACATGAAAATCCCTCCAGTTTTCAGACCTACTGAACCAGGAGGGATTGTGGAGGCGGAGTTGTTAGCTCTCGTAATCGTAGATGCGCTTCTCTCCCGTGATCTTCTTGATTTCGGCGATGTTCTGGGTTACTTCCAGGGTGCCGCGATATTTGCCTGCGCTGTCCCGCACAGCGAAATACCGGATGTGGACTAGCATATCCTTCATGGGGATCCAAAACTCCGCCACGTCCCTGCGGCCGCTCTTGAAGTCATCCAGGATCTGCTCCACCACACCCATGCTGGAAGGCGGGTGGCAGAGTTGTACCTTGCGGCCAATGGCTGCCCTGGAGCGTTCAAAGATGCGGTCTGGGCCGTGGGAGAAGAAGGCAACCTCATCCTTGTCATCCACGAACGTGATGTCCACGGGCAGATGGCTGAAGAGTAAGTTCAGCTGCTCCGGGGTCAACACTCCTACCTCGAGATCGATTCCGCCGCTGGTTCCAACCTCAGCGCTGTCCGCCTCTTCCCTGCCCTTGTACACAGTGGCCAGCGGGTCTTTGAACTGGGCCGCGATTTCGCGCCATTCATCTCGAGTGAAGGTTTCCACGGAGAGGGGGAACAGGATGTTCTCTTCCTTATAGATCATCTCCGCGACATCGTTAAGGGCCGGCAGGACAATGTTCCCGATTTCAACAGCCAGTTGAGACGCTGCAGCCCCTTGCTTAGCCTGCTCGATGACCTTGGTCACTTCTTTCAGTGCCGCGCGCACCTCGTCATGTTTGCCCCACATCACCATGGGCGGCCCGCTGATACCGTAGCGTTCCAGGTACGGAAAGAGGACGTTTTCCTTCTTGGAGTAGTGCTGATCAACCTTTAGCAGTTCCTGGTGCTTAGCCTCCCATTGTTGTACCAGGGCCTGGAGGTCTGATCCGGCTTCGGCAGCTGTGATCTGGTCAACAACGCCGCGTATTTGCTCCACCAGCGTTTCAAGCCTTTTATTGGATTCCTTGAGATCCGTCAGTGGATCCTCCATGGGTTCCTCTGCGGGCGCGGCCGCCAGCTGCTTATCCAGTGACTCCTTAAAGACCGCCACATGCACATCACACAGCCGCTGAATTTCTTCAACGGGCATACCCTCGTTGATCAAAGCCTGCTCGATCTCTCCGATTTCAGCAGGGCCCACTTGGTCCAGCAGCTCTGCAAAGCGTTCCTTGATTTCCTCCACATCTGCTCCGCCATGAATGTCACGGATAATGCCCTTGAGGATCTCTTGTCGATGTTTACGGTTAGCTATTAACTCACTCACAATACCTTACCTCCCGAAGTTAGCATAGCCAATTCTTACTTGGCTATTTATTAGTTTGCCACTTAGTTTTATTCCCCCTTTCCTAGGAATTTCCTCCTGGCAGATGGTAATTTTTCGGGTTGGTTTGCTAAAACAAGGGTAATCTACTATTGATAAATGGATAAGGGGGTTAATCATGTATCGACAAGGCTACTCACAGCAATATCGAATGAACCAGCCTCCCAGGGTGCTTTCCACTAAGGACTGTGCCTACCTCACAGATGCGCTCTCTTGGGAGCTCTTGGCGGCCAAGAAGGCCTATTTCCTGGCAAGTCAGTGTTCCGATCAGCAGATCAAACATCAGCTGGAGCAGATCAGCCAGCTGCACCAGACACACTACGATATCCTGCTCAATCAACTGAACACCAGCGAACACGACCACGATCACTTTAACTACCAGAGCTACAGGCAATAAGAGGAGGGAGAGCATGAACAGCCACACCCGTTCGTACGGAAACTACGGGCAGCGTTTTGAGGGTTCCACCAGCCCCACCATTAAGAACCCAAGTACACAGGTGCAGCAAAATACACAGTTCAATGATAGAGACCGCCTCAATGATATGCTGGCCACCGAGAAATGGCTCACTGACGGCTTTAATGTATTCGCCAGGGAAGCCAGCCATCAGACTCTGCACAACGATGTCATGCATATTCTCAACGAAACCCACCAGGCGGCCAGGGATGTGTTCAACCTCATGTTTGAAAAGGGCTGGTATTCACTGCACCCTGAACAGCCGAGCCAAGTCTCCAAGGAATACCAGAAGTTCCAGGGCTACGAGAGTCAGTTCCCCCAGGAGCAGCGAACTCCGCCCTACGAATCGGGCGGGATGTACCAACCAAGACAGTTCTAAACAACAAAGAGGCTGCTGTGCAGCCTCTTTGCATTTGCATGTGTTATTTCACAATGGCCTTAATGCGCTCTACTATTGCTCCCACACTGAAACCGAGGTGTTCCGCAACCTGCTTCCCGGGGCCGCTGGCGCCGAAGCGATCCAGGCCGTAGACCTCTACCTTGCCCCCAGGATTGATGGCATACCAGCCTGTGGACACACCCAGCTCAATGGCCAGGGTGGGTACGTCCTCCGGCACTACCTTGCGCCGGTAAGCTTCATCCTGTTTCAGGAAGAGGGTCCGGTTGGGAACGGAAACAACACGTACTCCCAGACCTGGTTTTTCCACTTCCTCCGCCGCCTGCAGCGCGAGACTTACCTCGCTTCCTGCAGCCACCAGCACAATGGCCAGCTCCTCTTGCTCTTCCCGGATGACATAGCCGCCCTTGGTGAAGTCCCAGCCCTTAGGTTTCTTCAACAGAGGCAGGTTCTGACGGGTTAAGACCAAGGCGGAAGGACCGTCTTTACGCTTCATAGCTTCAACCCAGCTCCAAGCCGTCTCCTCAGCATCTGCCGGGCGAAATACGGCCAGATTGGGAATGAGCCGCAGGGACTCTGTGGTTTCCACAGGCTGGTGCGTGGGACCGTCTTCACCCACATAGACAGAGTCGTGGGTGAGAATGTAGATCACTGGCAGCTTCATAAGGGCAGCCAAACGCATACTTGGCCGCATGTAATCGGAGAACACCAAGAACGTGGCGCCAAACACCCGGAAATGACCGTACAAGGCCAAACCGTTCAGGATGGAAGCCATGCCGTGCTCCCGCACTCCGAAGCTGAAGTTGCGGCCGCTGAAATCACCGGCCTGCACGATTCCCTCGCCATGCAGGAACGAGTTGTTGGAAGGCGCCAAGTCCGCGGACCCTCCCACTAGGTTGGGCACCTTTTTGGCGATGGCATTGAGTACCTGGCCGCTGGCGGCCCTGGTGGCTATGTTGACATCGGGCCCGAACATGGTCAAAATGTCGCTTAGGTCGGGCAGGGTGCCGCTCCGCCACGAATTCCACTGTTCTGCCAGCTGCGGGTTTTCCTTGGCCCAGCGCTCAAACAGCTCGTTCCATTCGGCCTCGAACTGCTGGCCCCTTTGCTTCATTTTTTGAGGAAGATCTTTCAGTTCCTCGGGTACGTAGAAGTCCTGGTCCACCGGGAGCCCCAGTGCACCCTTGAGCCCAGCTATCTCCTCTGCCCCCAGGGGAGATCCGTGGGTCTCCGCCAAGCCAGCCTTGGTGGGGGCTCCCTTGGCGATCTGGGTATGGGCAATAATCAGGGTGGGCTGCTCTTGGTTTTCTTTGGCCTGGGCAATCGCCTTCTGCAGCTCTGGGATGCTGTGGCCATCCACTTCCAAAACCTGCCAGCCATAGGCCAGGTAGCGGTCTTTTACCGACTCGGTGAAGGCCAGATCAGTGGATCCTTCGATGGTAATGCGGTTGGAATCGTAGATCACAATCAGTTTGCCCAGCTTGAGATGGCCCGCTAGAGACGAGGCTTCGGAGCTGACGCCCTCCATAAGGTCGCCGTCGCCTGCCAGCACGTATGTATAATGATCAACTACCTCCAGGCCGGGACGGTTGAAGCGGGCCGCCGCCATCCTCTCGCCAATGGCCATGCCCACGGCGTTGGCAATTCCCTGCCCCAGGGGTCCTGTGGTTGTCTCCACCCCGTCGGTGTCACCATACTCCGGATGGCCTGGAGTATTGGAGCCCAGCTGCCTGAAGTTCTTCAGATCATCGACGGAAACCTGATAGCCTGACAGATGCAGAAGTGAATAGAGGAGCATCGAAGCGTGGCCTCCGGACAAGACGAAGCGATCCCGGTTTGGCCACTTGGAGTTGGCTGGATTGTGCTTTAGGAAGTCGAAAAAGAGAACGGCACTAACATCCGCCAAACCCAAGGGCGCTCCAGGGTGCCCTGAGTTTGCCTTCTGCACTCCATCCGCCGCCAACCCACGAATTACATTGGCGATCCTTTGTAGATCCATGCATACCACCTCTCTTTTCTAGTCGCGCAATACCTCCACCATCTGACCGTTATTCAGCATGGCGGCATTGGCCTCATCTGTGTCAATGTGCATCTCCAGCACGAAATCGCCGCGCACCCTAACCAACACGTTATCAAAAATCAGCCCGCGCTCGCCTCCAACGCGCACGGACACGATATCCTTATCTTTCACACCAAAGGCCTCAGCATCGGCTTCATTCATGTGAATGTGGCGCTGGGCAATGATTACACCCTTGTCGAGTTCCACTTCACCCTTGGGACCGATGAGCTTAAGGCCCGGTGAATCCTCCAGGAACCCGGAGTCCCTCACAGGAGGCTTCAAGCCTAAGCCAAAAGCGTCTGTGCGGGAGATCTCCACCTGGGTCTCCTTTCTCACGGGGCCCAGAATGCGTACGTTTTTCATGGACGACTTTGGCCCTTCAATGATCAGCGTTTCTTCTGCGGCATACTGCCCAGTCTGGGAAAGATCCTTCTTCACGGTCAGTTCGTACCCAGGCCCAAACAGCACCTCTAGGTGTTCCTGAGATAGATGAATGTGTCGATTTGAAATGCCTACTGGTACTTCGCCTAAGATGGTTTTTGCCAAATACCCCACTCCTTTTGTGATTCTTCCGGCTAACTACTTAGACAGGCGCAGGGGAATTCCTGCCCAAACTATTGACCAAACCCCGTTCCTGTGCTAATATAGTAAATGTCGCAGGGGAGTAGCTCAATTGGTAGAGCATCGGTCTCCAAAACCGAGGGCTGCGGGTTCGATTCCTGTCTCCCCTGCCATTTCGAAGTAAATGGGCACGAGAAGCGTCTCGTGCTTTTTATTTTGCTTCAAACCCGCCTGTTCAATTATACCATATTGGCGCTGCGGTGGCGTGGAGGTTGGGCGCAGTTCACAAAAAGAAAACTCATACCTTAGTCAAGCTGCTATGCATGCTTGAGCTAAGGTAGGAGTGTATAGCAGGATCGCCTGAGAGGCAGACACTCCATCCGGCACGTCGCTGATCTTGACATAGTAGCTGCCATCACCAACAGGCCCAGACTCGGCATCCTGTCAAACAGGCAGATGCTCGCTGGTTTCGCTCGCAAGATCGCTCCCCCATCTCGCAGGATCATTTCTGTGTTGGACGGAACCTATCCTGAAGAAGAAAACCCACCTTGCGGTGGGTGCGCTCTGCGCCAGCGAGTTATCTTTTTCCAACGAAGTCATACAGCTCATCAACGTTCAGTTTGAAAGGAATCCGCTCCTGTAGCTCTTTCTTGCTCCTCATCGAGAAGTCCATTATAGTCACCCCAGACAACCTATCACCGTCGAAGGTTCGACGCACCAGTATACCATCAATGTCTTCATCAGCATAGGAAGGTTTGGGCGCGCCTAACGAAACGTACAGCACATCATGGTCCCTGTCGTAGTTCAGCACCAGTTTTCGTCTACGGCCTTTCATAGACAACACCCCTCTGAGTGGACGCCTGCGTTCTGATCCTTTCAGTAGGATATGCGGTGACAATCGAACCTATTCCAGCGGAAAAGTCTACAACCACCTTAATAACCTGTAGGTTCTGTGTGTGCGGCAATGAACAAAGGTCCAGGTAGTTCTCCCTCGTATCGCGGCGTCTATCCTTCAATATATACTTCGGATCTTCCACAGTTTTCTTGATCAGATCCAGGTGCCCAGCTACCTCTGGATGTCCCGGAACGATGTGATTATTCCAGGTTTTCGTTTTCAGGACAATCTCTCTATCCAGGGGATCCCTTGTCGAAAACTCATAGGACACGTGCTAAACCTCACTCCTATCCCCCGAGATGATCTCAATTTTAATCTCTCCAAAGCGCTCTTCGTATTGCTGAACTGCGGCGTTCAAGGCGTGAAAAAGTGCTTTGGCGTGTTGGGGA
>ERZ773359.95-NODE-95-length-106077-cov-907.719671_pt1 | contig 106077 bp, 108 predicted proteins | sample MGYA00374955_ERZ773359 | MGnify/ENA primary metagenome ERZ773359 (study PRJEB29098, sample SAMN04486028) | biogas fermenter metagenome | study: EMG produced TPA metagenomics assembly of the Biogas fermentation microbial communities from Germany - Plant 4 DNA1... | reverse complement strand
GTGCTCTCCGGTGTCAGGTACTTCCAGAAGGCCCAAGATGTACTACGGAGTTCGCTGGAATAGCGTGTTATAATACTTAGTGTCAGTAAACTATGCTGACACTTTTTTTATTTGTGAACTGATTGCAAGTGGGGAGGTACCCATGTCATATCGCGGACTGCATCTGCCGGCCGCCGTTTTGGCCTTTGTGCTAGTTCTGGCTGTCGGCTTGTTGGGAAAACACGTATATGAACAGAACCAAATCATCGCTCCCCTGGAGGCAGAGCTTCAGCAGGTGGTGGGCGTTAAGAAAGTGGCCGTACAGCGTTCCCGGGGTGGATGGGGATCGGTGCTGGAGATCTACCTGGATCTGGATGCCCAGGTGCCCCTCGGTGCCGCCTTAGGCCGGGTGCGGCAGATCGCGGCAGACTTCGGCGAAAACCTAGTTATCCATCTGCGGGATTCGGCCAGCCCCGAGCTCCTGCAGTTGTATGAACAGGTGCAGCTGGCCGCAGAAGAGGCGGTTATCACTGGCAAGTTCACTCTGCTGGCGGAGCGGGTTGGACAGCTCGCGGGAAGCCGCGGTGCCGGATGGGAGCTGTCTGTGGATCGAAATTTCATTTATATCTCCCTAACTGATGGGGAACACATGCTCCGGCGGGTGATCAGCCGCGCCCCGGAAGGTCAGGAGCTTGAGTTTCATGTGGATGGAGGTGCTTGGGGTTGAAAGCGTGGGCGAAGGGGCTGGTCCTCGGTGGGGGATTGGCGCTTCTGGTTCTGGCTGTGCTCTCCGGCCTGGACATGACGATACTTCTTTTTCCCTTGAGCCTTTTGGCCTTGGGAGCGCTTTTGATCCACGGCCGCGGGGGGCTGACATCCCGCTTCGCCCCGGCCAGGCTGGGCGGCGAGGAGAGCAGCGTGCCCGCGGTTACCTTTTCCCAGATCGGAGGACAGGAAACGGCCAAACGGGAACTGTTGGAAGCCCTCACCTTCCTTAAGGAAAGTTCCCGCACTAAGCAGCTGGGGATCAGGCCGCTCAAAGGCGTTCTCCTTGTGGGCCCTCCCGGCACAGGCAAAACACTCATGGCCAAGGCCGCGGCCAATTACACGGCTTCCGTTTTCCTGGCTGCTTCAGGCTCCCAGTTCGTGCAGATGTATGCTGGAGTAGGTGCCAGCAGGGTGCGTCAGCTGTTCAAGCAGGCCCGAACCATGGCTGAAAGGGCCAATAAGCCCAGTGCCATCATCTTCATCGACGAGATCGACGTTTTAGGTGCAAAGCGGGGGAAGAACGTAAGCCACCTGGAGTATGACCAGACCCTCAATGAGCTGCTCACCCAGATGGACGGGATAGAAAGCGGCGAGGATGTGCAGATTTTGGTGGTGGGCGCCACCAATCGCGCTGATCTCCTGGACCCAGCGCTGCTTAGGCCGGGGCGGTTCGACCGCATTGTCCAGGTGGAGCTGCCGGACAAGGCGGGCCGCCTCCATATCCTGAACATCCACGCAGCGAACAAACCCTTGGCTGCCGATGTCTGCCTGGAGCAGATTGCCGCAGAAACCCACGGCTTTTCCGGGGCCCACCTGGAAAACCTTTTGAACGAAGCGGCCATCACTGCGCTGAGAGACGGCAGGCAAGAGATCACGCAAGCGGATCTGCGGGAGGCTGTGGAGAAAGTAATGCTGGGCGAGAAATCAAGCCGCCTGCTGCAGAAAGAAGAGCGGGAGCGGGTGGCCTACCACGAAGTGGGGCATGCCGTCATAGGTGAATTGGTGCGGCCCGGTTCTGTGGCCTCCATTACCATTGTCTCCCGTAACCGAGCCTTGGGCTACATCAGGCAGGCCTCCCAAGATGACCAGTATCTCTATACAAAAGATCAGCTGCTCCAGGCCATCCAGGTATGCGTGGCGGGGGCGGTTATGGAAGAGATCATCTTCGGCCAGCGTTCCACTGGAGCCGCAAACGACATTGAACAGGCGGTAAGCCTTGCCAAGCGCATGGTGTTTGCGGGCCTGTCCCCCTTGGGCATTGTCAGTTCCGATCTGCCCGCGGCTGAACTTAACGCTGCTGTCGTGCAGATCATTCAGGAACAGGAAAAGCAGGTGAGGAAGATCCTATCCAGCAGGGTAGATGAAGTGAGAAGCATCGCCGCCCATCTGCTGCGGGAAGAGACAATGAACGGAGATGAGTTCCGCCTGCTCCTGGAGGCGAAACAAGCTTCCTGAATTGGGGCTGGGGAACGGTCTGAACCCGGCCCCTTGCGCGCCTAGAGCCTTACTCCCAGAAGTTCAGCATTGAGCCCTTCTATGATCTCGGGAACGATGTGTGGATAGCGCCGGCTCAAGTACTTGAGCCAACTCTCGGTGTTCTTGTCCTCCAACTCCACAAAAGCCCTGAGGAAGTCCTTGATTACAGCCAGCCCATGTTTCCGATAGAGGCCATGAAAGAGAAGCGTTCCCTTGAGGTGCACCTGCTGAGGCCTTTGACCGTCGCGAGTTCGAATCGGCTCCGGCTTTTCTTCAGTGCAGTAGCCGAGTATAGTGTCGTGCACATAACTCTCCTGGCCGTTTTCCAGCAGAAAGGCTAAGGCCGACCATTCGGCACTTGTTTCATTTAGCCAATCTTCCCAGTTGCCGGGGGCGCCACAGCACCAGTTGTGGGCCAGCTCATGCCCTAGCATATGGATCAGCTGTGTCTCTGTACTCAAAAATCGGTTAAGGATTATGGTGCGGTCTATGTTGTAGGCTCCCGCGTTGAGATCTGTTGGCAGCAAGACAATGGGCACCTCACCTGCGGTGCTGCAGCCATATAAACTCTCGAAGTACGGGAGCAGCTTGTCCAGACTGTGCACGCACACCGCCGCCTTCTGGTCGTCCATTTCAGTTTGGGGATAGTAGTAGATAACTCCACGCCTCGACGTCTGGCGTTTGCAGTTTTTCAGGGCGATAATAAAGAGCTCGTCTTCTTGTGGACGATAATGCCAGGCGTTCTCGTTGGGTACGAAGTGAGAGTTCAAAACCACGTAATCCTGGCCAAGGTGGATGAACACTTCCGCATCCCACCAAGTCCCACCCGGAGAGATGCGGCCTGGATACCATCCGCTTGCCGCGTTGACTGCCAAAATGTCGTCCGTGAATATCGTGTGCTGGGCGCGGGATGCACCAGAGTATAATACGGAGAATTCTGTGCCCAGGGAATCTTGGACTATATAGCGCTTCCGATCTGCCCGATAGGGAGAGCCACGGCTGTCTTCTCTCGCGACCTTAAACTCGAGACTTCTACCGCTGCTGTCGACTATTTTTTCCACCTGATAACCGCGAGCCAGTTCAAAGGAAAAGAAGCCGGCAGGCGGTTCGCAGAAGGTCAGCAAGCATTCTACTTGAACAGCCGCGCGTTGTTTCCAGAGTCTGAGCCGCATCCGGTCCATATCTAACCACCTTTACCGCCCTTGAGGGATTCTGTCTTTCCTGCGCGAAAAAATTCGCCAGAGACGAATAGAAACCCTGTTAGCCGGCGCGCAGTGCAGCGGACAACACTTCTTGGTTGTTCGCCCAATTCGAACCTGCTATAATCAAAGGGGTCCAGACTAACGGATCAGAAGACGTGCAAGCAGCGCCGTGATGCCGGCGGCCATGATGGGGCCCACAGACACCCCGCCAAAGAAGGAAACACTGATCATCACGCCGATCAGGATGCCGGGGACGATGGAAGGCTCGGCGGCTACGAACTCCAGGCCCTGGCTGTTGAGGTACGCCCCCAGCAGACCGCCTACGATGGACATGATGCCCACCGGGCTGAGCAAGGACGAAACCAGGCTCTTCAGGGTGACCTGTCCAGAAGCGAAGGGTACCATGAGGGCAATGGTCAAAAACAGCAGTCCTGCTTCCAGGCCGCGGGTCTGAATCAGCGGGAAAAACCTGTTGAGGCGCATGAGATCAAGAAAAAAGACGATGGCCGCGGCCGCACCCAAGAGGTTGTTCCTGGACAGGATGGCCGCGACAAAAATGATCAGCAAGGGCAGCGAGGAGTGCATTTTCATCCCCCCTTGGATCATCCTATTCCCAACTCGGCGCGCTATGAAAGGGATGATGGCTATCAACGCCCGATCTCACTTGGGATTCATTACAGACAACTCTGTTTTCATGACCTCTCTGTTAGCTTGGGCCATTGCCCAGCTCTTGAAGATCGTTTCCTGGGCAGTGATGCGGCGCAAGCTGAATTTCAAGCGCTTGGTGGAGCCAGGTGGAATGCCCAGCTCCCACAGCGCCTTTGTCACCTCGTTGGCTACGGGTGTGGGCCTTGTGGAGGGGTTTGACTCTACGCTGTTTGCCTTGGCCGCGGTGTTCGCCTTGATTGTGATGTACGATGCCGCGGGCGTGCGGCGCGCGGCGGGCAAGCAGGCCCGGGTGCTCAACGCCATTATTGAAGATCTCAACCGCCGGGAGCTGCACCCCGAACGCCTGCGGGAACTTTTGGGGCACACCCCGGTGGAAGTGGTGGCGGGGGCACTGTTAGGCGTACTTGTCGCTATCTGGCGGCTTTAGCAGAAAGGCACAGGGGATTCCTGTGCCTTTCTGCCCTTCAGGGACTCCAGATCTGGGGGGTGGAGTAGTAGCCAACAAAGCCGTTCATGCTCACCGCGGCCACTACATACCTGATTTCCGAGGGGAGGTCCTCGGGATCTAGAGTATGGAGGAAAGATGTTGTAGGGATGGGTATAGAATTTAGGGGCTGGAAGCGTTCTAGAGGGCTGTTTTTGGCTAAGACGATGTAGCCCTGGAGGTTGAGGTGTTCAACTGGTGCCCACGTGATCTCCACCTGTGGGCCGCTGCCGTTCACGTTGAGCCAAGCTGGGGCTGGAAGCAGGGTGTCCACCCGTCCGGTGATAAAGAGGTCCTCCGTTTCCGGGCGCCAGGTTATGGACACTTCCTCGTTTTCCGCAATGTCGATTAGCTGCCAGATGCCGACGCCTAGTCTGTTGCCCACGTGGAAGGTTTCGGTGTACAGCTCGATCTTAAACTCATAGCTTCCGGGGCTGATTTCCAGGGTTGCTTCGAAGGGAGCGTCCGCATCTTCTCGGATTACTTCATACAGATCGTCGTTGAAGTAGATACGGGCGCGCAGGGCTTCTTTGCGGAAGATGTAACCGTCCAGATCGATGGTGATATGCACGGTGCTGGCCGCGGGCTGGAGTACTAGCTCAACCGTGGTGGGGCGGCCGTAGGTGATTTCGACGGGCTGGGGTTTGCTCTGGAAATGCACCATTCCTTCGGCATCAACCAAAAACACGGTGAGTTCCCAATTGCCGATGGGCACCTGCAGGACGCCCTGGAATTCGTTGTTCTGTACAGGAACGGTGGTTTCCACCATGTGTTTGCCCCGGCTGAGGATGATGCGGGCTTCCACAACTTCCACCGGTGTGGAGTCTAGGCTGCCCACAACTGTGAGGGGCGAAAGAGGGGTCAGGGGTGCAGCGGTTAGGCAGGCACTGGTGAGCAGCGCCAGGGAAGTTGCCAGCAGGAGAAGCACACTGGGTACGCTGCTTTTCCTCACGGTGAGCCTCCTTGCTCTCCCTGGGCGCGCTTTTAGTATAACATAGGCATACAGAAAAGTAAAGAGAAAAAGATAATATTCTGAAAATGGAGTGAGGGCCATGCGGGCAGAGTTGGTTATAGTGGGTACGGAGCTCCTGTTGGGGGAGATCGTGGACACCAACGGGCCGTTCATCGCCGGCCATCTGGCGGATCTGGGCATCGATGTCTACTATAAATCCACCGTGGGAGATAATCTGACTAGGCTGCAAGAAGTGCTCAGCCGCGCCCTGGGCCGCTCCGACCTGGTGCTGATCAGCGGAGGCTTAGGGCCAACGGAAGACGATCTAACCCGGGAAGCGGTGAGCCTGGCCGCCGGATGCCCCCTGGAGGAGGATGCCCAGGCCCTGCGCTGGATCGAAAACCGCTTTTTAGAGCGCTACGGCTCCCTCAGCGCCATGAGCCCCCTCAACCGCAAACAGGCACTCTTTCCCCAGGGGAGTGAGGTGATTCCCAACCCCGTGGGTACCGCGCCCGGTTTCTGGTTGGAAAAACAGGGGAGGATTGTGGTGGCCCTGCCGGGAGTGGCCCAGGAACTGCGGGCTATGTTCAGCGAGACAGTTCTGCCCAAACTGCGGAAGCTCTCTGGCCCTGAAGCCCTGATCATCCGCAATTTGCACTTTTCCGGCATTGGCGAGTCCAGCCTGGCTCAGCTCCTGGCCGATCTCATCGCGGAACAGACCAATCCCACCCTGGCCCTTTATGCCTCCGGGGGCACAGTGCGGGTCCGCTTAGCGGTGAAGGCCGCCAGCAGGGAGCAGGGCTTGGCGCTCATCGCCCCCCTGGAGGAGGAAATCAAGCGCCGGGCCGGGGATTACTTCTACGGGGTAGACAAAGAGTCCCTGGAAGAGGTTGTAGCCAAGGCTTTCTTGGAGCGGGGACTCACCCTGGCGGTGGCTGAATCCTGTACAGGCGGGCTCATCGCCCACCGCCTCACCAACATACCCGGCAGTTCAGGGTTCTTCCAGCGGGGCTATGTGGTGTACACTAACCAAGCGAAGATTGAGGATCTGGGTGTGCAGCCGGCCACTTTGGCCGCCTTCACTGCCTACAGCCCCGAAGTGGCCCGGGAAATGGCGGCAGGTGTGCGCAGCCGCGCCGGAACCGATTACGGCCTGGCGGTTACGGGCATTGCCGGCCCCGGGGGAGCTGCTCCCAATAAGCCAGTTGGCCTTGCATATATCGGCTTAGCTTGCGGGGACAATACTATCGTGCAGAGGCATTTCTGGAAGGGCACGCGGGAGCAGATCAAGGAGAGGCTGGCCTGCGCCGCCCTGCAGCTTCTGTGGAAGACCATCAACACTGGAATCTGACTAGGGGAGGATGGGGTGCCCATGGAGCAGCGGACCAAGAACCGGACCAGACATCTGCCGGTTCTTTTTGTTGTTTTGGGCCTCATCTTCTTCCTCAATCTGTTCTCCAGCACCGACTACCGCTTCTTCGCGGTGGTGGTGAACCTGAAGGTACTGGTGGGCGGTACGGCGCAAACCCGCCTGGTGCTGCCCCCGGTGGGAGAGGTCAGGGCCCGCACCCACTGGCTGCCTGTGAGAATCAGTGCCGAACTGCGCAGCGTGGAGCTGGGTGCTCTGCGCCAAACGGTGTTTTCCCCCCAATTTCAGGCAGACCAGGTGCTGAATCAGGTGCAGGCAGCAGCATCCAGGATCATCTTTCATTTCCTTTTGAAACTGGTCCTCCTGGCTTTCTTGGGCGCGATGACTGGCCTTTTGCTTTTGGGTGTACGCAGCGGCCGCAAGCTGCTCCAGGGAGGGCTCCTGGGTATACTGGTGGTCTTGACCGCCGCCGGGCTGATTTATATCACCTACGAGCCTGACGCCTTTCAGGAGGTGGAATATGAAGGGATGATCGAGGCGGCACCCTGGCTGCTCACAGTGGTGCGGGACGCTTTGGACCAAGTGGAGGAACTGGGGATGCGGGTGCAGACCCTGGCGGCAAACCTCTACTCCGCGCTGCAGCGGCTGGAAGAGATCGGACCCGTGGGCCTGGTGGAAGCGGATGTGCTGGTACTGCATGTCTCCGATATCCACAACAACCCCGTGGCCTACAACTTCGCCGCGCAGGTGGTGGAAAGCTTCGATGTGGATCTGATCCTGGACACGGGTGATCTCACCGATTGGGGGACCGCCCTGGAGGCGGAGATCACCAGGCGTATTGAGGCGCTGGGCCGGCCCTATGTCTTTGTTTCCGGCAATCATGATTCACCCCAGGTGGTGCAGCGTCTTCTGGAGACCTCCCACGCTGTGGTGCTGGGGGAACCGGTGGTCATCGCCGGGCTCCACATTGCGGGCACGGGCGATCTGGTGGCAGGCAGTTACCTGCCCACTCCAGCTTCCCCTGGGGAACTGGCTTCCCTTGCCGAGGAGATCAACGCCTTCTGGGCCGCTAGGCCAGATCGACCCCACATTTTCATGGTGCACAATCACCGCGTGGCTGAAGCGTTGACTCCCGGCCTTTTCCCTGTGGTGGTTTACGGTCATACCCATCTTTGGGGGGTCAGGCAGGAGGGTACCACCGTGTACAGCAACGCCGGCACCACAGGTGCCGCGGGCATCCGTGGTTTCCAGGCTAAAGAGCCGCTGCCCTACAGCCTTTCCCTGCTCTACTTCGTGCGCTCGGAGGATGGCAGCTTGCGGCTGGAGGCGGTTGATGGGGTCCATGTGGCGGGACTGGGCCAGAGTTTTTCCCTGCAGAGAACATTTGTGGAGCCCGGCAGGAATAGGGGAGGCGATGTAGAACTATCACTCTGAAGTTCTGGAGAAGGTCTTGGTTACTTGTGCTTTGCTCGGGGAAACGCTTTGGGCTTAATGGGACCACTGTGCGTCTTGTTGGGCAGTTTCTCCTCTTTTTATGAGCCGCGGGCGAACATGTGTTTTAAGAGAAAGGAGCGAAATCTGCAGTGGAAGAGAAGCAAAAGGCTTTAGATAGAGCCATCTTGCAGATAGAAAAGCAGTACGGCAAAGGCTCGATCATGCGCTTGGGCGAGCAGACCAGCTTAGATTTGGAGGTCATCCCCACCGGCTCCCTGTCTTTAGACATTGCCCTGGGCGTGGGGGGCATTCCCCGGGGCCGGATCGTGGAGATCTACGGGCCCGAGGCTTCAGGGAAAACCACTTTAGCCCTGCATGTCATGGCTGAAGTGCAGAAAACCGGGGGCATCGCGGCCATGGTGGATGCGGAACACGCCCTGGATCCCAGCTACGCCCGGGAAGTGGGGGTCGACATCGATAATCTGCTCATTTCCCAGCCGGACCACGGCGAACAGGCCTTGGAGATCGCTGAACACCTGGTCCGCAGCGGTGCGGTGGATGTGGTGGTGATCGATTCGGTGGCCGCGTTGGTGCCTAGGGCAGAAATCGAGGGCGAAATGGGGGATGCCCATGTGGGCCTCCAAGCGCGCCTGATGTCCCAAGCCCTCAGGAAACTTACCGGGGCCATCAGCAAGTCCAACTGCACGGTGATCTTCACTAACCAGCTGCGGGAGAAGGTCGGCGTCATGTTCGGCAATCCCGAAGTGACCCCTGGCGGCAGAGCTCTGAAGTTCTATGCATCCATCAGGCTCGATGTGCGGCGCATCGACTCCCTGAAGCAGGGAAGCGAAATCGTGGGGAACCGTACCCGGGTGCGGGTCTTGAAGAACAAAGTTGCGCCCCCCTTCAAAGAAGCGGAATTCGACATCATGTACGGTAAAGGAATCTCTAGGGTTGGCGACATTTTGGACTTGGCAGCCGCTTTAGATCTGGTCAACAAGAGTGGCGCCTGGTACTCCTACGGCGATGTGCGCCTGGGTCAGGGGCGCGAAGCCGCTAAAGAGTATCTAACGCAGCATCCCGAGCTCGCGGACGAGCTGGAGATGAAGATCAGGATAGCCAAGGGCTTGATCAAGGCAGGCGCCCAGGAGGTTGCAGAAAAGAGTGAGTGAGACCAAGGCTGAGGATGCCAAGGCGGCGGCACTGCGCCTTCTCGCGGCGCGGGACCGCAGCACCCAGGAACTGCGCATCCGTCTAGAACGCAGGTTTGCCCCGGCGGAAGTGGAAAAGACCATCAAGTATCTGCAGGAGATCGGCTATCTAGATGATCTGCGTTTTGCCCGCATCTACGTAGACTACCGGAACCGGAACCGACCCACCGGCAACTACCTGCTGCGCATGGAGCTGAGCAGCAAAGGGATCCCCGACAGCCACATCGAAGAGGTGCTCAACTCGCCGGAGGAGGAATATGAACTAGCCCTGAATCTGGCGGCACAGCGCCTGGGCCGCCTGGAGAGGGCCGATGCCCTGGAGCGCTGCGCTAAAGTCTATCGATTCCTGCAGCGCAGGGGATTTCCCGGCGCGGTGGCCAGGAAAGTGATTAGGGAACTCCTTGACAGGGATCCAGAAAAAGAATACAATTAAAGCGAGTTGTTCGGCTGTGCTAGCCTAGGTATTCGAAAACGAAATGAGAAGTCTGAGCTGAAAAGGAACTTGAACACTGGGGAAAGCTGAGTTGCGGCTCGGCTTTCTTTTCTAAGGGTGTGAAACGAAGGAGGTGAATGCTATCGAGCTATTGATTGCGTTGATTAAGTACGGATTAGTGGCAGTGGTTGCCCTGGTGGCTGGCTACTTTGTGAGAAAACTCTCAGCTGAGGCCACCATCCGCTCCGCCGAGGAAGAAGCCCGCAGGATCGTGCAGGAAGCTGAACGTGATGCGGAAAGCAAGAAGCGGGAAGCCTTGGTGGAGGCCAAGGAGGAAATCCACAAACTCCGCTCGGAGATGGAAAGGGAAGCTCGGGAACGCCGGGCTGAACTGAACCAGTTTGAGCGGAGGGTCTCGCAAAAGGAAGAGGCCCTCGACAAGCGGGCCGAAGCGCTGGAGCGCAAGGAAGAAGCACTGCAGCGCAAAACGCGGGAAGTGGAACAGCGGCAAAATGAGGTGAGCGAACTTCTGGCCAAGCAGCGGGGGGAGCTGGAGAGAATATCCCAGCTGACCACGGAAGAAGCCAGAGATATGCTGCTTAAGGCTGTGGAGGAAGAAGTCAAGCACGAAACTGCAATGCTGATCCGTGACCTGGAGAATCAAGCACGGGAGGAAGCCGAAAAGCGGGCCCGTGATATCATTTCCCTGGCGATTCAGCGCACCGCTGTGGATCATGTGGCCGAATCCACCGTTTCTGTGGTGGCGCTCCCCAATGATGACATGAAGGGGAGGATCATCGGCCGGGAAGGCAGGAACATCCGCGCTTTGGAGACGCTCACAGGTATCGACCTGATCATCGATGATACGCCTGAAGCCGTTATCCTGTCTGGATTCGATCCGGTGCGCAGGGAGATCGCCCGCATTGCTCTGGAGCGCCTCATTGCCGATGGACGCATCCATCCGGCCCGCATTGAGGAAATGGTGGAAAAGGCGCGCAAAGAGGTTGATGCGGCGATCCGCGATGCTGGGGAGCAGGCAACACTCGAAGCAGATGTGCATGGCCTGCATCCTGAACTGGTTAAGTTGTTGGGCAGACTTCGTTTTCGAACTAGCTATGGCCAGAACGTGTTGAAACATTCGATTGAGGTAGCTCATTTGGCCGGGATTATGGCCGCCGAGTTGGGGGTCGATGAGCGCCTGGCTCGCCGGGCCGGTCTGCTGCATGATATCGGCAAGGCCGTAGACCATGAAGTGGAAGGTACCCATATCCAAATCGGCATTGAGCTTTTGCGTAAGTACAGAGAGAATGAAGATGTCATCCACGCCGTGGCCTGCCACCACGGGGACTATGAAGCTCAAAGCGTGGAGGCGGTCTTGGTGGCTGCCGCGGACTCCATATCCGCAGCGAGACCAGGTGCCCGGCGGGAGACTCTGGAAAGCTACATCAAGCGCCTGCAGAAGCTGGAGGAGATCTCCTCTTCCTTCGATGGGGTGGAGAAGTCCTACGCGATTCAGGCAGGCCGGGAAGTGCGGATCATTGTGAAACCCGAGCGGGTCAGTGATGCTTCTGCGGTTCAGTTGAGCCGGGAAATTGTGAAGAAGATCGAGTCTGAGCTGGAATACCCGGGTCAGATTAAGGTGACCGTGATTCGCGAAACCCGCGCGGTGGAGTATGCCAAATAGGACCAGGCAGCTGCCTGGTTCTATTTTTCCAGATGTTGAGGGGAAAATGGAGGAGAGAGCTTGGACATCGGCGGCACTCAGGTAGATCTACTCATTGCCATTCTAGTACGTTTTCCAGCCATAGGAACCATCCACTGTGAACCTGAGACGGGGACGCTGCGTTTGGTCTTTCTGATTAGAGGGGCTGAGCAGGACTTCGAGGATTTTGCCAGGCGCTTCCAGGCGCATTTGGCTTTGTTCCACAGGCTCAGGAGAAAAGGGTCCCCGGAGGCGGTGCTGAGCCAAAAGGAGAACGGACAGCTCACCGTGGTGGAAGTCACCCGTGACCTGGCAAACATCTCCCTGGCGGAGTTGAAGCTCATCGTGGAGCTGTTTCGGGACTATTACGGCGAATGCCTGGTTCAGGACGGGCCCGCGATGGTTGAAGAGGATGCCTTCGAGCAGGATCTGCTCATCGAGGCCCTCCTCAATGAACGGGGGGAAGTGGGACCGGAACGCCTAACAGGATTCAGGGAAAATGGCAGGGTACTGGTGTACAGCACCATTTGGGGGGTGGATAGGCGATGAATGTACTTATCTTAGGCGACATCTACGGCCGCCCCGGGCGGCGGATCGTCGCGGAGTACCTGCCAGAATTGGTGGAGCAGTATAAACCCGTCTTGATCGTGGCCAACGGCGAGAATGCCGCGGGTGGTTTCGGGCTCACCCGCAAGGTGGCGGAAGAGCTGTTTGCCCTGGGTATCCATGTGCTCACCAGCGGCAACCACATCTGGGATCAGAAAGAGATGTACGCCTACATCGGCGAAGATCCCCGCATTTTGCGCCCGGCCAACTATCCGCCGCAGGTCCCTGGGAACTCCGTTTACCTGCACCGCTGTCAGGGTGCTGTTGTAGCGGTGGTCAGCCTCATGGGGCGGGTGTTCATGGGCGACTATGACTGTCCCTTCCGTACAGCCGACCAGATTTTGGCCTCCCTGCCCCCGGAGGTAACCCATGTGATCATCGATTTCCATGGGGAAGCGACTTCGGAAAAAATCGCCCTGGCTCACTATCTTGACGGGAGGGTGAGCGCGGTTGTGGGTACGCATACCCACGTTCCCACCGCGGACGAGCAGATCCTGCCGCAGGGTACCGCTTACATAACGGACCTGGGCATGTGCGGGCCCATCCACAGCGTCTTGGGGGTGGATCCCCAGATTGTGATCAACAAGTTCTTAACCCAGCTGCCCGCGCGGTTTGCCGTGGCCAAGGGGCCCGCAGCCTTGAACGGCGTTGTGATTTCGTTAACTGAAAACGGACTGGCAGAAGGAATTTTGCGCCTGAATCTTCAATAAATGCGTATAATAGGAGGATTTTCCCAGTATATATCTAATAAGATATTTGAGGATACCACGTAAGTAGTAGCGCTTTCACCTAAGGAGGTCACACGAACATGGAAGTATTGAAAGTGTCGGCACACTCCACCCCCAACAAAGTCGCCGGTGCGCTCGCTGGGAAGGTGCGCGAAGAAGGCCGCGCGGAGATTCAGGCCATCGGCGCGGGTGCCTTGAACCAGGCAGTAAAAGCGGTGGCTATTGCCAGAGGTTTTGTGGCCCCTAGCGGAGTGGACCTAGTGTGCATTCCGGCGTTCACCGACGTCATAATTGACAACGAAGAAAGAACTGCCATCAAACTGATTGTGGAACCAAGATAGCGGCGCAAGAAGTAAAAGCGACGGACAGCCCATCCCACAGGGGTGGGCTCTTTTACTAGGCTGAAGCTGGGAGGCTGAGACAGTGTTCATTTTTGATGCCCATATCGATACCTTGTCGCGCCTTCTGACCCGGGGTGAGAAACTGGAGGATGCCCAGGGCCATGTTAAACTGGAAGATCTGCAAGCAGGAGCGCGGGCCCAGTTTTTTGCGGCCTTTGTCGATCCCCAGTACTACCACGGGTTAGCTCTGCACCGGACCATGGAAATGATCGACCTCTTCTGGGAGACTCTAGCTGCCTACCCAGAGGCTTTAGCCTTCGCCGGGTCGGCGGAGGAGATCATTCAAGCAACCGCCCAAGGCCGCACCGCCTGCCTCTTGGCCATCGAAGGCGGGGAGGCGCTGGAGGGGAAGCTCTCCATGCTCCGCCTCTTTTACCGGCTGGGGGTGCGGCTTTTGACCTTGACCTGGAATTTCCGCAATGATCTGGCCGCGGGCCAGTGGGAGGGTCCCCAAGGGGGAGGCCTGAGCAGATTCGGGCGGGAAGTGGTGGAGGAGATGAACAGCCTAGGCATGCTGGTGGACGTGTCCCACCTCAATGAGCCTGGGTTCTGGGATGTTCTGGAGGTAAGCACAGATCCGGTCCTGGCCTCCCATTCCAACGCCCACGCCCTGTGTCCCCATCCCCGCAATCTCACTGATCAGCAGATCCGGGCTTTGGCGGATCGGGGGGGAGCGATCGGCGTCAATTTCTGTGCCGCTTTTTTGGAACCTTCGGCCCAGGCCACCAGCGAACATGTGGTGGAGCAGATCGCCTATCTGCTCCAGGTGGGCGGTGAGGACTGCCCCGCCCTGGGCTCGGATTTCGACGGCATCAGCCAGGTTCCTGAGGGGCTGGAAACCTACAATCAGATTCCAAAGCTGATCGGGCTTCTGGAGAAGAGGGGATTTGGTGCAGCGGTCATCGAGAAAGTGATGGGCGGTAATTTGCTGCGCCTCTGCCGGGAGGTCCTTGGTTAAAACCCCTGCCCCGGGGTTATGCTACAGGAAAAAAGGGGGCTTACCGTTGGCAAGTCATGTGGTCAAGGTAATCGAGCTTGTGGGTGAGTCGGATCAGAGTTGGGAAGATGCTGTCCAGGTTGCAGTGAAGCAGGCCAGCAAGACCCTGCGGGGTATTACCGGCGTTGAAGTGCTTAACTGGTCCGGCAAGGTGGATGAACAAGGTGAAATAGTCGGCTATCGCGCCAATGTGCAGGTGGCCTTTGCAGTGGAAAACTAAAGCGGATGGAAGCGGCTTAGGATAACTAAGCCGTTTTTTGGTTATACTACCCTCAGCAAATCAAGAAATGGGTGACAGGAGATGGATTGGATGGGTGCTGTTATACGTTTTATCGTTTCCGCTTTGGTGCTCATGTTGGTGGGTTTTATCCTTCCCGGCTTTAGAGCCCTCTCCTTCTTCCATGCCCTGTTTGCAGCGGTGGTCATCGCCGTTTTGGGCTGGGTTGTGGAAAGCCTGCTGGGTCGAGCTGTCTCTCCCTACAGCAGGGGGATCGTGGGCTTTTTGGTTTCGGCGGTGATCATCTGGGCCGCGCAGTTCATCGTTCCGGGTATGGAGGTTTCGGTGATCGGAGCTCTGCTGGCAGCTTTTGTCATCGGTATCATTGATCTTTTCGTGCCCACCACCATACGCTGAGGCACATTTCCCACTGCCTCGCCCCGTGGAGCTCCGCTCCGGTCAGGGGCGGTTTTTTTAGGGAGTGATGGTATGCCCAAGGCTCGGTTTGCCGTGTCCAAGAAGCTCGAAGAGAACCTGGAGGTGCTCAAGGAGGAACTCGGGTACGGGGTTACCTTCGATCTGGTCTTCCGCAGGCTGCGGGTGGCCCACAAACAGGCCTGTTTGATCTTTTTTGATGGTTTTATCCAGGACGAAGCGGTGATCCATATCCTCAGGGCCCTGCAGGCGGTGCCCCGGATGGGGGTCACCCTCGCCGCCCTCCAGCAGGATCTAGAGAATGTGATACCCTACTTCGAAATGAGTATGGCCGACAGTTTAGAGGCCGCCATGGACCAGGTCCTTTCCGGTGCCATGCTGCTGCTCATCGATGGCGTCCAGGAAGTTGTGGTGCTGGATGTGCGGCAGTACGTGGTGAGGGGTTCGGAAGAACCCACCCTGGAGAAGGTGACCCGGGGTTCCCGGGATGGGTTTGTGGAGACTGCCCTGTTCAACATCAACTTGATCAGGCGTCGGATCCGCGATCCCCAGCTGCGCTTTGAGGCCCTGCAGGTGGGGCGCCGCTCCAAAACGGATGTAATGGTGGGTTATATCGAAGATGTGGCCGACCCCAGCCTGGTCAACGAGGTGAAAAGCAGGATTGAGGCCATCGACCGCGATGCAATTCCCATGGGCGGCAAAAACCTGGAGGAGTACATTCTGGGCACCGTGTTCAACCCCCTCCCGGTAACCCGCTATACCGAGCGGCCCGATGTGGCCGCGGCCCACCTTTTGGAAGGCCATGTGGTGATCATCGTGGATACCACTCCCTTTGCCTTGATCGTACCGGTAACCCTGTGGCACTTCACGCAGCACGCGGAGGAGTATTTTCAAAATCCTCCGGTGGGGACTTACCTGCGCTGGATCCGCACCGCTGGGATTATCGGTTCTTTGATCCTGCTGCCCCTCTGGTACACCCTGGCGGTGAGCCGCAACCTGCCTCCCTGGATCTCCTTTATCGGGCCGAAGGATCCGGGGCGTTTGGCCTTGTGGCTGCAGCTTTTGCTGCTGGAAGTGGGCTTGGATCTGATCCGCATGGCCCTGATCCACACCCCCGATTCCCTGGCCACTTCTTTAGGTATAGTGGGAGCCATTATCCTCGGCGATTTGGCCGTGTCCATCGGCCTGTTTACCGGAGAAGCCATCCTCTACACGGCCATCACCGCCATCTGCGGTTTTGCCACGCCCAGCATTGAGCTGAGCAACGCCCTGCGGCTCTTTCGCTACGTCCTTTTCTTGGGCGCGGTGGTGGGCGGGTGGTGGGGCCTGGGCGCAGGGCTCTTGGTTACGCTGCTCACCATGGGCTTGACCAAATCTTTCGGTATCCCTTATCTGTGGCCTTTGGTTCCCTTTGACGGTCCGGCTCTGCTCAGGGTGCTGTTCCGCTATCCCATCCCCCAGGTGGCGGTACGGCCCCGCCTTACCCAGCCCCAAGATCTGCGGGCCCAGAAAAGGGATCGCCCAAGGAGGTAGCCGCCATCAGACAGGTTGGGATTCCCCGTGCCTTTTACTATTTCCACTACTACCCCCTGTGGCAGACTTACTTGGCTGAACTGGGTTTTCAGGTGGTCAGCTCGCCCTGGACCAATCAGGAGCTATTGGAACTGGGCCTGGCCTCCTGCGTGGACTGCGCCTGCCTGCCCTTGAAGGCCTATGTGGGGCATGTGCAGTTCCTGGTCCAGCAGGGACTCAGCCTGCTGTTTGTACCCCAGGTGGTCAGCCTTTTCCCCAAGGAATGGACCTGCTCCGTGCTCCTGGGGCTGCCTGATCTGGTCAAGCAGTATGTCCCTCCCTCAGTGCGGCTGCTCACACCTGTGCTGGATGCCCGGCGGGGCATCCACCAGCTGACCCTGCAATATCTGCACTTCGGGCTCCAGTGGGCAAGGCCCTCCCCAGTGCTCAGGGCCTGGCGTAAGGCCGTAAGGGCCCAGCGGACGTGGGAAAGGGCCTATCAGGCCGTAAGCTCCCCAGGGCGCTTTCGCTTACTGCTCCTCGGTCCGCGCTATCTCACTGATGACCCTTACCTCAACGGAAATCTCCGGGAGAAGCTGCGGGACTTGGGGGCGGAAGTGCTGTGCCCCGCCGATTTTTCCGATGCCACCACCGCCGCAGCCTGCAGCCTTCTCCGCAAGCGTCCCTACTGGACCTGTACCCGCCGGTCCCTGGGCGCGTTGGCGCATGCTGTACCCCAGCTGGACGGGGTGGTGACCATCTCCCCCTTTGGCTGCGGGGCAGAGGCCATGCAGGGCGTTCTGATTACCAGCCTCACGGGGACAAGGATCCCCCACTTGGAGCTCCATGTGGACGAGCACACAAGCCCCGTGGGCCTGTTCACCCGGCTGGAGGCCTTTTGTGACCTTCTGGAAAGGAAAAGGAGCGGATGAAGATCACCTTTCCCCACATGGGAAATGTGTACATAGCTGTGGAAGCCTTTCTGCGGGGGCTGGGCCATGAACCGGTCACCCCGCCGCCCAGCAGCCGCAGGACTTTGGAGCTTGGCAGTTTTCACAGTCCGGCGGAGGTCTGCCTGCCCTTCAAAATCGCCCTAGGGAACATGCTGGAGGGAATGGCCCAAGGGGCGGAGGCGGTGCTCATGATCGGCGGTTGGGGCCCCTGCCGTTTGGGCTACTACGCCGAGATTCAGCGGCTGCTGCTGCAGGCCCTGGGCCGGGAGGTGGAGTTCATCACCCTCGAAGTGCCCCGGCGGCCCTATGCCCCTTACGCAGCTAACCTGCGCAAGCTCATCGCCCCCACGAGGTTCAGTTCCTTGGCCCGGGGCGCGGGTCTCAGCTGGGCTAAGCTCAAGGCGGTGGAAGAGCTGGAAGGCCTTGCCCTCAAGGTACGGCCCAGGGAGATGCGGCCCGGTGCCGCCACGGAGTATCTCCAGGAGCAGCTGGAACGTTTGCGTGCCGCCGAGACGGCAGCAGAGGTGGAAGAGCTCCGACAGGCGGCGCGCCGGGACCTCCCACAGCTTGCGGGCCGTGAACGGAACCAGCCCCTGCGCCTCGGGATCGTGGGGGAGATCTATACGGTGGTGGAGCCCTTTGCCAATCTACGCCTGGAGGAGCGCTTGGGTTACCTGGGCGTGGAAGTGGTGCGCACCATCAGCTTGGTGGAGTGGGTGACCAACCACATCTTCAAAAAAGCGGCGGGCCTTTCCAGCCTGGCACCACTTAGGCGTTTGGCCGCCGGCTACCTGCGGGGTTTCATCGGCGGCCACGGTTTAGAAAGCATCGCCCGCAGCGTGGCTTTGGCCAGGCAGAACCTGGACGGCATCATCCACATCCTTCCCCTATCCTGCATGCCCGAGATTGTGGCCAGGGGAATTCTGCCGGGCCTCAGCAGGGAACAGGGGATCCCCGTGCTGTCCTTGGTGGTTGATGAGCATACGGCGGAAGCGGGCTTCCAAACCAGGTTGGAGGCCTTTGTGGATTTGGTGGGGAGGAGAGTGGGGAGCCTTGGGCACAGGCAGAGCAGTGTATCTCGGAGTTGATGTGGGCAGCGTGAGCACCAATTTCGTGCTGTTGGATGCCCAGGCGCCAGGTGCGGCGGTGGTTTGGAAGCAGTACCTGCGGACCCAAGGCGCGCCGCTGACCGCCTTGAAAACCGGCTTGAGCCTGCTGAAGGAGGCAGGTGATTGGGAGATCCGGGGAGTGGGTACCACCGGCAGCGGCCGGGAACTGGCGGGGGTGGTGCTGGGAGCCGATCTGGTGAAAAACGAGATCACGGCCCATGCCGCGGCGGCACTGAGCTGCGACAGTACCGTGGCCACCATCGTGGAGATCGGGGGCCAGGACTCCAAATTGATCATCCTGAGGGATGGGGTGGTGGTGGATTTTGCCATGAACAACGTGTGTGCCGCGGGTACCGGCTCCTTTCTGGATCAGCAGGCCCATCGGCTGGGCATTCCCATCGATGAGTTTGGCGCCCTGGCCCTGCGCAGCAAGAATCCCGTGCGCATTGCCGGCCGCTGCACCGTTTTTGCCGAATCGGACATGGTGCATAAACAGCAGCTGGGCGTAGATCTGGCGGATATCGTGGCGGGATTGTGCGCGGCCATGGTGCGCAACTTTCTCTCCAGTCTCGCCAAAGGAAAAGAGCTGCGCCCCACCGTGTTTTTCCAGGGAGGGGTGGCGGCCAATGCCGGCATGCGCCGCTTCCTGGAAGAGGCTTTGGGGTACGAAGTGTGCGTCCCGGAGCATTACGATGTGATGGGGGCCCTGGGCATTGCCCTTTTAGTTAAGGAATCCCTACAGGCGGCGGCCAAGACGCGTTTTTGCGGTTTCGAGAAGATCCTCCAGAGCGAAGTCAACACCCGCAGCTACCAGTGCCGGGGCTGTCCCAACGCCTGCGAGATCTCTGAAATTTGGCGCGAGGGAATCTTCCTGGCCAGCTGGGGAGCGCGCTGCGGACGGCAGGGCCGGGCTGAGCAGAGCAGTTGAGCTAAGTTCGGGCCCTATCTGGCAGGAATCCCCTTTTTGTGCTACTATGAAGGGGAGTGGATAACTGGGAGGTTTTCTCGATGCCGAGTCTCGAACAGATCATCCTGGCGGTACCAGCCATTCTTCTTGCCATCTCCTTCCATGAGCTCGGGCATGGCTATGTGGCCTACAAGCTTGGCGACCCAACACCCAAGTACCAGGGGCGCTTAACACTGAACCCCTTGGCCCATCTGGATCCCCTGGGCACAATCATGCTCGTCCTCTTCCGCATCGGCTGGGCGAAGCCGGTAATGATCAACTCCCAATATTTCAAGAATCGGCGCCAGGGTACCCTGCTGGTGTCTTTAGCAGGCCCCATGGCTAACGTGCTCTTGGGCTGGTTTTTCTACAATGTGCTCAGGCTGGCCGCGCCTCGGCTACCGTATACCAGCTTTTCCAACACCCTCATGGTGTTTCTGCTGATCAACGTTAATGTAAATCTGAACCTTGCCGCCTTCAACCTCATACCTATTCCACCCCTGGACGGATCCCACATTGTCGCGGGGCTGCTGCCGCCGAAGGCGTCTTATAGGTACGCTCAGCTGGCCCGTTATGGGCCTGTGCTTTTGGCTGTACTGCTCATCTCCGGCAGGGCCACTTGGATCATCAGTCCGATCTATCGCGTTTTGTCCCAGCTCTTGATGCGTTTATCCCTTTAGGTGGCGCTGCCATGGGCTATGTGGTGAAACTGGAGGTCTACCAGGGTCCCTTTGACCTCCTCCTGGATCTCATTGCTAAGAACGAGGTGGATATCTGGGATATTCCCATTGCCACCATCGCCGAGCAGTACCTGGAGTATCTGTATTCCCTGCAGGAGAAGGATCTGGCCATTGCCGGTGAGTTCTTGGTCATGGCTGCCACCTTGATCCGCCTCAAGTCGCGGCTGCTCCTGCCCCAGGAGCCGGTGGAAGAGGATGGGGACGCAGAACCGGAGGATCCCCGCCGAGAACTGGTTGAACAGCTGCTGCGCTATAAGTTCTTCAAGGAAGCGGCGGAGTTTCTCAAGGCCCGCTATGGCGAGGCTGTGCGCTTTTACACCAAAGGCCAGCCCCTGCAGCGGTACAACCTCACGCCCATCTATACCCGGCCGGTGGGGGACTTAACCGTGGACGACCTGCGGGCTGCCTATGAGCAGCTCCTCAGTGAGCGGGTCAAGGAGCCCCCGGTGCACGAGGTGTATTCCCGCATCTCGCTGCAGGAGCGCATCGCTCTCGTACGCCTGAGGCTTGTGGGCAAGCCCCGAATTGGTTTTCGCGACCTTTTGGAGGAGTCAACTCCCAGCGAAGTTGTGGGCACTTTGCTGGCCATCTTAGAACTGGTGCGCCTGGGCGAAATCCGGGTGGTGCAGACGGGTTTGTTCGGGGAAATCAGCATTCAACCCTACCTTTGGGAAGTGGAGGTCAACACATGACGCTGGCAGAGGCAAAAGTCATCGTGGAAGGGCTGATCTTTGCCGCGGAGCGTCCCCTCAGTGCCCAGGAAATTGCCGAAATCATCGAGCTGGATCCAGCCACGGTGGAGGCACTGGTGGAGGAGATCCGCAAAGACTACGGGCCCCGGGCGCTCACCATCCGCATGGTGGCCGGGGGCTACCAGCTGGTGACCAAGCCGGAACTTGCTCCCTGGATTGAGAAGCTGGGCAGGCCCGTGATCCATGCCCCCCTTTCCACGGCGGCCACGGAAACGCTGGCCATCATCGCCTACGAACAGCCCATCACCAGGGCGGAGATCGAGCAGATTCGCGGCGTGCGCTCGGACAGTGCCCTGAACAGCCTGCTGGAGCGGGGGCTCATCTGCGAAGTGGGCCGCAAAGAAGGCCCAGGTAGACCCATCCTCTATGGAGTTACCGAGCGATTTCTGGAGCATTTTGGTCTGCGCAGCCTCGACGAGCTTCCCCTGAAAAGCATAGGTGAATGAAAATGATGGCAGATTAAGACTGAGTGGAGGTGGCCCCATGCTGCTCAGTCTTTTTTTGCTGCTGATCATCTTGCTCCTCACCGCAGCTTTTCAGGTGGATCTGGAGTTCAGCCTGGATCAAGGTAGTGTGCGCTCCAGAATCAGATTCGGGGCTGCGGGGCTGTCCTTCACCGTTCCCCAGAGGCTTCTGGCCCGAGTGGGACAGCTGGTGCGCCGGCGCGGGCTGCAGACCCCACGGCAGATTTGGCAGGGTCTTAAGCTGGGCCTGCGCCTGCTGGATAGCTTTGTGCAGCGAGTGGAGCTCTTTGACCTGCAGGCAATCTGTGGTACAGGTGACCCTTTCCTCAGCGCTTTGGGCTGCGGTGGGCTCTGGAGCGTCCTCGGCCCCTTTTTCGCGGGACTGGGCGCCACCGGCCGGCTGAAATCTCCTCCCCAAGTTTCCGTCCAGCCCGAGTACGAGCAGGTTCGCCTGCGGCTTTACCTCCACTGCATATTCCGCTTTCGACTTGGTCAGATTATAGTCAACGAGTTGAAACGAGCAGCCTTACCCCGGCAGGCAAGAACTAAGGGCTAAAGGAGCGGAGTTATGACCAACAGACATCCCATTGAAGGACTCATGCAGACTGCCATGGAAAGCCTCAAGACTATGGTGGATGTGAATACCATCCTCGGTGATCCGGTGGAAACGCCCGATGGGGCGGTGATCGTTCCGGTCAGCAGGGTAAGCTTCGGGTTTGCCGCAGGCGGCAGTGAGTTTGCCACTGCCGGCGGGAAAGGAAGTGAGGAACACCATCCCTTTGGGGGAGGAAGCGGCGCCGGCATTGCCCTCAACCCGGTGGCCTTTTTAGTGGTGAGCCGGGAGAGCGTGCGGCTTCTGCCTGTGAGCCAGTCGGCCATCTACGACCGCCTGATCGATGCGGTACCCCAGCTTCTCGACCGCATTCAGGGCATGGTGCAAGGTGAGCGCACCACCGATGGAGTAGTGCGCACAACTTACAAGGTCTAACGGCAAATATCCCAAGCGGAGGGTTCCAGGTCGGAGCCCTCTTTTTTCTTGCTGTTTGCCCTAAACTTGGGTATTATTGGACTGAAAGGGGAGTCGGCGGTGGAGCGGCTGCAGAAAGTCATGGCCCAAGCTGGAATTGGCTCCCGCCGGGCCTGCGAAGAGCTGATCAAAAACAACCGGGTGCTGGTGAACGGCAAGCCAGCCGTTTTAGGTCAGAGGGTCGATCCGGAAAAAGACGAAATCCTCGTGGACGGCAGGCCCCTAGGTGCCCGTGAACCAAAACGCTATATCATCCTGCATAAACCCCGGGGCTATGTGACCACCAGCCGGGATCAGTTTGGACGCCCCAGTGTGCTGGATCTGGTTTCGGTGCAGGAACGGGTTTATCCCGTAGGCCGCCTGGACTATGATTCAGAGGGCCTGGTACTGCTCACCAACGACGGTGAGCTCGCTTTCCGGGTAATGCATCCCAAGTTCCAGCTGCCGAAAACCTACAGGGTGCAGGTGCGGGGTCAGGTGACGCCCCAGGCCATCGACCGCCTGGCCAGGGGCATCGTCCTGGAAGATGGCCCCACGGCGCCCGCGGAGGTGGAGCTCCTGCAGGCCAGCGGCGACAGCTCGGTGCTGAAGATCACCATCCGGGAGGGGCGCAACCGGCAGGTCAGGCGCATGTGCGCAGCGGTGGGGCATGAAGTGCTCCGTTTAGTCCGGGAAGCCATGGGCCCTCTTACCCTTGGGGGCTTGGCCGCCGGGGAGTACCGCGCCCTGCGCCCCCAGGAGATCCAGCAGCTGCTGAGGGCGGTGGGACTATGAGCGGCCCCGTTGTGGTCATTGGTGCGGGGGCCTCAGGGCTCATCGCCGCAGGTTTCTTGGCCCAGAGGGGTGCCCGGGTTCATGTTCTGGAGAAAATGCCCCGAACCGCCTGTAAGCTGCGCATTTCCGGTAAAGGCCGCTGCAATCTCACCAACAACATGCCCCTGGAGGACTTCATTGCCCAATATCCCGGGAACGGCAGGTTTTTGTACAGTGCTCTACACCGCTTTTCCAATCGGGACTGTATGGATTTCTTTGCTGGGCTGGGCGTGGAGCTCAAGGTGGAGAGGGGGCAGCGGGTGTTCCCAGTCTCCGACAACGCCCACGAAGTGGCAGATGCCCTGGAGCGCTTTGCCCGCAGCAATGGTGCCCAGATCTACCTCGGGCACAAGGTGGTTAGCATAGAGCTCTTGCCCTCAGGCGGTGTTGGCCGGGTGGTGGCCGTCCACGGCGGCCAAGAGAGAGTGTTTGCTGCCTCCGCAGTGATCGTGGCCACAGGTGGCTTGAGCTATCCGGGAACCGGTTCCACCGGGGATGGGCTGCTTTTTGCCCGCAGCTTAGGCCACACCATCGTAGAGCCCAGGCCGGCCCTGGTGCCCATCAAGGTGGAAGAGCAGTGGGCCCCGGAGCTGGCGGGTCTGAGCCTTAGGAATGTGGAGTTCCAGGTGGAAAACCCCCAAGGAGGAAGAGCGCGATTCTTTGGCGAATTAATGTTTGCCCACTTTGGCTTAACAGGGCCCATTGTGCTCACCGCCAGTGAGCAGATCGGCCTTTGGCTCAAGGCCAGCACCGGCAAGCTCAAGGCCTGGATCGACCTAAAACCCGCCCTCAGCCATGAGCAGCTGGATCAGAGACTGCTGCGGGATTTCGAGCGTTTTGCCCGCAAGCAGTTTAAAAATGCCCTGAAGGCGCTGCTTCCCAAGGGTTTGATCCCTGTGATGGTGGAGCTTTCCGGCATCGATCCGGAAAAACCGTGCCACCAGATCACCAAAGAGGAGCGGGCTAGGCTGCGGGGGCTGCTCAAGGGCCTGCCCCTCACCATCACCAGGACGCTGCCCATTGCCGCGGGCATCGTCACCGCGGGCGGAGTTGATGTGCGGGAAGTGGATCCGCGCACCATGGAGTCGAAGAAAGTGAAGGGGCTGTCTTTCTGCGGAGAAGTACTGGACGTGCATGGAGTGACGGGCGGTTTCAACCTCCAGGCGGCGTTTTCCACCGGTTTTTGCGCCGCGCATGGTGTTAACCTGACCTAAGCTCCCCATGGCAGTGCGCTGAGGAGAGGTGACTGTAAGTCGTGAAGATTGCTATAGATGGCCCGGCAGGGGCGGGCAAGAGCACCATCGCCCGCTTGGTGGCCAAACGCTTAGGGCTGCGCTATTTGGACACAGGTGCCATGTACCGCGCCCTGACCCTGGCCGCTTTAGAGCGCGGCGTCCCCTGTACAGATGAGGAAGCGCTTTTGAGGGTGGCCACCTCGGTGGATTTGGAGATCGTGTTTGATGAGGAGACCAAAGGCAACCGGGTTTACCTGGATGGCCAGGATGTCACTGACCTGATCCGCCGGCCCGAGGTCAATGCCTATGTGTCTTTGGTTTCCAGCCACAAGAAGGTTAGAGATTTCATTGTGGCCCTGCAGAAGGAAATCGCACGGCGGGGCTGTATTGTTATGGATGGACGGGATATCGGGACGGTGGTCATGCCCGATGCCGATTGGAAGATCTTCCTCCATGCCAGCGTGGAGGAAAGGGCCCGGCGGCGTCTAAGGGAACTGCGGCGCAATGGGCACGATGTTGATCTCCAGGAACTGGCGGAGCAGATCCGCCAGCGGGATCACTTCGATTCCACGCGCGCCATTTCACCCTTGAGGAAAGCTGAGGACGCCGTGGAGGTGGATACCACCCACCTGAACATCGAGGAAGTGGTTGCTCGGGTGCTGGCCATCATCAAGGGGGAAGCATAGGATGTATATGGTCCTACGGGCTATCGCGCGCCTGATGCTACTCCTGCTCTGCGGGCTGGAGGTCTCGGGGTTGGAGCATGTCCCCAAGCAGGGCGGGGCCATTATTGCCGGAACTCATACCACCATGATGGATCCTGTGGCCATCGCCGTTGTTGTGCCCAGGCCCGTTCATTTCATGGGCAAAGTGGAGCTGTTTAGAAATCCCGTTCTGCGTTTTCTGTTCACGCGCCTGCATGGCTTTCCCGTGCGGCGGGGGCTGGCGGACAGGGAGGCCATCCGCACCGCGCAGGACAGGGTCAAGGCAGGTCATGTGCTGGGCATCTTCCCCGAAGGCACCCGCAACACCACTGCCGAGGATCACCTGCCCCTGCAGGGGGGAGCCAGCCTGATTGCCATCAAGACCGGCGCGCCCATCATTCCCGTGGTGATCTCTGGTTTTAAGCCCTTCAAGCTGCGCCAGCCTGTGCGGGTGGTCTTCGGCCGCCCCATTGACCTGGGTGGCCCCCGCCGGGCGACAAAAGCTGATGTTTTGGAAGGAACAAAAGCGATTTCCGCCGAATTTAGTTACCTATTAAGCAGGAATAATCAAGGGAGCAGAGAAATACAATCAGGGACGCTTGTTTAGAGTCCCTGTTTCGGAGGCATAATAAGGGAGGGGGAAGGGTGGAAATAGTATTGGCAGATGCCGCAGGCTTCTGCTTTGGGGTCAAGCGAGCCTTAGACTTGACCACCAAGACTCGCAAAGAAGTCGACCCGGCCACTCCAATACACACTCTAGGTCCACTTATTCATAACCCCCAGGTTGTGGCCCAGCTCGAGGCCGATGGCATAAGAGTTATGGACCGGCCTGGAGACGCCAGTTCAGGAGTAGTCATTGTCCGCTGTCATGGTGTTGCACCGCAGGTAATGGAAGAGCTGAAAGCACGGAACTTCCAGGTGGTTGATGCCACTTGTCCTTTTGTCCAGAAGTCCATGCGGTGGGCTAAACAGTTGAGCGAAGAAGGGTATCAAGTCATTATTGTCGGTGACAGGTTTCATCCAGAAGTACAAGCCGTTTTGGGTTATGCCGGTGAAACTGCACTAGTTGTAAGTAACCCTCAAGAGATCCGCAAGCTGCCGATAGCAAGTCGCGTCGGTGTTATAGCACAAACAACTCAATCAGTCCAAAACTTCCAAGCTTGCGTCGAGGAACTGGTTGGGAAAGTGGAGGACCTGAAAGCCTTTGATACCATCTGTACTGCTACCGAACAGCGGCAGACGTCGGCACAGGAATTGGCCGCCAAAGTGGATGTTATGATTGTTATTGGAGGTCGAAACAGCGCCAATACAAGGCGATTGGCGGAGATATGTGAGGAGCAGGGGACGGTCACGTATCATATAGAAACACCAGATGAGTTGCGGCGCCAGTGGTTTGCTGGCGTGCGACGGGCTGGGGTGACGGCCGGAGCCTCTACTCCAGATTGGTTAATTGAGGGGGTACTTGCAAGAATGAGCGAATTTAGTGAAGAGAAAGGGACAGAAACCATGGAAGAGACAGTACAACCTGTCGAAGCAGAGCTGGAAGCATCCACAGCACAACCAGTGGAAGCACAGCCCGAGGAAACCACACCAGAACCGGCTGCAGCAGCGGAAGCGGCGGCAGAGGTCACCGAAGAGGCCACAGAGCCTTCTTCCCAGGAGGAAGCAGTGGAGCCGGCGCAGGAGGAGGCAGCGGAACCTACGGCCTCCGCAGCGGCAGAGGCTGAACAACCAGGCGAAGCCGCACCTGAAGAGGCGAAGCTAAATGAAGTCCAGATGAGCGAATATGATGTCCAGATGCCCACTCCCGGAGCCATCATCCAGGGTAAAGTGGTGCAGATTTCCAGTGATGAGGTCCTGGTGGACATCGACTATAAATCTGAAGGACGCATTCCCCTAAGCGAACTCAGCTTCATCGCCAATGCCAATCCTGAGGACATCGTGAGCGTGGGCGATGAGATTCACGTTAAGGTCTTGAAGGTGGATGACACCGAAGGCAACGTGATTCTTTCCAAGAGACGGGCCGATGCCGACCTGTCTTGGGAAAGGCTAGAGAAGCTTTACGAAACAGGGGAAACCCTGGAAGCTAAGGTCATTCAGGTTGTCAAGGGCGGTCTGTTGGTCAACGTGGGCGTACGTGGCTTTATCCCTGCTAGTCATGTTTCCCGCGGTTTTGAGAATAATCTAGAGAAATACGTTGGCCAGACCCTGGAGCTTAAGATCATCGAGCTGGACCGCTCCAAGAACAACGTGGTCTTCTCCCACAAGGTAGTACTGGAAGAGCGGCATGCCCGGGCCAAGGAAAAGGCCTTTGCCACCCTGGAACCTGGCATGAAGATTCCAGGTGTCGTCCGCCGGCTGACCGACTTCGGTGCCTTTGTGGATATCGGCGACGGCGTGGAAGGACTGCTGCATGTGTCTGAGATGGCCTACAGCAGGGTAAATCATCCTTCCGACGTGGTTGCTGAAGGCGATGAGATCACGGTCATGGTCTTGGGCGTGGACAAGGAAAGGGAGCGCATCTCTCTCGGCTTGAAGCAGACCATTCCTGATCCCTGGACCACCGTGGGCGAGCGCTACGCGGTTGGCCAAAAAGTAAGTGGGGAAGTCACCAGGGTGGTTGACTTCGGTGCCTTCGTCAAACTGGAGGACGGCATTGAAGGGCTGGTCCACATCAGCGAGCTCTCCCACAAACATGTGGCCAAGGCCGAAGATGTGGTTAAGTCGGGCGATCAGGTGGAGGTCAAGGTGATCAGTGTAGATCCCGAGGCCCGCCGCATTGGCCTGAGCATTAAGGAGCTGGAGCCCAAGCCGCAGCCCCAGCCCAAGGCCAAACAGGCCCAACCCAGTGTGATGGAAAGCAGCGATCAGGAACTGACAACCAATATTGGCGACATGTTTGGGGATCTGTTCAAAGACGATCTGCTGCAGTAACTCAAGCTCGCAAAATCCTGTAGGCTGAAGCCTGCAGGATTTTTTTATGGATACACTACCTTCAGCAGGGAACACTAGAGGCAGGCGTTTCAAACAACCGGGGAGGGATCTGCATGCCCGTGGGAACTGTCCTGCTTTTGGTGGTGGCCGCCTTGATCTATTTCGGCGTCGGCCAGCGCCTGCTGGACCGCATGCGCCTAACAGATACCCAGGCACTGATTGCCATCGCCTTAATGATCGGAGGAAGCTTCATCACCCTGCCGCTGCGCACCGGCCGCACCACGGTGGGCATCAACCTGGGCGGCGGCTTAGTTCCCCTGGGCCTGGTGGTCTATCTGCTGATTCGGGCAGATACGGCCCGGGAGAGGGTGCGCTCCCTTGTGGCCGCATTAGTGACCGGCGGGGTGGTCTATGGGATAAGCCAGTTCACCGACTTTGACCCCTCCAGCCCCTACCTCTTCATCGATCCCCTGTGGCTGTTCAGCATCGTTGCAGGCATTGTAGGCTACTTAGCAGGCCGCTCCCGCAGGGCCTCCTTCATCGCGGGCGTTTTGGGGCTTTTTGCCGTGGATTTGGTCCACTTCGCCCAGGCTCTTCTGTCCAACATGCCCACCCGCGTCGTCTTGGGAGGTGCCGGAGTGTTCGATGCCCTGATCGTCTCCGGGCTGATCGCCGTGGGCTTGGCTGAGTTTGTAGGCGAGACCAGGGAGCGCCTGCAAGAGGGGGGTGAAGAGCTGTGAGAGTGGGAATGCGCTTAGCTTTGGCCCTGCTGGCGTTCTGCCTTCTCATCGCTTTCCCCGAGGTTACCAAGGCGGATGAAAGAAGGGATGGGGGCTACTTCACCCTCCGGGATGAATCCGGGGAAATGATCACCATGACCGCCAGGGAACTGGATCCGGGCGATCAGTACATCGCCGGGGACAACCGCCTGTTTGAAGTGGTGCGCACCGAGGGGGACGAAGTGCTGGTGCGGTTTGTGGAAACGGTGGAACTGCCCGATGTGAGCGGCGAACTCCTGGGGGCACAGGTGGCCCAGGCCGAAGAAGGGGGAGGTGTGGTGGGCATCTACCACACCCACAACGATGAATCCTATGTACCCACCAGCGGAACTGAATCCCGGGATGATGGGCGGGGCGATGTCCTGGAAGTGGGTAAGACCCTGGCCAGCGGCTTAGAAGAGCAGGGGCTCACCGTGTACTGGTCCGATAACAGCCATATTCCCCACGACGGCCAGGCTTACATACGCTCCCGGCGCACCGCGGTGGAGCTGCTGCAAAACGAGCCCGATACCCTCATCGACGTCCACAGGGACGCCACCCCGCCTGAAGTCTATGAAACGGAAGTTGAGGGTGTCCCCGCAACCAAGGTGCGCCTGGTGGTGGGCCGGCAGAACCAGAACCGGGAAGCGAACCTGGAATACGCGAAACGGTTGAAGGCGGTGGCGGATCAGCTCTACCCGGGCCTGGTCGAGGGAATCTTCGATGCGAAAGGCAACTACAACCAAGATCTCGGCCCCAAAACCATCCTCTTGGAGTTCGGAGCCCACACCAACCGTCTGGATCACGCCAAGCAGGCAGCGGAATTCTTCGCCAAGGTGATCCCCGCTGCCGCAGGACTTACCCCCAGCAGTAAACAGGCGGCTGAGGAGCAGATCAGCGGTGGAGCGAGCCGTTCGCTGGTTTGGACGGTGCTCATCGTGGGGGCAGTGGGCGGGGCCTTTCTCCTGATCAGCCGGGGGAAGATCGGGTCCCTCGCAGGCTTTTTCCGCAGGGAAGCGGGCCTTGGGGAAAGGGATCCGGAGACGGATGATGACCGGTGAGCCACATCCCCAATTTGATCCTGGCCACCTTGGCGGGCTTTTTAGCCCGCCTCTACATGCTGCGCCGGGATTACAGACAGTATCCCAGCTACCCCCAAGGCTGGGCAGTGCACCTGTTTGTGGGTTTCATCGGTGCCGCCATTGGAGCAGTGGTGGTGCCCGCGGTTTTGGACAAGGAGTGGGCCGCGGTTTCTTTCTTGATTCTGGCTGCTTCGCAGTTCAGGGAGGTGCGCAGTGTTGAGCGGGAAACCCTCCGGGCCATGGAAGCCACAGAGCTGGTCAAGCGCGGCACCGCCTACATCGAAGGCATCGCCCGAGTGTTTGAAGCCCGCAACTACCTGTCCATCTGGGTGGCTCTGGTGGTGGCGGCAGCTGCTGAACTGGGGCCTGGATCCCTGTGGGGCAAGGCTGCTGTCTGCGCCCTGGTGGGGGCCGCGGCCACCTGGCTTTTAAGCGGCCTCATGAAGGGGCAAAAGGTGGGGGATATTGCCGGGGTGGAACTGGCGGAGATCCAATTTGACCAGGCCCTGCTCAGGGTCGAAGAGACAGTAATGATGAACGTGGGTTTGGAAACGGCCCGGGCCGTTTACCGGGAGCGGGGCTTGGCGGCCAAGATTATCCCCAGTGGTCCCAACGCCAAGGCCACCTTGGCCAATCTGGGGCAGATGCAGGCCATCGCCCATGACGTCTCCGCGATGATCGGGGTGTATATGGACGTGGGGGAGCAGGAGTTCATCCCCATGGTGCGGAGAAACCCCTCCAGCGGCTGCCTGTACCTGGTGATGGTGCCTTCCGAGGCTGATCAGGATGCCTTTCTCACGGCGGTACGGCGGGTGCCCGTGTTGGAGGGGGCGGTGCGCAAACCGTTAACCTCGGTGGCGGGAAAAATGATGGATTGAGGGGGAGCAAGGTGAAACTGATCTTAGCGGTGGTGGCCAGCGACCACACCCAGGTGGGGGGTGGAGCCCCCATCTTCTACGCGTCCAGCCCGGAGCAGAGGGCGGAATTGGCCCTGCTCATCGCCAAAGTGTTGGGTGCCGCGGTCCACGATCTGCACAATGGAGTTCTGGTGGTGGTGCAGCATTAAGGGCAGAGAGGAGGAATTGCCCGGCAGATAGCGAAGAATCCATATCTAGGATCGAACGCTGTTGAGGAGAGGTATGGATGACTAGACCAATCGTGGCCATTGTGGGCCGGCCCAACGTGGGCAAAAGCACTCTTTTCAACCGTATTACCGGCGAAAGGACCGCCATTGTGGAGGGGCAGCCGGGGGTGACCCGTGACCGCATCTACGGGGATGCCCACTGGCTGAACACCTACTTCACAGTGATAGATACGGGTGGAATAGACTGGGAAGAGGACGTGATAACAAGGCAGGTCAGGCAGCAGGCCCTGCTGGCTGTGGAAGAGGCAGATGTGATTATCTTCATGGTGGATGGGCGGTCAGGCCTAACGGGAGTGGACGAGGAGATCGCCGACATCCTCAGGCGCAGCAGCAAACCGGTGATTCTCTGTGTTAATAAAGTGGAGTCCACAGAGCAAGCCTGGGAGGCGTCTGTGGATTTTTATTCCCTCGGTTTAGGGGATCCCATCCTGATCTCCGCCGAGCACGGGCGCAATGTGGGCGACCTTTTGGATGCGGTGGTGGCCCATTTCCCCGAAGATGCCCAGCTGGAAGAGGATGATTATCTGAAGATCGCCATCGTGGGGCGGCCCAATGTGGGCAAGTCTTCCCTGGTGAACAAGATCCTCGGGGAAGAGCGGGTGATCGTCACCGATATCCCCGGCACAACCAGGGATGCCATTGACACGCACTGCACCTTCCAGGGTCAGAAACTCACCTTGATTGACACAGCGGGTCTGCGCCGCAAGAGCAAAGTGGAAGAGAGTGTGGAATATTATAGTGTGATCAGGACCCTCAGGGCCGTGGAACGCTCGGACCTCACCATTGTCATGCTGGACGGCACCGAGGGCCTCACCGAGCAGGATAAGCGGATCGCTGGTTATGCCCACGAAAAGGGCCGGGGCATCATCCTGGCGGTGAACAAGTGGGATTTGGTACCCAAGGAAACCAACACCATGCGCGATTATGAAGCCGCGATCAGGGAGGAGCTGCAGTTTTTACACTACGCGCCCATGGTCTTCATCTCAGCCCAGACCGGTCAGCGCATTCACAAGCTTTTGGAGCTCTGCCTAGCGGTGAATGAGGCGAGGAATATGCGCCTTTCCACCGGGCGGGTCAACCAGATCATCCAGGATGCGGTGGCCATGAACCAGCCTCCCAGCGACAAAGGGGTTCCCCTGAAGATCTTCTACGGATCGCAGGTGCAGGTCAAGCCCCCGGTGTTTGTGCTCCACGTGAACCGGAAGGATCTGCTGCACTTTTCCTATGCCCGCTACCTGGAAAACCGCATCCGCGAGGAGTATGACTTCATGGGTACCCCGATCATGATTGTGGCTAAGGAGAGGGAAGAATGACTTATCTGTTGATCGTGGCCGCGGCCTATGTGCTGGGGAGCATACCCTTTGGCCTTCTGGTGGGCAAATGGTGGGCCAAAGTGGATGTGCGCAACTACGGAAGCGGCAATATCGGTATGACCAACGTGCTGCGCACCGCAGGCTATATACCTGCCCTGCTTACGCTCATCGGCGATGTGGGCAAGGGTGCTGCGGCTGTTCTTTTGGCCCGGCGTTTCTTGGCAGAACCCATCTGGAGCCTTGTGGCTGGCATGTTTGCTATGATCGGCCACAACTGGCCGCTGTTTTTGGGCTTCAAGGGGGGCAAGGGAGTGGCTACTGTCGCGGGTGTGCTCGCGGTTTTCCGGCCGCCGGCCGCGCTGATCCTGTTTCTCACCTGGCTGGCGGTGCTTTTGGCCTTCCGCTACATCTCCCTGGCTTCCATCACCGTTGCCGTGTGCCTGCCCTTGGTGCTGCTTTTGTTGGGCGCAGGCTGGTTTGAAGTGCTTTTGGGGGTTTTGGTGGGGGCCATCACCGTGTACCGCCACCGCAGCAATATTGAGCGCCTGCGCAAGGGTACGGAGTTTCGGTTCGGCGAAAAAGTGCAACGATAGGTTCTCTCAAGGGCCCCGCTGGGGCTCTTCGCTTTACTTGGGGAGATCGGCGGCTGTCTTAGAATGCTGTTATATTTCTCCGCCCGCGGTAATATAGTATACTGTCCAACCTTATGGGGGTGAGGACGCCTATACTTAGGAGGGGAGCCTAAATGGAAAAGTTTAACATTTTTTCCCATATCGCGGAGCGGACCGCCGGCAGCATTTACATAGGCGTGGTGGGCCCTGTGAGAACGGGGAAGTCCACTTTCATTAAACGGTTCATGGACCTTTTTGTCATGCCCAACATCACCGACATCTACCTGAAGGAACGCACCAGGGATGAACTGCCCCAAAGCGGCGCGGGGCGGACCATCACCACCACTGAGCCCAAGTTCGTCCCCGATGAACCGGTGGAAATCACCTTCGCCGAAAGCGTCAAGGCCCGCATCCGCCTGGTGGACTGCGTGGGCTACACCGTGGCCGAAGCCAAAGGTTACATGGACGAAAGCGGCCCGAGGCTCGTGCGCACTCCGTGGTTTGACCACCCCATTCCCTTTCAAGAGGCCGCGGAGCTGGGTACCCGCAGGGTAATCAGCGAGCATTCCACCATCGGTTTGGTTGTGACCACCGATGGTTCAATAACGGACCTGGCCCGCAGCGAATACGAGGAGCCAGAAGCCCGGGTGGTTGGCGAGCTGCAGGCTTTGGGCAAACCCTTCATCGTGGCCCTGAATTCCATCCACCCCAACAGCCCGGAAACCCAAGCTTTGGCCCGGCGCCTGCAGGAAGAGTACGGGGTGACGGTACTGCCCCTGGACTGCCTGCGCATGACCCAAGAAGATATTCTGCGCCTCTTGACGGAAGTACTGATGGAATTCCCCCTGCGGGAGTTCAACCTGCGCCTGCCCAAGTGGGTGAGGGAACTCAAGGAAGATCACTGGCTGCGGCAGATCTATGAAGATCTAGCTTGGGAGACGGTGGGGCGCCTCAAAAGGGTCAAGGATGTTCAGGAACTGGCGGTGCAGGCTTTCCAAGAGTCGGAATATGTCCAGCTGGTGCAGGTGGAAAGCCTTGATTTGGGTACAGGGAAGGTCACCCTGGGCGTCGTCCTGGACGGCCAGCTCTTCTACAAGATTCTAGCGGAGATGACCGGGCTGGAAGTGACAGGCGACCACCATCTCCTCCGTCTCATGCAGGATCTCACCGCGGCCAAGCGGGAATATGATAAGATCTCGGCAGCCCTGCAGCATGTGCGGGAGACGGGCTACGGCATTGTCATCCCCAGCCTGGAGGACATCACCTTTGAGCAGCCGGAACTGATCAAGCAGGGGCGCAATTTCGGCATCAAGCTCACGGCCAGCGCTCCTTCGATCCACATGGTCCAGGCCAGCATCCAAACGGAAGTGACCCCGTTTGTGGGCACCGAAAAGCAGGGCGAAGAACTGATCCGCTCCCTAACGGAAGAGTTCGAGCGGGATCCCAACGTTTTGTGGGAGCGGGACTTCTTAGGTAGATCGCTGCAGGATATGGTGCGGGAAGGGATCAACAGCAAGCTCTACCGCATGCCGGAAAACGCCCAGGAGAAGCTGCAGGAGACCTTGAGCAAGATCATCAACGAAGGCAGCGGCGGGCTGATCTGCATCATCCTCTAAACCCACGTAGCCCGGCTCCCCCAGGTGAGAGCAGAGTTGTTCTCACCTTTTTTACTGGCCGTTAATTTCCTCCTGTCCCCCGTATGTTATCTTAATATTAGCTGTTAGGGGGGCAGAAGCATGGGAATCATTGTGCAAAAATACGGAGGTTCGTCTGTAGCTGATCCGGAAAAAGTCATGGCTGTTGCCCGGCGGGTGGTGGCCACCGCCCGGGAAGGGCATCAGGTGGTGGTTGTGGTCTCGGCTCAGGGTAAGACCACGGACCTGCTCATTGCCAAGGCTAAGGAGATCTCCCCGAATCCGCCCAAACGGGAACTGGACATGCTCTTGGCCACAGGTGAGCAGATGTCCATCGCGCTGCTGGCCATGGCTATTCATGCCCTTGGGCAGCCGGTGATCTCCCTGACCGGGCCCCAGGGGGGCATCCTCACCGATACCCAGCATACCAAAGCCAGGATCCGCATGGTGGACGGTGCCCGTATCCGGCAGGAGCTGGACAAGGGGCAGGTGGTGATCGTTGCCGGGTTCCAGGGCCTCACCCCCAACAACGATATTGCCACTTTAGGTCGTGGCGGTTCCGATACCACGGCGGTGGCGGTGGCTGCAGCCCTGGATGCAGCCGTCTGCGAGATCTTTACGGATGTGGATGGAGTGTACACTGCCGATCCCAGGATTGTGCCTGGGGCTAGGAAGCTGAAGGTAATTGACTATGGGGAGATGCTGGAACTTGCCTTTCAAGGAGCGAAAGTCCTGCAGCCCCGGTCGGTGGAAGTGGCGGCCGTGTATGGGGTGACCATCCATGTTCGTTCGAGTTTTTCCGATGAAGAAGGAACTTTGGTGAAAGAGGTGGGCTCATTGGAACGGGAAATCACAGTGACGGGTGTGGCCGCGGATGAAAACTGGTCCAAGGTGACCCTGGTTGGCGTTCCTAGCGATGTGCAGACCCTGTGCGCAGTCTTTTCAGCCCTTGCCCAAGCTGGCATCAACGTGGACATGATCGTCCAGGCTGCTGCTTCCAAGGGCAGGACCCATCTGAGCTTCACAGTGACGCGGGAAGATTTGGCCGAGGCCCTGGGGGTTATCGACACCCTTAGGGCGGATCAAGATTGGGAAGTATTCGCGGACGATAACGTGGCTAAGGTATCCATAGTGGGCGCTGGGATGATGACCAACCCCGGTGTGGCTGCGAAGATGTTTGAGGCCCTCACGCAAGTGGACATACCCGTTTTTGTGGTCTCTACCTCAGAGATCAAGGTATCCTGCTTGGTCCCCCGGGGCCGGCACCTTGAGGCCGTGCGGGCCTTGCACACAAAATTTGAGCTGGATCCGGAGAAGTGACTTGCTTTTTTGCAGAGAACATGGTATCCTTATAAATGCGTCGGGGCGTGGCGCAGTTTGGCTAGCGCGCTACCTTGGGGTGGTAGAGGTCGCCTGTTCAAATCAGGTCGCCCCGACCATTTTTTTTGGAGAATTTCAAGCGAAATGCCAAGCAAGAAGTGAAGCTCTAACCCTCTCCGAGAGAGGGTTTTGGTCAAGGACACAATCGAGATGAGTGATGTTCCAGAGACGGACAACTAGGCACCTGCGCAGGTGCCTTTTCCTTATCTAAGCAAAAATCTAAGCAACAGGGCGGGGAAGCGGTGGGCCAAGACAGGACAATGTTCCGGCTGGACATTGCTTTTTGCTTCTTAGCAGCGCTCTTCTGACAGGAAGTTGGGGAAAGGTGTGGAAATGAATGGTAAGGCCACAGGTAGCTGGGAAGGTATAAGATGGCCTGCGCTGCCCGGAGCTAACCGGGGTGCTTCCCACCGTTATTTGTGTTATAATTTGGAGAGTGCTGGGCAAGTTCAGTTCTTAGCAGGATTGCGGCCAGTTTTTGCTAAATACTCCATAGGGCGTGAGGAAAGAGGGGATGCCATTGCTGAAGAAGGCGGTTTGCGCAGCTCTTTTATGTTTCCTGCTTGCCCAGGCTGCAGCGGCAGCTTCCTTCACGGCGGTAGCCGAACCTGAGCTGTCGGATGCCCAGGTGCTGGTGGCGGACCTGTACGGCACGGGTGAGCAGAACCTGCTCCTGGGAAAGGAGCAGGGCGTCTTCATCCTGACCGAAGATGGACCAAGGCAGCTGATCGAGGTGTTCGGCCGGGCTTCAGCCCTGGCCGTTGGTGATGTTACGGGGGACTTCCGCAATGATCTGGCCATTGGCACAGATCGGGGCGGCGCGCTGTACTTATATACAGAACGGGCCGGAGTTTGGGAACGCCACGGCCATGCCCAGTATCTTTGGGATACCATCTGCCGCTTGGGTATCCATGATTTCAACAGCGACGGCTGGGGCGATGTGGTCGCCTTAAGCGACAGGGGAGAGGCCTACGTCTACCTGTCCCGTGAGGGAAATCTCTTTCCCCTCTGGAAAAGCCCCTCGGGGGAGGTAGTGGCCGGGCTGGAAGTGTTGGATGTGGATGGAAACGGCTATCCTGACCTTGTTTTTGCCCTGCGTTCAGGTTATGTGGCCGTCCTGACCTGGGTGGAAGAAGAATTTGTCACCTTATGGGAAAACTACCCTTGGGGCAGTGTGGAAAGCTTGGTGATCATTCCCCACAGCGCTGCTCCAGAGTGGCTGGTGGTTACCAGCCAAAAGATGCTCTACGCCTGGCGCTGGCAGAACGGGGAAGTGGTGCAGAGCAGAAAATTCGAAGCCAAGGCCCTGGGTGAGCACCTCCTCTACATACCCCAGGAAGGTTTGCTGAGCCTTTCCAGCGCCACTGGGATTTCCCTCTTCGAGCTCCAGTCCGCAGCGGTGGTGGAGAAGTGGAGGGTGCCAGGTCTCTTTGGCGACAGCGCTTTTTACTATCAAGGGCAGTTCTACTTCCGGGACCAGACCAATGCTTACCTGAAACTGGTGGAGGGCAGTCCCCAATGGCGGCTCTTCGTCTATGAAACCGAAGTCACACCGTTCGTGGGTGTAACCGAGCATCAGGGTGAGCTCTATTTCAACTTGCTGGATCTGGCCGAAGTGCTGGATCTCACAGTGGATCTGGCCAGCGGCTGGCAGGTGGAGTCCACCACTGGCGCGGTTATCCTTAAACCTGCCAGCACCACGGCGCAGTGGCGGGGCCTGGAGATTCCCCTGGCCAGTCCCGTGCTGGAGGAAGGGGGAGTGCCTTACGTACCAGCTGAGGTCCTACCCCTTTTGGGCTGGACTGTGCAGATCGATTCCCGGCGCCAGCAGGTGGTCTTCCTGGAAAACTGGGGTTGGTGGGTTTAGGCAGGGAAGCTTTTCTTGCCATGAGGAAGGAAATTATGGCGAACTTGTTGAATCTAGGCGTGGTATAAAAGACTTCAGATGTTAACATAAGGGTTCACTAAGAGGAGGAGAACGTGTGAAGGAATACGGAACAGAGTTCTTACGTAATGTGGCCTTGGTGGGCCATGGTGGTACGGGCAAGACCTCATTGGCAGAAGCCATGCTGTTTGTCGCCAAGGCCGTTAACCGCCTGGGCAAGGTGGATGATGGGACAACAGTGATGGACTTTGATGCAGAGGAAGTGCGCCGCCACATTTCGATCAACACCGCTCTGGCACCTGCTGAGTGGAAAAACCATAAAATCAACATCTTGGATACACCAGGCTATTTCGACTTCGTAGGTGATGTGATCGCGGGCTTAACGGTGGCCGATGCCGCGCTTTTGGTGGTCTGCGCTTCTTCCGGTGTGGAAGTGGGTACAGAGAAGAGCTGGACCTATCTGGAAGAACGGGGTTTGCCCCGCACCGTGTTTGTCAACAAGATGGATCGGGAAAACGCCAACTTCAGCATGGTTGTTGAACAGCTGCGCAGCTATTTCGGCCCCAAATTGGTGCCGGTTCAGCTGCCCATCGGTGAAGCCGAAGCCTTCTCGGGCATCGTGGATCTGGTGGCCATGAAGGCGTACATCAAAGACGGAGATTCCCTCAAGGAAGGCCCCATTCCCGCAGATATGATGGATCAGGTGGAAGCAGCCCGGGAAGAGATGATTGAGGCGGCCTCGGTTGCCGACGAAGACCTGATGATGAAGTATCTGGAAGGGGAGGCCCTCACGGACGAAGAGATTGAGAAAGCGGTCCGCCTGGGAACCCAGACCGGTGAGATGGTTCCCATTCTCTGCGGCAGCGCCCAGTCCACCCTGGGGATTGCCCTGCTCAACGATCACATCGTGCAGCGCCTGCCTTCGCCTGTGAACCGCACCATCACCGCGACCAACGCCGCCGGGGAAGAGATCACCATCGGTGCTGCCGATGGAGAGCTGGCTGCCCTGGTCTACAAGACCATGGCCGACCCTTATGTGGGCAAGCTCACCTTGTTCAGGGTGTTCTCGGGTATGATGCGTTCTGACAGCAGCTGCTTCAATGTGCGCACCGGCCGCGATGAGCGGATTGGACAGCTGTTCCTGATCAAGGGTAAAGAACAGATTCCCGTAAGCAAAGTGGGCCCAGGCGACCTAGGAGCCGTAGCCAAGCTGCAGGATACCACCACCAACGATACCCTCACCACCCGGGAAGCCAAGATCAGCATCAAACCTATCGAGTTCCCGCAGCCCAACATGATCTTGGCAATCCAGCCCAAGGCTAAGGGCGATGAAGATAAGATCGCATCCGCGCTGGCGCGTCTGTCGGAAGAGGATCCCACCATTAAAGTGGAGAGAAGAACAGACACAGGCCAGAACCTGGTTCACGGTATGGGCGATGTGCACATTGAGATCCTCACCAGCCGCCTGCAGAAGAAGTTCGGCGTTGAGGTTGAGCTGAGTACTCCGGTGGTGCCTTACCGGGAAACCATCCGGGGCCGGGCCAAGGCGGAAGGCAAACACAAAAAGCAGACAGGCGGCCGCGGCCAGTACGGGCATGTCTTCTTGGAACTTTCCCCGGCTGATCCCGATGCGGAGGATCGCCTGATCTTTGAAGATAACATCTTCGGCGGTGCCGTACCCCGCAACTACATCCCCGCGGTGGAAAAGGGCCTGCGGGAGATCCTGGACGACGGTCCCTTGGCGGGCTATCCTGTGGAAGGGGTACGGGTTTCGCTCTACGACGGTTCTTACCATCCCGTAGACTCTTCCGAAATGGCCTTTAAGATCGCCGCATCTTTGGCCTTCAGGAAGGGCTTTATGGAAGCCAATCCGGTGCTTTTGGAGCCCATCATGAACGTGGAGATCACGGTTCCAGAATCGTTTATGGGTGATGTGATGGGCGATCTGAACAAAAAGCGCGGCAGGATCCTGGGCATGGAGCCCAGGGGCGGCATGCAGGTGATCCGGGCGCAGGTCCCCATGGCAGAGATGTTTAAATACGCCATCGACCTGAGATCCATGACCCAGGGGCGCGGCTCCTTCACCTCGCAGTTCAGCCACTACGAGGAGGTTCCCGCCCAGATCGCCGAGCAGGTGATCGCCGAAAGCAAGAAAAAGGACGAGTAGGCTAAACTCTGCGGTTGTCCAGAATGCAGCCCCCCAAGGGGCTGCATATTTTTCTGTACGAGGCATAGGTTTTATGGGGTGATCTCCATGAAAAAGCGGAACAACCTGGACACCGCAGGCTTTTGGCTGCAGCCCATGGCGGTGCTGCAGGGCACGGCGGTGGCCTTGGCTCTGCTGCTCCTCACTTCCCTGGGGCTAGCCTTAGCAGTATATTTCCTCCCCTGGCAGGCGGCACCCAACCTCCTCAATCTTCTGGCCCACCTGGCGGTGTTTGCGGGGGCTGCCTGGTCCGGCAAAAAGTGCCTGAAGAAGGCCTGGATACACGGGATTGCGGTGGGGCTGGCCTCCTTTGTGCTGCTCGGCTTTTTGGGTTCTGCGGATATTGCTCTCCTCACTTGGCTGTGGTGGCAGAAGCTTCTGCGCATGCTCTTTGTGGCCATGCTCGGCGGCATGATGGGAGGGCTTTTGAAAAGAGGCTGAAGCAGAGCTGTGAAAATTTCTGGCAGCGCAGGACTAGGCCCACGATTAGCGAAAGAGATCAAAGAACCCTATATTCATGGAGGAACGGCCGTGTCTGTCATGAGATGCCTTGCAGCCTGTCTCGTGGTATTTGCCGTCAGCTCCTGTGTCCTGGCGCAAACGGCGAGGTTTACAATGCTGGAAGCGGCTCCTGATTGGGATGACCTGGTTAGGCCGTCGGTGGTTATGGCCGAAGTGCTCACAGACACTCCGGCCTACAGCTCCTGGGACGGTGGGGGAAGCAGAACCTGCACCTTCCATGCCGGGGAGACAGTGGAGGTTGTCCGCGACCACGGCTTCCAGTGGTACTTGATTCGGGCCGGAGACGGCCGGGAAGGTTGGGTGCGCGACGGAACGCTGGCCATCCCCAGTGATCCGGAAACCAACAGCTATCGACTGCCCAGGCGGTTGGTTGAAGAGTATGTGAACGTGCGGGGGTTCACCTCCAAGACGGATCAGCTGGTCTGGGTGGATCTTGACAGGCAGCTCACCCATGTGTTCACAGGCGGCCAGGGCAGCTGGGAGCTGGTGCGCACCATGCTCTGCGCCACCGGGAGGAACATTTCCCCTACCATACGGGGGCTCCATGAGATCGCGGAGCGCGGCGAATGGTTTTATGTGGAAAGTTCTGGTCAAGGAGCAGAAAACTGGGTTCGGTTTCATGGCCCCTACTTGTTCCATGGCCTGCCCATGGACAAAGAGCACACCATCCTGGATTTCACCTTAGGGCAGAGGCGCTCCGCCGGCTGCATCCGGCTTTCCATGGAGGACGCCCGCTGGTTCTACTCTTTTATCAAGCGGGGAACAACAGTGTTTGTTTACTAATGCGCCGCCCCATCGTCTAGATGGGGTGGATTTCTACGGGGAAAAGGGGGAATGCCTGAAGAGCAGACAAGCAATGATCGAGGAAAGGACCGGGGAACTTGATGAGAGCAAGAGAACATTTTCCAAGCACTAATAGGGCATTAGTCGGTCAAATGGTGATGTTTGCCCTGCCCATCATGGCGGTCAACCTGCTGCAGCTGGTCTTTAATGCAGCGGACATGATCGTGGTGGGGCGTTTCGAAGGGGCCAGGGCCCTGGCGGCGGTGGGGGCCACAGGCTCTTTGTTTAACCTCATCGTCAACTTGTTTATGGGTCTGTCGGTAGGCACCGCAGTGATTGTAGCTCAAGACTACGGGGCCCGCCGGGTGGAGGGGATCCGGCAGTCGGTGCATACATCCATCGCCGTCAGCCTGATCGGCGGCGGGGTGGCCACCGCCATCGGCCTCAGCTTCTGCGCTCCCCTTTTGCGCTGGATGGGGACTCCCGAAGACATCATCGGTCTTTCTACTTTATATATGCGTATCGTTTTCGCCGGGATGCCCGCCAGCATGGTCTTTAACTTCGGGGCAGCTATCCTCCGGGCGGTGGGCGATTCCAGAAGGCCCATGTATTTCTTGGTGGTGAGCGGCGCCGTGAACGTGGTGTTCAACCTGTTCTTCGTCGCCGTGCTGCGCCTGGGTGTGGCCGGCGTGGGCTGGGCAACCGTCATCTCCCAGTATTTGGCCCTGATACTGATCATGATCTCTTTGTCGAGGCAGGAGGGAGCTCTGCGTTTTCAATGGCAGAGGCTGAAGATCCACCGTCAGAAGCTCGTACAGCTTCTGAGGATCGGGGTGCCCGCGGGGCTGCAAAGCGTACTCTTTTCAATATCCAACGTGCTGATTCAGTCGGCGGTGAACTCCTTCGGCACCACCATGGTGGCGGCCAGCGCTGCCTCGTCTAACGTGGAAAACCTGGTGGCTACACCTATGAACGCTTACTACCAGGCTGCGATAACTTTTACCGGCCAAAGCATGGGCGCGGAGGATTACGACCGCATTGACCGGATCGCCAAAAACTGCACCGCTTTGGTGTTCGTGACGTGGCTGATTCTAGGCGGAATCACCCTCTCCTTTGGCCGCACGCTGCTGGCCTTTTACACCACCGATCCCGCGGTGATCGAGCTGGGCATGCGGCGGATGAAGGTACTCATGTCTTTGTACTTCACCTGCGGCATCATGAACGTCTTCCCAGGGCTGACCAGAGCCATGGGCTACTCGGTACTTCCCATGCTCTCCACGCTGGTGGGCGCCTGCCTGCTGCGCATTGTCTGGCTGGCCACGGTGTTCAGGCTGTATCCCACCCAACTGGTGCTGTTTGCGGTGTACCCGGTGACCTGGACCATAGCTGGACTGGGGCAGGTAGCCAGCTTCTTCTACGCCCGCAGCCGTATCCGCAAACGGGCCGTGCTGTCTCAGGGGCAGGCTGAAGCAGCCATTTGACCGTGGAGAGGAGAAGGATGATGAACACATGCCCAGAGCGGTCCGTGGGCCGCTGGCTGTCCATTTTGCATCGCATGACCATGAAACATGTAGCTGATGGCCTCAAGGAGCATGGCGTAGGCAGCGGCCAGGCCATGTTCCTTCTGGAGCTCTTTCACTGCGATGGAGTGCGCCAAGAGGAGCTTTCTCGGCTGTTGAACGTCGATGGAGCCACCACGACGCGCGCCATCACTAGACTAACTCAGGAGGGTTTGGTGGAGCGGCGGCCTGATCCGGAAGATGGGCGCGCCCACCGCATACACCTTACGCCCAAGGCGGCCGGGCTTCAGGCACATTTGCTGCAGGTTGTGAGCAGCTGTGATGATCAGCTGCTGAGCGGGCTGAACGATGAAGAACAGGAGCTGTTCCTCAAGCTGTTGGTGAAGATGGGCCAGGCGACAGCTCCCTCGGGCCGCTGCGCCGGCTGCAAGCTCAGCGCGAACTGCCCCTGACAGCCATGCTTTTCTCTGCCTAAATGGAGATCAATGACGAATACGACAACGAGAGGGAACCATAACAGAGAGGCCTCGCAAGCGAGCTGGGGAGGGTGCGCGCCAGGCAGGAACCGGTTATGGCAGGGCACCTCCAAGCTGCCAGCTGATCATGGACCAGAGGTGTTCCATCTAACGATTTGGACGGCACAAGATCTCGTCCCCAAGGGGACGGGATTTTTGCCAAGTGGAGCGAACTAGGGGGGCACCGGAGTAAGGCCCAGAGCCCCCGGTTTTTTGGCCCTCGTGGACGAGCTTAAGCTTCGGTCGCGCGTGGGAAGGAAGGGGTTACGCTGCCCGGGCACTCCGCCCGTCCGCGGGGAATAAGGGAAGTGGTCCTACGCTGGGGGAGACCAGCTGTTCATGAGCCCAGGCGAGCTCTTTAGGTACTATGTAACCAAGGCCTGCCGCTTTCTTTTAGGACCAGGCCTGTCTAGGAGGGATAGCTGTGGGGGAGAGGCCTGAACATCTGAGAGCACCGGTTTTGGTCACCGGCGCGGCGGTGGTGGTCTGCCTGGTGAGTTTCCTAGTGGACCTGAGGGTATCTGTCCCGGTGGGGCCGGCCAAGTTGGCTGGTATTCTCTTGGTGGTGTTGGGCATGGGACTTGTCTTGTGGGCGGCCGCTTACCTCAAGGGTTCGCTGCTGGGAGCGGTGCAGCCCCTGGGAGAACTGGTTCAAACGGGCCCCTACCGCTTGGTGCGCCATCCGGTCTATGCGGGAATGGCCATCGCCGCCTGCGGTATCCCCGTTTCCACGCGGAGCTGGTTAGGTCTCTTGGCTGTTTTTCTGCTGTTCCTGCCGGCTTTGGTGTACCGGGCTAGGCTGGAAGAGGAGGCACTGCAGGAGCGATTCGGTGCGGTTTGGGAAGAATACGTTTTACGGACGGGGTTCTTTCTGCCGCGGCTGCCCCAGGGTGAATCCCACGGAAAAGCATAAAGGGCGCAGTGGGTTACAAAGGATTTCCCCGCCGCGAGCAGAAGTGTAATGGGCAATACTGATGCAGGGAAGTGGTACTGTGCAGCTGTCTTGGCACGATGGGATCGAGAGCTTCCTCCAAGAAACGCTGGAACACCTGGAAAGGGAGGAAGCCCGCCACAACCTCTTGCTGGGTCTAGCCCTCATTCTCCAAGAGCACCCAGATGCCTGGGATGAGGTGTTCCTGGTCACGGTGCGGGCCGGGCGCGACCTGGCCGCAGCGGGACTTATGACTGTCCCGGCCAATTTGATCCTCTACACAGCACCGGGCGTGGATCTGGAGGAGACTCTATCGTGTTTGGCCAACGGTTTTCTGGAAGGGGGAATAGCGCTTCCGGGAGTGACCGCCCCCGCGGCAGTCTGCCAGCGGTTCGCGGCTTTGTGGGCAGAGCTCACGGGCTGCCGTGCCGAGTTGGAGATGCCCATGCGCCTCTATGAGCTCAGGCAAGTGACCGCAGGGGTGATTGGGGAAGGAAGCCTGAGACTTGCCCGGGAAGAAGATCTGGACTTCGTCATCGGCGCGATCGCCTCTTTCGAGAGGGATGCGGGGTTGAACAGCGCCCCAGACCTGGAGCGCATAGGCCGCCTGGCCCGCAGACTCGTGGCGCGGCGCGGTCTCTATCTGTGGGAGCACGGGGACAGAATTGTCTCCATGGCGGCGAAAACCCGCCCCACTCGCCACGGGATCTCCATCAACCACGTGTACACACCCCAAGGGCTGCGCCGCCGGGGCTATGCCACCAGCTGTGTGGCAGCCCTTTGCCAGCTGCTCCTGGACGAGGGGTACCAGTTCTGCACTCTGTTTGCTGATTTGAACAACCCCACATCTAACAGCATCTACCAGCGCATCGGATTCCGACCCATCGGTGATTTTGCCGGCTACACCTTTGGGAGCGATGGACCATGATCATCAGTGCCAGCCGCCGCACTGACATCCCTGCTTTCTATGGGAAGTGGTTCCTGGAGCGCCTGAGGGCCGGATTTGCCTATGTGCGCAATCCTTTCCGTCCCCGGCAGGTGACCAGGGTTGAGCTCCACCCCGAGCTGGTTGACTGCATTGTCTTTTGGACCAAGAATCCCGCACCCCTGCTTTCTGATCTGGACAGCATAACCGATCTGGGCTACAACTTCTACTTCCAGTTCACCTTGACGCCCTACGATCGGACCATCGAGGGGAACCTCCCCGAGAAAAAGGTCCTGGTGCGCACCTTTCAGGAACTGGCGGCAAGGATTGGCCCCGCCAGGGTGGTTTGGCGCTATGACCCCATCATCCTCAGTGAGGATCTGACCATTGCCAAGCATGTGGAGCTCTTTGCTCAGCTGGCCGCGGAGCTCAAGGACAGCTGCGAGCGGTGTGTCATCAGTTTCCTCGACTTCTACGCCAAGACCAAGCGCAACACCCGGGGCCTAGGCTTTTTGCCCATCGGCCCGGAGGATATGGAGGTGCTCGGTAGGGAGCTGGCCGCAGTGGCACGGAGCGCGCAGATGGAGATCTGCACCTGTTCTGAAGCGGTGGATTTGAGCCCCTGGGGCGTCAAGCCGGGCAAATGCATCGATGATGAACTGGTGAGTAGGATCACTGGGCGGTCCCTCAGCCTGAAAAGGGACAGGAACCAGCGGGCCAGCTGTGGGTGTGTGGAGAGCATCGATCTGGGAGCTTACAACACCTGCCTGCACCAGTGTCGATACTGCTACGCCAACGCCGATCACGCAGCAGCCAAGGCCAATTGGACTCGCCATGATCCGGCTGCGCCTCTGCTTCATGGACGAACTAGTCCACAAGATGAAATCCGTGTGCGGCGAGCATAGGCACAAAAAAAGAGGCTAAGCAGCCTCTTTGTTCATGCTCTTTTTGAGTCCCTTGGCGCGCCACGCGCCCCGTTTGAAAAAGCCGTAGGTAATCAGTGCACCTAAGGTCCAGGCCACAAGCAGGGAGACGAAGGTAGATTCGGGCCTGCCCGTGGGATACTGGGGGCTTCTGGTGAAGTAGGCGAGGGTGTAGGCCAAGGGCACGCGAATGATCACCGTGGTGATGATGGAGATCCACATGGGAGTTATGGTATCCCCGGCACCCCGCATCACCCCGGAGAGGGACTGGGTGACCGCCATGGCGATGTAGCCGAAGGCTAGGATGCGCAGCATGCGCTGGCTCAGGGCCACCAGTTCAGGGGTAGTGGTGAAGATGCGCATAAGGTAATGGCCAAAGAAAAGCAGAACCACGGTGATGGCCGCGGATACGCCCACGGCAATCAGGGTCCCTTCCTTGGTGCCCCGGTCAACACGGTCTAGTTTGCCGGCACCAACGTTTTGGCCTGTGAAGGTGGTCATGGCACTGCCGAAGGAGAAGTTGGGCATCATGGCAAAGCCGTCGACGCGCATGACGATCACATTGGCGGCAATGACCATTTCTCCGAAGGTATTCATCAGGGACTGCACCATGATCATGGCCATGGAGAAAATGGCTTGGGTTAGCCCGGAGGGCAGGCCCAGCTTGATCACGGCGAGAGAAAGCTCCCTATCCAGCTTGAGCGCGGCGCGGTTAAGGTCGAAGTGCTCTCGCATCCTGGCCAGCTTGCCCAGACAGAGCACGGCGGAAAGGGCCTGGGCCAGCACCGTGGCCAGGGCTACACCAGGGACCCCAAGGCCAAAGCTGGCCACAAAAATGATGTCCAGGACCACGTTGAGCGCGGTACTCAGAAGCAGGAAGACCAAGGCGGACACGGAATCCCCCAGGCCACGCAGAATTCCGGAGAGGATGTTGAAGTAGGAAAAGCCAGCGCCGCCCAAAAAGAAGATGTTCAGATAACCTACGCACCAATCGATGATGGAAGCGGGCGTGTTCAAAAGCTCGAGCAGCGGACGGGTTACCAGAGGCCCCACCACCATGATGATCACAGAGGTGATGGCGGTAAGGGTCAGGCAGTTGCCGATGGTCTTGGAGAGATTCTCCCGATCTCTGGCGCCAAAATACTGGGCTACCATAATACCTGCGCCCACCGAAATGCCCACAAACAGCACCAGCAGCAGGTGGAGGACCGGGGCGGCACTGCCCACGGCGGCCAAGGCGTTGTCTCCGATATAGCGGCCCACGATGATGGAGTCTGCCGTATTGTACAGCTGCTGCGCGATGTTGCCGATGAGCATGGGGATGGAAAATTCGAGAATGCGTTTCCAAGGTGGGCCTTGGGTCAGGTCTTTAGCCGCGAAGAGTTCTCTAGCCTTGGCCATAAGCAACCTCCTTCCAAAATGAAAAAACAGAAGCCTCCTGGGGCTCCCACAAGTATCATAGCTTGATTCTAGTACTCCTTTTCACTTCTGTCAATAACCAGTGCCAGTAAAGGAAAAGGGTGTGCTGTGCCGAATAAAAAGGCAGGCATCTTAAAGCGGGGTAAGACCGATGGAACTTTTGATCATCCGCCACGGTCAGTCCCAGGCGGATCTGGAAGACCGCCATGAGGGCCGGGCCGATTTCCCCCTTACTCAGCTCGGGGTCAAGCAGGCCCAGCTGCTGGCGGAGTGGGTGCAGGAGCGCTTTCCACCTGAGCTCATCTTGTCCAGTCCCCTGCAGCGCGCCAGCCGCACCGCGGAGATCCTCCGCGGGGCCACAGGGGCGCCCCTGCAGCTGGAGCCTGCCTTGATGGAGTGGAACAACGGGCTGCTGGCGGGACTTGCCCGGCAGGAAGCAGCGGAGCGCTTTCCCCTGCCGCCAGGGGGTCGCAGGCCCCACGATACCTACGCTGAGACCGAGTCCTTCATCGAGTTCAGGGCACGGGTAGAGATGTTCTGGTCCAAGTTCACCTACGAGTATATCCTGCCAGGGGCTTTTAAGCGGATTGCCCTGGTTAGCCACGCCGGCACCATAACTCAGCTCTTTCGCTGTTTTTTGGGGTTGCCCGTGGTGTGTGATTGCTTCTTCAGCACCGGCGATACGGGGGTGCATCTTTGGTCGCTGGAATCGGGGAGAAGAACCATCGTCTTTGCCAACAGTCTGGAGCATCTCCAGGCTTTAGGGTAGAAGGGAGAGTACTATGACAGGTATCGGCAGAGAGTTCATGGAAAAGACCAAGTATCAGCACCTGGCCCCGTCCCACCAGGATCTGGGACTGCCCCAGCCGCCTCTGCAGGTTGCGGTGCCAGCTGACGCCGTTTTCATCGAACTGCCGCCAATTGAGCAGATTAAGGTTAAGGAGATGGACTTAAGGACGGCCATGGCGGCCAGGCGCTCAAGGCGCAAGTATGCCCGCACCGGGCTGACTCTAGCCGAACTTGCCTACCTGCTTTGGTCTACCCAGGGCGTGCAGCAGGTGACCGATCGACCGTCCACCCTGCGCCCTGTGCCTTCGGCTGGTGCCCGCCACGCCCTGGAGACGTACCTGCTGATCAACAGGGTGGAAGGGCTGGAGCCGGGGTTGTACCGCTATGTGGCCCTTGGACATAAACTGTTGGCAGTTGACCTGGGCGCGCAGCTGGCCTGGGAGATTGCCCGCGCGGCAGGCGATCAGCCCTTTCTGGCCGAAAGCGCCGTTACCTTTCTCTGGGCTGTCGACATCTACCGGATGACCTGGAGGTATGGGGAGCGGGGCTACCGCTACATCCTCCTGGATGCCGGCCATGTGTGCCAGAATCTCTACTTAGCATCAACCGCCATCGACTGTGGGGTTTGTGCCGTCGCTGCCTTCGATGACGATGAGCTCAACAAGCTCTTGGGACTCGATGGCGAGCAGCATTTTGTCGTTTACCTTGCTGCGGTGGGTAAAACCGCAGCCCAGTGGGGGTGACCTGTTGGACAGAAAAGAGTTTGCCCGGGAACAGAAGTGGTTGGACCGGGTTTACAAAGAGATAGATGAACAGCTGGCCGAGCAGGAAGCGCAGGTCAGGGAGTTCTACGCGGAGATGCGGGAAATACGCCGGTCCCTCAGCGAAGAACACCGCATCAGCTCAGCCGGTGATAAACGCCTCATGGACGCTGCCCAGCGCATCGTGGAGCTGAGGCACGGAGCGGTGGAGTTCGGCATCCAGCACCGCCTCCTCAGGCAGCTGCGCGCCCTGGAGAGAAACCCCTATTTCGGCCGCATCGATTTCCGTGAAGAAGGGGCACCAAGCAGTGAGGCGATTTATGTAGGTGTGCGTTCGCTTTTGGACCGGGCCACGGGCTGGCCGCTGGTTTACGATTGGCGGGCGCCCATTTCCAGCATGTTCTACGATTACGGTTTAGGCGAGGCCCAGTACACCGGCCCCGGCGGGACCTATCGCGGTGAGATTACCCTCAAGCGCCAATACGGGATCAAGCATCGCCAGCTGCAGTACATGTTCGACAACGAGCTCACCATTGACGATGAGATCCTGCGGGAAGCCTTGGGGCGCAACGCCACAGCCAAGATGCGCACCATTGTCAACACCATCCAGCGGGAGCAGAACCAGGCCATCCGCAACGATCAAGACGCTCGCCTGTTGGTGGAAGGAGCAGCCGGCAGCGGGAAAACCTCGGTGGCGCTGCACCGGGTGGCCTATATGCTCTACAAATACCGGGAAAGCCTTGAACCGGAAAACATCTTGGTGTTTTCGCCCAACAAGATCTTCAGCGACTATATCTCCCAGGTTCTGCCCGATCTGGGCGAGGAGAACGTACCGCAGCTGACCTATCGAGAATTTGCCGAGTCCTTCTTTGACTGGCAGTGGGATGTGGAAACCCACGTCGCTTACCTGGAAGAGCTGCTCAGCCAGGATGAGGATGAGCGGCAGCGGCGCCTGGAGAGGTGCAGCTTCAAGTCATCACCGGCGTTTCAACGGGTGCTGGATGCCTTGATCCAGCTGGTGACGGGGGAAGCGGCTGCTTTTTCCGACATCTACATGGGCAAAAAGCTCTTGATGTCCGCCGCCGAACAGGAGAGGTTGTTTGGGGAAAGCTACGCCTATCTGCCGGTGCAAAAGCGCCTGCTGAAGATCCGCCAGCGCATCCTCCATGTGCTCCGCCCCCTCAAGAAAAGGCGCCTGAGGGCGGTGCTCAATGCCATCCAGCAGGAAGCGGCCTTTGAAGGAGAAACCTGGTTGGCCAAGGCCCGGGAGGCGGTGCGGCGGGTTCGGCGGGAGCTGGAGCCACTACTCACCCGCCTGAACAGCCAGTACAAGGTGGACAGCATCACCTGGTATCGGCGCCTGTGGCAGGATCCCGGACTGTGGGAAAGGGTAGCCGGAGAACTCAAGGCTCCCTCCGGAGCAGGGGAGAGCCTGCGCACTTTGGACGAGGGCTGTATTGCCTTTGAAGATGTGGTGCCCTTGATGTACCTCAAAGGCGAACTGGAGGGCTACCCATTGCGGCGGGGCATCCTGCATGTGGTGGTGGATGAAGTGCAGGACTACGCCCCCCTGCAGCTGCGCGTACTGACCAGTACCTTCCCCGCGGCCCGCTATACCCTGGTGGGCGATGTTTACCAGTCCCTCCATCCTTATGTGTGGGGCAGCAGCGCCGACCAGCTGGAGGAGCTGTTTGCCGGCCTGGACCTGCGGACTGTGAGACTGAACAAGAGCTATCGCTCTACCCAGGAGATCTTCCGCTTCTGCAGTGCACTGCTGGGGGGTTCCGGCGCGGAAACGGTGCTGCGCACGGGAAGAAAACCACAAGTCTATCAAACAGCTCCCGGGAAGCAGGTTGAACTCATCGCAGGGAGGATTAAGGCGCACCTTGAGAACGGGTATGAGATGATCGCCGTGATCACCAAAACCGCCCAGGAGTGCCACCGGATCTATGGAGCCCTGCGGGAGCTGGACCTGGAGGTGGAGCCCACCCTCTTGGTGAAGGAGAGCGGTGAGTTCCAGAAAGGTGTGCTGGTGCTTCCGGTGTTCTTAGCCAAGGGGCTGGAGTTTGATGCGGTGATCATCGCCGATGCCAGTAGCCAGTGCTATGGCGCCGGGCATGACAAACGCCTCTTGTATGTGGCCTGCAGCAGGGCACTGCACGATCTGGATTTGGTCTGTCCCGGAGAGTTATCCCCCTTCCTGAGGAGTCTTCCTGCCGAGCTTTATGGGGTTGAGGGAGCTTGAGCTTTGTGATATACTAGACAAAGAATAACGATGTGGAGGAGAGCGATGTTCAGCTAACCAACACCGGTGACATGAACACTTGTGGAAGGGGCCTTCAGTCCAAGGCCTAGTTTGTGGTCGCCATGTTGGGCAGATGAACTGCTCTCTTAAGGTGTGTGCTTCGGCCCGCCTTAACTGCGCGATTTGTCTGCTTGCGTCCAAGCAGACTTCTTTTTTGCCCTCCTGCGGCCGCTATGCGGAGGTGTAAAGATGCTTGTCATCAAAAACCTTACCTTGATAATGACCAAAGACCTCCGGGTCTTGCTGGAGGATTTTAGTTTTTCCCTCCAGCCGGGGATGAAAGTGGGCCTCATCGGCGAAGAGGGGAACGGCAAGTCTGCGCTCCTGAAGGCCATTGCTGAGCCGGAGGCTTTGCGGAGCTATATGGAAATCCAAGGCGAGATCATCACCGTCGGTGAAGTGGTTGGCTATCTGCCCCAAGTGCTGCCTTCCGAGTTCTTGGAGCAGAGCACCAGATGGTACCTGCACTCCAAGGTGAACTGGGACGACTTCGACTACGGGACCTATTACAGACTCCTGGATGAACTGGGTTTCCCCGAAGACCGCATTTCGGAAAGCATCTCAATGCGCCACCTTTCAGGCGGGGAAAAGATCAAGTTCCAGCTCCTCTGTGAAATGCTGAAGCGACCTACGGTGCTGCTTTTGGACGAACCCAGCAATGATCTGGATTTGCAGTCCGTCAAGTGGTTGGAGGGCTTTATCCGCCGGGCGAAGATCCCCATGGTTTTCGTGTCCCACGATGAGCTGCTCCTGGACCGCTGTGCTAACACCATCATCCATCTGGAACAGCTCATGCGCAAGCGCAAGCCCCAGCATACCATCGCCCGCCTCAGTTACGGAGAGTATGTGCAAAACCGTGAGCAGCGCATCCTCAGACAGACCCGCCTGGCCCAGAAGGAACGGGAAGAATTCGAGGCCAAGCTGGAGCGCTACCGCAAGATCTACCAGCGGGTCCAGCACGAGCTGAGGACTGTGTCGCGGCAGGCTCCTTCCGTGGGCAAAAACCTCAAGGACAAGATGCACAGCGTGAAAGCACTGGGCAAGCGCTTGGAGCGGGAACAGGAGCAGATGACCAAAAGGCCAGATTACGAAGGAAGCATCAATGTCCGCTTCGACGGAGCCATCACCATCCCCCGGGGCAAGGTGATGGTGGATCTGCACCTTAAGCCTCTCCGGGCAGGTGAGCGGGTGTTAAGCCGCAGTGTGCGCCTGCACATTACAGGTCCGCAGAAGGTGTGCATTGTGGGGGCCAACGGGGCGGGGAAGACCACGCTTCTGCGGGCGGTAATCCAGGATCTGGCGGCCAGGGGTATCAAGTACGGCTACATGCCCCAGGATTACACGGAACACATGGATCCCCAGCAGAGCGCTGTGGAATTTCTCAGCCGCTCCGGAACCAGGGAAGAGCTCACCACCATCCGCACCTACTTGGGCAGTCTCAACTTCACGGCGCAGGAAATGGACCATGCCGTGGCGGAGCTCTCCGGCGGCCAGCGGGCCAAACTCTATTTCGCCAAGATGATCCTGGATCGGGCAGAGGTTCTGGTTTTGGACGAACCTACCCGCAACCTTTCGCCCCTTTCCGGTCCGGAAATCCGCGCTGCGCTGCAGGACTTCGGCGGCTGCATCATCGCCGTGTCCCACGATCGGAAGTTCATCGCTGAGGTCTTCCAGGAGGTGCTGTCCTTGGACGAAGAAGGTCTGCATCCCGTGGCCGTTTCTGCAGAGCTGGAGGATAGCTAAGGGCAGAAGACATAGCTAGGGGAGGAACAGGCCGGAACAGCAGTTAGGCGGGCCCGCCCTTGAGGATTTGGCTCGATCATCCTCTTGGGCAGCCCGCGCTACTACTCTAGGTTCGGCTTAAAACCCGCCTATCCCCGCGGGATTAGGCTGGAGGACGACTCCGCTGCAGATGTCCTTTTGGTGCTGGAGCTCCACCAGGGCACAGTACGCCACTGCGAGCACTGCAGTAGAGACAGAACTGGAAACCGCAGCCCTGCCTGCTACAGGCTGCGGTTTTTGCGCGCGTTGCGGCGTGTAGCTTGGCCTACCGGCTGATCAGGTACACAGCGTTGGTCAGGTCTTAGAGGAAAGATGGACTGAGATGGTGAATATTACCAGTGCAGATCGCTGGAAAGGAGGGAGGGGGGTGCGGTGGAAGATTATCGCCGCGCTGATCGCAGCCGTGGTCTTGTGTCTGGCCGCTGGTACACGGCTTACGGAGCAGACTGCTCAAATACCGCAGGCCTATGGCGATGTGCGGGGGCAGGATTTCAGCCAGCTGGATCTGAGGGAGGTCGAGGATCTGCTGTTTAGGCTCTCGTTCGACACCAAGACGAAGTGGCCTGAGCCAACCTTATTACCCGAGGGTTTTGACCCGGCAAAGCTCCTGGAGCTGGGCAAGGAACCAGGCCTTGGGATCAGGGAGCTGCAGGCTCTGGGGTTGACTGGCGCTGGCGTTACTGTGGCATACATCGATCAAGCCCTGCTCCTGGACCACAGCGCCTATGATAATGTGAAACTGCACTACGAAGAGCTCCTACCATCCCAGCCGTCCATGCATGGCCCGGCGGTGCTCAGTCTCTTGGCCGGGCGGGAGATCGGGATCATTCCAGAAGCCGAGGTGTACTTCTTTGCCCACAATGGGGGGCCGGAGGGGAACAAGTACGAGGCCCTCGCCCTAGAGCGCATTGTGGAGCTGAATGCTGAGCTTCCGCCGGGGAAGAAGATCCGTGTTGTGGGCATATCCCATGCACCGGCGGACTCTGTCAACAAAGAGTACGCGGATAAGCTGCGTGCTGCGGAGAAAAAGGCCAGAGAAAGCGGGATCATGGTTGTGGACTGCGACTATCCTTTGCTGACGGCGGGCGTCAGGGGATACGGCAACCGAGAAGACTACTGCAGCTACGAGCTCAGCCCCTGGCTGAAGGGTGTTCCCGAGTCTTTGCTGCCGGGACGGCTGATCGTGCCGGCGGACGGCAGAACAACGGCTGCAGGCTACTTAGGCGATCCCGACCACTACATCTACTGGGCAGAAGGGGGCTTCAGCTGGGCTGTGCCCTATGTGGTGGGCCTTATGGCCATGGCCCTGCAGCTAGACCCAGACCTCACCGAAGAAGAGATCTTTTTCCACCTGCACTCAACTGCCCACGAGCATCTCGGTGCCGACTTCGTGAATCCGAGGGGCTTTCTAGAAAGCGTCGCCGCGGCAGCTGGGCTGTCGCTTGAAATGTCCATCGGCCATCTCGATTCTCCGTAGTTCCGGCGCCGGACGGTGCGGGTTTGCGTTTTCTTTTTGTGAAACTCTGCTCAACCTAAAGCCAGCGCAGCCCTAATATGGTATAATTGAACAGGCAGGTTTGGCGCAAAATAAAAAGCACGAGACTTAATGTCTCGTGCCCATTTGCCCAGATTTGCCAGGCGGGCTTTCCATAAACCCGCAGATAGAAATGGCAGGGGAGACAGGACTCGAACCCGCAGCCCTCGGTTTTGGAGACCGATGCTCTACCAATTGAGCTACTCCCCTGCGACAGTTATTATCTTAGCACAGGAACGGGGTTTGGTCAATAGGGTGGGCAGGAATTCCCCGGTACCTGTCTAAGTAGTTAGCCGGTAACAACAAAAAAGGGAGTGGGGTATTTGGCAAGAACCGTTTTAGGAAAAGTACCAGTGGGAATCTCCAACAGACACATCCATCTATCTCAAGAGCACCTGGAGGCGCTGTTTGGCCCCGGGTATCAACTGACTGTGCGCAAGGATCTGTCCCAGACCGGGCAGTTCGCGGCCGAAGAGACGCTTACCATCGAAGGCCCGAAGTCTGCCCTTAAAAATGTCCGGATTTTAGGTCCCGTAAGGAAGGAGACGCAGGTGGAAGTATCGCGCACCGACGCTTTTGCGTTGGGCTTGCAGCCGCCGGTCCGGGATTCCGGGTATTTGGCTGAGTCTCCAGGCATTAAGCTCATCGGCCCCAAGGGCACAGTGGAGCTGGACAAGGGCGTGATCATCGCACAGCGCCATATCCACATGAATTCTGCCGATGCGGAAGCCTTCGGCGTGAAGGACAAAGACATCGTGTCCGTGCGCGTTGGCGGCGAACGGGGCCTGGTCTTTGATAACGTCTTGATTCGGGTACGGGATGATTTCGTGCTGGAGATGCACATCGACACAGATGAGGCAAATGCCGCCATGCTCAACAACGGCCAGTTGGTGGAGGTATTACGCGACTAAACGAGAGAGGTGGTATGTATGGATCTGCAGAAGATCGCCAATGTAATTCGCGGCTTGGCTGCGGACGCAGTGCAGAAGGCCAATTCGGGCCACCCGGGAGCACCCCTGGGTCTGGCTGATGTGGGCGCAGTGCTTTATTTTGACTTCCTCAAGCATAATCCGGCCAATTCCAAGTGGCCCAACCGTGACCGCTTCATCCTTTCCGGTGGCCACGCGTCCATGCTCCTTTATTCCCTGCTGCATCTTTCGGGCTATCAAGTTTCCCTTGATGACATCAAGAACTTCCGGCAGCTGGGGTCCAACACGCCCGGCCACCCGGAATACGGTGACACCGACGGAGTGGAGACAACCACCGGACCCTTGGGACAGGGCATTGCCAATGCGGTGGGTATGGCCATCGGCGAGCGCATGGCCGCGGCCCGCTTTAACCGCCCCGGGTTTGAGGTGGTTGACCATTATACATATGTGTTGTGCGGTGATGGAGATCTGATGGAAGGTGTCAGCTCCGAGGCTTCCTCCTTGGCTGGCCATCTGAAGCTGGGCAAGCTCATCGCCATCTACGACTCCAACCGCATCACCATTGAAGGATCAACCGATTTGGCCTTTACCGAATGCGTCAAGACACGCTATCAGGCCTATGGGTGGCAGGTTTTGGAAGTTGATGGTCACAACATCCCTGAGCTGCAAAAAGTGATTGCCCAGGCCAAGGAAAACCAAGAGCAGCCCACTTTGATCATTGCCCGTACGACCATCGCCAAGGGCGCGCCCACCAAAGCTGGCCTCGCTGAAACCCACGGAGCACCGCTGGGCGCTGAAGAAGTTGCGGGACTGAAGCAGGCTTTGGGACTGCCTGTGGACCAGGATTTCTACATCCCCGAAGAGCTCCAGGATCTGCCCGAGAAGATGCGGCAGCGGGGCAGGCAGCTGGAGGCGGAGTGGAAGGAACTGTTCGAGCGCTGGGCGCAGGAATACCCACAGCTCGCGGAGGAGTGGAACTCCTGGCTCAGCGGCACCCTGCCTGATCTGAGCGATATCCTCACCATGTTTGGTCCAGATGCCAACATGGCCACCCGGGCCGCCAGCGGGCAGGTGCTGAACGCCATCGCCCGCAAGGTACCCAACTTGGTGGGCGGTTCAGCTGACCTGGCGCCGTCGAACAACTCGTTCCTCCATGGCGAGGGCGTGATCAAGGCCGGTGATTTCAGCGGCCGCAACTTCAGTTTCGGCGTGCGGGAGCACGGTATGGCTGCCGTCCTCAACGGTTTAGCCCTCTATGGCCATTTCCGGGTCTTTGGCGCGACCTTCCTCGTGTTTTCCGACTACATGCGGGGCAGTATGCGCCTGGCGGCCTTGATGAAACTGCCTGTGGTCTACATTCTCACCCACGACTCCGTATACGTGGGGGAGGACGGGCCTACCCATCAACCGGTGGAAACCACAGAGTCCCTGCGGCTCATCCCCAACCTGGCGGTTTACCGCCCGGCGGACGCGGAGGAAACCGCCTGGAGCTGGGTCCAGGCCATGAAGCGCCAAGATGGGCCCACCGCCTTGGTTTTGACCCGCCAGAGCCTACCCATGCTGAAAAAACCCCAGGGCTGGGATTTCACCAAGGGTGCCTATGTGATCCGGGAAGAGCAGGAGGATCTGGCCATCGTCTTGGTGGCCGCGGGCAGCGAAGTGAGCTTGGCGCTGCAGGCCGCGGAAAAGGTGGAAAAACCAGGCTTGGGCGTGCGGGTCGTTTCCGTGCCCAACCGGGGGCTCTTCCTCAAGCAGGATGAAGCCTATCGGCGCAAGCTGATCCCCGAGGATGTGCCCACTTTAGCCATTGAGCTGGGCGTGGCCACGGGCTGGTACTCCATCAACCCCAAGGGCAGGGTGGAGGTGTACGGCCTGGATCGCTTCGGTGCCAGCGGCCCGGGTAAGCAGGTCGCGGAATACCTTGGCTTCAGCGTGGATGCCTTGGTGGAGCGGATCCAGAGTATGGTGAAATAGCAGATAGGAAGAGGCTGCACAGTAAAGGGCAGCCTCTTTTTTTCTAGAACTGTCTGGGTTGGTACATCCCTCCCGATTGATGGGGCAGCTGGCTTTCGTAGCCCTGGAATTTCTGATACTCCTTGGCCACCTGACTGGGCTGCTCAGGATGGAGTGAATACCAGCCCTTTTCAAACATGAGGTTGAACACATCCCGCGCCGCCTGGTGGGTCTCATTGAGGATGCGCATCACCTCGTTGTGCAGAGTCTGGTGGCTGGCTTCCCGGGCAAACACATTAAAGCCATCGGTCAGCCATTTCTCGGTGGCCAGCATATCATTGAGGCAGTCCCGATCGTTAAACTGAGTGCCCTGCTGCACCTGGGTGCTGGGGTTTTTTATGGTTGGGCTCGCCGAGCCCTGAAAGCGCGGTTGATAGCTTCCGTAGGGGCGGTTGTGGCTGTTCATGGTGTCCCTCCTTTACTGCCTGTAGCCTTGGTAGCCGAAATGGTCATGGTCGTGCTCCGTGTTGTTCAGCTGGTTGAGCAGAATATCGTAGTGCGTTTGATGCAGCTGGCTGATCTGCTCCAGCTGATGCTTGATCTGCTGGTCCGAGCACTGACTGGCCAGGAAGTGGGCCTTCTTCGACGCCAGCAGTTCCCAAGACAGCGCATCCGTGAGGTAGTTGCAGTCTTTGGTAGACAGTACTCTGGGAGGCTGCCCCATGCGATACTGCTGTGTATATCCTTCGCGATACATCAGAAACCCCCTTTTCCGTCTTTCAATACTAGATTACCCTGCCCTTAGCAAAACAACCCAGAAAATTACCATCGGCAAGGAGGAAATTCCTAGGAGAGGGTGAATAGATACTAAGTGGAAAACTTATAATTAGTGGACTAAACATTTGGCTATGCTAAACACAGGAGGTAAGGTCATTTAATGAGTGAATTGATTGCCAACCGCAAACACCGCCAGGAGATTCTGAAGGGTATTATCCGCGACATCCATGCCGGAGCCGATGTGGAAGAGGTCAAAAGCCGCTTTGCTGATCTTTTGGCCCAGGTGGGGCCGGCGGAAATTGGGGAAATCGAGCAGGCCCTGATCAATGAGGGCATGCCGGTGGAAGAGATTCAAAGGCTCTGCGATGTCCATGTGGCGGTCTTCAGAGATTCCCTGGAAAAGCAGTTGACCGGCGCGGCTGCCCCGCAGGATCCCGCGGAAGAAGCCCTGCACGACCTCAAGGAGTTCAACAAGAAAACTGGCGCGCTTGTGGAAGAGATCCGCGGCATTCTGGACCAGATCAGTTCAGCTCCAGATGGAGCAGATCATTCGGCCCAGCTCGCAGCCTGGGCCGCTAAACACCAGCAGCTGCTGGAAGTGGATAAACACTACGCCAAGAAGGAAAACGTCCTTTTCCCATACCTGGAGCGCTACGGCATCAGTGGACCGCCCATGGTCATGTGGGGCAAGCACGATGAGATTCGGGCAGCCTTAAAGGAAGTGACTCAGGTTATCGCCAAGGCTCAGGAAAAACTGTCAGGAGCCCAGCTGGCCGCGGACATCGGCAATATTGTGCTGCCGGCCCTGGCAGATGTGTCCGAGATGATCTACAAGGAGGAAAACATCCTCTTCCCGCTTTGCCGCGAGACCTTTACGCAGGATGAGTGGCGGGAAATCGGGGCCCAGTTCAAAGATCCCCTGGCCACTGTGTATAAGAGCAAAGAAGCAGAGGCTAGAACGGCTACAGGTGGTGCCATTGAACTGGAAGTTGGTGCCCTCACACCTGAGCAGCTCAATCTGATCTTCAGCCACCTACCCGTGGATCTCACCTTTGTGGATGAGAATGATGAAGTAGCTTTCTTCTCCTTAGGTCCGGAGCGCATCTTTGAACGCACCAGGGCCGCCATCGGCCGCAAAGTGCAGCTCTGCCATCCGCCCAGCAGTATGGGAGTTGTTGAGCGGATCCTGGATGATTTCAAGAGCGGGCGCAGAGACGTGGCGGAATTTTGGATTCCCATGAAGGATATGCTGGTGCACATCCGCTACTTCGCGGTGCGCGACAGCCAGGGCCGCTATCGGGGCACTCTGGAAGTGACCCAGAACATCGCTGAGATCAAGAAGATCACGGGCGAAAAACGCATCTACGACTACGAAAGTTAAATCAGTCACTTCCGACTATCCCTCCATGTTAGGTGGAGGGATTTTCATCGCCCGGGAAGAAATCAAAATGGAAGTATAGGCTCAGGAGGGGCTGATTGAGATTTCGGATCGACTGATTTTCCTGGATGTGGAGACAACTGGTCTAGATCCTGAGCGGGATCGCATTATCGAGATCTTCATGCTTGCGCTCAGCAAAAGCGGGGAGGTGGCCCAGTATGAAACCCTGATCAACCCGGAAAGGCCCCTGCTCCCGGAAATTGTGGAGCTCACCGGGCTGACCGATGCTGATCTCAAGGATGCACCGCTGGAAGCGGCCGTGGCTCCAGAGATCAGGGAGTTTATTGGGCTGGGCACCCCTGTGGCCCACAACCTAAGCTTCGATCTGCGCTTTGTCAATGCCATGTTCCGGCGCAACAACCTTTTGGAGCTGGGTGAGGGTGGCCTGGATACTCTGGCCATCAGCAGGGCGCTTTTCCCCAAGCTAGCCATCTACCCTGGGGGCGGCGGCAGCCATCGGCTCAGCAATCTAATGTACCATTTCCGCCTGGACGGGGCCTACGCCAATGCCCACCGGGCCCGGGAAGATGTGCTGCTCCTGGTGGAGGTCTTCCGGCATCTGCAGGACTACGCCGCGGGACGGGGCAGCTTAAGCTACCCCGAACCGCTGATCTACGGCTGTCCCACCTGCGGGTCGGTCATGTATGTTAACCGGGAAGACGGCCGGGACGTGCTGGTCTGCAAAAACCAGCCCTCTTGTCAGGTAAAACTGGTTGTCTAGGGGGTTGACATATACCCCGTGGGGGTATATACTAGAGACGAAAGAAGTTCTCGATTGAGGAGGATGCTAAAATGCCAATGACAGTGACCGATCAGGATTTCCAGAGCAAGATCTTGGATCATAAAGGCGTATCTTTTGTGGATTTCTGGGCAGGCTGGTGCGCACCGTGCCGGATGCTCGCTCCCATCGTGGAGGAACTGGCCCAGGACTATGCCGGTAAAGCCCAGATTGCCAAGCTGGATGTGGACGCCAACCAGTACACCGCCCGTCAGTACGGTGTGATGAGCATTCCCACCATGATCATCTTCAAGGACGGCCAAGAAGTGGACCGTCTAGTGGGTGTAATGCCCAAGGAGATCATCGCTTCCAGGCTCGATAAATGGCTCTCTTGACAAACGGGAAAATCTGCGCTATGATATAAGCGGTGACGCGGGGTGGAGCAGTCTGGTAGCTCGTCGGGCTCATAACCCGAAGGTTGCAGGTTCAAATCCTGCCCCCGCAACCAAATTTGCCAGCAAAATGCCAGTTCTGCCTAGCTTCAGGCCCGAACTGGCTTTTCTGTTGCCGGCTGCAGGCTGGACGAAGAGGTTTGGAGGTCATCACTATGCCGCTGCCTGTAATTGCAGCCGTTATTCGGCAAGGCCAAGAGGTACTGCTGTGTCAGCGCAAAGAAGGGGCCCTGGCCGGCAAGTGGGAGTTTCCAGGCGGTAAGCTGGAAAATGGAGAGAGCCCGGAGGAGTGCCTGGTTCGGGAGATCGAGGAAGAGCTGGGCATCCAGATAGAGGTGGAGCAGATCTATCAGGCTGTGCATGCCCACTACGACCACGGCGACTTTTTGATCATCGCCTACCTAGCCAGGCATCTCGGGGGAGAGATCACCCTCCGGGTCCATTCCGCTTACGCCTGGGTGGACGTGGCTGATCTGGACGAGTACGACCTGGCGGACGCCAATGTACCCATCGCCAGGAGCCTAAAAGAAAACAGCAAGCCCGCCGGGACCGGCGTGGGTACCCACGGTGGGGCCGATTAGTCCTTCAATGATCTCTTTGGGCCCAAGTTCCTTTTGGACCAGGGCCTTCAGCTCATCCACGGCGTCGGCGCCGTAACTGTGGACAACCGCCACTCGCCGCTGGGAAAAATCGATTCCATGCCCTTTAGCCTTGTCGATCAAGGCCTGCAGGGCTTTTTTTGTGGAACGCACCTTGTCATCCACTTCCACGGTTCCTTCCTGGGTGATCTTCAAAATGGGTTTGATCTTCAGCATGGTGCCCACCAGTCCCTGGGTTTTGGTCAAGCGTCCCCCTTTCACCAGGTGGGTTAGGGAGTCGATGGTGAAATAGGCTCCAGCGCTGGCGCGGTCTCTTTCCAGCTGCTGCAGCACTTCCGGCAGGCTCTGGCCCCCCTGGAGCATTTCTCCCGCGGTGATCACTAAAAGGGCCTCGCCGATGGAGGCAGATTTGGAGTCGAAGATGTGGATCTTGTCCGTCTGCAGGATTTCCTTGGCCAGGTGGGCGCTCTGCAGCGTGCCGCTGAGCTTGGCAGAAATGCCGATGTAGAGGATGGTATACCCATCATCGAGATAGGGCTGGAACGCCTCTACGAAATCATGGGGGTTGGCCTGGTTGGTGGCCGGCAGCTCTTTGCTTGCCGCCATCTTCTTCCAGAAATCCACAATGGAGAGGGTGACCCCGTCCTTATATTCCTCTTCGCCGAAGATGACAGTTAAGGGAATCACTCCCACGTTATACCGCTTGCGGTACAGCTCTGGTAGATCCGATGCACTGTCTGTAAAGAGCTTGATCTTGTCCATGGTTTCATCCTTTCTCCAAAGTCTAGGCTACCAAGTTCGACCTTGGCGCCGGCTTCCCTTCGGACCAGATCGGCGCTCTGCTGCTAATGGACGCCTTTGTTCCCGCCATCCCTTGACTTGGCGGCGGGCCCGTGGGTATAATTAGTCTAAAGCAAAGACAGGGAAGGGGAATAGTACCTTCGTCCCTCTGGTCCAGAGAGTCGATAGGTTGGTGGGATATCGAACCAGATACGAAGGGAATGGGCCCTGGAGTCGCCAGGCTGAACGGACAGTAGGCCTGGACGGTTGTCCCCCGTTACGGGATCAAGGAGCGGATCGCAGAGGCGATCAAGCAGGGTGGCACCGCGGTAGTTTTATCGTCCCTTTCTCGGGGGGCGGTTTTTTTATGGAACAAAACCATGCGCAAGGGAAAGGATGAGGAGAGACGATGGCTGTTGAGCATACGGAATATGGAACGTTTGAAGCGTCTTTGGCCAGGAGCAGGGCGCTGGAAAAAGAGCTGCGGGAAAATCCGGAGAAACACAAAATCCTCACCGGGGATCGGCCCACGGGGCGCCTGCATATCGGCCATTACTTTGGTTCCCTGCAGAACCGGGTGCGCCTGCATAAACTGGGCGTTCCCACCTTTATCGTTATCGCCGATTACCAGGTGCTCACGGACAGGGACACGTTCGAGACCATCAGTGAAAACGTCCACCAGCTGGTCATTGACTATATCGCCGCGGGGCTGGATCCCCATGATGGGAAAACCTTTATCTTCCCCCACAGCCATGTACCGGAGCTGAACCAGCTGCTGCTGCCGTTTTTGACGCTGGTCACCATGGCGGAGCTCGACCGCAATCCAACTGTGAAGGAGGAAATCGCCGCTGCCGGCCTGAAGAGCATCAACGCGGGGATGTACACCTACCCGGTACACCAAGCCGCGGACATTCTTTTCTGCAAGGCCACGGTGGTGCCGGTGGGGAAGGATCAGCTGCCCCACTTGGAGCTGACCCGCACCATTGCCCGCCGCTTCAACAACCGCTTCGCCAAGGATCAACCTGTCTTCCCGGAGCCCCAGGCGCTCCTCAGCGAAGCACCTTTGATTTTGGGCCTGGATGGCGCCCAGAAGATGAGCAAGAGCCGGAACAACGCCATCATGCTCAGCGCGGATGAAGACGAGACGGCCCAGCTGATTAAAAAGGCCAAAACCGACTCTGAGCGCCGGATCACCTACGACCCGGAAAACCGTCCTGAGGTTTCCAACCTCCTGCTGCTCACTTCGCTTACCACCGGGCGTCCGCCGGAGGAAATTGCGGAAGAGATAGGGGATGGCGGGGCAGGGCAGCTGAAGAGGATGCTCACCGAATCCCTCAATGAGTACCTGCGGCCTCTGCGGGCCCGCCGCAGGGAACTGGAACAAGATCCAGCCTACATCCGCCAGGTGCTGCGGGACGGCATCAAGGCCGCCCGGGAGGAGGCCATTAAGACGCTGGAGGAAGTCAGGGCAGTTATGAACATGGCCTTCTAGGGGTGAGCCAAGTGGTATGCTCAGGGAACTGACCGCCATTGACGAACAAATGATCGATTTTGCTTGGGAATTGGGGAAGAGGGCAGAAACTGCGAGCTATCCCCGGCCCAGCTCCCGGGCACAGCTCCTAGAACGCCTGCAGAAGGCGGTCCACCCTGACCAGGAAGGGGCACTGGGGTATTATGCTGGAGGGCTGCTCCAGGGGATTTGTACCTATTTTTGGGATCCTCAGGAGAGATATGCCCAAACAACCCTGTTCTTGCTGGAGAGGAGCGGCTATCCCCAGGCCGCCGATGAGTTCACGGCCTTCCTACGGGATCGCTTAGGCGGCTATGAACTGCTGGTGGGCGTGTCCGCCGCAAATGATGCTGCCGTTAGCTATCTACAGGATCGCGGCTTCGTCTGTGTGGAGGCGAGTATTGACACTAGACTAGCCCGGTGGCGCCGGCAAACTGTCGACCAGGCGATCGTGGTGGAAGCCATAGGCCCAGCCAGTTTCGGGGAATACGCGGCTTTCCACGACCAACACGCGCTGCCCTTGGAGATGTATTGGCACAGCAAGAATATCCAGCGGGAACTGGAGCGCTTCAGGATCCTTGCTGTGCGCCAAGGGGGCGAGATCCGGGCCAGCATTTTTGCCAGGACGTACCCCGGGGGTGCAGAGATAATTGGCCACTTCGCACCAGATGGAGCCTACGCGGTGAGGGAGGCTTTGCTCCAGAGCCTGCTGGAATTGCTCCATCGAGGGGCGAGGCCGCCAGAAGAGGTTGTGTACTTCATCGATGAGGGCAGTGACCTGGAGCTGCAGGCAGCTTTGAACGCCGGGTTTGAGATCAACGATCACTACCGCTGCTATAGGTGCATCCTCTGACGATAACGGGACGGGGGAGGACTCAAATCCACCGTCCCGTTTAAAATCATTTCGTAGTTTACATAATATCCCTTATGCGAAGTAACAGAAAACGCAGGCGGGGGGAGGTACAAAAAATCCACCCTCCAGGTTTTCCTCCCTTGGGTGGATCTGTTTATCCTGTTTGCTTTTGGGCCGGAGTTCTGACGCTCTTAGTTGCTTCCACGTCTGTGCAGCTGCCACGCTCAGCTCAGCGGCTGGCCAGGTGCGTCGCCTGGAGCCGTTTTACTTCCACGGTGAGGATCTGCCCGGGAAAAATCTCCGCGGAACTGAGCTGATTGAGTTCACGGATGCGGCCCACTGCGTCCCGGGGATCTGCATCGGGCATCTGGCTTACGGCAATGTCCCACAACGTGTCGCCTGGCTGGACCACAATTTGCGTGTAGATGCGCTCTGTGCCCGCCTCGATCCAGCAGCGATCAAGGGCGCTCAGCTTGACTACAATGGCTGCTGCGCTCAGCACCAGCATCAGCAGCAGTGCAAATACCCAGATGGTCGTAACTGCGCTCTGTGCCTGGCCCCGCATGGCTGTGTACCTCCTGCCGAACAAGTGTTCCTTCACTTGTAGTATATAGGGGAACATATGTTTTGTCAAGCCTTTTCAGAACAATTGTTTGACCGCTCCCCGCTGACCATGCTATAATGAACTCAGCGAAGCCGAAATCAAGCCTTAGGAGGTCGTGGTATGCCCAAGCTTTCCGAGCGTCAGCGCAAGATCCTGGAGTTTATCAGAAGCGAAGTGGCCACCAAGGGGTATCCCCCTTCTGTCCGGGAAATAGGCAACGCAGTAGGCTTGCGCAGCAGTTCCACCGTCCACGGCCACCTGACCAAATTAGAAGAACTGGGATATATCCGGCGGGACCTCTCTAAGCCCCGGGCCATTGAGCTTCTGGACGACGCTCTGGCGCCGCGCACCCGGATGGTCAATGTGCCCTTGGTTGGCAAGGTAACCGCCGGCACGCCGATTCTAGCTGTGGAAAACATCGAGGATTATTACCCCATACCGATGGATTTGGTTGAGCATGAGGATGTGTTCATGCTGAGGGTGAAGGGCGACAGCATGGTTGAGGCGGGCATTCTCGACGGCGACTTCGTCCTGGTGGCCCGCCAGGAGACCGCCCTCAACGGGGAAATCGTGGTCGCGCTCATCGACGGCGAGGAAGCCACTGTCAAGCGCTTTTTCCATGAAGGCACCCACATCCGCCTGCAGCCGGAAAACGCAGCCCTAGAGCCTTTGCTCGTGGATGATGTGCGGATTTTGGGGAAGGTAATCGGGGTATTCCGCAGGATTCACTGAAGGTTGAAGGCAGAGAAATCAGAGACGAGCAGCGCTTTCACTGCTCGTCTTTTTTGTATTCCCCATAGGTGATCAGTTTGCCGTTGATCACTTCGCTGTCCACCACATCGTATTTGGCATCGAAATCAACGGTGGCTTCAATGCGCTGATAGCACCTGGAACCCACCACGGTCTTTCTGACGAAGTACTGCCCGGGACCGAGTTCAGCATCTGGTCCCTCCCGCTTTTGCAGTTCGCTGGTGGTTCTCAGTCTCACCGGGATTTTTTCTCCGCATCTGTCACACTGTACATAGATCCAGATGGCGTACCTACCATCCCGCTTCACATAACCGGTCTTGGCCTTGGACCTGGACCGGCCAGGCGCAAAAAGTCTGGCGAGAAAGTCCATGTTTTTCTGCCTCCACATCCACGATTCTATGCACGTACATTTACTTTGGCATCCACGGGACTTTCTCCTGCAATAAACAGAAAAAAGACTTCCAGCGCCTCTTTAACCCCCTGGTCTTTGCTGCCGGAAATAAAGTGAGGTAAACCTGCATATCTCTCCACCGCAAGGAGATATGTCTGGTTTACCCCACATTCCAAAACCTGCTTGTGCAGCCACTGGTAGACGCTGCAGCGGGCTAGTGCATAGCTTCTCCAGAAATCTGGATCACTTCGGTACTGGCAGAACACCAGGTCCTGCTGGGCAAGGCACATGCAGCGCTTTAAAGCTCTCAGCACGTCAGCCTGGGCCAAAGCGATCATAACGTCCCGGTCCCCCCTTATTGGTCACTTCCCTCCTGCTCGGCACCGACTGGGATGTATACATACTGGACTTTGCCATCGATGACCAGTTCGTAAAAGTCGCAGAGCTGTTCGTCTTTTTTTAGTGAACCGATGTAACGGGCCTGATGCTTAAACTCCAGCGGTTCCCTGCCCATAGCCGGCTCCCCCTTTCTACCGCCCGTTCTAGTTTATTATCACTCCAAATCTTGGTCCCTATACAAAAAAGGTGCCGCACTCACGTGGGCACTCTCTTCCGGCTGCGCAGGCGCTCAAGTTCTTGGTAATTGGTCAGGTCAAACTGCAGGGGCGTAACGGAAACGTAGCCTTGATCCACAGCCACAATATCGATGTCCAGTTCCTTGGACTTCAGGGTGCCCGGGGTGCCCCCCAGCCAGTAGTAGCTGTCACCCCGGGGATCCCGGCGCATCTGCACCATGCTCTCATAGCGGCGCACTCCAAGCCTGGTGAAGCGCACCCCTTTGATCTCCGCCTTGGGCAGGCCTGGGATATTGATGTTCAGCACGCCCGCCTGCGGCAAGAGGTCGGGGTGCAGGAGAAATCCAGGGTCCTGAAAGAGCAGCTCCCGTACTATCTCCGCGGCATCAGATAGATACTCCTCGGGCCCTGCCAGGGAAAAGGCGATGCTGGGGATACCGTTCAGCACCCCTTCCAGGGCCGCGGCCACGGTTCCTGAATACAGCACATCGGAACCGAGGTTGGCGCCGTGGTTGATGCCAGAAAGCAGGAAATCAGGTTTCAGCCTGAGTCCGTTCAAGGCCATGATCACGCAGTCAGCTGGCGTACCGTTGAGGATATGGCCCTGCTCCGTCTGCCTGAGGCGGAGCGGCCGGTGGATGGTGATGGCATGGCTCATGCCGCTGTGCTGCTGCTGGGGGGCGACCACGGTCACCTCTCCCCTGTCCTGCACAGCGCTGCGCAGAGCAGCCAAGCCGGGGGCGGCAATTCCGTCGTCGTTCACAAGCAAGATCTTCACCTGGCATCACCGTCCCCATCCTATTTGTAACTAGCCCTTTTTACCCCCGGTGTTGAGACCAGCTCTTCGATGATGCTCACCCGGCTGTGCCTGGGGGAAATATCCACCTGGAGGTCCAGCTTGGCTTCCCCGGTATCACTCCCGGACAGCTCCACGTTGAGCACATCCACTTCGAACTTGGCCAAAACCGCAAAGACCCGGGCCAGCTGACCGGGTGTATCCTGGATGACCATGGTCAGCGTTTCATGCTTGGTGGTTATGTACCTCCACTCCAGCTGGTTGAGGACCAAGAGGGTCAGGACTACCAAAATGGTTCCCAAGATGCCGGAAAAATAAAGGCCTGCTCCCACCGTAAGGCCAATTCCCGCCACTGTCCAGAGGCTTGCCGCGGTGGTGAGGCCGCGGATGTTGGCACCTTCCCGCATGATCGTACCTGCACCGAGGAAACCGATGCCGCTCACCACCTGCGCGGCGATGCGTCCAGGTTCGCTATGTTCCGACGGAAAGGCGTAAGCCGAAACGATCATGATCAAGGCGGAGCCCATGCTGACTAAGATGTGCGTTCTAAAGCCCGCCGGGCGGCCGTGGCTTTCCCGCTCCAACCCCACCAGGCCCCCCAGGATGAGTGCCAGTACTAATCGTGCCGCTATTTCCACGTTGGTAATCTCCAACCGGTTCACCTCCCTAGTCTAATCTGCTAAGCCCATCTCCCTGAGGACGAAGCGCAGGGCGATCTCCACATGCTGCCGGGACATGCCGCCCTGCAGATAGCCGATGTATGGTTCCCGCAGGGGCCCATCCGCACTCAGCTCGATGGAAGAACCTTGAATGAAGGTGCCGCCGGCCATGACCACTTCATCAACATAACCCGGCATCAGGCTGGGGACCGGCAGGTAGTGGGCATCAACCGGTGCGGCCTTTTGAATGCCCCGGCAGAAGCTGAGCAGCTCCTCCCGGGAGCGGAACTTGATGGCTTGTACGATATCGGTGCGCGGTTCCTCGGGCAGCGGGGCCACTTCATAGCCCAAGCTGCGGAACACCTCTGCCGCCAGGAGCGCACCGTAGATGGCTTCTCCCACCAGATGGGGTGCCAAAAAAAGGCCTTGGAGCAGGGATCTGGCCAGGCCGAAGGATGAGCCCAGCCTCCCAGCAAGGCTGGGTGCCGTGAGGATCTCGGCGCAAAGACCCACCAGGTCTGTTCGCCCTGCGATATAGCCTCCGCTCACCGCCAGGGCACCGCCGGGGTTTTTGATCAGCGAGCCGGCGATGAGATCCGCCCCAGCTTCCAGCGGCTCGAAAACCTCCACAAACTCCCCGTAGCAGTTGTCCACAAAGACAATGCAGTCTGGATTGGCTTCCCGCACCGCTTTGATGCCCGCGGCCAGGTCGGCGATGCTTAAGGAGGATCGCCAGCTGTAACCCCGGGAACGCTGGAAAATGGCCATCTTCGTTTTCGGGGTGATCTGTTTCCCGATGGCCTCCAGATCCAGATGGCCCGTGGGCAGCAGGGGAATCTCCCTGTAGCTGATACCCCGCTTAACCAGGCTTCTAGGTGAGCTTCCCCTGGTTCCAATCACAGCCTGCAGGGTATCATAGGGCGGGCCGCTGGCGGAGACCAGCTCATCTCCGGGCTCCAGAATGGATAGACAGATCGAAATGGCGTGGGTGCCGGAGACAATCTGCGGCCGGCAGAGCGCCGCTTCCGCTTTGAAGACGTGTCTGTATACTTCCTCCAGGGTCTCTCTGCCCGGGTCGGCGTAGCCATAGCCTGTGGCCTCACCGAAGCTGTGACTGGCCACCTTCGCGGCGTGGAAAGCCCGCAGGACCTTTTCCTGATTGGCGAGGACCACAGCCTCCATGGGAGTATAGTAAGGAGCGATTCTCTCTTTGGCCTGCTCAATCAGTTTCACTGGGCACCTCTGCGCGCATGGCAGCCCCGAAACTGCCTTTGATCTGGACCCGTTTGCCGGGGAGCTTTTCTAGGATGCTTTCTTTGATCGGTTTTTCTGAATAGATGTGCAGACGCCAAGCCCCGCTGGAGGTTTGAAACATCTCCAGCTCACCGGTGATGCCGTGTTTGTTCCACAGTTTATCTGCTGCAGCCCGCACTTCTTCTTCGGTGGCAAATTCTAGTGCGATGGTGTTCATGGCTTCGACCTCCTCCGGAGTTATCATGAAGTCTTCGGTAAACCTTGGGCAAATCCTGCTTCTAGGGATCGCTTCCCCGGAAATCAACCGGGGAGATCACGGTAAGCTCGCCTTTGGTCAGCTCCCCCTTCCCCACCAGGCGCACCGCCTGGCGGCGGATCACCTGCTCCACAAGGTTGCGGACCGCCCGGGCATTGCCGAAGGTTGCCGGATCGCCCTGGCGCAGACGGCGGATCTGCCGGATCAGCTCCTGCTGAGCCCGGGCTGTGAGGGTGTACTCCCTCTTTTCCAGCATGGCCAAGGCGATCTTGTAAAGCTCAATATCGGTGTAGTCGGGGAATTCCACCGTGATGGGAAAGCGGGAGCGCAGCCCGGGATTGGCTTCCAGGAAACTGTGCATGGGCTGGGGGTAGCCCGCCAAGATAACCACGAAGCTGTCCCGGTGGTCTTCCATGGCCTTAACTAAGGTATCGATGGCTTCTTTGCCAAAATCCCGCTCCCCGCCCCGGGCCAGGGAATAGGCTTCATCGATGAAGAGCAGGCCTCCCTGGGCCTGTTTAATCACTTCCCGCGTTTTCTGGGCGGTTTGTCCTATGTATTGGGCCACCAAATCCGCCCGTTCCACTTCTACGGTATGCCCCTTTTGCAGGATGCCCATTTCCCTCAGCATCTTGCTGAGCAGGCGGGCCACGGTTGTTTTCCCCGTGCCCGGATTGCCGACAAAGATGGTATGTAAGACCATGGGTTCACAGGTTAGCTGCAGCGTCTGGCGGTATTTCTGAATGAGGGCAAAGGCCTGGATTTCCCGGATCACCCGCTTCACGGACTGCAGCCCCACCAGGGCATCCAACTCGGCCTGGAGTTCCCGCAGGCGTTCCCGCTGGCGATCTTCTAGGCCTTGGAAAGCGGTGGTAGACATCCCAGCCACACCTTCCTTTCCCCTCTCATCTATACGCCGTCGGGGGGCGGAAGGTGTCATGGGGAAAACTCTCGCCAGAGATCGCGGATGGTTTCCAGCACGGCGGCATCGCTAAGTCCCGTGCGGTTCAGCCAGTGGATGCGCTTGTTGCGCCTAAACCAGGAAAGCTGCCGCTTGGCGTAGCGGCGGGTATCCCGCTTGAGCAGCTCCACCGCCTCCTCCAGGGACATCTCTCCCCGCAAATACATGGCGATTTCCTTGTAGCCCAGGGCCTGCAGCGCCGTGGGCTGGCTGGGGTATTTCTCCAAAAGACCCGCCACTTCTTCTACCAAACCCTGCTCCAGCATGAGGTCCACTCGCCGGTTGATCCGCTCATAGAGCTCCTGCCGCTCTCGGGTCAAGCCCACATAAAGGGGGTCGTAGGGACGCTTCTGCTGCTCCCGTTTCTGCTGAAGGAGACTGATGGGCTCTCCCGTACGCCGGTAGACCTCCAGGGCGCGGATGATGCGCCGGAGGTCATTGGGGTGCAGGCGCTGGGCGCTGACGGGGTCCACCCGCTGCAGCTCCCGGTGGAGACTTTGGGGGTCCCGTTCAGCCTGCTCCTCCAGCTCTTGGCGGATTTTGGGATCGGCTGGGGCATCGGGAAACAAAAACCCCTGCAGCAGCGCATCTACGTAAAGGCCCGTTCCCCCGGTGAGCAGAGGCGTTGTCCCCTGGGCCTTTAGCTCACTGAGGACCTGCTCCGCCAGGTCCACATAGTCCGCCACGTTAAAGCTTTCATCGGGGTCCACCACGTCCAACAGGTGGTGGGGCACCCTGCGGCGCTCTGCAGGGGTGGGTTTGGCGGTACCGATATCCATACCCCTGTAGACCTGCATGGAATCGGCGGAGATGATCTCTGCCTTAAACTCCTCTGCCAAAAGCAGGCTGAGCTCCGTTTTGCCCACGGCGGTTGGTCCGATGAGCACCAGGATTTTCTGCTTTTCCACCTCATCCCTCCTACAGGCGGCCGAAGCGTCTGAGCAGCTCTTCCGTTTCCAGGCGCACAATGATGGGGCGTCCATGGGGACAGGTAAAGGGGTTTTCAGACTGGGCCAATCCGTCCACAAGTGCCCTCATCTCCCGCTCCTCCAGGTACTGTCCGGCTTTGACCGCACCTTTGCACGCCAGGGTGATCAGGGCTTCTTCCTTGCTGCCCGTGGTTTTCCCGGCGTTCTGCGCGATCTCCAAAATCTCTTCCTTCCAGCTTCCAGCGCTGTGGGCGAGGAAGCTGGGCACGGCCCGCAGGATGAAGCTGCTGCCTCCGAAAGGTTCCAGTTCCACCCCGAACTCGGCCAAAAGCTCCAAAGACTCTGCCACCAGGAGCGCCTCGCTGGGGGTAAACTCGAGGTGCAGGGGCAGGATCTCCTGCACCTGGATGGCCGACTGCTCCCAGGCCCGGCGGAACTTATCCACTAAGATCCTTTCGTGGACGATATGCTGGTCCAAAATCCACAGCCCCTGGGGCGTTTCCAGGAGGATATACGTTTGGTGCAGCTGGCCGATGATCCGTCCGCTCCGCAGCATGGCGCGCACATCATCAAGACTACCTGCTGTATAATCCCCAACCGCCGTCTCTTTTACGCCGGCGGCTGCCTCTCGCCCTTGGTCAGCGCCCCCTTCTGCCCCCCGAACCCTTGGTTTGTGCTTGCGGAGCACCTGATCCATAAACTCCCAGGTCTCCGGCTGCCAGCGCAGCATGGCCTGGACCGCTGGCTTGGCAGTCCTGGGTGGAGCGGAGGCGTTTTGGGGCTTAGTGAGCTTGGGTGCGATGTTTCTTCCCGCCAGCCCAGCCCGGACCGCCTGAAGGGTTTCGTTGAAAATGGCCTGTTCGTCGGCGAAGCGCACCTCCAGTTTAGCCGGGTGCACATTGCAGTCCACCAGTTCCGGTTGGATCTCCACCACCAGCACCGCCCAGGGGAAGGTGCGCTTAGGCAGAAGCCCTTCGTAGGCCTTCTCCAGGGCAGCCCGCAGGGTCCTGTTTTCAATCACCCGCCCATTGACGATGAATACCTGGCCGCTGCGGTTGCCCTTGGCCAGCTGCGGTGTCCCGAGATAGCCTTGAATCCGGCCCCAGGCGGTGGTGGTTGACAACTTAAGCAGCTGGGGTTCTACGTTTTTGCCCTCCACCAGGAGGATGCTGTCCAGGAGGCGGCCGCTGCCGGGGGTGACCAAGCTGGTCTTGCCCTCCACCACCAGGCGAAAAGAGATGTGGGGATGGGCCAGGGCCAGCCTGCTGGCGAGCTCCACCACCCTTCTGCGCTCGGCCGTGGGGGATTTCACGAATTTCAGCCTGGCGGGGACGTTGTAGAACAAATCCCGCACTTCCACGGTGGTACCCGGGGGCGTTCCCACCGGCTCCACTTGGTATTCTCCGTTGACGTTGAGGATCTTGTAACCCGTTTTCTGCTCCGGCGGCCGGCTGTATAAAGTCAACTTAGAAACGCTGGCGATGCTGGGTAAAGCCTCACCCCGGAAACCTAAGGTGTACAGGGCGAAAAGATCATCCACTTCAGAGATCTTGCTGGTGGCATGGGCTTCAAAGGCCAGTCGCAGGTCATCTCGGGCAATGCCCGATCCGTTATCCTGCACCCGGATCAGCTCCATACCGCCGTTTCTGATCTCAATGGTGATCTGGGTAGCCGCGGCGTCGATGGAGTTTTCCACCAGTTCCTTAACCACCGAAGCGGGCCGCTCGATCACCTCCCCCGCGGCAATCTTCTGGGCGACTTCGGGGGGCAGGATCTTAATCTGAGCCATTTTGTTCACCGCCCCTCTTTTGACGCAGTCTGTCCTGCCAGACCACCAGTTTCTGCAGCGCTTCCAGGGGTGTGATGCTGTTCAGATCGAGGTCTAAGAGCTCCCCTTCCACTTCGCTGGGGGCTAAATCTTCACTGACCGCCGTCTCTAGAGTTGATGTATCGTAGTCTAAGGTCTTGAACAGATCCAGCTGGAGGGGACCGCTGCCCCTGGTTTCCAGCTCTTCCAGGAGCTCCATGGACCTTTTGATCACCGCAAGAGGCACTCCCGCCATACGGGCCACGTTAATGCCGTAGCTGCGGTCGGTGCTGCCGGGGGCCACCCGGTGCAGGAAGAAGATCTCCCCTCCCCTTTCTTCCACCTCCATGCGGTAACTGCGCAGCCGCTTGAGGGAGTATTCCAGCTTAGTCAGTTCATGGAAGTGGGTGGAAAACAGGGTGCGGGCCCTGACCTTGTCGTGGATGTACTCGATCACCGCCTGGGCGATGGCCATGCCGTCAAAGGTGCTGGTGCCCCTACCCAGCTCGTCCAGGACGATCAGGGAGCGGCGCGTGGCATTGAGCAGGAGTTCTGCCGTTTCGATCATCTCCACCATAAAGGTGCTCTGGCCCGTACTGAGATCATCGCTGGCACCGATGCGGGTGAAGATGCGGTCCACCAGTCCAATCTCCCCGTAATCCGCGGGGATGAAGCTGCCCATCTGGGCCATAATTACGATCAAGGCCACCTGCCTGAGGTAGGTGCTTTTCCCGGCCATGTTGGGTCCGGTGAGCAGGATCACCTGCTGCTTGTCATCAAAACAGACATCGTTGGGCACAAAGCTCCGCTCAACCGCTTCGATCACCGGATGGCGCCCGCCGCGGATGTCCATGGTTGGCCCTTGGGTCATGCGGGGCCGCACGTAGTTGTGGCGTACCGCCGCGGTGGCCAGGCTCTGGAACACATCCAGGTTGGCCAGGATGCGGGCGTTTTCCTGGATGGCCTCCACGTGCTGGAGAACCTGTTCCCGGATGGCCAAAAAGAGCTCGTACTCCAGCTCCTTAATGCGCTCATCCGCGCCCAGAACCAGCGCCTCCTGTTCCTTGAGCTCGGGGGTGATGTAGCGTTCGGCGTTGGCCAGGGTCTGCTTGCGCTGGTAATCCTCGGGCACTAAATGGGCGTTGGGATTGGTCACTTCGATGTAATAGCCAAAGACGCGGTTAAAGCCCACCTTAAGCGATTTGATCCCGGTGCGCTCCCGTTCCGCCGCTTCCAGATTCTTGATCCACTCCCGGCCGCTGCTGCGGGCCTGGCGCAGCTTGTCCAGCTCCGGGCTGTAGCCTTCCTTGATTAGGTTGCCGTCCCTGAGGGTGATGGGGGGTTCATCTACGATGGCGGAGTCCACCAGCTGCACAAAATCGGTGAGGGGATTCAGCCCTTGCACCAGCTCCCTCAGGAGCGGGGTCTGGACCTCGGCAAAAAGCTGGCTGATGGCGGGGATTTTACCCAAGGAGGCAGCCAGGGCCCGTAGGTCCCGCGCGTTCCCCCGGCCGGTCACCAGCTTGCTCAAAAGGCGCTCCAGGTCGTATACCTCGTCCAGGAGCTGGCCCAGCTCCAGACGGAGCGCGGTCTGTTCCACCAGAGTCTCCACCGCAGCGTGCCTGGCTTCGATTATCTCCAGATCCACCAGGGGTTTTTCCAGGTAGCTTTTGAGCAGCCTGGCCCCCATGCTGGTTACTGTGTAATCTAAAACCCCCAGGAGGGAGCCGGTTTTCTTCCCTTCCCTGATGGTTTGGGTAAGCTCCAAATTGCGGCTGCTGTGGCCGTCGATCTGCAGGAACTCCTCCAGCTTGTAGCTGGCCACGGCGCGAATGTGGCTCAAAACGCCCCGCTGGGTATCCTGCACATACTTAAGGGCCAGGCCCGCGGCGAGGATCTCCGGGGCGTTCCTCAGGCCAAAAACGGTCAGGGAGCTGACCTGGAAGTGCCTGAGCAGGGTCTCGCTGGCCCGGGCCAGCCCCGGGGCATCTTCCACCACACTGATCACTGCCCCGGAAGAAGCGGCCAGGGCCTCCACGGCCTCCTTTTGGGGAAAATCGGGAGTCAAGAGGATCTCCGCGGGCTTGAGGCGCCTCAGCTCATCGCTGAGCTGCAGGAAGCTGTCGGTGGAAACGGTCATGAACTGGCCCGTGGACATGTCCAGGGAAGCCAGACCCCAGCTTTCCCCTGCGCTGCCCAGGGCCACCAGGAACTGGTTTTCTGCCCCGTCCAGGTTCCCTTCGATGAAGGTGCCGGGGGTAACCACTCGGATCACATCCCGCTTGACAACACCCTTGGCCTGCCGGGGATCCTCCAGCTGCTCGCAGATGGCCACCTTGTAACCGCTGCGCACCAGTTTTTCCAGATACCCCTCGGCCGCATGATAGGGAACCCCGCACATGGGAATCCGGCCCTGAGGACCGGCTTCCCTGGAGGTGAGGGCGATCTCCAGGATCTTGGAGGCCAGCTTGGCATCTTCACCAAACATCTCGTAAAAATCGCCCAGGCGGAAAAAGACGATGCTGTCTGGGTACTGCTTTTTGATCCCGTAGTACTGCTGCATCATGGGGGTCAATTTCAGGGCGAATCACCTCCCAATTACGCCTGGGGCTGCACAACCCTTCCCCGCAGCGTCCAGGTACCCGCTTCAGTTATCTCCACCGTAACTAGTTCGCCCATAAGCTCCTGGGATCCTGCGAAATGGACCTGGCGGTTGGTGCGGGTGCGCCCCACTAGGCCCTGGCCATCGGTGCCTTCCACCAACACTTCCTGCTTTGTACCCACGAGCCCTTGGATGTGTTCGGCGCTGATCTTGTTCTGCAGCTCGATGAGGCGGTAAATCCGTTCCTTTTTCACCTCTTCCGGGACCTGGTCGGCAAAGCGGGCCGCGGGCGTCCCTTCCCTAGGTGAATAGATGAAGGTAAAGGCGGAATCAAACCGCACCTCTTCCACCAGGCTCAAGGTTTCCTGGAAATCCCCTTCCGTCTCTCCGGGGAAGCCCACGATGATATCGGTGGTCAGGGCGATCTCCGGCACCGCCTGGCGCACTTTTTGCACCAGGTCCAGGTACTGTTCCCGGGTGTAGCCCCGGTTCATGCGGCGCAGCACCCGGCTGCTGCCGGCCTGCACCGGCAGGTGGAGGTGTTCGCAGACCTTGTCCAGCCCGGCCAGGGCGTCGATGAGGTCGGGCCCCAGATCCCGGGGGTGGCTGGTGGTAAAGCGGATCCTAGCCAAACCCTCTATGGCGTTAAGCTCCGTCAGGAGCTGGCTGAAGGAGGTGTCGATGGAAAGGTCCTTCCCGTAGGCGTTCACATTCTGCCCCAGGAGGGTCACTTCTTTGTAGCCTGCCTCCACCAGCCCCTCCACTTCCGTAAGGATGGACTCAGGCAGCCGGCTGTGCTCCTTGCCCCTGACGTAGGGGACGATGCAGTAGGTGCAGAAGTTGGTGCAGCCGTAGATAATATTGACAAAGGCCTTTAGCCTGTGGCTGCGCTCCACGGGGAGGTTTTCCCGGAAGTCCTGCCCCTCCTCTTCATAGGGGGCCTCATCCCACACTTCCACCACCCGCTCTCCCCCTTCGGCCCGGGCCAAAAGCTCCGGCAGCCGGTGGATGTTGTGGGTGCCGAAAATGAGGTCCACATGGGGCAGCTCCCGCAGGATGTTCTGCCGTTCCTCCTTCTGCTGGGTCATGCAGCCGCAGATCCCGATGAGCAGATGGGGCTTGGCCTCCTTCAGGCGCTTGTAGCCGGCCATGTGTCCGTAGACCTTCCGCTCGGGGTTTTCCCGCACGCAGCAGGTGTTGTAGAGTATCAAATCGGCCTCTTCCACCTCTTCCGTTTCTGCATAGCCCAGGGAGAGCAAAAGGCCTCTGATCACTTCTGAGTCGTGGTCGTTCATTTGACAACCCATGGTCTTAAGGAAAAACTTCTTCATAGTCAGGTACTCCTTTGGATATGGTAAGTGCCCTCCTAATTATACTATGCCTCACCCTGCTTGACCAGAGCCCCCTCGGTATGCTTTGCAGAGCCCTGGGCATAATGATCTCGAGGGAGGGTTGCCATGCTCATCACCTTAGCCCGCACTCTGTTCCTCTATACCCTCGTGATGGTCACCATGCGCCTCATGGGCAAAAGGCAGATCGCACAGCTGGAACCTTTTGAACTGGTTATTGCCATCATGATCGCGGAGCTGGCGGTCATTCCCATGCAGGACCGGGATATACCCTTGATCAACGGCGTCATCGCCATTATAACCCTGCTGTTTGTGCAGGTGAGCTTCAGCGTGCTCAGTTTGAAGTTTTTGTGGTTCCGGTCGGTTTTGGATGGGCGCTACAGCGTGATTATCGCCAACGGAGTAATCCAGGAAGCGGAGATGCGCAAAGCCCGCTACAACTTGGACGAGCTCTTGGAACAGCTGCGCCTCAATTCCGTGTTCAACCTGGAGGATGTGGAGTTCGCGGTTTTGGAAACCAGTGGCGATCTCAGCGTGCTGCTCAAATCCCAGGCCAGACCCGTAACCCCAAAGGATCTGCAGCTCGAAACCGGGTATGAAGGACTTCCCCTGGTCTTGATCCTCGACGGCAAGGTCATGCATGGCGAGCTGGAAAAGGCCCAGCTCGGCGAAGGGTGGCTCCGCACTGAGCTGGAAAAGCGCGGGGTGAAGGACCCCGGGGAAGTCCTAATTGCCACGCTAAGTACCACGGGACGGCTCTTTGTGCAGCTGAAAGAGGCTGTCCGGCGTCAAAGGCGGTGAGGAAAAACCGTGAAGCTTTGGGCTGTCATGTTCCTGGTTATGGTTCTCATAGTGGCGGGCGGGCTTTACTTGGAGAACACCATCCTAAAAACCACCGATCAGATCTCCCGCTCCCTAAACACCATCCAGGAAGCGGTGAGAAACGACCAGTGGTCAGATGCCCTTGAGCTGGCGGATCGGCTGGATAAGAGCTGGTCCAGGTACAAGACGGTCTGGGATCCCTTTATCCACAACCACGATCTGGAGACCATCACCATCCACCTAGCCAGGCTCAAGACTTTTCTGGAGACGGCCGACAGGGGCCACGCTTTGGCTGAACTGACCAATATCGAAATTCAACTGCTGCAGCTGCGGCAGCAGGAGGTGCTCAGCCTGCAAAACGTGCTTTAGCCCCGGCCGAAGGAGTAGTACTTGTGCACCTGGCCCGTGACCAGACCCACAAAGGCCCCCGTGGGCAGGGCAAAAAAGAGCATGTAGGGGAGATAAGCAAAAATGCCCACGGTCTCAATGACCACAGAGGCCACCAGCAGCTGGGCTACATTGTGGGTGACCGCGCCCACTAGGCTAATGCCCAGCAGGCTGAAAAACGTGGAGCCGAACTTGTACACCAGCCCCATAACAATGGCACTGGCCAGTCCACCCGCGAAACTGAAGAAGAAGGTTACCGTCATAAAGGTTCCGGCCAAAAGCGACCCTAAAGTGGTGCGCAGGATGGAGACGACCACGGCGTCCCGTATACCGAAATTGACCACCACATAGAGGGTGATAATATTGGCCAGCCCCAGTTTGAAGCCGGGGACAATTAGGTCCGTTGGCATGGGAATAAGTCCTTCGAAGATGTGTAGGGCCATGGCCAGGCCCGTTGCCAGGCCCAGGTAGACCAGGCGGCGCGTTTGTGAATAGCCCACTGAGTGCTGCTCCTTTAACCGTGGATTTTGTGCGAACCGCTGTAGACCGTAAGGTTGCCCTCGTGCAGAAATGCTTTCACCTGCGATGCGGTCTCGTCGAACTTGTAGGACTGCTGGCCGATGCACACCACCACATTGGGATGAACGAGGCTAGCGGTGATCCGCCCGCCCTTGAGCAGGGTCACCTTGGTGACGATGCCTGTGGGACCGCCGAACTCCCTGGCTGTGATCGTGCCCGTTTCCACCGTCACCTGACCGCCGCGGAATATGCCGCTGGGAGCTGCAAAACCCCGGCCCGCGAGAACTGTGGAATAGAAGCAGCCCTGTCCTGTGACGGTCACCGTGCCCGAAGCCTCCACCCTGCTGTTCTGAAGATAATGCACCCGGGCGTTGGCTTCCGAAACACCCAGCTCTTCAATTCTGGCCATACTCTGCAGCACAAGCCGGTGGTACTTTTTCAGCTCATCCAGGCCGCCCGCGAACAGAGTACTTGTTCTAAACAGGGCCGGATCGAGGAGATCTAAGAGGGAATCCTCCCCCGCCTCGGCCGTTTCTTCTTTAGTCTTCTCCTTTTGGGCCTGCTGGAAACCGGCCAGATCCTTGAGGAGTCTGGGCAGGTCGGAAAACTTTAGTTCCACCAGATGCTTCACTAGATTTTCAAAGGAGATGTGCTCAGCCTGGGCGGCCACTGATTGGGCAGCGGTGATCAGGCCCTCCAAGCGTTCAAAGATCTTCTCCAGGAGATTGAGCAGCTGCATCCTGGCCACCGAGGCTGCCCCCGCATACAGCTGAGAACGGACCACATTGCGCAGCACGGTGATGGAGCCCATGGTGCGCAAGGTCGCTCCGCTCACCAGTCCGTGCACCACGATGGAGCCCGTTTTGGACTGGACCCTGACGTTTTCCAGAACGCTGCCCTTGATGATGATGTCGCCTTCCATGGTGATGTTGCCGGTGGAGACATCGGCGTCACCGGAAAGCTCAAATACCTCTTTAACCCGGATCACTCCGCCCTGCAGATAGGCCAGGCCGGAAACGGCGGCGATGGCCTGCAGCCCATCTTCGCTGAGCATCGCGCCTTCCCCCACCTTGAGCTGGACGTCCTGGATGGGCCTAGCGGGGATGATTTCCCCGTACACATTCCTGCCCGGTTTCCCCGGCTCACCGGGATCCTTAACCGCCAGAACGGCGCCCTTGGGCACGCCTTCGGTGCCGTGCAGCTCGTAGTGGTCAACGCGGATGGCCTCCAGATCCACCTCCGGCGGTTCATCTTGAAACACGTATTTGATGGAGGCATCCCGGCCCGGTGTAGGTGGGGTGCCCACCGCCAGATCAAAAACGCCCCGCTGGGCCTGGAGGAGTTCCGGCGTGAGTTCACTGAGGCGCAGCCCGTGCTGAAGACCTGCGGCCACCGCGATCTCCCGTACTGCCTCTACCGATAAAGCCGGCGCTGCCACCTGCTCCTTCAGTACCTGCAGGCGCAGGCGGCTGCGGGGAGATTGATCCGCCAAGCGGTGCCTAAGGCCCGGTGTGCGCTCCCAGATGAGCTGGGCCTTGGTTTTGGTTTCGTCAACTATTATATCATAATGCAGCTGCGGCTCGCTGTCTGCGGGCAGGATAATCTCCAGGGGCTCCAAACCCTCCGTAAGCAGCACTTCCTTCTCCACCTGTTCGCCCCGGTAGAAGACCTCCACGTCCGGGCCCAACTCGATCACCGGGGGTGCCCCGCCCGGGGGCGGCGCTTGGTACTGGAGCTTGCCGTCAACGACGGCCACAGTTCCCACGCCTGGGGCGGATGTGGGCTTTGTGTCCTTGAGGGTTAGGCGTACCTGGGCAGGCTGGGCTTTCCGCCGCAGCAGGCCCCGCCTTGCCGGCTCCTGCAGGATTTCCACTTCAACCTGGTCCCTGGCCGCGCCAAGTTCAGCCAAGGCAGCAGCGATGGCTTCTTCGATGGTTTTTCCTTCGCCCAGGGCCTGTCGTTTTGTCACTTACCTGCCCCCCCTTACGCTGGTTTTCGGTAAATGCAGTAGCTGACCCGCTCCAGTCCGAAGCTGGCGGGATCCATGATCTGTTCCGCAGAACCCACGATAAAATAGCCGCCGGGATTGAGGGACTGGACAAAGCTCGTGATCAAGCGCTTTTGGGTAGTACTGGTGAAGTAGATGAAGACGTTGCGGCAGAGGATCAAGTCGAAATTCCTCTCATAGGGGTCTTTCAGCAGGTCATGCTGCTTAAAGACCACCATGCCTTTGATGCTGTCGGCAATAGCCCAATTCCCGTTTTCCAGCTGGGTGAAATACTTGTTGAGGTACTTAGGGTCCAGACCGTCCACCTGACTGGGCAGGTAGATGCCTGCTTTGGCCTTTTGCAGCACCGCTTCGTCCAGGTCGGTGGCCAAAAGCAAACTGGGTGTGTAGCGGCCTTCCCTGAGGAGCATGGCGATGGAGTAGACCTCGGCGCCAATGGACGCCCCGGCGCTCCAGATGCGGGGGCGGCGCAATTTGCCGATCGCGGGCAGGACCACCTCCTCAATAACATCGAAAACCCGCTGATCCCGGAAGAAACTGCTGGTGTTGATGGTCAGGTATTCGATGAACTTCTCCCTGTGCGCCCGATCTGTAGTCAGGGTTGCAATCAGGGCATCGTAGGAGGCCAGTTTATGCCGGTCCAGCCACTGGTTGATCCGGCGCCGCATCTGCTGTTCTTTATACGCCGTAAGATCGATGCCCAAGGTCCTGTCGATATCCTTTTGCAGCTTCGCATAATCCCTCATAGACGACTCACCCTATCCTAAGGCAGCAACCAAGTCTGTGATCACGCCGCCGATTCTCTCCAGAGGAAGAATGTAATCGGCATTGCCTTCATCGGCAACAGCCTTGGGCATGCTGTAGATGACGGAGGTGGCCCGGTCCTGGGCGATTGTGATACCTCCCGCCTCTTTGATCTTGGCCATGCCCCTGGCCCCATCCCGGCCCATTCCAGTGAGGATCACCCCGATGATGTTTTTCCCGTAGACGGCAGGCAGGCTTTCCATGGTCACATCAATGGCCGGCCGCAGGAACATCACCCGGTCTTCTTGGTTGAGCAGGACCCGGCGTTCCGGGGTGATCACCAGATGGTAATCCCCGGGAGCCACCAGCGCTTTACCGTTTTCCACCAGATCCCCTGTTTCGGCCTCCTTTACGGGGAAGGGAAACAGGGTGTTGAGCCGTTCAGCAAAGCTTTTCGTAAAGTCTTTGGGCATATGCTGCACCACCACAATGCCCGCGGGCAGGTTGGCGGGAATATGGGCGAATACCTCCTCAATGGCCTTGGGGCCGCCGGTGGATGAACCGATAACCACCACTTTGCTGGCTGCACCTGTGGGTGCCGGGGGCAGGGTGGGTAGGGGACGCTTAGGTGCCGCGGCGGGAACTCTCTTGGGCGCGGGCAGCTGGGCCAGGGCGGCACAGCGGATTTTGTCCACCAGTTCCTGGGCGATGCTGTGGAGATCCACCGCTCCCGGGCCCGCGGGTTTGGAAACAAAATCCACTGCACCCAGGGCCAAGGCCTGGATGGTTGTCTCTGAGCCTTGGCGGGTTCGGCTGGAAAGCATCACCACCGGAAGCGGCTTTTCGGCCATGATCCGCTTCAGCGTCTCCAGGCCATCCATCACCGGCATTTCCACATCCAGGGTGACCACATCCACCTGCAGCCGCTGCAGCTTTTTCAGGGCATCTTCCCCGTTGCGCGCATAGCCTGCCACTTCCAGATCTGGCTCTGCACTGATTATTTCCACGATCAGTTTGCGCATAAAGGCGCTGTCATCCACTACGAGAACCCGTATGGCCATGCTGTTCACCTCAAATCTGCACAGGCTCCTTGCCGATGGCTGTTACAGTCACTACTCCGTTGTCAACAAAAAAGCGCATTTTGCGCCCATGATTGCCTGCCACATCTTGGCCCACGATGGGAATTCCGTGCTGCGTGAGAAGCTCTGTCACTGCTTGAATATTCTGCTGTCCGATGCTGATGGTATTGAGGCTGAGGTTGGGAAAAAGATTGGCACCTCCGGCCAGCTTGGCTTGGAGCCTGCTTTTGCTGGCCCCCAGGCGGAGTGCCTCTTGAATCATGGCGGGAATACCAGTATCGGCGTATTTGCCCGGCGGCGCCCCTTGGTCATTGGATCTGCTGCGCGGGAGAAAAATATGGCCCATCACTCCAACCTTGACCTTGTGGTCATAGAGGGTTACGCCGATGCAGGAACCGAGACCAACAGTGGTGAGGATACCGTGATTCTTGGCGGAACTGATTTCTCCCATGTTGACAAAAACCTCTGTCATCCCAGATTCTCCAAACCAAACTGCCGGGCTATTTTCCTGAAGTCATCTTCATCAGGGAGAAAGATAATATGGCCTTCTATTTCCTCGCCTTCCGCCGAAAACTTGGTGCGAATCACCGTTACCTCGTTGGTCACCTCTGCTCCCGCCAAAATGCTTTCCCACACCGCACCGGCCATGTCAATAGCCAAGCCAGGGACACTGGGCATCATGAGCAAATTGGTCATCTTGGATAGGGCGTTGAGAAAGGAGGTCACCATGATATTGCCCAATTCCTGCAGGGCCGAGCGGCCCAGTTCATCGATTTCCTCTGTTTCCTGCCCGGTTAAGAGTCTAACCAGGAGCCGGGCAGTGTCCAAAGGGTGCAGGCAGGCCATGTAGCCCCGCACATCGCCTGAAATGACAACAAAGATGCCCACAACCACCTGTTCAAGCCCGCCCATGTAGTCGGCGGCTTCTGTAAAGGGCAGCATTTGGGCATCGGGAACTACCAGCTTAAACATGCGGCCCTGGAGCATCTGGGATAGGGCTATGGTGGCATGGCCAGTGCCGATGACCGCCAGTTCCCTCAGGAAATCCAGTTTCTGTTCGTTCACGGTCCTTCCCCCTTAGGCACCGATCTTGCGCAGGGACTCCACCACCCGTTCCGCATCAAAGGGTTTGACCAGAAAATCCTTGGCTCCGGCGCTCAGGGCCTCAATGACCATGGGTTTTTGCCCCATGGCACTGCAGACGATGATCTTGGCCTGGGGGTCGATTCTCATGATTTCTTTGATGGCGGTGATGCCGTCCATCTTGGGCATGGTGATGTCCATGGTCACCAGATCCGGCTGAAGTTCCCGATACAGAGCGATGGCCTCTTCCCCATCTGCTGCTTCGCCCACCACTTGGTAGCCGTTCTTTTCAATAACGTTTCGTAAAGTCATGCGCATGAAGGCGGTATCGTCAGCAATTAAAACCGTCTTGGCCATGTGCTCAACTCCTATCCGATTAGGGTGCTATTGTCAATGATCAGGGCTACTTGACCATTGCCCAGGATGGTGGCCCCGGCAATACCCCTGACATCACCGACAACACTGCTCAATGATTTTATGACAATCTCCTGCTGCCCGATGAGATCTTCCACGATGAATCCCGCTTTTTCGCCCTTGACCCAGACGATGATCACCGGTAGAGGACCGCTGCGGTCCACCGGTGTAAAGCCCAGGCACCCTGCGAGATCATAAAGGGGCAGTACCTCATCCCGGAGCATGATTACGTCATGCTGCTGGATGCTTTTGATCTGCTCCGGCTCGATTTGGATGTTTTCCCGTACGGCCTGGATGGGAATGGCCATGATCTCGCCATCCACCTTCACAAGCAGGGCCTTGATGATGGCCAAGGTCAGAGGCAGTTTGATGATGGTGCGTGTGAACTTTCCAGGTTCAGACTCGATATCAATGGTTCCGCTGAGGGATTCCACGGTGGTCTTCACTGCATCCAAGCCCACTCCCCGCCCAGAGAGGTCTGTAACCACCTCTGCGGTGCTGAAACCGGGGTGGAACAGGAAATGAACCGCCTCCTGCATGGAGATCTCCCCAGCATCGCTGGGCAAGAGCCCCAGGGCAGCGGCTTTTTCCCTAATGCGCTCCAGGTTCAAACCCTGCCCGTCATCGCTGATCTCAATCAGAATGTGGCTGCCTTCATGGCGGGCACTCAAGCGGATGGTGCCCACAGGAGACTTGCCTTGGGCAATGCGCTCCTCCCGGGGCTCGATCCCGTGGTCGATGGCGTTGCGGAGCAGATGCACCAGGGGATCCCCGATCTGGTTGACAATGGAGCGATCCAGCTCCGTGGTTTCGCCGGAGATCTCCAGGTGAATCTCTTTACCCCGGGCTTGGGCCAAGTCCCGGACCATGCGGGGGAAGCGGTCAAACACCTGTTTGATGGGGACCATCCGCAGGCTCATGGCCGCATACTGCAGTTCTGTGGTAATGCGGTCCAGCTGATCCAGGGCGCCCATGCGGTCCACCGCTTCGCCGCTCCGCACCATCTCCAGCACCTGGGTGCGGCTGATGACCAGCTCTCCCACTAAATTGATCAGCTTGTCCAAGCGCTCGGTTTCCACCCGCACCAGCGGTTCCTGCCGGGCAGTCCTGAGGGGAGTGGACGAAGCCGCCTGTTCCGCCGTGGCAGAGATCTCGCCTCCGCTCTGCTTGGCCGCTTCCCCGCCCTCAGTAGGGGAAAGCTCCTCCACCTGCGCGCTTTCTATTTCAGGAATGCCTTCAATAATCTCTTTGATCCGCTCGCCCGGTTCTTTCGTTAAGATTACCAGGGCAAACTGTCGGTCGAAATGCTCATCCTCCAGATCCTGGACGGACGGGTTGCTCTGCACAATGGCGGCCACCTGCTCCAGGGCCTGGAACACCGTGTAGACCCGCACAGACTTGAGGATGGTCTTGGGTTTGAGAACCACCGACACGGCGAAAGCGTGGTAACCTTGGGACACCCCCTGCTTGATGGTTTCCCGGTTGAACTCATTCAGCTCTGCCGTAAAGAACCTCTCCTCCCCCACCCCAGGTGCGGCCTGGCGGGGCGCGTTCACCAGCGCCCGCAGAGCTGCAATCTGCTCCCCGTATGGACTGAGCGGCTCCTCGCTGATGGTCTGTTCCAGGAGCAGCTCCAGGGTGTCCACCGCGGCAAACAGTACATTGATCACGTGGGTGGTGGGCTCAAGCTCACCTTCCCGCAGCAGGTCCAGGACGCTTTCCATTTCATGGGTGAACTCGGCCAGTTCCTCGTATCCCATGGTGCCCGCCATGCCCTTTAGACTGTGGGCGGCCCGGAACATCTCATCCACGGCGCTGTGGTCCTGAGGGTTCTTTTCCAAGTTGAGCAGGTCCTCATTGAGGGACTGCAGGTAATCCCGTGCTTCGGCAGCAAATACTTCTCTAAATGAACTCAAATCCATGGGCTTACCCCCTTCGCCAACTGGCCAGCTAACGGATGCTGGTTATGCGGTCTTGAGGCGCAGCTATTTCCGTAATCCTCACTCCAAACTGCTCGCCCACCACCACCACTTCACCCCGGGCAATCAAGGTGTCGTTGGCATAGAGATCGATGGGCTCGCCGTGTAGCGACTCCAGTTCCATGATGTGGCCGGGGCCCAGCCGCAAGATATTATCTATGGTCATCTTGGTACGCCCCAAAATGGCCCTAACCTGCACGGGAATGTCCCGGATCAGGTCTATATTGAGATTACCCAGATCATAGCGGACAGGTTCGGGGGCCGGCCGTTCCTCCGGTGCAGCGCTGGTGGCCACCGGCTCCTGCTTTAAGTCTTCCCAGTCCATGGTCGCGGCCGGCTCTTCCCCGCCGGAGGGGGCAGGTTCCGCTTGGGGCAGCAGCGCCCGCACCATCTCCCGGGCAAAGTCGATATCAATAATCTGGAGCATAGTGCTGTCCACCAGGCCTTCTATCTCCACACGAAAAGCCACAACCACTACAGGCTGCTCCTCGGGCAAATCGGGGGCAATGGGATCCTGCGCCAGGTCCCGCCAGGTGGTGGTGGGCGGTGAAATCTCAATCTGCCGCCCAAACAGCTCGCTCATGGAGGTGGCCGCTGAACCCATCATCATGTTCATGGCTTCGGTGACGGCGCTGAGATAGAGCTCGTCCAGCTGTTCCGGGAGGTTTGTCCCATCTCCGCCCATCATCAAGCTGGCAATGATCAGGGCATCCTCCTCCCGGATCACCAGGAGGTTGGCACCCTGCAGCCCCTGCACATAGGCTACATTCACCACGATACAGGGGATGGGGTAAGACTCGGCCACCGCCCGTGCGGTGCTCACATAGACGTTGGGAACGGTGATCCGCACCTTGTGGTTGACCAGGGTGCTGAGTACGGTGGCGGCGGAACCCATGGAGATGTTGCCGATCTCCGCCAGGGTATCCTGTTCCATGACGTCCAGGTAATTGTCGGTTTCCAGCTCGGCAGACTCCTTTTTCTGGGCGTATTCTTGGAGCAGGGCATCCAGTTCCTCTTGGCTCATGAGATCATCATTCATCATCCGGCCCTCCTTCGACTGCGGGCTCCAAGACGGCGGTAATCACCACACCCAGCCGCGCGCCGAGCCTGCCAGGTGTCCCCTTGAATTTCGTCATGGAACCGATTTTCACATCCAGGGTCTCGTGCTTCTTGCGATCCAGCACCACAACATCGCCTGGGGCCAGATCCAGCAGGTCCCCCACGGTGACTGTGGTCCGGCCCAGTTCCACTTCCACCGGCACCACCGCCGAGCGCACCTGTTGTTTGAGGAGCTCGATGCGCTTGGGATCGGGCTGCTGCAGCGATTCAAACATGCGGATGTGGGTTAAGTTCTTCAAGATGGGCTCTAGCGTCCGGTGGGGCAGGCAGATACTGATCATATCGCTGAACTCCTGCAGCTCAAAACGCATGGTGATCAGGGCCACCGCATCGCGGTCGGCAGCCACCTGCAGGAACTGGGGATTGCTTTCCATATAATCCAGTTCAAAGTGGAGTTCCGCCACATCCCGCCAGGCATCGCTGAGCAGTGAGGAGAGGGTGCTGAGCACCTGCCGCTTCAACACCGCGATTTCGATATCCGTCAGACTGCGGGATCGGCGCATGGGGATGCCATCACCGCCGCACAGCCGGTCATGGAGCAGGAAGGCAATGTCCGGTGTAAACTGGACGATGGCGTAGCCCTCCAGGGGACGCACTTGGTAGATGCTCAGAACTGAGGGGTTAGGTAGAGAACGCACGAAATCTCCAAAGAGGATCTGTTCGATGCTTTGTACCCTCAAATCGATTCGGTGGCGGAGCTTAGCCGACATATAACCTGCATAGGTGCGGCAGAACTGTTCGTGAATCCTGTGCAGGGCCCGGATGTGCTCCTTGGAAAACTTGTTCGGTCGGCTGAAGTCGTAGCGGGCCTCGCCCTCTTCCTCCGCGTCCGTGTCCAGTTCGAGCTGCAGGTCTGGCTGGGTGGCAGCTTTAATTAGAAGGTCGATTTCTTCCTGAGTTAGAATGTCCTCCACCTTCCTCACCTCCTGTGGCGCGCCAAAAGATCACTTCTCCCGTTAGTTATCGGCATGGGAAGGCGCTTACTTGAGCTGTTCCTGTGCCTCTTCCACCTCTTGATCCTGCAGGCTCTGCAGTTGGATTTTTTCATCTGTGCTCAGGATCTTGTCCACATCCAGGAGGATCAAAAGCCGGTCATCCACTTTACCCACTCCGGCCAGGTAATCGGCCCGCAGTCCCGCGATATTGCTCGGCGGCGGTTCGATGGCCTCTTCTGGCAGGCGCAGGGTCTCGGTGACCGCATCCACGATGAAACCAACCAGACCATTATTGATCTCCAGCATAATGATGCGCGTATCTTGGGTCTCTTCCTGGGGTTCCAGCCCAAAACGCTTGCGCAGGCAGATTACGGGAATAACTTCGCCCCTCAGGTTGGTGACTCCCTCAATGTAATCCGCCACATGGGGCAGCCTGGTGATATGCCGAGGTTTGACGATCTCGCGCACATCGGTAATTTCCACACCAAACTCCTCGTTGTGCAGGCGAAACACCACTAATTGTCTCTCTTCCATGGGGATCCCCCTTCCGCCGAATCCTTAGTGGTAAGATAAGAAACGGTTCTACATCACCTAAAAGTTTCCTCTCTTCTTCAGATAAAGTTCTACTCTGCCTCTGGTTTTCCTCCCCCAAGGAAGGGCGATAAACAACCCCCAGGCCCAGTTCCCGGGGGTTATCGATGTGGTTTGCTGATTAGGGCCAAGAGGCTGCTGAACACCACCGCGGCCGCAAGCCCCAGGCCCGTGATCTCGAAGGCTCCCGTAAACAGCCCCTCCCAGCCCAAGCGCTTCACCTCGGAGATCATTCCGGTGGTGATTGAGCTGCCAAAGCCCATGACCGGGACCAGGGCCCCCGCACCGGCGAACTCCTGAAAAGGTTCGTACAGCCCCAGGCCGTTCAGTACCGCACCTAGGATGACCAGCCCCACCAAGACATGGGCAGAACTGCATTTGACCGTATCAAAGATGAGCTGGGCGATGGCGCAGATGGTGCCGCCCACCAGAAAGGCAATGAGATACTGCATTTTTCTCCTCCCTACTGCTCCAAAGCGATGGCATGGGCGATGCAGGGGATGGACTCGCCCTGCAGCACTGTTAAGGCACTGAGCAGCGCCCCTGTGGCCACGATCAAGGCCCGCCGGGCCTTGGCTGAGTTCAAGCGGTTGAGCACGTAACCCAGGGTCATGACAGCAACGCAGGCAGCGCCGCTGCCCCCGGCTCCCCCCGGCTGCCAATCACCGAAGATCTGGCTGCCTCCATCCTGCAGCCTCTCCAAGCCCTCAAATCCCTCCCTTTCCAACAGCAGCCGCAGCATCTTGCGGCCCTGTTTGCCCAAATCTCCCGTGAGCACCAGATCGTAGTCCTGGAGGCTGCGGCCTGTGTCCGCCAGATGCGCCTTAATGGTATGGAAGGCAGCCGGTGCCATGGCACTACCCATATCATGGGGATCTTTGAGCCCCATGTCCACTACTTGCCCGAAGGTGGCATGGGTGATGCGGGGTCCCCGGTCGGCAAAGCTCAAAATTGCTGCTGCGGCACCGGTAACCGTGACATGGTTGGTCTGCAGGTGCTGCACGTTGAGTTCGATGGGATAGCGGAACTGCCGCTCCGCCGTCTGGTAGTGGCTGGCCGTGCCGATGAGCACCTGCTGGGCAAAATCCCCCTCCAGCAAAACCGCCCCTAGACCCAGGGCTTGCGCGAAGGTGGAGCAGGCTCCGTAGATGCCGAGAAAGGGTACGGGATAGGTGCTCGCCGCCAGGCAGGAGGTGGTGATCTGGTTGAGCAGATCGCCCGCGATGAGGAACTGTACATCTTCGATCGCGGTGTCGTGCTGCTCTAAAGTCTTGGTGATGGCCAGCTCCAGCATGAGGCGTTCCGTCTTTTCCGCCGTTTTCTGGCCCAAAGTGTCGTCGGGGAGGATTTCATCGAAGTCGAGGGCGTGGGGGCCCTTCCCTTCCCTGGGCCCCACCAGTGTGTAGCTGCTGGTGATGCGGGGGGCCCGGCTGAAGGTGAGGGTTCTTTGGCCGATGCGTTTGCTCAAGGCGATCCCCCTCAAAACAGCCCCAAGACCAGCGATTTGATCAAGGCGACGATAAAGCCGGAGAGGATGCCGTAGACGATGACCGGTCCAGCGATGACAAACATCTTGGCCCCCATGCCCAAAAGGAACCCTTCCCTCCGGAAGTCAATGGCGGCGGAAGTTACAGTATTGGCAAACCCCGTGATGGGCACAGCCACCCCTGCCCCGGCCTTTTCGGCGATTTCGTCGTACACTCCCAAGGCGGTGAGAATGGTGCCCAAGAGGATCATGGCTGCCAGAGTCACGGCCGCGGCTTCGTTTTTGGTCCGTTCAAAGCTCTGGGCAATGGTGAGCACCACTTGGCCGAGGGCGCAGATCAGCCCACCAACAAAAAACGCCCACAGCATGTTCTTCACAATGGGACGGGGCGGTAGATTCTCCTGGACCAGCTGCTGATATTCTTTGGGCTGCAACAGCGTCACTCCTTTCCTGCGCGTTAGTAGTATGCTGCCTGCAGCCCAAATTATGCAAAAAGCGGGGCCCCTAGGGACCCCGCCGCCGAAAGCAAGCCTTAGTTGCCGCCGGGACCCATGAAGAAACCGATCACCGCACCAATGGCGCCCACCGCAATACCCACGATGGCCAGGGTTTTGGCGGACTTGAGCTCCTTGTCCGCGGTTTCTTTATAGGCCGTGAATTCCTCTTCCAAGGCCTTGATCTGCCGCTCCAGCCGCTGTTCCCGGATGAGGGCGGCGTTGAGCTGCGCGTTCACATCGGAACCCAACTCCTGCTTGATATCCTCCAGCATGGAGCGGTCCTCCCGCAGGACCACGATTTCCGCCTTGGCTTCCTCCAGCTGGCTGGCGAGCTCATCCCGGCGCTGCCGTTCACCGTGGAGCATCACAGCCAGGTTCTGGATATCCTTTTCCAGCTGCTGGTTGTTCTGGAGCAGCTGGTCCATCTGCGCGCTGATCTGCGCATCGGAGCTCTGCAGGGCGGCGAAGACCGCATCCTTTTCCCCGACCCAGTTCTGCAGCTGGGCGATCTCATCGCCCTGGGAGATGATCTCCTTTTCCAGGACGATCACGGCGTTGAGCAGTTCCGAGATGCGCCGCTCGTGCTCGTCCAGGTTCAGGGACAAGTCGCCCAAATCGCCTCTCTGCTGGGCCATGCGCTGATCCAGCAGATCCTCCAAGCTCTGCAGTGCGCTGTGGTAGGCCGCAAGTTCCCGGCGGATGGCTTCCACCTGCTCTTCCATGGCCACCTGCGCGGCCACCACACGGCTGACCCGTTCTTCTGCAACCAGGGCGTTTTCTTCGACGCGCTTCACGCTATCCCGCAGGCCCTGCTGGTCTGCGTACCAGGTGGCCAGATCCTCTTCAAACCTGGTGCGCAGATCGCCGATGGCCGCCAGATCCCCCGTTGTACCCCTGACCCTGGTCACCTCAATGTCTTCCAGAAGCCTGGCGATGACACTGGCTAGACTGTAGCGGTCAACGGCCCGGGTTCCCTGGAAAGTTCCATCCTCAAACACGGTTAGGTAACCCTTGGACACAACGGTGTTCACCGCGTGATAGGCCCAATGGTCAACGGGAACATCTTTGATCGTGGTTTCCGCAAAGGCGGGGGCTGCCAGGCTGAAAACCACGGCCAGAACCAGTCCATAGAGAACTTTCCTTTTCATGCAAGTGAGCCTCCTCGCTATCTTGGTTGAATCAAAACATCTCTATGTTCCACTTCAAAATACGATGGATCAAGGATGGCTTCCGGGATGATCACCTTCACATCATCGATGCTGACCCGAGCCAGACCGGCCTTTTTCGCCCGGAAGTAGATGGTCAAAAGGGTGCCGTAGGCGTTGTCCAGCTTGCTGGTGCGCTCTGCCTTCAGACCCAGGACTTGGCCGGTGTCGTTGGCAATGAAGGGCATGGTCCAGCGGGTAGTGCCCGGCGTTTCACCGTCGGCCACAAACAGAGTCCCCATGGAGATATCCAGGGTTTTGCCCACGATCTCCAGGCGCTCAGGATCAAAGGACAAATCCAGTTCCACGCCCAGGAAATCCGGGATGTTGGTGGCCCAGATGGGCAGTTTGAAGTACTCGCCTTCCCTCACCAGACCGCCGCCGGCCACCTCCGGCTCACCCACCCAGACCTTGGGTTTGAGCAGGGGGATGATGATGGACATGGTACGCACCGTCTGCTCGCCCCGTGGTGAGGTGATGCGCAGGGAGTAGCCCAAAGGCCCACCGCCGAAGTAACCGGCCTGGGGCCGCAGCACCCACTTAAAGGAGAGCTCTTCCCCGGCCTCAATGGTCCCCGGGAAGCGTTTGGCGCTTTGTCCCGGCAGAAGCTCCAGCATGGGGTGGAGCAGCTCGAAGGTGCCGCCGTAATAGGCGGATCCTCCTTCGTTGCGCAGGAAAACGGTCACGTCGAAGGTGGCTGGGTCAAAGCGTTCGTCTTTCACCCCCAGTGCCGGAGGTGCGCTCACCAAGACCTGCAGCCGGGCCGGGCTGAGCACCTCGATGGTACGGGTTGCCCTGTTGGTTTCACTGTTGGTGGAAGTCACCACCACTTCGTAGGTGTAGACCCCTTCCGCGTTGCTCAGGGCCCGCACCTGCCAGCCGGTCTGCGCGGTCTCGCCCACCGGCAGATCGCCCAAGGCCACCTTGGCCGGGCTGCCCACCAGCTCCAGCTCCCTGGGGAGTCTCAGTTCGGCCACCACATCCAGGGCATCGCCTTCGCCATCATTTTGCACGTAAGCGATGATGGAGAAGGTCTGGAATCCTTCCGTATCGGCAGGTACCTGGGCCGGCGAGGTTACACCCACGATCAGGTCGCCCGCGGCGATGGTTACGCCGCCCAAACCGTAATATGTAACGTAGCTGCGGGATTCACCCGGCGCCAGCACCACTGGGTCCCAGAACAGGGCTATGGCGCTGTCCAGCTCCCATTCCCCGATGCGGGTGTAATCCCGCCCCGGGATAAAATCAAAGTTCCAGGGGGCATCGGCAACACTGCCCCAGTTGGTGAAATAGACACGATCGGGAGGGGTAATCCCCGGCTTCCTCAAGGTTCCCTGGGCCATCACCCTGGGATCAGAGAGGGAGTCAAAGGCCTGCCAGAATTCGGGCATGTTCTGGGAATAATAGACGGTATCCGTGGTCAGGGCCCGATCCTCCACCCGGAAAGGCGCCCCGTCGTTGGTCCCCAGCATGGTGTCCAGCATGAGCCGGAGTCCCACCATGTGGGCTTCCGTATCCGTGTTTTCCACGTGGTACTCGATCTGGGCCGTATCCATCAGGCCGGTGGTGCTGCTCCGGGTGATGCTGAGCACCTGCCAGACCTGGATGGGCCCCAGTTTCCAGCTGCTCTCGATCTTACCATCCACAATGGTGGGGGGCTGTACCATCTCGCCGTACAAGCCGTCGAAACCCGCCCGGCGATCCGTGGGGTTTCCGTAAATCCAGTTTTGGTTATCCACCTTCACCGTGGTATAGGACGTCCAGGGGTCGTCACCGCCGTAGATCAGCGCTTTGTGATCATCGTTGTCGCGACCGGGGTCGCCCCCCGTCGTACCCACGGAAAACCGGCCGCCGTTGAGCTCCCCGCCATTGACCACGATCCGGATGTACTCATTGCCTATCTCCACGATCTCTTGGGCCGAGGAGGCTGCGGCCACCAGCATCACAAGCGCGAGGGTTAGCAGCCCCAAGACAATCACTGGTTTTTTTGGCATCTGCTCTATCCTCCCGTTAAGGCACGTTCAGCCAGCGGACCTCTCCGTATTCCACACTGGAGACGAAACGGTTGTCCTCTTTGCTGAAAACAACGGCAACTTCCATGCTGTAGTCATAGGGCTGGCTGGGAAACGTCCACATGTCCTGCACATATCTCAAGGCCTGGGTGTCCAGGCGGCTGTCGCCTGAGGACCTCTCCAGGATCACGTTGAGAAGCTGTCCGTCGGCTGACACTTCAATAACCAGGAACACCACACCTTCCACGCCATCGTGTTCGGCGTTCTTGGGATAGGTGGGAATTCCTCCCCCATGCAGGCCCCGGCCGCTGGCCGGCGGCGGTGGCGGAGGTGGAGCGGTCTGCGCCGTTCCCGTGCCGGACCGGGCCTGGCCCGGCTCATCATCGGAACCGCCTGTACCCGTTCCTGAGCCGCTCACGTTTTGGGAAGCGGGTCGCTCTTCGGGTTCAGGGCGCGGCTCAACCGGCGGTTCGATCTCCTCTCTGGCCAGGGGTTCCGCCGTCACTTCAGGTCCCTGTTCACTGCTGATGAGCTCGCCTGCCCCCTCTTCCATCACGGCCTCCCTGGGAGGCTCGGGGCTGGGCAGCTCCTCTTGGGGAGCTGTGGGCTCGGGGTCGGGAGTGTACTCTGGCTCCGGCTGATCGGGGCTGGCCCGCTCCACTAGCGGTTCCTCCACTGCGGGTGCCTGGGGCTGGGCAACGGCCTCTTCCTGCGCAGGCTGATCAGGCAGAGGCCGGGGATCTGTGACCCTGGGTACCGTTCCCTGGGAGAGGGGATCGGTAACCGGCGATGGTCGGGGGTTTGTGGACCGTTCCACATGCATGATCTGGATTACGCCCCCTCCCGCCATACCGGGCACATCCACTTCCAGACGGGAAGCCAGGTCGGGTAAGGTAAAGAACAGGATGGCATGGAGAACTACGGAAATCAACAAAAACCTGTTCAGCCGCGGTTCATCACCATACAGGTTGTGCACATACCTCTCTCCTTTCTCCCTACCTGTCCTGCTCCACTGCCAGGCCCAACCGGTAGCCGCCTACGCTGCGTACCTGGTCCAGAGCATTCACTACGTATTCGTAGCGCACCTCCTTGTCGGCCTTCACAATCACGAACATATCGGGATTGACCCGCAGCCTTTCAGCCAGCACTTGCTGGAGCTGGGCATTGGAAACCCTGCTTCCAGAAACGTACATGTTCCCTGACTTGTCCACAGCTATTTCAAACCTGGCGGCGGCTTGGGGATTGCCCGTTACCGCCCTGGGCAGTTCCACGTTCAGGCCTAAGGGTGCAGTTCTCACCGTGAAAAACACCATAAAAAAGACCAACAGGAAAAAGACAACGTCAATCATGGGAGTGATGTCGGGCCCGCGATGCCGCCCTCGCGTGCGTTGGAAGTTCATTAAAACTCACTCCTCGCCTCGAGAAGATTGAGCAGTTCGGTGGATTTTTTATTCATGTCGGCGATGTTCTTGTCGATGATGGTGTTGAGGTAAGCGTTGAGGGCCATGGTGGGCACGGCAATGGCCAGACCGGTTGCCGTGGTAATCAATGCCTCAGCGATTCCCGCACTCAGCTCCGCCGCCTGTCCAATGCCTTCCAAGGCTGCGATCACGTTGAAGCTTTGGATAATCCCGGTTACGGTACCCAAAATCCCCAAGAGGGGTGCGATGGAGATGATCAGCTCCAAAACGACCATACGCCTTTCCATTTTGTATACCTCATCCCGGCCAACTGCTTCCATGCTCTCTTTGATCTCGGCGCGGTCTTGATCATAGTGGGCTATACCTGCTGCCAAAACGGCGGCCACAGGTCCCCGGGCCTTTTTGGCGATCTGCATGGCTTCCAGCACCTTACCTTGGCCTAGGGACAGCTTGATGTCTTCCATCAGATCATCGGTATCCACCCGTGAACGCAGTAAGTACCACAGTCGTTCCAGGCCGACTGCTACCGCGAAGATGGAGCAGAACAGTAAGGGAATCATTACTGGACCACCGAGTGCGAATATTTTGAGCATTAATACCCCTCCGTTTGCGTGCTAAAGAAATACATGTTCTTGTTTTCGACACAGGCGAAGATAATCCTTTGCTCCATTCCAGTTTCCGTGTATAAGATTCGTGCCGCGCCAGGCGTTCTGGGGGATGAACGAAGAAAGAACCGCAGTGGTGCGGTTCTAAACAGCCCGGGCGGGCTTCTCTTTGCTGAAGTGCTGCCTGGAGACGGCCATGAGCAGGACTTCTTCTTTTCTCTCTCCCCCAAAGGAGCGCTTGAGTTTACCTTCCTTTTTGAAGCCGGCCTTTTCGTAGCAGCGGACAGCGGCTGTGTTGGTGGCGTGGACCCGGAGGTAAACCCGGCGAAGGTTCATGGTCCCGAAGGCATGCTCCAGAAGCGTTGTGACCGCATCGCTGCCAAAACCCCGCCGCCGCTTGGCCGGATCGAAGATGTGAATCTTCAGCTCCGCTTCGCCGCTGCGCCAGGCGATGTGATCCAGCTCCACCTCGCCGATCACTTCGCCCTTAACCAGGATCTGATAGTGCATGCGGCAGCGGCCCGGCGTTTGCAGCTGCAGCGCGATCTTTTCCCCCGTTAACTGCGACATTCCCCCAACTCCCTCAACTTGCAAATTAGCTCAGCGACTTCCCGTTCAGCTCAGGGAGATTCTACTCAAGCTAATTCGAGCCGCAGGGGGAATGCCCTGCAGGGAATAACAGGCAGGGTCCCCGCGCCTTTAGCGCCGGGCGGCCAGATCCTCCAGCCATTGGGCGGGGATGGTATAGCTGCCCAGGTAGATTTGATCCTTTCCACCGGGCCCGTGGCAGTCGGAGCCGCCGCTGGGTAGGAGGCCAAAGCGGCGCGCCAGCTCCAGGTAGTGGGCGGTTTGGGCCTGATCATGGCTGGGGTGGATCACTTCTAAGCCCACCAAGTCCGCTTCCACCAAAAGGGGCAGGACATCCAGGTTGGGCAGAAGGCCCGGATGGGCTAAAACCGGCACGCCGCCGGCTTGGATGATCAGCTCCACCGCCCGAGCCGGCTCGATTTTGTAGCGCGGCACATAGGCGGGGCACCCTTCCCCAATCCAGTGCTGGAAGGCTTCTGCTTTCGTTTCGACTACGCCCTTTTCCAGCAGTACAGAGGCGATGTGGCTGCGGCTCACCACCTCTTCCCTCGCGTATTGAAGCACATCATCAAGGCTGATGGGAACACCTAAGCCCCGCAGCAGCGCCAGGATCTTCTCGGTGCGCTCGATGCGCGATCTTCTGAGGATATCCAGCTGCTCCTGGAGGGCTGCATTGGCGGGGTCGATCCAGAGACCCAAAATGTGTACATCGGCCCCATCGGGCGCCGCGGCGTTGATCTCGATGCCCGGAATCACCTCCAGGCCTGGGGGCGCCTGGCTTTGCGCGGCCTCAATACCCGCGGTGGTATCGTGATCTGTGATGGCGATGGTTGTCAGGCCTCGCTCAACCGCTTGGCGCACCAGTTCCTGGGGTGTCCAAGTGCCATCAGATTCAGTTGTGTGGGTATGCAGATCTACAGACAAACTAACCCTCTTTTCTACAAATCGTGACGCAGTTGGCGGATAATGCGAGCTTCCATGCGCGAAATCTGCGCTTGGGATGTGCCAAACTCTTCAGCCACCTGGCTCTGGCTTTTTTCCGCGAAATAGCGGAGGAGGATCAAACGCCGCTCCTCCGGTTCCAGCTTCTCCAAAGCTTGGCGCAGCAGGAAGTGTTCCTGGCTGTCGGAAACGGCCACCACATCTTCCAGGGCCGGGGCATCATCGTCGCCGCTGCCTAAGGTGCTCTGGAGGGAGTAGACCGGCGCCACTGCCTCCAGGGCACAGACCACTTCTTCCGGCGCGGTGTTCAGCTGCTCGGCGATCTCGGAGATGGTGGGGCTGCGCCCCAGGGACTGCTCCAGGGCTTCCTGGGCCCGCAGGGCTTCGCTGGCCAGCTTCCTCAAGGAACGGGAAATCTTCAGCGGTGAGGAGCTGCGCAGATGCTGCCTGATTTCCCCCATGATTTTGGGGACGGCAAAGGTGGAAAACTGCACATCGAAGCTGAAATCGAAATCCTCAATGGCCTTGAGCAGGCCCAGGGCACCAATCTGCACCAGATCTTCCCACTCCACCCCGCGGTCGGCAAAACGCCTGGCGATATTGTGCACCAAGGGCAGGTTCGCCTCAACCAGTTCACCCCGGGCCTCCACATCTCCCTGCTGAGCTTGGGCAATCAGACGCCTAGTTTGTTCCATATCCATGGTGGATTATCCTTCCGATCGGGGCGGCACTTCTTTGATCAAGATCACCTTGGTCCCTTTCTGTACTTCGGAAACCACCAGCACTTCGTCCATGTATTCATGCATAAAGGTGAAGCCCAGGCCCATCCGCTCCTCGGGAATGGTGGTGTAGCCTGTTTCCTGCGCCTGCTTGACATCGGCAATGCCCTGGCCGTAATCCTCCACCACAATGGTCAGCTTCTGATCCTGGTAGGAAGCCTCTATCCGGACGATGCCTTCGCCCAGCTGGTAGCCGTGGATGATGGAATTGGAAACAGCTTCGGAAACGGCCACCTTAATGTCCTCCAGCTCATCCAGCGTCCAGTCTAGCTGGCTGGCAAACAGCGCCACGGCCGTGCGGGCAAAGGCCACGTTGCGCGTGTCGCTGGGAATCTCGAACTTGACCCAATTGGTGCCTGCCATTAGAGTTGTCCCCCTTCGACCCGTTTTAGCACATCGGCAGTGGAATCGGCGAATTCAGAGATCTTTTGAAAGCCTGACATCTGCAAAACCCGCTTGATGTGGGGATTGGCTTGTACAAAAAAAAGCCGGCCTCCCCTTTCCTCCACATCGCGATAGCGGCCGAGAATCACTCCCAATCCTGAACTGTCGATGAACTGCAGGTCTTGAACATCCATGATTAAGTATTTGATCTGGGGATGGGTGGTGAAGAACTTGGCAAGCTGTTCTTTGAAGTGCGGTGAAGTATGCAGGTCCAGTTCGCCCCCGAGCCTCGCGATGAGTGCTTGTCCCACCGTTTCAAAGCTGTACTGCACAGGCTTCCCTCCCAATTACCATGCTAAAGACTTTTTCGAGGCGCGGCCTGGTTTACCTGCAAAGAAAAGGAAAAAAAGCCCATTTTCAGGCTCAGAAGATGGCCTGGGCCAGGGCTTGGGCCAGGCGGTAGACCAGTCCCGGGAAGGAAAGCCTCTCCACAGGCTGGCCCACGGTGAGGGGGCTGCTGCCCAAAACCTCATCTTGGTACATGACGGTGATGGTGCCAACCGTCTGGCCCTGGGGGATAGGCGGGCGCAGTTCCGTATCTAGCTTGACCACGGTGACGAAGTCAACCTCTTTGCCCCGCTCCACCGTAATGTAAAAATCATGGGGCAGGACCACATCCACCGTTTTGGGCTTGCCGGTGGGGCACTCCAGGCTGCCCACCGCCGCTCCCTTGGGGTAAAGCTGCAGGCTCTGGTATTTGCGGAACCCGTAGTCCAAAAGGGCCCGGGCCGCGCTTTCCCTCTCTTCTTCCGTTTTGTGCCCCAAGGTGACCGCGATCAGGCGCAGCCCATCCCGCTTGGCGGTGGCCACCATACAGTAGCCCGCTTCCGTGGTAAAGCCCGTTTTCATGCCATCCACGCCGTAATAGCGCCTCAGCAGCTTGTTGGCGTTCCAGAGCACGGGGATCTTGGTGCTGTCCGCCCGCATGGTGTACTCATAGGTGGAGACATAGTCCATGAGCAGGGGCACCTGCAGCGCGTGCCGCGCGAGCAAGGCGGCATCCCGCGCGCTCATCAGGTTCGGGGGCTTCCCCTCTTCCGGCAGGCCGGTGCAGTTCACAAAGGTGCTGGCGGTAAGTCCCAGCTCCTTGGCCCTTTGGTTCATCAGTTCCACAAACTGCTCTTCACTGCCGGCCATGTATTCGGCCACCGCCACCGCGGCATCGTTGGCGGAACCCACGGCAATGGCATACACAAGCTCACCTAAGGGCAGCTGCTCCCCCGCCTCCAGCCAGATGCGGGATCCCCGTTTGCTGGCCGCGAAGGGGCTGGCGGTGACCAGATCCGTAAGGGCTAGCTCGCCGCGGTCCACCGCTTCTAAAATCAGGACCAAGGTCATCAGCTTGGAGATGCTGGCTACCGGCAGGGGCTCTTGGCTGTCCTTTTCCAGAAAAACCCGTCCGCTGTAGGGGTCCATCAGGTAGGCGGCCCTGCCCGTGGGCTCCAGGGCGGCGGCCGGCCCCGTGCACACCGCTAAACAGAGCAGGGCAGCTAGACACCTGGCCATCCAGTCTGTGCGCACCGCTAAAGCCCCCCTTCCCCACTACAATAAATATGGGGCCCAGGGCCCCATTATACGTCTTCTGCGGTGATTTTCCGGTAAACCAGGGGTCTAGCTGGCGGCTTCTCTCCGCCCAGGGCAAAGGCTGCCAGGGCTTCCTGAAAAGCGGCCTCCAGGCGGCCTTGGTCGTTGGCATAGATCTCGGCCAAGTCCGCTCCCGCTTCCACGTAGTCGCCGCTGCGGACCTTGAGTTCGATTCCCACCGCCAGATCGATGGTGGAATCCTTGGTTTCCCGGCCGGCCCCCAGGTGCATGGCGGCCAAGCCTAGGGCCAGGGGATCGATCCCTTGGATGTAGCCGGCCCGGGGTGCCTTGAGGCTGGCCCGGTGGCGGGCTTGGGGGAGCAGGCTCAAATCTTCCGCGACCCGGGCATCGCCGCCCTGGGCTGCCACCCATTCCTTGAACTTCTCCAAGGCTGCGCCGCTGAACAGGCTCTCTTCCAGCTTGGCCCTGGCCTCGCCGGCCTGGGCTGCGGCCCCAGCCAGGAGGAGCATTTCGGTGCCCAGCTGCAGGCAGAGCTCGGTGAGGTGCGCGGGGCCCTGCCCCTGGAGGGTCAGGATGGCTTCCTTCACCTCCAGGGCATTGCCGATGCAGCGCCCCAGGGGCTCGTTCATGTCCGTAACCAAGGCCACTGTGGCTTTACCTGCCAAGGTGCCGATCTGCACCATGGCCTTGGCCATCGCCACGGCCTGCTCCTCCTCCTTCATGAAGGCGCCGCTGCCCACCTTAACGTCCAAGACAAAGCCATCGGCACCGGCTGCAATCTTCTTGCTCATGATGGAAGAAGCGATCAGGGGGATGGACTCGATGGTGGCGGTCACATCCCGCAGGGCGTAGAGCAGCTTATCGGCGGGGGCCAGCTCGCCGGTTTGGCCCACCACACCCACGCCGATCCTGTTCACCTGGTCGATGAACTCCTGGGGACTGAGGGCCGTACGGTAACCGGGGATGCTCTCCAGTTTGTCCACGGTCCCCCCGGTGTGGCCCAGACCGCGGCCGGACATCTTGGCCACCGGCACCCCGGCGCTGGCCACCAAGGGAGCCAGAACCAAAGTGGTGGTGTCGGCCACTCCCCCTGTGGAATGCTTATCCACCTTCACCCCCCGGATTCCGCTGAGATCCAGGGTATCCCCGGAACCGGCCATGATCAGGGTCAGGTCCGTGATTTCCTCCGGCTCCATGCCCTGGAAGTACACGGCCATGGCCCAGGCAGCCATCTGGTAGTCGGGGATCTCGCCGCGCACATAGCCTTGGATGAGGAACTCCAGCTCCTCCCTGCTCAGCCTTCCGCCATCACGCTTTTTCTGGATCAGCTCCACAGTGCGCACAGGCTCAACTCCTCTCCTTGGGCAGAATCTCCCGCAGGAAGCTCACTCCCACGGTCTCATAGGGGATGCCGAAATAGTCGGCTGCCGTTTTGGCCACATCGGCAAAGGTGCTGCGCACACCCAGGTTCACCGGCTCCACCCCCTGGCCCACCACCAGCAGGGGCACATACTCCCGGGAGTGATCTGTGCTGATTGTGGTCGGATCGCAGCCGTGGTCCGCCAGGATAAACAGGAGATCGCCCTCCTGCAGGGCGCCCTTGATCTCCGGCAGCCGGGCATCAAACTCCTCCAGGCCCTGGGCATAGGCTTCCACGTTATTGCGGTGGCCCCAGAGCATGTCGAAATCCACCAGGTTCACAAAGATCAGGCAGTCCTCCTGTTTGGCCGCGAGGAGTTCCACTAAGCGGTCCATCCCCTGCTGATTGCTTTTGCTGGGAACCGCTTCAGTGATGCCCTGGCCCGCGAAGATATCGGAGATCTTCCCCACACCGTAGACAGGGATGCCGCTGTTGGTCAAAGCATCCAAGATCGTGGGCCCGAAGGGAGCCACGCTGAAATCCTGCCTGTTGGCGGTGCGCTGAAAGGCGCCGGGCCGGCCCACAAAGGGCCTGGCGATCACCCGGGCCACGGCGTGGGGGCCGGTGAGCAGCTCCCTGGCTATGCGGCACCACCCGTAGAGCTGTTCCAGGGGTACCACCTCTTCATGGGCGGCAATTTGAAACACGCTGTCCGCGGAAGTATAGACAATGGGAAAGCCCGTTTTCAGATGCTCTTCCCCCAGTTCGTCAATGATCACGGTCCCGGAGGCGGGGTAGTTGCCTAAGGTTTTCCGGCCGATGCGCCGTTCAAACTCGGCCATGAGCTCCGGAGGAAAACCGTCGGGATAGGTGGGAAACGGCGCCTTTAGGATCAGACCCGCGATTTCCCAGTGCCCCGTGGTGGTGTCCTTACCCTTGGAGAGCTCCGCCATTTTGCCCCAGGCCGCCTGGGGCTGGTCTGTGGGGGGTACCCCCTTAACTGGGATGATGTTGCCCAGGCCGAGTTTCTGGGCATGGGGCATGTTCAAGCCTCCCACCGCTTCTGCCACATTGCCCAGGGTGTTGCTGCCTTCATCGCCGTAAAGATGGGCGTCGGGAAGCTCCCCCACGCCTACACTGTCTAGAACCAAAAGCACTAGTCTTTTCACTTTTCTTCCCCTTTCCAAGCTCTAGGATGCGCTTGTTTATAAACCTCCCTCAGATGCCCTTTATCCAGATGGGTATAAATCTGCGTGGTGGCCAGGTCGGCATGCCCCAGCATCTCCTGGACCGAGCGCAGGTCGGCGCCGCGCCTTAAAAGGTGGGTGGCGAAGGAATGCCTGAGCATGTGCGGGGTGATGTTCTTTGTGATCCCCGCTTCTTTCGCCCTGGCTTTAATAATTTTCCAAAAGCCCTGCCTGGTTAGGCGCCGCCCCCGCTGATTGACAAAGAGCGCCCTTTCCCGGAAGTTTTTGCACAGCCGGGGCCGGGCATGTTTGAGGTACAGGTCTGTGGCCCTGAGGGCATGGGAACCGATGGGCACGATGCGCTCTTTACTCCCCTTACCGATGCAGCGCACAAAGCCCAGTTCATCAATGTCACCCACATCCAAGTCCAAAAGCTCCGAAACCCTCAGTCCCGAGGCGTAGAGCACCTCCAGCATGGCCCGATCCCGGTAGCCTGCGAGCTTGTCCAGTTTAGGCGCTTCCAAAAGGGCGGCAACTTCCTGTTCACTGAGGATCTCCGGCAGCCGGCGCGGCAGCTTGGGGGTGGCAATGTAAAGGCAGGGATTGTCAGCCACCAGGTCTTCTTCCACCAAATAGACGAAGAAGTTCTTGAGGGCCGAAATCTTGCGCGCCCGACTGCGGGGCGCCAGGTTCTGATCCGCCAGGTGCTTGAGGTAGAGCTCCACCTCGGCGGCATCGGTCTTCTCCAGGGAGCGCCCCCGCTGCTGCAGGAACTCCTGGAATTGGCGCAGATCGCTTAAGTAGGCCTGGACACTGTTTTCCGAGAGGCCCTTTTCAACCCGCAGGTAGGCGGAGTATTCCGCTAGGGTTCTAGACCAGTTCACCAGCGGTCCTCCCTTCAAGCCAAAAAGCCCCGCCCCAGCTGAATGAGGAAGGGGGTGAGATAGGTTTCCACCACCGCAGCCGCCAGAAAGAGCAGCCCGCTCACCAGGGCCAGGAAGGTGGAAGTAGCCAGCTGACCGTGGATCCCCTCTTTGGAGCGGCCCACCAGGGTGCGGAAGGCGCTGCCCGCGAAGGACAGAGCCCCTCCCGCCCCCAGAAGCAGGGCGGGAACCATCAAAGCGTTATGGGGCAGGATGCAGGTGGTGGAGAGAACCAGCCCCTTGACCACCGCGTCCTGCACCAGAAAACCAACGGTAAACCCCAAAACGAAGCCCCGCACAAACACAACGGCCAAAATGAGGGGTGCTCCGATCACCGTCAGGCCCAGGAGGAAGATGAGCCCCGCGGTTTTGATCACGTTGTCCCGGAAACTCCCGTAAAAGAGCTGGGCTTTGTCCAGGGTTTCAGCACTGCCCTCGGCTAAAGTGAGATAGACGGCGGAGATATAACTAGACAGATCCTCCTTCTGAACCGGTGAAAGCTTGTGGGTGGCCAGGGCACCGAAGCCCAGGCCGGTAACAAACAAAAGGATGAGTGCCACATAAAGGGGAAGGTGGCGCCAGAAATAGCGCACGATCAATTCCCACAGGGCTCCCGCTAGAAACACTGCCCCCACTCCCTTGGTTCAAAGCATCATCTAACTTTATGCCCGAACCACAGGGAATATGTTAGAGCAGATGGTAAGTACTGTTGATGGTGATCACCCGCCACGGGCAGGGAGAGCCTTTGGGGCTGTGGGCCAGCTCGGAAATGCCCCCGTTGCTCTGACTCAGGCACTGGGAGCGGCTTAAGGGTATCTCCAGCAGAGCAGCTAAAGTGAGGCGCAGGGCAGCCCCGTGGGAGACCACCACGATGGTTTCCCCCGCATGCCGGTCCACCAGTTCTTCCAAACAGCCCCTAAAGCGCCGGACCACATCCGCCGGGTCCTCCCCACCTGGAATGGGGTGGCTGGAGCGATCCTGCAGGCGGCCGTAGTACAGCTCGGGGTAGCGCTCCGCCACTTCCTTGCGGGTCAGGCCCTCCCACACCCCGAAGGACATCTCCCGGAGGCGCTGGTCTAAGGTGGGCGTGAGCTGGTGATGCTCCGCGATCAGCTGGGCAGTTTGCACCGCCCGCCCCAGATCGCTGGTGTAAACCGCAGCAATCGGGCGCTTGCTGAGAAACTGACCCACCCGCCTGGCCTGAAACAGCCCCAAATCCGAGAGGGGGCTGTCCTCCTGACCCTGATAGCGCTGTTCTAGGTTCCAGGCGGTCTCCCCGTGCCTGACGAGAATAACCGTGGTGGCCACTGCTCCGCCTCCTTCAAACCTTCGTGATCCGGCTGGGTTTTCCTCCCTTTGCCGAGGCAGTGTGCCTTTGAGATACAGTATACAGGATTTCCCTGGGCGTGCCTAGCATGCGCAAGAAAAAGAGCGGGGCTGTTGCAGAATGAACGTTGATTAGTTCATCCTGCACGGCCCTTTTTTGT
>ERZ773359.94-NODE-94-length-106114-cov-11.457189_pt1 | contig 106114 bp, 96 predicted proteins | sample MGYA00374955_ERZ773359 | MGnify/ENA primary metagenome ERZ773359 (study PRJEB29098, sample SAMN04486028) | biogas fermenter metagenome | study: EMG produced TPA metagenomics assembly of the Biogas fermentation microbial communities from Germany - Plant 4 DNA1... | reverse complement strand
CCCTGCTCGCGGGCGGCAAGTAGTATCTTAACACCCGCCCTTCGACGTGTCAACAACATCTTCTGGGCTTTTTTCGCGCAGTCTCCGCCATCAGGGAGACGCGTTCTGAAGCAGGCCCCTGACAGGCTCGGTGCTGCTCACGTAGAAGTTGGGCACGTCCCCGAGGATTATCGCTTCCGCTATGGGCATGCTGGTGTTGATGGTGACGTTGGAGCTGACCAACGGCACGAGGATCTTCATGTTGGCGCGCAGCTCCAGGTACACCCTGTGCCTCAGCTGGTTGATGCCGGCCACTTCGAAGCTGTCCGTGACCCTGGTGCTCACGACGCCTATGGGTATCACCGACACGTTGATCCACGGCCCCACCCCGGCAAGCAGGGCGCTACCGAACACCTGCCCCAGGGGCAGTCCCACCCTGACCTTCTGTATCTGCTTGAGCACTTCCTGGACCTTGCTGGTGGTCCCTGCGGCGATCCTGTTTATCTCTCCCGTATTTGGCTGCACCGCGACGATGTTGCCCTGACCGTCCGTCTTCCAGTGCATGAGATCCTCATACCTTATGTCAAGGGCGGCGGTTTCCGCTAGGGCGTTATTCACCGCCTGCGTGCCAACCTCGGTGGCCTTCGCCTCCGCCAGCTCCTTGAGGGTGGGCTTGAGCCTGATCTCAACGAAGGTGAATCCCACAAGGCCCACAATCAGGAAGGCGACGAACACCTGCACCATGATCCGCCGCTGGCTCCTCCGCCCGGGGCCGGACCGCCTGCGGTGGCGAACCGGCTCGGCGACTTCAGACGCGTTCCCGTCCGGCTCCGGCGCCGCGCCGGACATGGCCTCATCGGGCCGCTGATTTCCCGCCTGGCGGGGCACGTCTTCAGCCGGCGCCCCATGAGGCGCAGCAGGGCGCCCTGGCCGCCTCACACGCTGTCGGATCCCGAACCCCCCGGCCCGTGCGGCCATGGCGCGGCCGCGGCGTCCACCGCCGGGCGGATGGGGCCTGCCCCACCGCAGAAACCTGCCCGACAGCCTGATAAGCCAGCCCGAGGCCGAGAACCCCATGGGAAACCTGATGCACAAGCACACCACCCCTTCCTATGCGTATGCGGAAGGGGTGGTCCGTTCTTACGATATCTTGCTCTTCATCTTCACCCAGAGCTCGATCTTCCGGCGAGACGCGCCGGCGTCGTTGGCTACATCATGTCGGCGGCCATGCCCGCGCTACCGAACAGCTGCATCTTCCCGGTCGCCACCTTCTTGATGGCCGCGATGGCCGGCCTCATCAGGTCCCTGGGATCCAGCAGCTCCGGCTTGGTTGCCAGGGTCTCCCTGATGGATGCGACGAAGGCCAGGCGCATGTCGGTGTCGATGTTGATCTTGTTGATACCCCTTCGTATCACTTCCACTATGGCCTGGTCAGGTATGCCCTTCGACCCTGCCCAGCGAGCACCGTAGCGTTCTCCGATCTGCACCACCTCGGTGGACACCCCCGACGCACCATGGAGCACCAGCGGTATCCTAACCTGCTCCTTTATCTTCTCCACCAGGTCCACGGCAAGCACCGGTTCGCCCTTGAACTTCCGTGGCCCGTGGGATGTGCCTATGGCCACGGCCAGCGCGTCACACCCGGTCTGCTCCACGAAGGCCCTGGCCTCGTCGGGGTCGGTGAGGGCTGCCTCCCTCTCAGAGACGGCCACGATGTCCTCTATGCCCGCCAGCCGCCCCAGCTCCGCTTCCACGCTGACGCCGGCGGCGTGGGCCACCTCCACCACCTTCTTCGTGATCGCCACGTTCTCGTCGAAGGGCAGGTGCGAGCCGTCAATCATGACGGAAGTGAACCCGTGCCTGATGCATTGAACGATGGTATCAAAGGATCTGCCGTGGTCAAGGTGAAGGACCACCGGCACGTCAGTGTCCTCCGCCAGAGATCGGACCATGGCGACCATCTGGCGCACGCCGGCGTAGGACACGGCGCCCTCGGACGCCTGGATGATCACCGGCGAGTTCGCCTCTTGAGCTGCGCCCATCACTGCCTTCGCAAACTCCAGGTTGTTGACGTTGAAAGCGCCCACCGCGTATCCGCGGGCGCTGGCGTCGTCCAATATGCGCTTGGACGTCACTAGGGCCATCGTGCTTACCTCCCTGCGTATGGCCTACCGTAACAGGCGGCGTCTACTCCACCGCCACCTTGGCAAAGCGCCGCTTGCCCACCTTCAGAATCATGCCGCTGCGCACCTCAACCAAGTCGTTGGAGCTCTCCACCTTGACGTCGTCGATGCGCACTCCTCCCTGATCCACCAGGCGCCTGGCCTCGCTGTTGCTGGAGGCGAGGGCACCAAGCATCATGAGCCTCACTATGCCGATGCGCCCATCCGAGAGCTCACTGGCGGGCACCGTGAGCAGGGGCACGTCGTCAGGCACCTGTCTGCGGCTGAACACGCGCTCGAACTCGACCTGGGCGGCGTCGGCCTGTTCCTCGCCGTGGTACTCGGCCACGAACTGCCAGGCCAGCCTCTTCTTGGCCGCCATCGGGTGCAGCTGGCCTGAGGCCAGCCCGCGCTCGATGGCCACCTTCTCCTGGTGGGGAAGCCTCGTCGCACAGTTGATGTACGGCACGATGAGGTCGTCAGGTATGGACATGGTCTTGCCGAATATCTCGCCTGGCGGCTCGTTGATGCCGATGTAGTTGCCCAGGCTCTTGCTCATCTTCTGCACGCCGTCCAAGCCGGGCAGAATCGGTGTGAGGACCACGCACTGGCTCTCCTGGCCGAACTCGCGCTGCAGGGCCCGGCCCATCAGGTTATTGAACTTCTGGTCAGTGCCGCCCAGCTCCACGTCGGCGTCGAGCGCCACTGAATCGTATGCCTGCATCAGGGGGTAGAAGAACTCGTGTATGAAGATGGGGCGTCCTTCCCGGTACCTGTTGGCGAAATCGTCACGCTCCAGCATTCGGGCCACGGTCACCTTCGACGCCAGCTTTACCACGCCCTCGAAGGTGAGCGGAGCCAGCCATGTGGAGTTGAAGGTGATAGTGGTGCGCTCAGGATCGAGGATCTTGAAGACCTGCCGCTGGTAGGTGACGGCGTTCTCGCGGATCTCCTCCTCACTGAGCTGGCGTCGGGTCTCGGACCGTCCGGTGGGATCTCCGATCCTGCCGGTAAAGTCTCCAATGACGATGATGCCTTGGTGGCCCAAGTCCTGGAACTGCCGCATCTTGTGGAGCACCACCGTGTGGCCTATGTGTATGTCAGGTGCCGACGGATCGAGGCCAAGCTTTACCTTGAGGGGCTTTCCGGTACGCTGCGAACGCTCGAACTTGGCCAGCAGGTCTTCCTCGGATATTATCTCAGCAGCTCCCAGCTTGATGCGTTCAAGCTGCTCGCGTGGGTCCATGGTGTAGTGCCCCCTTGCATCTTCGTTATTACAGGTAGAGTCTATCACAGGCCCTCGAAAGGCGGCAACCGCGTTCCAGTCCTGTGCATGCCATGAATGAGTATCCAGCCGCTGCATACTGCGGTTGCCCGACCGTGAGCACGTGTTATAATGTAGTGAATTCATCGGCAAGGAGGCCCTGCAATTGGCATGCTGTCTGATAGCAGAGGTTCCGTTCACATATTCGGTGTAATCGTACTTGTCGGCATTCTCATCGCAGTGGGTGCCGTCACCGGCATCATGGTAGGGTACCTCCGCAACGCCCCCAACATCGACGACGTGGACGTGGAGTCGCGAAGATCGCTACCGACCATAGTCTACGACGCCAACGGAGAGGTCATCACCAAGCTGATGGTGGAGAACCGGATCTGGGTGAAGCTGAGGGACATCCCCGAGCAGCTGGTTCAGGCGGTGCTCGCGGTGGAGGATCACAGGTTCTACGAGCACCACGGCATAAGCATTCGCCGCATTCTAAGCGCCCTCTGGCAGGACATCAAGAGCATGTCACCTGAGCAGGGTGGCAGCACCATCACCACCCAGCTGGCGAGGAACGTATTTCTCAGCCACGAGAAGACCATCGACCGCAAGATCTGGGAGGTGCTGTACGCGTTCCAACTGGAGCGCAAGTACACCAAAGACGAGATCCTCGAGTTCTACCTGAACTGGATCTGGATGGGCCACGGCGCCTACGGCGTCGCCGCGGCGGCTAACATCTACTTCGGCAAGGAGCTGTCGCAGTGTACCCTCGGAGAGCTTGCCCTCATCGCAGGAGTCGCGAAGGGCGCGGGCGTGTACTCGCCATACGTGAACATGGAGGCTTCACTGAGCCGGCGCCGCGTGGTGCTGCAGCGCATGGTTGACGTGGGATACATCGACCAGGACACCGCGAACAAGGCGGCACAGGAACCTGTGAATCTGGTGGGCCTCAACAGGGAAAAGGACAACACCGCGCGCTACGTCAGCTTCATGGTCAGGGACTACCTCTTGAAACGCTACGGTGCTGACGCGGTGTACAGGGGCGGCCTCACCGTGAAGACCACGATCGACCTGAACCTGCAGCGCGCCGCCGAGAAGGCCATCGCTGAACTCCTGCCCACCGGGCGCACGGAGGATCGCAACGGCGTGACCATGGAGTACCCGCAGGCGGCGCTGGTGTCGATCAGCGCCCAGACCGGCCAGATCAAGGCGCTTGTGGGCGGTCGCGGCAACGACGAGTTCAACAGGGCCATAATGGCGGAGAGGTCTCCTGGCTCCGCCATCAAGCCTTTCGTGTACGTGGCTGCCATTGAGAAGGGCTTCACCCCGGCCACCATCGTGGTCGATGAGCCTCTCCACTACATCCAGGGAGACGGCTCCGAATGGAGCCCGTCCAACTTCAACAGGACGTTCCTTGGTCCTTTGAGGCTCAGAGAGGCGCTGGAGAGGTCCACCAACACCATCGCCGTGAAGTTGACAGATCAGGTGACCCCTGAGGCGGTGATATCGTACGCCAAGAAGATGGGCATCACCTCGCTGGTGGAGTCGGGCTCGCGCAACGACAGAGGGCTCGCGCTGGCCCTAGGCGGCCTGACCAGAGGCGTCACGCCGCTTCAGATGGTGGAGGCATACAGCCCCCTGGCCAACGCCGGTGTTCGGGTCACGCCGTACTTCATCATAGAAGTGCGCGACGCCAACGGGATGGTACTTGAGTCCCACTCGCCTAAGAGGCAACTGGTGCTGGATGACAAGACGGCGTACATCATCACAGACATGCTCAAAGGCGTGATCAAGGCGCCACACGGCACAGGGCGGTCGGCCGACATTGGTCGTCCGGCAGCGGGCAAGACGGGAACGGCCGACAGCAACACCGACGCGTGGTTCGTCGGGTACACGCCTGACATGATCACCGCGGTCTGGATCGGCGAGGATACCCAGAGGGAGATGCGCTACGCCAACCTCGGCGTGGTAGGGAGCGGCAGGGCTGCTCAGATCTGGGCAGCGTACATGAAGCAGGCACTGGCGGACCTGCCTCCGCGGGATTTCCCTATGCCCGGCGGCATCGTGACTGGCGTCAAGATATGCAAGCAGTCAGGCGAACTCGCCGATACCCACTGCCCTGCCGGCGACGTGATAGAGGAGATCTTCATTGCGGGCACGCAGCCCACCGCCAAGTGCAGCGTGCATGCGCCGAAGGTCCCCTCGTTCCTGGAGAACCTGCTCAACTTCAACTTCGGCTTCCCAGAGGGAGACCAGCAGGAGGAGGCCGGTGAGGAGCAGCAGCAGAGCTACCAGCAGGACCAGCAGCAGGATCAGCGCCAGAACCAACAGCAATAGGCGCGTGACCGCAAGACAGACACGGGCATGATGAACGCCCGTCATAAGCGTCGAACCAGCACGAGAGAGCCCCTGCCCGCGTTGGCCGCTCAGGCCGACCCATGGACGGGTCGCTTTCTCTGAGCTTCGACCGCCGGTAGGTCGTTTACACGCGAGCCCCGCGCGGAAGGCAGAGCGCTTCGTGGCGCTTCGCGACCTCGGCGAGGGCCCAATACTTGTAGCTGAGGTAAGGTAGGGCCGGCGCTGAGGTGCCGGCTTCCTTCTTCGATCCAAGGCAAGGGCAGAAGCTAGGGCGACCCACGGGTCGCCGCGACCGCTCTCTGACGCTTACCCTCCGTCCTGACCGGCGCCCGGGCGGGATTTCAATGCTTCTCGCTTCCGGCTTCGCGCTACCTCTGGAAGTGGACTACGGTGACGCCGTCGCCGCCCTCCCCTGCCTCGCCGAACCTCATCGACGCTACCCGGGGGTCAGAGCTGACCTTCGCCCTCACCGCCTCACGGAGGGCTCCAGTGCCCTTGCCATGGATGATCCTGGCCGTAGGCAGCGCGCCCAGCACGGCGTTGTCGATGTACTTGTCCACGGCCTCCAGCGCCTCGTCGACTCGCATGCCCCTGAGGTCAAGCTCTGGGCTGATGTTGCTTGCCGCAAGAAGCTCGACGCCTGCGCGCCTGGCGCGCGCGGCCCCTGATGCACTGGCATCTCCCGGAAGCGTCCTCGCTCCGCCGCCGGCGCCCTTGGCAGCCACTGCCCTTGCCGCCGCCACGGCCCCAGCCGCGGCTTCCCTGACGCGCACCGGCCTCAGCCCTGAACGCTTAACGTTGATCCTCATCGATCCGACGCCCACAACGTACTCATCCCCCGACAGCGCCTCCAGCACCGTTCCGCGCTGGCCTAGGCTCAGCAGCTCAACTTCCTGCCCCACCTTGAGCTTTGCGCTTCCGCCTTCGTTGGGCAGGTCCTCATCCTCGAAGCCTTCCGCATCCTCCGCAATGCCCCCATCGAGCGCGGCCAGCTGGCGCACAGCACGCCTCAGGTCCTCGAGCCCGCGCCTTGCGGCACGTGCGTCCTCAAGGAGAGCCTCAGCGTCAACGCCGCCTGTCCCGCCGGTCCCGCCTGCACTTACCTGCGCGAGGGCTTCTCGCAGCTGCGAGAGTAGCCGGTCGGCGTCGCGCCTGGCCTCCTTGAGTATGAGTTCGGCCTCATCCCGGGCCCTCTTGACCGCGGCCGCTCGTTCCGCATGGGCCGCCCGAACGAGTCCCTCGTACTTCTGCACCAGCTCCTGGTAACGTCTGCGCAGGCCCTCTGCATCTGCCCTGGCCGCGGCGGCCCGCTCGTGGTCCTCCCGGAGGGTGGTTATCATCTCCTCCATGCGCTGTCCGCCGGAGCTCACCAGGGACCGGGCGCGCTCAAGGATCTGATCAGGAAGCCCCAACCTCTGGGCGATTGCGAAGGCGTTGCTTGAGCCGGGGATCCCGATGGACAACCTGTACGTAGGCCGCAGCGTCTCCACGTCGAACTCCACCGAGGCGTTGCGCAGTCCGGGGGTGGTGTGGGCGAAGGCCTTCAGCTCGCTGTAGTGCGTCGTCGCCACGGTGCGGGCGCCCATGGAGTGAAGCTCCTCGAGGATCGCCATGGCGAGGGCCGCGCCCTCCTGCGGGTCGGTGCCGGCGCCCAGCTCGTCCAGGAGCACCAGCGACTTCGCGTCGGCTCGGTCCAGGATGCCCACGATGTGAGTCATGTGCGACGAGAACGTCGACAGGCTCTGTTCGATGCTCTGCTCGTCACCGATGTCGGCGAACACCTGCTGGAACACTGCGATCTCGCTCCCGGGTTCCGCAGGCACGTGCAAACCCGCCTGGGCCATGAGCGTGAGCAGCCCGACGGTCTTCAACGTCACGGTCTTGCCGCCGGTGTTGGGCCCGGTAATCACCAGTGTCGTGAATCCCTTTCCCAGATACGGGTCGATGGGGACGGCGTCGGACCCCAGGAGCGGGTGCCTCGCGCCGAACAGCGCGATCCTTCCCTCGACGTTCAGCTCGGGGCACACGGCGTCCATCTGGTAGGAGAGCCGACCCCTGGCCATGGTGTAGTCGATGGCCGCGATGGCCTCCAGCGTCCTCCTTATCTTGGGAGACTGCTCCGCAACTGCGCTGGAAAGCTCCGAGAGGATCCGCTCAACCTCGGCTTCCTCCGCGGCCACGGCCTGCCTCAGCTGGTTGTTCAGCTCCACCACGGCCATCGGCTCTATGAACACGGTGGCCCCTGACGAAGACTGGTCATGCACTATCCCAGGAGCTTGTCCGCGCATCTCCGCCTTCACGGGCACCACGAAGCGCCCGTTCCTCAAGCTGACCACCGGGTCCTGAAGCACCTTGGACCATTGCGCGGACTTGACTATGGAGTCCAGAGTGTCGCGGATCCTGTTGTTGATGGAACGGATCTTCGTCCTGATGCTTCTCAGGACGGGACTTGCGGAGTCCATCACCTCCGCCGACTCGGAGATGGCCGACGCGATGGCATCCTCCAGCCTGGAGAGGGGCTCGATCCCGGCGGCCATGTCAACAAGTATGGGGAAACCGTCCCCGAGCGACAGCGCGGCCTTCTTCAGCCTACGAGACGACTCCAGCGTGTAGAGCACGTCCAGCAGCTGTTCCGGGCGCAGCACCCCGCCGCGCTCCGCCCTATCGACGGCGTCGCGGATGTCGTGGATCCCCCCGAGCGGCACCTGTTTGCCCAGGTCGAAGAGGCGCCTCGCCTCGCTGGTCCCCGACTGCAGCTCCCGTATGAGGGCGATCTCTACCAGCGGCGTCGCGGCGGCGCACTTCTCCTTGCCCAGCTCGGTGGCGGCGCACGACACCAGCATCTGTCCTACCTTGTGAAACTCCAGCACCCTCAGGGACCTATCGTCCATAACCTACGCCTCCAAACCTGTGTACCTGGCGCATGCGCGCACCGCGCCCTCGCGGGTGTACGCCCTCAAGTCCAGCCAGACCCAATCATACCCCATACAGGCCAGCTGCTCAATGTGCCCACGGATCAGAGGCACCTCAGGGCCGTAAAGGTGCATCCGGCACCATCTGTCGGTGGCAAGCCTCAGCTCCGTGCCGTCCCCGGTCGAACGCATGAGCCACGTGTCGGCGCGACCGCGGCACGGCGCGCTGCAGCCGCCCCTACCGCCTTGTTCGCCCAGCTCCGCCCCGAGCACGCAGAGCCGAGAGGCGCCCAGGTATGGGCGCCCTCCCACCACCGCGCCTCGCAGCACATTCGGGCCACGGATAGCCTCGTCCTGAGGCACCCCAGGCACCTGGCCGAGGCCGCAATACGGCACCACGAACCCGGCGGCACCGGCATCGACGGCCCATCGCATCGCCTCCGGGCTGGCTACGGAGCAGCCCGGGCCAAGCACGACGGCGTCCGGAGCCGCGTCAAGGCTTGCCGCCAGGAGGGCGACATCTTCCACCACGATGAGGTCTGCGCCGGCATCGCTGGCTCTCATCATCTGGGAGACCGCATGGTCCAGGTCGTCGTCGGACATCGCCACGTCGGAACAGTATGCGCACACGAGACCGGCGCCCTTGGCTTCGGCGAAATAGTCCATCATCGCAGAGTAGCTCGAATCGGGGTTCAGGCACACGCCGTCGGCGCCTGCGTCGGCGATGGCCAGCGGGTCGATGTCGCCGCGCACCATCACCATCACCCTGACTCTGGACGGCTGAGCCGCCAGTAGGGGGCCAGTCTCAACGCCATCAAGACGGACCGACGGAGATGGCGCTGCCTCCCCGGAAAGCGCCGACGCCTGCCCAAGTGTGGGCGATAAGTACTCTCTAACGAGCTTTGCCAGGGCATTTCTCCTCACGGCGTTCACTTCTGACGGCGGCAGATACAGCCCGGGCTCTACATGACACACCACCCGGCCAGGCCTTAGCGGGCGGCCGCCGAACCTCGCGAGCTCCCTTGCCAGCCACTGCTCGCTGATGCCCGAGCCATCCGCCGGCACGGCCTGTACCCGGCCCCGCTCTTCGACCTCCACGGTCCGGATGCCCGCGCCACCGTCCGCCGTTTGGGGTCCGGCAGACCTGCACCGGCCCCGTGCTCGAAGCCTGACAACGAGCGGAGCCCCCACAGCGAGGTGCGCGTCCACGTCCACTTCGACGCAGGCGGGGACAGTGTCTGCAGAAGGCTCGCTCCCTGGCGCCCAGACCCTGTACACCGTATCCCCAGGCATCACCCTTCCGCCGACGTTCGCCCACACCCGGGATCCCGCAGGCCATGACCGGCCGGCGGGCTTGTCCACTAGGTTCAGCCTCACAGCGTCTGCCCCGCCCCCGGCCGTCCTTGCCTCTAGCCGGTCGGAAACCCGAACCTCTAGTGAGAGCCTGATCAGGGCACGGCTGTCGGCACGTCGCACCGACTCCACTTTGCCCACCGCCACACCTTCGCCGCCGGGGTGGCCTCTGTTGACGAGATGGCGAATAGAACCCGCCATGTAGAACCCAGGGCCCAGCCCCGTGTTGAACGTGGAGCTGAGGCTGCGGAACTGCTGGGCCAGGCCTGGCCGGTGGCCCCGCTTGCCCATCAGCCAATCCACCTCGGCGCGGTATACCCTGCATACGGCCGCAACCCAGGCGGGCCCCATGCCAGCGGCGTTGATCACCAAGACTTCTACCCCAGCGAACCGTAGCTGCCTCAGCGGCTTGATGGCGGCCAAAGTCTTGAGGTTCAGGAGGTACGCGTCGGCCAGCTCTGACCGTGGCGTTTCGGCGCCGTCTTCCGGCGCATGCAGCTGCCAGCGCTTGGACTGGAGCCCCAGTCTCCAGGATGGACCGAACTCGCCGCACGCGGGCCCGCCGTACGTCAGGTCCAGTCTCCCATGGACATAGGCCCAGAGTTTGAGGCTAGAACCTTCCGCCGCCCTGGCGATTTGGCCCACGGCCAGCTGAGGGCTGACGAAGGCGCCTGAAAGCCCTGCGCGCTCGTAAAGCTCCCGCCGCCTGCCGCTGGAAAGCGCCAGGTCGCCGCCGGCCACCACCGCAAAGGACGGCATCGCGGCCCGGGCCAGGGCGAGCATCCCCAGGTCTTTCACGAGAAGGCCCTCCGCGCCGGCTGCAGCGCATTCGGCCATAGCCCTGGCGACAGCGTCGGAAGGGTGGGCATTGGGACATCGATGCCCCAGGTCAACCCATACCGAGGCGCCGCACAGATGGAGATCCTCTATGAGCCTTGCGCCGTCTGCGAGCTTGAGCGGATCGACGCTGATGCACACGCCGTCAGCGCCTGCACCCACCGCGGCCAGCGCCTCGGCGCGCGTCAGAACCTGTGCCACCAGCAATTGAGCAGCCTCCCCCAGGCGCGGACCATACACGCCCAAGGCGATTATACCAGATCCCTGGTGTATGCCGAGGCAGCGCTGCGGATCGACTCATCGTGGGCGTTGCGTGCGAGCCACTCCACGTATCCCGGGTCGATCTGCCAGATGTCGTCCAGGGACTTGCCGGCGTACTTGCCGAACTTGATGCTGGGCACCGCTCTGGCAGGCGCGGCTGGGCCGAACTCAACAGCGGGTTCCTCTACGGTGTCGTCGGTGTCGGCGTCGCCTCCCAACTCCTCCAGGGCCACCATCTCTATGCCCACGGCATCCCTCATTGCACGGGCTTTGGCGCGGGTGGCCGCCATCCTGAGAAGGTGCGGCTGTATGGTGCGGGAGACGCTGGCAGGAGAGGCGTCTCCCACGTCGCTGAAGACGCCATCGTCGGTTTCGACTTCCGCCTCGCACACCGCGTAGTATCCATTGTCTTTGTGGGGAAGCTGCACGATCCTGGTGGCTATGCGCTTTAGGCCACGCTCTTTGGCTAGCTGCAACACGCCTCCGTAGAGAATGAAGTCGCGTCCGTTGAGGTTGCGTACGAACTTATCCCTGAATTCCCGGCTCAGCTCCATGCCGACCACTCCTTGACATCAGTCGTTTCGGGACAGCTCATCCAGGGACACCTCGTTCTTCATGGCCACGTACACGTCGCCCATGCTGTCGATGCTGGCGAAGAAGACTTCTTTCACCTCTTGCACGCCTTTGGCCTGAAGCATGTCGCTGAGGTCCTTTACGGTGAGACCCAGCATCTTGAGGTAGCGGTACTGCACCACGCCGTCGGCGACCAGAGGCAACGCGGGCCCCTCGTACGGCGTCGGGAGGCCGAGGTCGCGCGGGGTAACGGGCCTGGCCTGGCTCTTGGGAAGCACGCTGAGGCTGCCCGACGGCTCCAACACGGCGAACTCCACGTCAGCTACGTTGAAGTAGCCCTCCCCGCGCAGCTGCGTCATGACATCGTTGATGTTGTACCTCAGCCGCTTCATGTTGGAGCTTATGATCTTGCCATTCTCGATGATGACTGTGGGCTCTCCGATGATCACGCGGCGGACGCCCTGGTACTTGAGACATGCGGCGGCCATGACCACATGGAGCAGGGCCAACACCACTATGGGGGCGATTCCGTGGGTCAGCGGTATATCCTGCTGCTGAAGCGGCAATGCGCCGAGCTCCGCTATGGTTATGGCCACCACGAGATCGAAGGGTGACAGGTTTCCGATCTCGCGCTTGCCCATCAGACGCATGCTGGCCAGCACGAACGCGTAGACCACCAGCGCCCTTGCCACGATGTGAAGCATGGTGCCCTCCCATACATGAACTAGCGCGTGAGCACACACTATTATGCCCACGCGCTAGACTATGGTCAGGGGGGATGACGGCTCGATGCTAGCCTCAGCTCGCAGGTGGCGAGCGCCGGGCAGCGGTTGCGCCGACTCTCACCGCGTCCGGTCCGTTCCCCGTCCGGCCAAGCTATTCTCTATTTCTGAGCCAGCTCAGCAGCTCATCCAGGGGCCTGGCATTCAGCACGTTGCGCGGCCCAAGCCAAGCCCGTCGTGCGGTCCAGATGCCGAACTTGATGTTTTCCAGTTCCTCAGCTGCATGGGAGTCGGTGTTGATGGCCACCATCACCCCAGCCTCCATCGCTGCCCTGGCGTTCACGTCGGAAAGATCCATCCTCTCAGGGTAGGAGTTGATCTCCAGCGCAGTGTTGGTGGCCTTCGCCTCCCTGATCACGGCCTCTATGTCAACGGCATACCCAGGCCGCCTGCCCAGAAGGCGCCCGGTGGGATGGGCGACGATGTCGACGTTGGGGTTGCGCATGGCCTTGATAATCCTGGAGGTGATGGTCTCCTTATCCTGCTTGAAACCACTGTGTATCGACGCGATCACGATGTCCGCCCTTTCCAGAAGGCTGTCATCGAAGTCAAGCGAGCCGTCTCTCAGGATGTCAACTTCGGATCCGGCGAGTATGTGGATGCCCGGCACTTCCCTGCGGGCACGCTGGATCTCCTCCAGCTGCTGCAGGAACCGCTCCTCGGACAGCCCCCTGGCGATGGCGAGGGACCGGGAGTGGTCGGTGATGGCGATGTACTCGTAGCCCATGTCGCGGGCGGCCCGCGCCATCTGGGCTATGCTGAGCGTCCCGTCGCTCCAGTTGCTGTGCATGTGCAGGTCGCCCCTGATGTGGCTTGCCTCGATGAGCATTGGCAGCTCATGGGCCAGGGCGGCGTCTATCTCTCCCCGGTTCTCGCGGAGCTCCGGGGGGACGTAGTCCATGCCCAGTAGTGCGTAGAGGTCCTCCTCTGAGTGAACCGGGAGCACGGCGCCGTCGGAGTCGCGGGTGACCCCGTACTCGCTGATCTTCAGCCCCATCCTGCCGGCGATGCCCCTGAGCGCCACGTGATGCTCCTTCGAGCCGGTCACGTGATGCAACGCAGTAGCGAACTGTCCTGGCTCCACCACCCAGATGTCGCACTGCACCCCGTCGCGCGTCAGCGCACTGGCCCTCACCGAACCCCTTGACAGTACCTCCTGAAACTCATCCAAACCGACGAAGGCGTCCAGTAGGCGCTTAGGATCGGTGGAGGCCGCCACGATGTCGATGTCTCCAATGGTCTCGCACCTGCGCCGGACGCTACCGCCTGGCGAGACCGCCGTCACCCCATCAACCCGTCGAAGCTCCTGGACGATGCGCTCCACTGCCGGGAGAACCGTGTACAGCGGCCTCCTTGCCTGTGCCGACGCGTGCATGGTCAGAGCTCTGATGATGTTCTCCTCCGTTCGTTCGCCGAAGCCCGGCACTTTGCGAATCAGCCCGGAGCGGGCGGCCGCCAGCAGGCTGGCAGGGTCCTCCACTCCCAACGCGTTGTAGAGCTTCCACGCGGTTTTCGCACCTATGCCAGGCACCTGAGTGAGCCCGATGATGGCCGGAGGCACCTCGTCGCGCAGCCGCTCGAGGTACTCCATGCGTCCGGTGGCGGCGTACTCCAGAGCCTTCGCCTTCAGGGCTTCCCCCAGACCCGGAACGGACCTGTTGGCCTCTATGGCCTCGTTCACCGGCTCGTCCAGGGCAAGCACGGCCTCGGCACCGCGCCGGTAAGCCCGAATCTTGAAGGGATTCTCGCCGAGGAGCTCGAGAAGATCGGCGATCTCGCTAAAGCATTCCGCCACCGTCCTGTTGAGGTTGGCCATCTTCGACGCCTCCTATGCCAGGTATGCCCAGGTGGTCGGGGATGTAATCCTTGACCTCGTTCCACAGGATGCCGGCCACCGGCTTCAGCGACTGCGCCAGGGACGACCTGGCTATCGCTGAATCTACGGCGGGCAGCTGCAGCGCAGACAGCAGGCTCAGCGCCACGCTGATAAGGATCATTCCCCTCACGACTCTGAACAGAGCGCCCAGGAGGTTGTTAAGCACTGACACTCCAGGCACTCTCGCTATGAGGCCGACGCCATAGCTGAGCAGCTCCGTCAGGGCCAAAGTGCCCAAGAGCACTATGACGAACCCTAACACCGACGCCACCTGCGCCGACACCCTGGGAAAAGCCATTCGAACCAACGCGTCGGCGGCGTCGGGCCCGAAGCGTATCGCAGCCAGCACAGCCACTATGATCCCAACGAGGTCGAAAACCTGCCTGATGAGGCCGCGCCTGAAGCCCAACACCAAGTCGGCCACAAGTATCACCAGGATCGCCGCGCTGAGCCAGTCAATATTGGCCAACAAATCAGCCATCCCCTTCCCGAAATCACATGCTCTCTATCACCGATATGAGCTTGCTCTGCCTCTCGACAGCCCTCTGGCGCTCGTGCGCGAAGTTCAGAGCAGCCAGCACGGCGGCCTGCCGCGGCGACAGTCTCGGGTCGGCCTCCACAGCCCGCCGCATGCACTCGTCAACCTTGGCAGCCAGGGCCAGCACGTACTCAGTCGGAGCCTTTGCGCGGATCACGTAGTCCTCCCCCATGATCCTGCACGTGACCTTTGCAGCAACTTCAGCCACATGACCACCCCTTGTCCATCACATAGCCGCCGGCGGAAATGAAACGAGGGCGCCTGGCGGCGTGGTACGATCGTAGTACCATACGCCACCACGCGCCCTGTTCCTTCTTCTCCGGATTTGTGCAGGTAGGCCCCGGGATTGCCTTGACTTGCCCGGCGGATTTCTGGGTACCGCCGATCCTAGCGCAGCGCTGCGCCGAACTGATCCACCAACGCCTGCCTCACCCGCGCGTGCACCTGGTTAACCTCGTCGTCGGTGAGGGTGCGTTCCATCGACCTGTACGTCACCGTGTACGCCAGGCTGCGGTTGCCCTCTCCAACCTGAGGGCCCGTGTACACGTCGAACAGCCTCACCGATTCCACTAGATCGCCGCCGGCCTGCACAATCGCCTGCTTCACGCCTTCCGCCGGCACGTGAATGGGCAGTACCACAGCCACATCGCGATCCACCCCCGGAAAGCGTGGCAGCGGCGAGTACGCGCTGTGGAATGTGGCAAGTTCCATCAACGGCTCCAGCTCTAGTTCGAACAGCACCGTGCCCTCCGGCACATCGTAAGCCGCCGCCACATCGGGATGCAGCTGACCGACGACGCCCACGGCCCTGCCGCCCGCCACCACGCTGGCCGCCCTTCCGGGGTGGTAAGGCAGGCGGTCCATCCTCGCGTACTCCACGTGGTCGATCCCGAGATCCTCCATGATTGCCTGCACCACACCCTTGGCGTCGTAGAAGTCGAAGGGCCTCTCTGGAGCGAACCACTGCGCAGCCTCCCGCGGCCCGGCCATGGCACCGATGAGCATCCTGGTCTCCACGGCAGGGCAAGCGCCCGTGGGCACCTGCTGCCCCGCCGCAAGCTCCGGCCCCGCCGCGTATACCCTGCCGATCTCGAACAGGAACGTGCCGCGGGCTGACCTTCTGGTGTTCACCCTGACGCTCGCCAGTATAGACGGGATCATCGTGGTGCGCATCAGCGCCTGGTCCTCCACCATGGGGTTCAGGAGCCGGATGGCCTCCCTGCGCCCTTCGTCCACCGCCGACCCCAGCCGATCGAAGTCAGCATCTGACATGAACGGGAACGTCAGGGCCTCGAAGCCCCCTGACGCCGTCAGTACGTGACGCAGCCTCTCGGCGAACCGGTACTCGCGGCTGTAACCGCCGGCGTGGGCGCCACCGGGCAGCGTCGGCTCGACGACGTTGTAGCCCCAGATCCTGACGACCTCCTCCGCCAGGTCTATCTCCTCCGTCACGTCCCTCCGGAAGCTCGGCACTTCCACCTGGATCTCGTCTGCGGCGGAGATGACGCCGAAGCCCAGAGGCACCAGACACGCCCGCACATCTTCAGCGGTTATCCCCGCGCCCAGACTACGGTCGATGCGGGCAGCGGTGGTCCGTATCACCGTCGGCCGCTCCGGCGACGGATAGTTGTCGACGATGCCAGCGAATGCCTTCCCGGCGCCCATCACCTCAAACAGATGGGCAACCCTGTTCAGCGCGGGCACTGTCGTGGCTGGGTCAAGTCCCTTCTCGAACCTGGACGAGGCCTCCGTTCTGAGCTTCAGGTCGCGGGACGTGCGCCACACGCTCTGCCTGTCGAAGGTGGCCGACTCCAGGAGCACCGTGGTGGTGGAGTCGGTTATCTCGCTCTCCTCGCCGCCCATCACGCCCGCCACCGCAATCGGCTTCTCGCTATCAGCGATGACGAGCATCCCCGGCTGCAGCGGGCGCTCCACACGATCCAGAGTCACCAGGCTCTCGCCGCTTCTGGCCCGCCTGACCACGATGCGGCCTCCGCCTACAGCATCGAAGTCGAAGGCGTGTAGCGGCTGGTTCAGCTCCAGCATCACGTAGTTGGTGACGTCCACGATGGCATTGATGGGCCTAACGCCGGCCGCGCTCAGCCTAGCCTGCATCACTATGGGAGACTGTCCCACACCCGTCAGGCGGAACAGCCTGGCGCTATAGCGGGGGCACAGGTCGGGATCATCGATGTCGATGCTTACCCTGCCCTCGATGGCGTCGGCCAGCTCGGTAAAGGACACCTCCGGCGTGCGCAGCGTCTTTCCGGTGATGGCCGCCACTTCCCGCGCTATGCCCACCACGCACAGGCAGTCGGGCCGGTTCGGGGTTATCTCAAACTCCAGGACTGTGTCGGCGAGAGTGTAGTGAGCCACTACGTCGTCGCCGGGCGCGATACCGCCATCCAGGTGAAGGATGCCGTCGGCCTGTGCGGAGACGCCAAGTTCCCGCGCCGAACACAGCATGCCTTCTGAGACAACGCCGCCGAACTCCATCTGGCCTATCTCAGTTCCGTCCGCGATTCTGCCGCCGGGAAGCACCACAGGCACCAGATCGCCTGCAGCCAGGTTGCTGGCGGCGGTGACCACCTGACGTACAGGCATGCCCTGCCCCAGGGCCACTTTGGCGATCTGTAGCGAGGCCGACTGCGGATGCCGCTTCAGCTCCAGCACCTTACACGCCACGATGTCGCGGAGGGATGAGCCCACAGGGATCACCGCCTCCACCTTGGTCCCGGTCATAGTGAGCCTCTCGGCCAGGGTCTCCACGTCCAGATCTATGTCAACGTAATCCTTGAGCCACGATACAGGAACGCGCATTGCCCACCACCCCCTACCTGAACTGCGACAGGAACCTGAGGTCGTTCTCGAACAACAGCCTCATGTCGTCGATACCGTACTTCAACATCACGATGCGCTCCAGGCCCATGCCGAACGCGAACCCCGTGAGCGCCTCCGGGTCATAGCCCACAGCCCTCAGTACGTTGGGATGCACCATGCCCGACCCCAGTATCTCGATCCAGCCCTCGCCCTTGCACACGCGGCATCCGGCGCCGCCGCACAGCCCGCACGACACGTCCATCTCCGCAGAAGGCTCTGTGAACGGGAAGTAGTGCGGCCTGAACCTGACCTTGCGGTCAGCGCCGTAGAACTGGTGTGCAAAGGCCGTCAGTACCCCTTTCAGGTCCGCAAAGGTGACGCCCTCGTCCACCAGCAGCCCCTCTATCTGATGGAAGACCGGCGAGTGAGTGGCGTCGATCTGGTCGCGCCGGTACACCTTGCCAGGCACCACCACCTTCACCGGAGGCTTGCTCCGCTCCATCTCACGCACCTGCATGGGAGACGTCTGCGTTCTCAAGAGCACCGAGTCGCTGATGTAGAACGTGTCTTGAACGTCGCGGGCAGGGTGGTAAGCCGGGGTGTTCAGCGCCGTGAAGTTGTAGAACTCCGTCTCCACCTCGGGGCCCTCGATAACCTTGAATCCCATGTTCACGAAGATCTCGCACACCTCGCGTATGCCGATGGTGAGCGGGTGCGCCGACCCCAGCACGGGTGCCCTCCCCGGCATCGTGACGTCTATTGTCTCACGCCGGAGCCTCTCCTGCTTTTCCCGAGCAAGCAGCGCCGCCTGCCTGGCCTCCAGCTCGGCCTGAACCCTATCGCGAGCGCGGTTCAGCGCCTCGCCGAAAGCCGGGCGCAGCTCAGGGGCGAGCTGCCCCATCTGCCGGAGCAGTGCCGTGAGCTCCCCTTTCCGGCCCAGGAACCGCACGCGCACGTCTTCAAGAGCGTCGGTGGTCTCGGCCTGAGCAACGGCGTCCAGCGCCGTGCCGAGGATGGCCTCCAACCTCTCCTTCACAATAGATCACTCCTTCTATCGTCGCCTTTGAGCACTGCTTCTCCCTCATCCAGCGCCTCGGCGATCATGTCGTCGATGGGGAAACCGAATCCCGGTTCCCGCTCCGGGTCCTGCTCCGACCCTGCCTGCATCCGCTCCTGAAGCGGCCGAAACAACACCAAGAACTCCAGCGTGCCCGAGGAGCCCAGCACCGGCGATGCCATGGCCGCCGAAGGGCGCATCCCCGCCTCTGTGCCGGCACGGCACGCTCTCCTGAGCGCCGCCTCATACTGCTCCCGCGACAGGTCCGGCCCGGAGGCCGGCACCTCGAACAGTGGCTTTACCAGCGCCACTATCTCCCGGTCAGGATCGTCCTGGACCAGGAGGCTAGCCACCACGGGAACCGCCACCGATAGAGACAGGTAGGAAAGGTCCATCACGCCCAGGCTCGGCGGCGGATCCAGGCTCTCAGGCCTCACGTCGCTGATGTTGGTCCTCTCCATGTTCCGAACCCTGGGATCCTGCCGGAGGCTGCCCGCCAGCTGGCCGTACCCCACGTCCACCGCGTACACCAGAGCGCAGCCGCGCTTGAGCAGGCAGTCCGTGAACCCTCCTGTGCTGGCACCTGCGTCCAGCGCCACCCTGCCCTCAGTGCGTATTCCCCACCGGTCCAACGCAGCCTGCAGCTTCAGGCCTCCGCGCCCCACGTACGGAATGTCGCGGCCTTTGATCCGAATGCCCGCATCGGTGAGCACCGGCGTTCCTGGCTTGTCGACGCGAACCTCATTCACCAGCACCTGCCCTGCCATGATCAGGGCCTGTGCCTCCTTCATGTGGGAGCAGTATCCCCTGGCTACCAGCAGCTGGTCAAGGCGGGCGCGGCGTGCCGACGCTCCCTTCACCGCATTCACATCCCTTACAAAAAAGCCCACGACGTACGTATGGGACGCAAGTCGTGGACTTCCGTGGTACCACCCATCTTTGCCTGTGGGCCTCTCGGTTCGGCACGCATGATGCCTCACCTCTGTAACGGGAGGACCCGGCTCAGCCTACAGGCGGAAACCCGCGTTCAGCCGGCAGCTCAGGAGCGAATTCCGAGCCTCACCTGGGGGCGCTTTCAGTCACGGCGCACCCTCCCTGCGCGCAGGTGCATGCGGCTCCACGGTCTCCCTCATCGCCTGTGGCACGTTTCCGGTTTTGAAAAACTCTTGGTCGGGGCGACAGGATTTGAACCTGCGACATCATGGTCCCAAACCATGCGCTCTACCAAGCTGAGCTACGCCCCGATATCATCAGTCTACCACGGAGCAGGCGCTGGGTCAACGAGGGCAAGCCTTCGAGCAGGCGCCTCCGAGCAGCTCACGCACGTGGGGCACTATGGCCCTGACGGCGATGGCCCTGTGGGACAACACGTTCTTCTCCTCCGCCGGAAGCTGCGCCAGGGTACATCCGCGGTGGGGCAGGAAGAACACGGGATCGTACCCAAACCCCCCGTCGCCCATGGGCTCCCGTGCGATCATGCCGTGCAGCTCGCCTAGGGCCGTCCGCATCTCGCCGCTGGGCATCGCCAGCGCCGCAACGCACACGAACTTCGCGCTCCGCTGGGAATCCGGAACGTTCCGCATGGCCTCCAGGAGCAGCCGGTACCTTCCCTCATCGTCCAGATCGGGGCCGCCGTACCTGGCCGACATGACGCCCGGCGCCCCTCCCAGAGCGTCCACGCACAACCCCGAGTCGTCCGCCAGGGCCGGCAGGCCTGTGAACCTGGCGGCGTTCACCGCCTTCAGCACAGCGTTCTCGCGGAACGTGGCCCCAGACTCCTCCGTGTCCGGCGCCCCAGGCCAGTCTGCCAGGCTCAGCAGTCGTAGGCCCTCCATGTCCAATATCGCCGCGATCTCCGCAAGCTTCCCTCGATTCCTTGTCGCCACCACCAGCTTATCCGCGGTCATCACGTCCCCAGGGCGATCCTGCCGGCAACGTCGCCCAGCGCCTCCCTCTGCGCCCGGCACAGCTGCCTGATGCCTCCCGCCGCCACATCCAGCAACCTGTCAAGGTCCTCCCGGCTGAAGGGCGCGCCCTCCGCCGTGCCCTGCACCTCCACGAGCCCGCCCAACGAGGTCATCACCACGTTCATATCCACCTCTGCCTGCGAGTCCTCGGCATAGCACAGGTCCAGCATCAGCTGTCCACCCACCAGGCCCACGCTGATAGCCGCCAGGTAGTCGCGGACCGGCAGCACCTTCCCTGCGTATCGCTCCATCGAGGCCAGCAGGTCCACCATGGCCACGAAGGCGCCGGTTATCGAGGCGGTTCGGGTGCCGCCATCGGCCTGGATCACGTCGCAGTCAACCCACACAGTGCACTCTCCCAGCTCCTCCTGGTTCACCACGGCACGAAGGGAGCGGCCTATGAGACGCTGTATCTCCTGTGTACGGCCGCTTATTCTGCCCGCGCGTTCCCTTGGAGTCCTATCAAGCGTGGCCATGGGCAGCATCGAGTACTCCGCGCTCACCCAGCCCTTGCCCGTTCCCTTCACGTGCATGGGCGGCCTCTCGTCAAAGGACGCGGCGCACAACACCTTCGTGTCGCCCATCTCCACAAGCACGGAACCTGGAGCGTGCTTTATGTAATGTCTCGTTATCCTGACGGGCCTGAGCTCATCAAAGGCCCTGCCGTCGATTCTCATGATTGCCTCCCTCCGGCCCCGTGCGTGCACGGAGCCTGCAGATGATACGTGCAACCGATGGCCGAAGCCCAGGCTCTCTTGCCGAAGGCCTCCGACGCCGCCGTGGCGACCGACGCGACGTCGGCGTCCGGCGCGAAGTGAGTGAGGATCAACCTCTCCACCTGCGCCTCGCGGGCCACCTGCCCTATGTGCTCCGGCCACACGTGCCCCGCCGCGATCCCAGTCTGGTCCGTAGCGGCCACGGCACACTCGCTCAACAGCACGCGGCTACGCCGGGCCAGCCGCACCAGCGCGTCGCACGGCCCCGTGTCGGACGTGTACCCCAGCAGCCAGCGCTGCGAGCCCCCCGCCTTCGCGCCGCGCGTCTTGGGCTGCAGGCTCACCCCGTACGACTGCACTGCGTGGCTCATAGCCTCAAAATGCAGGCTCAAGTCCTGCAGTTCCACAGTCTTCCCGTCTTCCACGGGAACAACATCGAAAAGGTCGACATAGCCATCGCCGATGTACGTCGCGACGAAATCGTCCAAACCGTCCACAGGCAAGAGCAGCGTCATGGGCCCATGCAGCGCTCCCTGGTTCTTCGCCTTCCTCAGGGCGTACCTCAGGGTGAGGATGTCGGAGAAATGGTCGGGATGGTAGTGCGAGATCACGAGCGCCTGCGCCGCACCGATGTCGCCAGCCAGCTGCAGGCGGGCAAGGGTTCCCGGGCCCAAGTCCATCACCAGCCTGGTGCCTCCGCACTCCACGAGGTATCCTGAGCACGCCCCTGCGGGGCCGGGGAACGGTCCCTGGTTTCCGAGGATCGTCAAGCTGAGGCAGGACAGCACGGGCATCCCTCCAGTATACAAGCTAAATCCGCCCAATCCGACGCGATCACACAGGCTCCGCCGGCTCCACCTCAGGGATATCCCAGCCCAGAAGCTCAGCCGCAATGGCCCTGAACTGGGCTGGATCGCCGCTGCACACGAACTCCACCGCTCCGGCACCGCCGCAACGGCCCGGAGCACCCTTCCCGGCCGACGGCGCGACCTCCGCCTCGTCGACGGCCCTCGTAACCTCTCTAGCCACCTCCCTGGCCACCTCGCGGGCGGGATCCACCAGTGCCACTCCCAGCCCCACTTCCTCGCGGACGGCCTTGTGCAGGAAGGGATAGTGGGTGCAGCCGTACAGGATCGAATCCACCTCGGCCTCCATCAGGGGGCCCAGGTACTCCCTGAGAGCCCTGCGCACGCGCGCCCCGTCTAACTCGCCGCGCTCCACCAGCGGGACCAGTTCGGGACACGCCTGCTGCACCACCACGGCGCCGGGCCGGCGCCCCGCGATGGCCTCGGTGTACGCCCGGCTTCGCACGGTGTTCACGGTGGCCATCACGCCGATCCTGCCCGATGCCGAGGCCCGCGCCACCGCGGAGGCGCCGCAGTCTATCATTCCCACGAAGGGCACGCTCAAGCGCTGCCTCAGGGCCTGCAGCGCCAGCGCAGACGAGGTGTTGCACGCCACGGCCACGATGGCTGCGCCACGTTCCATAAGATACTGGGAGATGCCTGTCGCGAAGCGGACGATCTCGTCAGGCGCCCTGTCGCCGTAAGGCAGATGTGCGGTGTCAGCGTAGTAGATTATGTCATGGGCTGGCAGGGCCTCCCTTATGGCTTTGAGCACCGTGAGCCCGCCTACCCCGGAATCGAAAACGCCAATGCTGGTTGAGTCCATGCCCTTAGTATACTCTGACGGACGCCGTAATTGTAGTGTCGGTCCGCGCAGTGTCGATCATAGGCCGGACAAGGCTTGGCACCAGGCCTCTAGTCCGAAGCCGGCTCGCGCTCAGGCTCACGTTCAGGCCTAGGCTCGGGACCTGGCTCGTTCGTCAGCTCACCGTCGGGCCCACCGTACTGCGTGCTGGCGGGTGGTTCTTCCTCAGCCTCCCCGACGGCCTCCACGTCTCCTTCGTCGGTACCCCCCGCCGTCGCCTCCGTCGCGCCCTCGTCCCGATGCGGGACGTCGGTCCCCGGCGGGTCGCTCTCCGGCGTGTCGCCTCCCGGCGCTGTGACCTGAGAGGAACCCTCCTCGGTCACGCTCTCCTCGAGCCTCTCGGGCAGGGGCCCTTCCAGCCCCTCCGGCACGTCCACCGATTCCTCCGGCAAGCTCTCGCCCGAAGCGGCCTCGCCGCCGGCTGCCGCCGTGTCCTCTTCCGGCACGCCGTCCTCCGTGGGCCCATCGACAGGCTCTTCCTCGGGCCCCACCGCGGTTCCCTCCTGACCCTCGCCGCCAACGCTACCCGTGTCGCTCGCGTCGCTCCCATCACCCGCATCAACCGCGTCAACCGCATCGGCGGCGTCGCCCGCGACCTCCGCGCCACTCCCGTAATCCACCACAGAGGGCGTCCACGTCTCGTCCACCGGCTCGCCGCGCAGCCTCGCCAGCCAGCGCTGGTAAATCTCTGACCGGAAGTACGCCTCGATGCCGTTGAAGATCCCCTCGGCCGCCTTCTCGCGGAACGACGTGTCCTGCAGCCTCGAGAACTCATAATCGTTAGACAGGAACGCCACTTCCACCAGCACTGCTGGGATGTTGGTGTGCCTCAGCACGTAGAGGTTCCGCGACTTCACCTTCCTATCAAGCAGGTTGATCGACCGCAGCAGGTACGTGTGCACCAAGACGCCCAGTTCTTGGCTGTATGGCGCTAGATTATAGTAGAACGTCTCGGTGCCACCCGGGAATATGTCGAACACCGAGTTGCAGTGTATCGACACGAACGCGTCAGCGCCCGACGAGTTCGCCTTCTCCACGCGCTCCTCGAGCTCCATGCTGATGTCGTCATCCCTGGTCATGACCACCTCAGCCCCGGCCTCCACCAGCAGGTTCCGAAGCCGGATCGCTATGTCGAGGTTGATGTCCTTCTCGTACACCCTTCCCCGCACCGCGCCCGGGTCAGCGCCGCCGTGCCCGGGGTCTATGATCACGCGCCTTCTCCACAACGGGGAGACGGCTACCCTTATCCTCAGCCTGCACGGGTCGGGGCGCTCCAGCTCGTGTGCGAAGTCGCCCGGAAGGTCCACCACGGCCCTGGCCGTATCCGGGCTGAACTGGGCAATCCGCAGACCGATCCCCGTGCTGGTCTCCCCGCTCACCTGTGGGCCCAAGCTTCCGCCGCCTGCGGCCGCCTGGCTCGAAGTCACCGCCGTCGGCACCCACACGCCGGGGAGGTCGATGGCGATCCTGTGCGGCGCCTTCAGCCGCATCACGTTCACGTCCACCGACCCCGACGTCACCAGCTCCACCACAGTGGCCCCAGGCTCATCCCAGATCAGCGCCTCCACTATCTCAACGGCGAAGTCAATCCGCCAACTGGTGCCGTCGTCGCCGGCTCGCCTTATCAGGGGCCGCAGCGCCTCGCTGGTGACCGCCACGATCCTCACGGTATCGTCATACGCCTGCTCTGCCCGCACCTCCTGGATGCTCTCGCCGCCCAGCTCCGAATGCTCAAACTCCGCCGGCAGGCTCGTGCCGGGAAGGCTGATCACAGTCACCCCAGGGGCAGACTCCTCCGACAGCACGGGCCTCACAGGCGAAGACGTCCTCACCACAAGGCCCGGCATGGCCGACGAATCGTCCAGGCTGACCTCGCTCAACATGGAGTTGAACATCAGTTGGATGCTGGAAAGATCCTCCCCCACCTTGCTGACTCTGTATCCCACGGGCCGATCCAGGTCGGCCACTACCCTCACCACTCCGGGCCTGTTCATTCCCGCCCTAACCTGGGCAACCCCACCGGCTCCCACAGACACCGGCACGAACTCGTCCAGGATAACCGCGTCGAAGATGTCCACTACCACCCTGTCAGGCGCGGTCAACGCGAACGCGGTGTAGCTGAGCTCCCTTTCGCCCGTTATCGCCACCCGGGGCCTTCCATCCTCCACCGCGACATCCACCGACACGACGGCTCGCTTCACGTACACCCTGAGGGTGGAACCACTGGCGTCAAGCGCCCAGGCCAGGCCGAGGTGGCCGAGATCCTCAACGGCCAGCGCCAGCCTTCCATCGTAAGACATGACGCCCCCCGACAGCTGCTGGCTCGCGCCGTTCACCGTCACCCTGCCAGACGACGTCGCGAAGATCGCCACCGTGCGGTGGGCGGTGAACACCGCCTCCTTGGTGGCGTCAATCCATTGCACCACGCCTCCCAGTGCCTCCGCCAGAGGGCGCAGCGGCACAGCCAGGCCGCCATCCTCTCGCCTGATGGCCGTCTCCTGAAGCTGCACGGATGCGCCGTCCCTCTCCACCACCACAGAAGGCAGCGCCGCCGCGTCCTGCGCCATGGCTACGCCGGACACGGCCAGGCACGCAAGGGCCACTGCCATTACCACGCGTAAGCGCAACAGGATCTCCCCCGTTCAAATCGACGACATTCGTATGTTTTCGACTTGACGGGGCGTTCTCCTTCGCATCCAGCTAGCCGACTATTTCCATACTGGGTGGGCATCATACAACTGGGAGGGATACAGATGCGAGTAGGATACTCTGGCAGGCCCCCGTCGCCTCCGTCCCTGAGAGGGCGCTGGTCGCCCTCGGACCGATTCCGACGCTACTCCGCAGCGGTGGCTGACGCAGGTCTCGACTGCGTGGAGATTCCGGCAAATCTGCTATTGGGCAAGGGAGACTGGCGAAACCAGCTCCTGGCCGAGTGCACCAACATGCAGTCGCCAAGGGCCGGCTTCCCCGACGTTCAAGTGATGATGCGACTTGGAGACCAGCACTTGGCCGAGCCCGCGAACGCCGCGTACGCCAGACAGCTGGCCGCTCTCTACGGAGGCTACCTGGTAACCATGGCCTATCGTCGCTCCAGGGGCGCGCAGCTCGATTCACTGGCGGGCGTCTCAGACGAAGGGGGTGCCCCCTTCGGGATCATAGCGGATTGGCATAACCCGCTGGCCGCCGCGGCGTGCATGGAGGCCGCCCGCCGGCGCCCGGGGTGGATGGTGCTGCCCTCCATCACCCTGGGGCGAGAACAAGGACAGGCTCTCGCCGCCACAGCCCGGCGGGCGCTGGCTACGTGCGTCGAAGCCAACGGTTCGCCCAGCGCGTGCCTGTACGTCGCCGGCCGCTTCGAGTACGGCAGGTCCACTCCACACAGCGCCGACGTGTACACACTGGTGAAGGCGGCACTCGCCTTCGAACACTCGCACTCAGCATCGATCTCGCTGGTGTTCACCGGCGTCTCCGCGGCCGCGATGGCGGCGGAGGCGGCCGGAATGCGGGCGGCCCTGACAGGCGACGCGCTGCGCCTGGACGGGCGAAGGAGGGTTCCCCAAATAGGAAGCAGGGTCAGGATCCGCGACGTGGAGCTCGGCGCCGACCTGGAGTACTTCATAGTCCCGCCGGAACACGCGTCGGCGCCTCACGGGATGCTGTCGTCGGAGTCCCCGGTGGCCAAGGCGATCTTGGGCAAGCCCTGCGGCGCCTGCGTGGAGGTGTCAGCTCCGGGAGGGACAATCATCTACGAGCTCCTGGACGTCATCAACTGACGGTTTCTGTCCAAGGCTTGTTAGTTTTACTGACAGGACACTTCTGAGCCGGAATCCTTGCTGTGAGTCGCTTCAAACCTGCGTCGCTTGCCGTTACGATGGTAATCGGAGGTGAGCGCTTGCAGTACAGAGATCTTCTCAGCAGGATCGGCCAGAGGATACGCGAGACGCGCGAATGGAAGGGGCTGAGTCAGACCCAGCTATCCGAAGCTTCCGATATCACCGACAGCTTCCTCAGCCAGATCGAGAGGGGCAGGAAGGCGCCTTCAATGGACAAGTACTGCCGCATCTCTGCCGCGTTGCACGTGGATCCTTCGCTATTGATGGCGCCGGGGGATGATGAGAGAGCCAAGGCCCTCCGGGAGCTGATGGTGACGCTGAGCGACTGCCCGTTGGACCTCATCTATACGGCAACGGAGATCAGCAAGCAGCTGGTTTCCTACGACAAGACAATTCGTAAGGGCCCTGAGGACTAGCTGGCCGCGATCTCCTCGTAGAGCCGTTTCGTCTGTTTCGCAATGGCTTGCCAGGAGAAACGCTCTTCCACGCGCGCTCGGCCAGCTTCGCCCATCCTGCGCGCGACATCAGGTGACTCGAGGATCCCGGTGACGGCTCGCGCCAGGTCCACCGGGTTCCCGGGCTCCACAAGGATACCGGTTATCCCGTCCTCCACAACTTCAGGGATACCTCCCACGGCGGTGGCCACCACCGCGGTCTCGCACGCCATCGCCTCCAGGTTGATGATGCCGAACGGCTCGTACACCGACGGACATACGAATACCGAGGCGTGGCTGTAAAGCTGCACCAGCTCGCTCTTGGGGAGCATCCTATCTATCCAGACCACGTTACGCATCCGTGAAACCTTCTGAACCACCTCTTCCTGCAGCTCGGGGGTGTCGGGACTGCTGGCGCAGAGCACCAACGTCACGCCTTCGGGAAAGGACTCAGCCGCCTCCAAGAGGTACGTGATGCCTTTCTGCCGGGATACCCTTCCCACAAACAGGACGTACGGTTGCCTGATTCCGCGCGCGTCCAGAGCCTTCCGATCCTCCACCCTGCGATATGCCGCAAGATCGATACCGTTGTGGATGACCACCACCCGCGCGGGGTCGACGTTGTAGTGCGAGATAATGTCGTCGCGCATCGCCTGTGACACCGCTATGACCGCATCTGAGCTCTCCACCCCCGCCCGCTCCATCCAGGAGCTCACCTCGTAGCCCCGCCCCAGTTGCTCCCGCTTCCATGGACGTAGAGGCTCCAGCGAGTGTATGGTGGTGATCAGCTTCACGCCGTACATCATCTTCGCCAGGTGACCCGCGAAAAACGTGTACCAGGTGTGGCAATGCACCACCTCGGTCCCGATGGGGTCCCGCACCATGGCAAGGTTGACGGACAGGGGGTCCAGCACCTTTCTGAGCCTCGCGTCCGAGCCTCTGGCCAGTTCCGGCCACGGGTCGTAGCCGACGACAGCCGGGCCGCTCTCGGAGGCTGCGTGGTGCGATCCGAAGCGCCGCACCTCAACCGGCATGAGCCGGGCCAGTGCGTGAGAGAGGTAGTCCACATGCACGCCTGCGCCTCCGTACACGTCAGGCGGGTACTCCCTGGTCATGATGGTCACGCTGATATCGCCCTTGGCCGTCAACGTCCGTCACCTCCGAGCAGCTCGCCGAGGGCCCTGAGGCCGGCCAGCGGTATCTCCACCCAGTCGGGCCGGTTGTTCAGCTCGTACACCAGCTCGTACATGGCCTTCTCGGCGGCAAAGTGTAGCAGCACCGCCCGCCTCTGAGGCTCCGGCGGCAGCAGGTCGGGGCCGGCCTCGCCGAGTACCCTCAGGTAGCCCTGGAAAAGGCTTTCCCACGCGTCAGCCTCCCATGCGGCGAGCCGCGCGAGCCTCGCCGGGTCAGCCGCTGCGCCGTTGGCGGCCTCACGCAGCCTGCGCTCTGCAGCGCCCCTGGCATACGACAGGCTCCTCATCATGCCGGCCACGTCCCTGAGAGGGCTGGTGGGCCGGCGCCTGCCGTTTAGGGGCGTGCAGGGTTCCCCCTCGAAATCGATTACGACGTAGCTTCCATCCGCCCTCACCAGCACTTGCCCCAGGTGCATGTCGCCGTGGCACCTTATGGCGAAACCCATCTCCGCGCCGCCGCCCAGGTACGGCACGAGAGGCGACGTCCTCAGCGCCTCAGGTAGCGGCACGGACCGGATCGGCTTCCCTGACTTCACCGGCTGCTCCATGCGGTCTAGCACCGCCTGCGCCGCCTCCGCCGTGCGGCGGTACGCTTCCACCCAGTCCACAAGGTCGCCGTCGGTGACCTTACGCCGACCGAACCCCGGGAGCCTTGCCGCCGCCAAGGCCAGGTGCAGCCTGGCCAGCGTCACGCCTAGCTCATCCATGGCCTTCAGGGACGCCACCGTCACAGGGTTCGGGGAACCGGAAGCGATGGCGGCAAGGTCGCGCTGGACAAGCTCCCACGCGTCTCCCATGGCCTCCACCTCCGCCGTGGCCAGGGCAACCGACTCCTCGGTGCCGTCTGGGCATTCGTACGTGACATGCCCGACGTAGGGCGCCGTGTTCTCAAAGCCCGGTTGCGTAGCAAGGGCGGCACACACCTCTACCTCTGGATTGATCCCTCCAGAGAAGCCCCGGTAGGTCTTCAACACGACACCGCGCCGCGCCAGCACCACCGTGTTCGAGTAGGCCTCTGACGGGCGCACTCGCCATCCCACAGCCGAACCCTTGGACCTGAAGCGGAGTACGCCGCGTCGAGACGGAACGTTCGCCTGGTCCTCCATGAGGCGTAGCACGGAGTCAACGTAATGGTCGCTGGACGCGGCGTCGAACGCCGCGAAGCCGTCCCCCTCGCCCAGAACCCTTCCGGTCTCCGAGATATCGCCTGCGGCGACGGGGCTTCTCGTCGCGCCCTCCCAGTCTCCAGGGAAAGCGATCACTGGCAGGAAGTAGCCCTGCCCCTGCTCGGTGCGGACGACGGCCATCAACAGCGTCACCGATTCGTCTTGGCAGGGAAGCTCCGCCCAGTCCATTATCTCGGCCTCAAGCCGGCGGCCGGCCACCACGGCCAGCTTCTGTCGGAACCAGCGTTTCGTGCTGAGCCCCGACAGGTCCAGCGCGGCCAGGATCCGCTCTGCAGGAATCCGACTCATCAGCGCCTCCCCCCTGGTATAATGGCCCGGACGCGCCCGCTCGGGGCGCATCCGGGCCAGCCGGTTCCCGGTGGTATGCTACATCGCCTCTCGGATCACGTCTCCCAATCTGGCCAGGCCCTCATCCAGCATCTCGAAGTCGGCGTTGCTGAAGTTGATCCTCATGGTGTTCTTCCCGGTGTCGTCGAAGTAGAACGGGGTGCCGGGTATGAACGCCACTTTGTGCTCTGCGGCTGTCGCCATCAGCTTGCCGGTGTCGATGTGCTCGGGCAAAGTGACCCATACGAACAAGCCGCCATCGGGATGGGTCCAGTGGACTCCCTCTGGGAAGTACTTCTCCATGGCCCGTAGCGCGGCGTCGCGCTTGGCTTTGTAGGTCTCCCTGACGGTGGCCAGGTGAGGCTCGAGCATTCCTCTGGTACAGAACTCGTAGATCATCCGCTGCGACAGGTTGGAGGTATGGAAGTCCGCGGTCTGCTTAGCCTGAGTGAGCAGGTCCTTTATCTGTGGCGCGGCCACGGCATATCCCACCCTCAAACCCGGCGACACTATCTTGGAGAAGCTGTTAACGTGGATCACGACTCCAGCCGTATCGTAGCTGGCAATCGAGGGTATCGGGTCGCCATCGTACCTTAGGAGCGCGTATGGGTCGTCCTCCACAACGATGACACCGTACTTCCCTGCGATCTCCGCGATGGCCTTGCGCCGCTCCGCCGGGATCGTCACCCCAGTGGGGTTCTGGAAGGTGGGCACCACGTACAGCATCTTGGGTTTGTACTTTAGTATAGCTTCCTCCAGCGACTCGGGGATTATTCCCTGCTCATCGGAGGCCACGGGACGGAATCCGACTTCGTACGCCTTGAAGATGGTGATGGCCGCAAGATACGTCGGCCTCTCCAACAGCACGTTGTCGCCTGGATTGAGGAAGACCTTTGCCGACAGGTCGATTCCCTGCTGTCCTCCTGACAGCACCAGAACGTTATCGCGCGTTGCCTGGATACCACGGTCCGCCACCCACTGAGCGATCCATTCCCTCAGAGGGCCATATCCATCGATGGTCGAGTACTGGAGCACCTGCCGTCCTGCCGTCGCAAGGATCTCGTCGGCAAGAACCTGCAGCTGTTCCACCGGCAGCGCGTACGGCGACGGTACGCCTCCGGCAAAGGAGATGATGTCTGCCTTGTCTAGTACCGTGAACATGTTGGTAACCACGTCGCCGCCTAGGTCTCGCATCCTGTTGGCGATAGCGGCTCTCTGCACTGAGCTACCACCCCGCTCTGTCGGTGTTCGGATTACATGGCTGCCTTAGCCGCCTCGATTCCGGCGCGCAACGCCTTGAGGTTCAGCTCCTCGGTGCCTTTGGGCACGCGGCTCAGCACCGCCTTCTCCAGGGCCTCAGGCGAGACTATACCCGCTATCGTGTTGACGACTCCCAGCGCCACGATGTTGGCTGTGATGGCCCTGCCTGTTGCCTGCTTGGCCACGTCCGTAATGGGCACGCTGTAGAGCTGGCCCGGGGCTGGAGGCACGTCCTTTACAAGGCCTGAGTCGACTATCAAGGTGCCACCCTGCTGGACGGTGCAGGCGTACCTCTGGCACGCCACGTCCGACATGACGAGCACAACGTCGGGCGAGGTCACCTTCGGATAGTCAATGGCCTCGGAACTGATGACCACCTCGGACTTGGATGCTCCCCCTCGAGCTTCTGGGCCGTAGCTCTGCGTCTGAACCACCTGGTGGCCGTCGTACATCCCTGCCTCAGCAAGGATTATGCCCGCCAGGATCAGGCCCTGGCCGCCGAAGCCCGAAAGCCTTATCTCGCGCCTCACTTGCCAGCCACCTCCTCCTGTGCACGCCTGATGAGGTCATCGTAGAGTTCACAGTATTCCGGATCTTCCGCTTTATGCAGCTCGCCTGTGATGATCTTGCCCCTCAGCTCCTCAGGGGAGAGCTTAGCTGCCGCCTGCATCGTAACGGTATTCTTCCTCAGCATATCAAGCATCTCCACGGGCCCGCCGAGCTTGTTCCTACGGCCGTAGTACGTCGGGCACATGCACTGGGCTTCCACGAAGGCGAACCCCTTGGTGGTGATGGCGCGCTCGATGTAGGTCGAAAGCTGCCTGGGCTGCGCCACCGTGGCCCTGGCCACGTAGTTCGCCCCAGCCGCCTGCACCAGCTTGCATATGTCGAAGTCCCTCTCGATGTTGCCGTACGGAGCCGTGGTGGCGGTCTTGCCCGACGGCGTCATCGGGGAGTACTGTCCACTGGTCATACCGTAAATGGCGTTGTTGAACATGACCACCGTCAGGCCTATGTTGCGCCTTGCGGCGTGGATCAGGTGGTTGCCGCCGATGGCGGCGCCGTCGCCGTCTCCCGTGACCACTATCACGGTGAGTTCAGGCTTAGCCAGCTTGATACCGGTGGCGAAGGCAATGGCCCTTCCGTGGGTGGTGTGCAGCGTGTTGAAGTCGACGTAGCCGGGCAACCTCGATGCACAGCCGATTCCCGAGACAACGCAGACCTTGTCCTTGTCCAGATCAAGCTTGGCTATGGCCCTGAGCATGGCATTCAACGTAATTCCGTGCCCGCATCCTGGGCACCAGATGTGCGGCATGAACTGCGGGCGTAGGTAATCCTGAACCGTCTTTGCCACCGCCTACACCTCCTCCAGCAGTGCGAAGATCTCATCGGGAGCGATGGGCTCGCCGTCCACTCTGGAGTAGCCCACGACCTCGCACTTGCCTGCGGCAGCCCGCTGGACTTCCTCCACGAGCTGGCCCATGTTCATCTCAGGTACGATTATCTTGCGCACACGACCGGCGATGTCGGCCACCTGCTCCATCGGGAACGGCCAGATGGTCAGCGGCTGGAAGAAACCTGCCTTGATCCCCTTCTCCCTCGCCATCTGCACCGCGCGCCGCGCCGACCGCGCCACGATGCCGCACGCCACGACGGCGACGGTGGCATCGTCCATGTAGCGATGGGAAGTGAAAGTGATGTCCTTCCTTCTCTTTTCGACTTTCGCCATGAGCCGGCGGATCAGGAAGTCCACCTTCGCAGGCATGCTGGTGGGGAATCCCGTCACGTCGTGATACAGCCCCGTGGTATGCCACCGGTAGCCCGTGCCGAAATCCGCCATGGGAGGCACTCCGTCAGGTTCCGCGTCGTACGGCAGATAATCCTCTGGCTTGACCGTGGGGCGAGGCCTGTTCACAACCTCTATATCGTCGGCGCACGGCACGATCACCGGCTCGCGCATGTGCCCGACTACCTCGTCCATCAACAGGATCACGGGTGTCCGAAGCATCTCGGAGATGTTGACCGCCTTCACCGTCAGTTCGAAAGCCTCGCTAACGCTCGACGGGTACAGCGCCACCACCGGATGGTCACCGTGTGTGCCCCACCTGGCCTGCATCAGATCGCCCTGCCCCGGAGACGTGGGCAGACCGGTGCTGGGGCCGGTGCGCTGAACGTTCACGACCACGCAAGGCGCCTCAATGAACGCGGCGAACCCGAGGTTCTCCTGCTTGAGGGAGAATCCCGGCCCCGAAGTGGCGGTCATAGCCTTCGCTCCCGTGAGGGAGGCTCCGACGACCGCAGCCATGCTGCCTATCTCGTCTTCCATCTGGATGAACTTGCCCCCGACCTGGGGCAGACGCTGGGCGAGAACCTCTGCGACCTCGCTGGACGGCGTGATGGGATACCCTGCGAAGAATCTGACCCCTGCAAGGATGGCTGCCTCACAACAGGACTCATTCCCTTGCAGCAACCTCGCCCGAGTGTCGCACTTAATTGCCACCTGAACCACCCTCCTTTGCGGCACCGGCCGCCTTGGCCCTGGTGGCCACCGTGATGGCCAGGTCGGGACACATCATCTCGCACATCTCGCACTGGATGCAGTCCTGCGGCCGCGCCGGCGTAGCCTTGCCGTCATGCCCGAACTCGAGCACGTTCTTGGGGCACACGGAGATGCAAATGCCACAGCTCTTGCACCACGCGGACCTGACGGTCACTGGGCCCCCGGAGCTTCCTGCCAGAGTCATGAACTCACCCTCCACACAATTGATCTTGGAACTTGCTGAAGTCTACTTCACGACATGGGGGCAGATATCCTTCTGTGGCCCCCGATATCAAAGCGAGCAAGCCCGCTCGCCTGATGTCCCAGAGGCTGTGACATGTTTCACTGCCACCACCATCATACTTGACCAAAATCTGCTATGCAACATTGCATCCAACGGTGCCACCGGCTCCAAGGGATCCCTGCGCGGCCCCTGCGGCTTCCTCACTGGTCAGGCTCGAGTTCGCACTGGCAGTCGTACAGCGCCGCCTGCATGCCGATGTCGCTGATATAGCTGCCGGTGAGGTAGTTCACCCCTCCGCCGCGATGGACGGGGCGACCGTTGGTGCAGGCCACGGTATCGCGGCGCAGCCCCTCATCGTAGACGCATCGGAATCTGGCGCTTCCCCTGCGCGACACCAGGCGCACTGTGGCGCCGTCGGCGATTCCCCTGCTCGTGGCAACGTCGGGATGCACCCGCAGTGGGGGCAGCCCTGTGTCGTCCCAGTAGTCGTTCACCTCGTCGAACTGCGAGTGAAGCCTGTGCCTGGGCTGGGCGGATATCAGTGTGAGCGGGTAGTCGCCGCACACCACTTCCGCCGGGCGGATGTAGCCCGGCAGCGGGTCGGCGCCCCACGACTGGGCCGAGCTTGACCAAAGCTCGATCTTGCCAGTGGGCGTGGGAAAGGCTCCGTCGGCCCACGGAACCATCGGGGCCTTTGGGTCCCTCATCCAGCCACGCTCTGCCAGGGCGCCCAGCATTACGCCGTGCTTGGCCATGGGCTTGAGGGCGTACTCGATCCACTGCCGTGGGGTTCGGGAGAACTCTTCGCCAAACCCCAGCCGCTGGGCCAGAGCCGACCAGATCTCTAGATCGCTTCGGGCGAGCCCCGGCGGCTCCACTGCTGCCGGGGAGTAGCTGACGAAATTGTGCCAATACGACATCAACACGTCGTCTTCCTCGAGCGGGCCTGCGCAGGGCAGAAAGACGTGGGCAGCGCGGGCCGTGTCGGTCATGAACATGTCTGCCACAACCACCAGCTTCATGCGGGACAAAGCCTTCTGAAGCGATGCGGTGTTGGGCGACTGGCACATGGGGTTAGACCGCGTGATGAAACAGACCTCGATGGGCGGCTCATCCGCCTCAAGCAGGGCTTTGCCCAGCGCGCCCCTGGGCAGGCGCCTGTGCGCGGAGGCGCGTTCTCTGGCCTCCAGCGGTTTGTTCCGCCTGGTGTTCCGGTGTGCGTAGCCGGTTCCGCCCCCGCTCACCCCCACGTTCCCCGTGATGACGGTGAGCGCGTCTATGGCCCTGACGGCCCCTCCGCCGCCTGCGTGGCGCTGAAGGCCGAAGCCCACCCAGATGCTGGCCGGGCGGGTGCGCGCGTACTCCATGGCGAGGCCGCGGATCACGTCGGCCGGCACGTCGCACTCTGAGGCCGCCCGCTCACAGGTCCACGTGAGCGCCCTCTGGCTGAACTCCTCGTACCCGTGAACGTGCGCCGCGATGTAATCCTCGTCTGCCAGCCCTTCCCGGATGATGGCTCCGGCCATCGCCAGCGCCAGGGCACCGTCGCTGCCTGGTCTGGGCTGTATCACCTGGTGGGCCACGGCGGCGGACTCCGTGCGTACCGGGTCGATCAACGCCACGCGGGCGCCTCGAGCCTTGGCCTCCTTCAGCAGGGGGAGCATGTGGATGCTGGTTACTGCGGGGTTCTTGCCCCACAGGATGATGAACCGCGAGTTCGGGATGTCGAGGGGGTCGGGGGAGGTGTACCTGCCGTAGTGGGCTGTCAGGGCGGCGATGCCTGCGGATGAGCACAGGCTGCCGGCAGGCAGCGTGGCACCGCCGTACATGTTCCAGAACCTCTCGTCCAACGACTTCAGCATTCCCATGGAGCCGGCATCAGAGTTGTAGTACACGCCGAGGCTGCCAAGCCTCTCCCTGGTGTCGGCGAGCTGCGCCGCCACCAGGTCCAGCGCCTCGTCCCACGTACACTGGCGCCACTGCCCCGCCTCATCCCGCACCAACGGCGTGGTGACCCTCTGAGGCGAGGAGGCCCTCTCAGCCAGACGCTGCCCTTTGGAGCAAAGAAACCCGCGGGTAATGGGATGGTCCGGGTCGCCCTCGAGCTTGACAATGCGTCCGCTCTCCACCGTGGCGATCATGGCACAGGTATCGAAGCAGTCCAGAGGACACGCCACCCTCACGCGCCGGGCGCCGGGGCCCATTCCGCCATCGCCTCCTCCAGGAAGTGCGTATCGTTGATGAAATCCACCACCGCCACGCCGCCATCGATGCTGAGTGAGCTCACGGACGCGTTGCCCAGCGCGATCCGCCGGCACCGCCCCACTTCAACGCGGAGCGCCCGGCACAGCATGCATTTGAGCACCACGGCGTGGGCGACCACAAGCACCGTGGCGCCATCCGCAAGGCCCGCCTCGGCTTCGTCAAGAAAACTGGAGGCGCGCCTGTACACGTCCGCGAGACTCTCTCCTCCAGGGTAGCGCGTGTACACCGCATCGGCCTGCAGAGCGGCGAAGAAATCCGGAGCGGTTTCCCTGGCCTCGGGCCACGTCAGCCCCGCGAAACCCCCGACGTCGATCTCCACCAGCCGATCGTCGGTGACCACCTCCATGCCGAAGGCGTCCGCCACAGCCCGGGCCGTGTCCATCGCCCTGCGCTGCGGGCTCGACACTATCCGGCGCAGCATGCCGCCGGCCATCAGCCGGCGGCTGTTCTGATGAAGGTATTCGGCCAGACGAAGCGCCTGCCGGCGCCCGACGTCGGAAAGGGGCACGTCGAGCCTTCCCTGCAGCCTCTTTTCAACATTGAAGACAGTCTCGCCGTGTCTGGCCAAGAGCAGCTTTCCCACGCCTTCCGTTCAACCCCTCACGCTGGAAGCACCATCGAAACAGACTTGTTTTCCTCTATGAGAAGGTTCTCCGCCATGGCCATCACTTCCTCCCTGGTGACAGCTGCGGCCATCTCCAGCCTGCGGAAGAGGTTCATCCCTAGAAAATGGTAGTCAAGGTACTGATAGGCTATGGCCTCCAACGAGTTGAACTCCTTCAGCCAGGTGCCCATCAGGAACCTCCTGGTGCGCTCCAGCGCCTCTGCATCCGGCCCCTTCGTGCGGAACCGCTCGAACCCCCAGGTGAGCCCGTCCACGAAGGCCTGAGGGTCAGGCGTCCGCCCGTCGAACATGACGAAGGCGTAGTCCCGATCGAAGGAGTAATCCCAGCTGAACGAGTTGTCGATGATCCCCTCCGCATACAGCTGCGAGAACAACTGGGAGCTGCGGCCCACCAGCATCGAGAGGAGAACTTCCGCGGTGACCACCTTGCGGGCCAGCCTCTCACCGTCGTAGCCCACGTCGGGATCCTTGTATCCCATGCAGACCAGCGGCCTTGACACCATCATCTTCCTGGAATGCTGCCTTCTGGCCACCGTCACCGGCTCGTCGGGCCTGACGCGCTCAACAACGGGGGCGTGGCCATGCCGGAAGCGCTCCATCTCTTGCTCCACCAGGTCCACCACCTGCTGCATCGAGATGTCTCCGATGGCGAACAGCGTCATGTTGGACGGGTGATAAAAGGTATTGTAGCACTTGCGCAGCGTCTCAACGTCGATGGACCTCACCGATTCCACGGTGCCGGCCACGTCTTCCCTCGCAGGGTGGAAGTGGAATAGCGACCTTATCAGCTCCGACACCACCTGCCACCCCGGCTGGTCCTGGTTCATCCTGATCTCCTGCTCGATGATGCCCTTCTCCCTCTCCACTCCCTCATAGGTGAAGCGTGGAGAGAACACGAAGTCCACCAGCGTCTTGAGGGACGTCTCGAAGCCGTCGGTGCACGAGAACAGGTACGCGGTGGTGGTGTAGTTGGTAAACGCGTTGGAGTAAGCCCCCTGCCGAGCGAACACGTCGTCGATGGATCCGTCTTCCGCCTCAAATAGCTTGTGCTCCAGGAAATGTGCGATGCCTGCCGGCGTCATTGCCTCCTCTCCGTTCACCCTGAACCTGGTGTCGTTCGAACCGTACCTGGTGGCCAGCAGCGCGTACTTCTTGGCGAACCCCGGCTTCGGATACACGCAGACTTCCAGGCCGCATCCGAGCCTGTGGCACGCCACCACCTCCTCCAGAAGCTCCGACCTGGTCAACGTCTCAACCCTCACTTGCCGGCCCCTCCTTGTGCGTAAGGAAATACACGGTGTCAAGCCGCGCCCTGCTGGCAGCGTGCACGATACCGTCCAGTGTCACCTTCGCCACCGCGTTCTTCAGATCTTCCACGCCCAGGTCCACCTCGTTCACCTTGGCCTCCAAGGCGAAATCCACCAGGCTGCCAGGGTGGTCCGACATGAGAGCGAAGTCCCGCGCCATGCCGCGAAGGGTGTTGTCAAGCTCCTCGGCGCTGACCTGGCCCGCTTTCACCGCTCTCAGCTGACCCTCCACGAGTTCGACGCACTTTTCCCTTGCCCCGAAGTCCACGCCTGCCGATACCAACATCAGTCCTCTGGTCGGGTCCAACGCGGACCAGACAGAGTAGGCCAGCGCCTCCCGCTCGCGTACCACCTGAAACAGCTTGGAATGGGAATACCTGCCGAACACCCCGTCCGTCACCACCATGGCCGGCCAGTCAGCATCACCCAGCCTAAGGCCTGTGCGATAGCCCATCACCAGATGGCCCTGGCTGACGTCCATGGTTTCTACAACGGTGTTCACTTTTTCCCCATCCCTGGCCTGGCTGGTCCCTGCGGCGCCGGCCGCCGGCGGCAGCTTCGCGACGGCGCGGTTCAGGGAGAAGACCTCGCCGACGTCGTTTACGACACTCTCCTCATCGCAGTTGCCCACGACGAAGATGTCGATGGGCGCGGCACCGAAAAGCTCCTGATGCCAGGAGCTGAGCTCGGCCGGGGATATGCCTTCTATGTCCTCCACTCTCCCGTACTTGAACAACGCCGCGTCGTCGCCGGGGAACATCACCTCCATGCACCGCCGCATGGCCCACGCCTGCTTGTCGTCGATGAGGCTCTCTATCAGCCGCCTAAGGTTCTCCTTCTCCTGGGCCACGTAGTCATGGCGCAGAGCGCCGTCGGCGCCTCTCGCCGGACGCAACATGACGTCGCGTAGCAGCTCCACCGCGGCCCGAAACAGCTGGGAGCCGGCGCCCACATACCGCGCCTCAGCCACTTCCACGTGGAATGCCAGAAGGTGCCTGGTGCCCTTCTTCGACACCCCCACATCCAGAGTGGCACCATAGAGCTCCTCCAGCCGGCGCTCAAGGTCCATCGTCTCGGGAATCCGCTCAGTGCCCCGCCGGAGCACCCGCGGCAGCAGGGCGTTCTTGGTCACCGTCTCGCTGCTGATGTGCGCATGAACCACCGCCGTGGCCCCGACGGTCTTGAACTTGCGGTCTACCAGTATATGAAGGTCGATGCCATCTGAAAGGTGCATGGTGCGAAACCCGCTTGGCAAGACTAACCCCCCATTGTCCGCTCCGTGCAGTTGTTGATATGTCTGGAACTGAGTCGCCACATACGTAGTATGGCCGATAAGCCTCGACGGTTCAATGCCCGGCGCCTCCGCCGCGCAGAAAGAGGTATCGCAGGATGCCGGGCTGTTGTATAATTCTGCTCGGGAGGTAATAAAATGCAGAAAGTCAGAGTAGCAGTTGTTGGTTGGGGCAATGTTGGTCGAGGGGCGGCGGAAGCCGTGATGCTTTCCCCCGACTTCGAGCTGTGCGCCGTTGTCCGGCGAAACGCGCAGCCGGGCCAGGTGGTGCACGTCAACGGGGCTGACATTCCCGCAGTAAGGAGCATCGCGGACGCAGACGGAGCAGTGGCAGCGCTGGTGTGCCTTCCCACACGGTTGACTACGGCGGCAGAGGTGGAGATGCTGAAAGCGGGCATCAGCACCGTCGACAGCTTCGACATCCACGGGGACGCCCTGTTGGAGCACAGGAGGATGCTGGGCGATGCGGCCCGCCGGGGCGGCGCCGTGGCGGTGGTGGCCGCCGGATGGGATCCCGGCGTAGACTCCATCATCAGGTGCCTCATGGAGGCGATGGCGCCGAAGGGCGTAACGTACACCGATTTCGGGCCTGGAATGAGCATGGGCCACTCCGTGGCCGCAAGATCGGTGCCGGGCGTGGCCGACGCACGGTCATTCACGCTGCCCGTGGGCTTCGGGGTTCACAGGCGCCAGGTATACGTCCAGCTTGACGGGACGCGGCCTTTCGAAGAAGTGGAGGCCGACATTAAGGCGGATCCGTACTTCGCCCACGACGACACCAGGGTGATGCAGGTGGAATCGGCTGCGGACTACCATGATACCGGCCACGGGGTCAGCCTGAAACGCTACGGCGCCGCAGGCACCACCGGAAACCAGCAGATGGAGTGGAGGATACGGGTGATCAACCCCGCCGCCACCGGGCAGTGCATGCTGTCGGCGCTCAGAGCTGGCCTTAAGATGGCGCCTGGAGCCTACACCATGGCGGAGCTTCCAGTCATCAGCATGCTTCCGGGCGGCCTAGAGGAGATCGTGAAGGGGATCGTGTGATAGGGCCATGCTGCCTCACTTCGGCGCTACCAGGCCTTGCTGACGCGGTTCTTGCCGGCCCTCTTAGACCTGTACATAGCCTGGTCCACCGCTTTCAGCATGCTGTCCACATCGGTGCCTGACTCAGGGAAGGAGGCCACTCCGATGGACACCGTGGCCGCTACCTCGTGCCCGTCGATGCAGAACCGGCTCTCCTCAACTGCGGTCCTGAGCCGCTCGGCCAGCACCATGGCGGCTTCCCCGCTGGTGTTCGGCAGGATGATCATGAACTCGTCTCCGGCGTACCTGGCGACGTAGTCCGTCCTGCGGGTCACGGAGGTCATCACCTGGGTCAGGCACTGCATGTGCTTGTCGCCGGCGGCATGGCCGTAGGTGTCGTTGATGGTCTTCATGCTGTCGGAGTCCACCATTATGAGGGAGAGCGGCGTCGAGTATCTGCGGGCGCGCTCGATCTCCCTGGTGAGCACGTCCATGAAGTACCTGTAGTTGCCCAAGCCGGTGAGGGCGTCGGTGATGGACTGCTCCCGAACGGACTCGTAGAGCCTGGCGTTCTCCAGGGCTATGGCGGCGCTGCTGGCAACCGTCATCAACAGCTCAAGCTCCTCCTCGTCGTACGCGTACAGGGTATAGCTCTGGGCGGAGATGGCTCCCACCACACGGTTCCCCACGCGCATGGGCACTATCATGATGGATCTCGTGGTCTCCGAGTCATCGGCGCCGGCAAGGGTGCCGAAGCCCTCTGAGTCCTCGGGCTTCTCCACGTTCGCCAGAAGCGGTCGGCCGGATCTCATGACCTTCGCCGTGGGTGTGTCGCCCAGCTTCACATGGACCGACGGGCTCCTGACGCCCCTGTCCATCAGGAAGCAGATCTCAGCCTCGCCCTCGACATCGCTGGGCACCGCCACGAAGAAGGCATCCAGCGGCAGCACCTGACATACCGAGCGGTATATCTGCTCGAAAAGCTCGTACGGCTCCAGCACTGAAGTGAGGCTCATCGAGATCTGGTTGAGGCTGGACAGGTAGTCGGCGTTGCGCCTGGCCTCCTCGAGCAGGTTAGCGTTGACCACCACCACCGACAGCTGCTTCGCAAGGGACTCGATGAACTCCACTTCTTCCTGGTGGAAAGACCGATGCTTGCCTCTGTCCCCAAAGCCGATAGTGCCTACCAGCTCCGTTCCGGCAAATAGAGGCGCGGCGATTACGTTCGTCAGCTGCTCGTCCTTCATCTCCGGCATCGGATGCTGGTAATCCTGGTAATCAGATATGCGAACGGTCTGCCCCAACTCCAGACACAGCCCCATCGCGCCCTCGCGTTCGCCCACCACACGTCCTACCATGGCGGGGCTGGCGTTTCGCACCGCGCGGATCACGAACTTTCCCCTTCGGTCGCGCAGCGCAACCATGCCGATGTCAGCCTCAAGCACCTGGAGCCCGTTGTCAAGGATCAGCTCCAGGGTCTCCGACAGACCTAGGCCGGCATCCACGCCCCTGGAGATCCTGAGCATCGCCTCGTCCCATCGCTCCCGCATCCGCAGCTTTGCCCGGGCCGCAGAGGCGGCGGCGTCGGACTCCAGAAGCCGTCTGGATAACGCGCAGGTAACGAGGCCCGCGACAAGCAGCACCCCTGCCCTGAACGCGGTGAGCCACACGGTGCTGCCTCCGTCAGGCGCATGCCATGGTGCCGACGCGATGGTGTACGCCCCCGCCGCCATCAACGTGGCCCAACACCTCCTGGCGCCGTCTGCCGAGATGGGCTGCGCCACCAGCGACACGAAGTAGAGCACGTACGCCTCGCTGGCGGCTCCGCCTGTGACGCGCACCGCCACGCTGATGAGCGCAGTGGTCATCAGGTCAGCGAGGATCCCCGCCAGCCTGCTGCAGGAAGACTTGTAGGCCAGGGTCGCAGCGACGGCTCCAGGCAGCAGTATCGCTGGGATCAGCTCCACCGCCGACACGCGGCCGTCCGAGATCGCCCACAGCGCGCCGGAACCGCATGCGGCGGCAGCCAGGAGCCCCGCCTGGAACAGCAGCAGTCTGGGAGAGCTACCGAACCGCCTCACGGAACTGCACGAAGCCACCGCCCCCACCACCTCGCTAACTCGATCGCGTATCACCCTGCGCTTCACCGGCTTTCGTCAAGCACGTTTCCACGATCCTCAGCCCCACGGCCTCGAAGGCCAACACGCCGGGAACCACTACAGCCGCCATCAGCCCGGCCTGTTCCGGCAACGCACCGCTGGCGGCAAGGACCAGGCCAGTCGCCAGGCCGGCGTGGGGCGTGAGGCACAGCCCCAGGAACCTTCGCACGGAGGCCTCCGCCTGCACGAACCTTCCGGCAAGGCCGGCCCCTGAAACCTTGCCCACAACACGCATGGCCACGTAAGCTGCCAGCAGAACGCCGGCGCCCAGCACCTGCCCTGTCTGCACGGTCACGCCAGCCAGTGCCAGCACCAGGACGTACAGGGGAGCCGAAAACCTGTCGATGGCAGCAAACAGCCTGCGGGAGCCCATCACCAGGTTAGTTACCACTGCGCCAAAGACCAGGCAGGCTATGACTGGCGACGTATGCATCCTATCTGACAGGCCGGATGCGAGCAACACGGCGCCCACCAGCACCACAGTGAGCTCGTCGCCGCCTCTTACCTGCCTTATGAAGTACGCAAGGGCGATCCCGGCCACCGAGCCCACCAGTAGGGAACCGAAGACCTCCCATAGCACTATACCTGCCATGCCCAGGAGCGACTGCGACACGGCCCACTGGGCAAGGGCCCGGGCCACTGCAAGCACCACGGAAAACAGCAGCAGGCAAAGCGCGTCGTTGATGGCAACCACAGAGAGCAGAGCGTTGGTGAGCTGCCCACCGGCACGGAGGCGCCGGGTGACCAGTACCGTCGACGCAGGCGAGGTGGTGGCCGCTATGGCCCCCAGCGCCAGCCCCAACTCTATTCGGAAGCCGAGAGCCACGGTCACAGCTGATATCAGGATCACACAGGCTAGAGCCTGCCCGAAAGCCATGCCCATGGCTCCGCGTGGGAAGCCTCTGAGCCTGGACGCCTCAAGCTCGCCCCCGACCACGAACGCGATCAGCCCTAGGCCGATGTCGGCGGCAAGCGCCATCCCCGCCGGGGTGACGGCCTCCCTGAGTCCGGGCAGCAACTGACCCACGGCCATGCCTGCCAGTATGTATCCAGCAGCTGAGGAGAAGCCCAGGGCCGCCACAACGCCGCCCACGACGGCGCTGGCAAGCATCACAAGGCCAACGGCGAGCACACTAATCATGGCGCAACATCTCCGCCCCCGGCTAGGTTGACTGCTTGGGCAAGCCTACAACACGGCCGACGGGCACGGTAAACACCAGACCGGTGCCCGGTCTGCTCAAGTCTCCAACTACCTGCTGCACAGCATTGATGGCCTTGTCGACCTCGTCATCATCGAGCAGCGCGAAGATCGTGCGATTGTGCGGACGGCTTTCGTTGAGGTGATGCCGAAGAGCCGCGAAAATCGGAATCGATGCCACGTCTGAAGCTGAGAGAGCCCTTCCCATCCCCATGCTCTCAACGCAGGTAGCACCGCTTATTCCCGCTCTATAGAAGGATGCGAATAGATCGTCTAGAAGATTGGTGTCGTTCAGGACTACGAACAACAGCTGCAACCCCGTCACCTCCCGGGCGGAGACGGACGATGGACACCTATCGTGCGGTTATCGCTATTATACACCACTCGCCGGCAAGAGGAGTTGTAAACCAGCCATGTTTCGTCTAATCGACATCACTTTTCCGATTTGTCCCCGAATGCAGGTATGGCCAGGCGATCCCGAAATCCGGTTTCACCCAGGCGCCGTGGTCCGAGTGGAACTCGGGGCGCACACGGGCACTCACGTTGACGCGCCCAGACACTACGTGGAGGATGGAGCCACCGTGGACCAGCTGGATCTTGCCGACCTCTGCGGGCCCTGCAGGGTGCTGGACGTTGCCGGCATGGATCGGGTGCAGTTGCGCGAGGCATTCGAGGAGTGCCGCCGAGACGGCGTAGGTCGGGTGTTGCTGAAAGCCGAAGGCGGCGCCACGTTGGACCTGGAGGGCGCACACGCGGCCAAGCGCGCCGGCCTCCGCCTGGTCGGAACGGAATCGATGTCAATTGAGGAAGCTTCCGGTGACGGATCCGTTCACAGGACGCTGCTGGAAGCCGGCATTCTCATCTTGGAGAGGCTTCGGCTCGACTTCGCTGCCCCAGGCGATTACATGCTGTGGGCGCTACCTATTCCTCTCGCAGGGCTCGACGGAGCCCCTTGCAGAGTCGTCCTCCAATGCATTCGATAACCATGGCAGCAGACGTCCTTCCTTGGAGCGTTAGGCCTTGTAGTGCAGGAACGCACCAGTATGCAGCTGCTTTGCGCGGCCACACTACAGGTGCTGCCGAATCACCTATGCGAAGGGAGGATGATTTGCATGGCACGAAGGAGCAGCAACAAGAACCGGATCCTCAATCCTCAGGCACGTCAAGCGCTTGATCAGATGAAATACGAGATCGCCAGCCAGGTAGGCATCGACTACAACTCCTACGGCGGCTACCTTGGCGATATCCCCGCTCGTGAGGCGGGCAGGATCGGCGGCCAGATGGTGAAGCAGATGATCGCCGCCGCCGAGCAGAGCCTGATCAGCCAGACGGTGGCAGGCGCGCAGGCCAGCTTCAACCAGGCTCTGAGACCCGGGAACTTCGCGCAGGACGTAACGTCAGGCTTCTCAACAACGACCAATCCCAACCTGACCAAGTCGTAACGGGTTACTCGGCAGTACGGCGCCCATCCCGGCGGCTTTCGCCGGAACGGGCGCCGATTCCCGTTTGCGGTGCCCGTCACTGGCGCGGATAGCTCATCCAGTACATGCCGGCCACCAGAAGGCCGCCCCCCACCATGTTGCCCAAGGTCACCGGCACCAAGTTCCGCGCCACGCCGGCCGCCAGTTGGGCGAAGGGCACACCGGCTATGAGATGGCCGGCGGGCACGTAGAACATGTTGGCCACGCAGTGCTCCCCGCCGATGGTAACGAAGGTGGCAACTGCCATGGCGGCGGGGAGCATCCGGCCGGTCACGTCGTCGGCGGCGTACGACATCCACACCGACAGGGCCACCAGCCAGTTGCACAGCACGCCCCTGGTGAAGCCTGCCCACCACCCCATCGCGCACTTCGCCGCGGCAGTCGCGGCCATGGCCTCCCCCACTGCGCCACCGGCCTGCTGCCACAGGCCGCTCTGCCAGTAGAGCCACGCGGCGAATCCCGCCCCTACCAGATTCGACGCGAACACCAACGCCCAGTTTCGCAGGGTTTTCGACATGCTGATCCTGCGGTCAAGGAGCGCCACCACCAGAAGCATGTTGCCCGTGAACAGCTCGGCGCCGGCGATGAGCACCATCACGATGCCAACGGTGAACACAGCCGACGAGATCAGTTTCACCATACCGGGCCCTGCCCAATCGCCGAGGGTGGCCGAAACCGAAGAGGCCACCATCGCCGCCATAGCGATGTACGCTCCGGCGAGCATGCCCAGGGTAAACGTGCGCCGGATAGGCATCTCGGCCTTCACAACCCCCTGATCGGATGCAAACTGCCTGATCTCCTGCGGAGTCCTGTAAGCCACCTGATCCAACCTCCACAAAGTGCTGAATCTGCCCGCATTTCCATCTTTGCGCCTGCTCAGTGCGCTTCCTCCACTTACCACAGGGAATCCCACATATGCGCGTCGAATCTAGAACACCCAGACCCAGTAAAGTATCAGAAAGGAGTTGCAGCTATTGAGTTCCAGAATCAGCAGCAAGGTCCGTCGCGCTTTGGCGGCAACTGTGGGTGCACTGTTCATCATCGCTCTAGCTGCCACCACCGTCTCAGCAGCGACCTACACGGTCCGCTACGGCGACAGCCTGTACCTCATCGCGAAGAAGTACGGAGTCACCGTGTCAGCGATCAAGGCGGCTAACGGCCTTCAGAGCGACGTGATCTACCCCGGGCAGGTGCTGAGCATACCCTCGTCCGGAGGATCGTCCACGCGGTACACCGTGCGCAGCGGCGATACTCTGTACCTGATCGCCCAGAGGTACGGAACCACCGTCAGCGCCATAATGAGCGCCAACGGGCTCTGGTCCAGCACCATCTACCCGGGCCAATCCCTCATCATCCCTGGCCAAGCAGGCGGTAACGGTAGTAATTCGCCGTCGCCCAACTATCCGCCTGCCGGTGGCTACACGGAATCCGACATTTACCTGCTGGCGAAGCTCGTCACCGCGGAGTCTGCCGGCGAACCATACACGGGCCAGGTGGCAGTGGCAGCCTCCGTGTTGAACAGGGTCAAAGACCCGTCATATCCCAATACCGTGCATGGGGTGATCTACCAGGTCATAGATGGCAAGTACTATCAGTACAGCCCGGTCCTGGACGGCAGGATAAACAACATGCCGACCTCCACCGCCCTCCAAGCCGTGAGGGAGGCCATGGGCGGTTGGGATCCCTCGTTGGGCGCCCTGGGCTTCTACAACCCCAGCAAGACCTCGAACTACTGGGTCAAGTCGCGGCCGGTTACCACCATCATCGGCAATCACGTCTTCTTCAGGTGAGACTGCAGACCTCACACGCAGTCGCAGCCCGGCCTCTTGGGGCCGGGCTGCCTTTACTCCAGCGACAAATCGTAGTAGAATTATGAATTGTCGAATAGACGCTGATTACAGGTCCGATGGAGGGACGTTCCATGCCGATCTTCGAATACAAGTGCGAGAAGTGCGGGAAGTTTGAGTTCCTGCACGGCCCCAGGGAGGCCGCTCTGACCACGTGTCTCACGTGCGGATCCCCTGTGCAGAAGCTGATCAGCTCCAGGATGGGCATAGTGTTCCACGGATCGGGCTTTTACGTCACCGACAACCGGCCGGCATCGTACAAGTCCGATGCCAAAGCCGATTCAGCTTCGGCCTGAGCGCAGGGGCAGATCATGCGCCGGGAGCCACGCCGCTCCCGGCGTCTCGCTATCTAGACGGACCCCAATCCGGAAGAACGGAGTCGCCCCTGCCGGTTATCCTGTGAACGCCTCCCAGGAGCTCCACGATGTGCACGGCGTACGCTCCGCCGCCCGCCACCCTGGCAGACAAGGCCACAGCGTCGGATGAGTGGCTCCAGCTGAGCCCGGCGTAGCGCGGGTCGCTCACCAGCGTTACTGAGTCCACAGGACGTATCTCAGGGCCTGCCGCATCCACCTGGTAGAAGGTGACCGTCACAGCGCTCTCCATGCCCATCTGTGTCCCTGACTGAGCCGCCAGCATCGTGCAGTCAGGCGACCACTTGATGGACCACGGCCACAGGTCGGAGCCTACATCCACGCCTGCCCGGTCGCCGGTGAACCAGTCATGCACCTCAAGTCTAAGCTGGCCGTTTACTGTGGCCACGCACGCGTAAACGCTACCCATCGTGGCCCCGTGAACCGCCCACACCTGATCTTGCGGGCGCAACACCGCTTCCAGCTGGACGCTGGTGCCGTCCCCAAGGTCCACCAACACCGCCCGGCCGTCGCGTATCACGGCTATGGATCGGCCGCGTCCCATCCAGCTGGGACAGGCCCCCTCGATCCTGGCCACAAGCTCTCCTGAGGCCGACAGCACCTCCGTGACGCCGTCAGAGTCCCACGCCAGGAGTTCGCCTGTGGGAGACCACTTCGGCGACACGAAGCCAGAAGGAGAGCGCCCGATGGGAACCGGGCTCCCACCGTCAGTGCTCAGCACCGCCACTCGGCCGTCAGGGCCCTGGTAAGCCACGCGGTCCCCGTCCGGAGAGAGCACCGGCACTGAGCTCCAGGCGCATGCCCCTGCCTCGAGGACACGCACCTCTCCGGAGCATACATCGATGGCAACCAGGCAGGGGCCGGCTTGTCTGTTGGACACCGCTACGACGGTGCCCCGATGCCTGTGGGGAGACGGCACCGCCACAGCCTGCCCCGTCTGCAGGCTGTCACGCCTGCCTACCCCGGGGTTCAGTTCCTCAAGTAACCCCACGGGAACGCCGCGCGCGCCCGCTATCCTCAGAAGATCCTCGCCGGCCTCGGCCACGTACACGCCTTCCTGCCCTCGAGAGTAGCCCGTCATGAACATCACCCGCTTCGCAAGCTGCACTGCCTACCCATGATATATGCCCCAGGCACCTCGATGGTGCCTGGGGCACAGCACTTGCCCGCAGTGCAATTGAAATAGCCTGTGTCCAGTGTACTCCTCGCGGGCCTCAGCTCTTCCCGAACTGCCCCACCAGGTGGCACGCAGCCTGGTGCGTGCCCTCGAAGGTGCGGAACTCGGGCTCTTCGGCCTTGCAGCGGTCAATGGCGTACGGACACCTGGGATGCAGCCTGCATCCAGACGGAGGGTTCACCGGGCTCGGTATCTCGCCCTTCAGGATGTCCGCAAAACCCCGGTGCCTGGGATCGGGCACGAACACGGCGCCGATCAACGCCTGGGTGTAGGGATGCAGCGGGTTGCCGATGACCTCATCGGCAGTGCCCAGCTCCACCATCTTACCCAGGTACATCACGGCGATCCTGTCGCATACGTGCCTGGCTGTGGCCAAGTCGTGGGTGATGTAGATGAAGGTGACGCCCCTCGACCTTGACAGCTCCAGCATGAGGTTGAGGACCTCTCCCCTGATGGACACGTCCAGCATGGACACTGGCTCGTCCGCCACGATGAAATCGGGATCCACCGAGAGCGCCCGGGCCACGGCGACGCGCTGACGCTGGCCGCCTGACAGCTCGTGCGGGTACCTGGTCATGTACTCCTCGGGAGGCAGCATCTCCACGTCAGCCAGCACCCTTGCCACGATGTCACGAGCCTCGTGAACGCTGCGCACGATCCCCTGTATCCTCAGGGGCTCGGAGATTATCGTCTGCACGTCCATCCGAGGGTTCATGGACTCGTAAGGATCCTGGAAGATCACCTGCATCTTCTTACGGAGCTTCTTCATCTCAGGCGGAGACAGGCTCATGATGTCGGTTCCCTCAAGGATGGCACTGCCGCTGGTGGCGTCGGTGAGCCTCAGGATGGTCCTGGCCAGCGTGGTCTTGCCGCAGCCGGACTCGCCAACAACCCCGAAGATCTCTCCCTTGTAGACGTCAAAGGAGACGTTGTCCACCGCCTTGAGCACCGGCGGCACCTTGGTGCGCAGAGCCTGGATGAGCCCCAGGCGCACCGGGAAGTGCTTCACCAGGTTCCTGACCTGCAGTATCACGTCGCCCTTCTTGAGCTCTGTATGCGCCGCCGTCATCGCTGCCATACGTCTCCCCCCTGCTGCACGATCTCAGCCTTGTGGCAGGCCACCATGTGCTTGTTGCCGCCGATCTCTCTCACCGGAGGCTCCACCTGCCTGCACTCGTCGTCGGCCAACGGACATCTAGGGTGGAACCTGCAGCCTGGCGGAGGCGCCAAGAGGTTTGGCGGGAACCCAGGCAGGCTCCTCACGGTGGTACGTTCAGCCTTGATGTTGGGGAAGGAACGCACCAGCCCCATGGCGTACGGGTGCGCCGGATTGACGTATACATCCATCACGGAGCCGTACTCCACTACCTTGCCTGCATACATGATCACCACGGAATCGCAGGTCTGTGCGATGACCGACAGGTCGTGGGTGATCAGCATCATCGATAGGTTCAGCCGCTGCCTGAGCTCGGTGATGGCCTTAAGGATCTGGGCCTGAACCATCACGTCCAGCGCGGTGGTGGGCTCATCGGCGATGATCAGGTCCGGATGGCATGCCAGGGCCATCGCGATCACCGCGCGCTGCTTCATGCCGCCGCTGAACTCGTGTGGGTACTCGCTGAACCTCTTGGGGTTTATCCCAACCAGCGCAAAGAGATCGTGGGTGCGCTTGATAGCCTCCTCCCTGGAGACGTCCTCGTGGTGGAGGATGGCCTCAACTATCTGCTCGCCCACACGGTGGACGGGGTTGAGGGCGTTCATCGCGCCCTGGAATATCATGGAGATACGTTTCCATCGTATGTCCTTCCTGAACTGCTCCTCCGCCATGGTGAGCAGCTCCTTGCCGTCCATCACCACACTGCCACCATGATACTCGCCGTTGGAGGGCAGCAGGCGCAGTAAGGCCGAAGCCATGCTGGTCTTGCCGCAACCGGACTCACCGGCTATCCCCAGGGCCTTGCCTTTCTCGATCTCGAAGCTCACGGAGTCGACGGCACGAACATGGCCCCTGGCGGTGCGGTAGTACATCTTGAGGTCTCTAACTTCTAACAGGGCCATGTCACGATCTCTCCCTATACCGTGGATTGAGGATCTCGTTCACGGAGTTTCCGATGAACACGAACGCCACAGCAAGTCCTGTAAGGACTATGCCCGGAGGCAGCATCCACCACCACGCCATCTTGGTGAACGCGCCGAACTGTCGAGCGTTCTGCAGCATCCTGCCCCATGTGGGGACCCTTGGATCGCCCAGGCCCAGGAAGCTCAGCGAGGCCTCCGTCAGGATGGCGCTGGGTATCCTGAGCACCAGGTTGGCGAAGATCAGGGGCATCGTGTTAGGCAGGATGTGCGATATCATGATGTACGCGCTGGAAGCTCCTGCAGCCTTCGCAGCTTCCACGAAGGTGCGCTCCTTCAGCGAGAGGGTCTGCGCACGCACCATCCTGGCGATGCCCATCCAAGAGAACAGGGCCAGCAGGATCACCACGTTGGCCACGCTCTTTCCGAACAGCGCGCCCAACACTATCAGGACGGGCATGACGGGTACCGCCAGCAGCACATCGACGACCCTCATCAGGACCTCGTCGACCACACCACCCAGGTAGCCGGCGATCAAGCCCACGGATGTTCCGATGAACACCGCAATGAACGCGGCCGACAGGCCTATGGCCAGCGCCACCCGGGTGCCGTACACCAGCTGCGCCCAGAGGTCAGACCCCATGTGGTCGGTGCCGAGGATGCCATGGACCATACCAAGCACTCCGAAGTCCACGGGGCGAATCCTGACCTGCACTGGCCCGCTGGGCGATTCGCTGTCCACCCTGAGCCTCACCGTGTAGTTTCCGCGCTCCGCGAAAACCACTGCGGTGGGCTCATCAAAGAAGGACAGGCCCAGACGCATCTTGAGGTCGTAGTCCCTGGCGTCGATTATCGCCGACCCCGTCCGGAGGCTTCCTCTCACCGTGGTGTTCCACAGGTTGAAGGTCTTGCCGCTGGGATTCACCAGCTCGAAGGCGAGCTTGGTGGAGGCATCGCCAGGAGCCTCCACGGAGTATTCGAACCCTGCGGAGAAGGTCTGGGGTCTGCCGTAATCGTAAGCGAAGCTGAACTCGAACAGGGCATCGCTGTCTTCAGGTTCAGCCTGCTGAGCGGATGCGGACGTTCCGAACGGGTTCCAGGCGAAGCTGCTCACGAACCCGAAGGGCGTACCGGACTGCTGGGTCTCTCCCTCCGCAGGCTCCGTTGCAGGCAGCTGTATATCCAAGCCCTCTCCTCGCTGATGCTGCCAGGGGCCTACCTTGACGCCTTCTGCCGTCTCCGCATCCCAGTCAGACAGCCCGAGAACCCACCGCATGGTGGGAGGCAGATCTCGGTACTTCGGGTTGATCTTCCCGAGCCAGGCAGGCGCGGCTATGTTGTCGGCCAGGTACAGGTCGTCCATGGGATCGTACTTCGTCAGCAACGGCGCGAACACCGCTACGAGAACGTACACGGCCACGATGGCGAGGCCAACCATCCCCTGGGGCTTGCGCCGGTACTGCTCCCAGAAGGTTAGGGGGCGCGGTGCTGCAACGGCTGCCGCCTTGGCTACTTCGGCTTTCTGCGCTGCTCTCTCGTTGTTCCTCATTTGCCTGCACCTGCCCCGACGCGGATCCTGGGGTCAACCAGACCATAAGCTATGTCCGCCATGAGATTGGAGATGATCACTGCCAGTGCTATCAGGTAGAAAGCACCCTGGGCAGCCGGGTAGTCCATCTGAAGCGTGGCATCCAGCAGGTACCGGCCCACCCCATGCCACGAGAATATGCTCTCTGTGATCACCGCGCCGGACACGGCTCCAGGTAACGACATGAAGATGAGCGTCACGATGGGTGGCAGCACGCTCCTGAGGGCGTGGTGATAGAGCACCTCCGACCTGGGAAGGCCCTTAGCTCGAGCGGTGACGATGTAATCCTGCCCCAAGGCTTCCAGCATCGTGTTGCGCGTGTATAGAGCCCAGGAACCGAAGCCGATCAGTATGTTGGAACCGGCGGGCAGGATCAGGTGCCACAGCCGGTCGAGGAATCGCGCCCAGCTCCCGTCAGGCGGCGGGGCGCTCATCGTCCCGTGGATCGGCATTATGGGCCAGTAGTAGCCGAAGGCCAGGAGCAGCAGCAGCTGAATGAAAAACGTTGGGACGGCGTAGGCAAAGAGCCCTGCGCCCACCACAAACTTCTCCGTGAACCGCCCGCGATTGGCGGCAGAAGCCACTCCCAGCGAGATTCCCAAAGCAGCTTGGCCCACGAAGGCGACGCTGAAGAGTACTATGGTGTTGGGCAGCCTCTCGCGCAGCTCAGACCAGACCAGCCGGCGAGTGCTGAACGACAGACCCAAGTCGAACTTGACCAGTGACTTGAGATAGTTGAGGTACTGCGTCAGCGGCGGTTGGTCCAATCCGAACTGCCGGCGCAGTTCCATCTTAGCTTGCGGCGTGAAGTTGGGATCCAGGATCATCTTCTCGGGATCGCCAGGCATCACGCGAAAAAGGATGTAGTTGAACGTCAGGATGACCCAGAGCACGATCACAGTGTAAATTAGACGCCTGATCAGATAGGAGCGGAAACCCAAGCCCTTCTCACCTCGTCTTGCCTTATCAGTCGAACCGCCGCCCGGAACCTGAGCCCCGGAGCGGCGGTTCGCACGGCCTTATTGACGCCTACAGCTCAGTTGGGTTCAGGCGCCAGTAGTTCGGGTTCTTCACGAGCCTGACGTACTCGCCGGGCACGTAATCCTTCAGGACGAAGGGACCGGTTCCAACTACCTGGTTGTAGCCCTTGATCGTCGGATGAGGCTCGTTCCAGGGTTCGAAGGTCCGGTAGTCTTCTACCTTCTCCCAGATGTGCTTGGCCAGGAACGCCAGGTCAGCGTTGTAGATGTGCCAGTAGCTGACGTTGTCGAAGTACACCTTCACGGTGTACTGGTCTACCAGCTCCACTTTGACGATGTGCTCGGTGTTGGGCAGGTAGCGAGGCACCTGGTTGTTCTTCAGGAACTCGATGGTGAACTTGACGTCCTCGCCGCTGAACGGCATTCCGTCAGACCACTTCACTCCCTTACGGATGTACCAGGTGATCACGGTGCCCTGTTTGCCGGGCTCCACTTCCCAAACGCCCACATCCCACTTCTCAGCGAGCCATGGCATGTCCTCGAGCGTCTCGGGGTGGCTGATGATCAGGCCATCAGCGGTCTTGTTAAGAACCTCCCACTCGTAGGCGCTGGAAGCCACCGCGTAGTTGAGGTTCTTCGGCTCCTCGCTGAGGGCCCAGCGAATGGTGCCGCCCTCGATGGGCCTGCCGTTCCGGTCGACCCTGCGTATGTTCAGGAGGGTCCACGGGTTGTTGTAGCTGGCAGCACCGAAACCAGCCATGTCAACGTAGCCGGTCACCAGCGTCTTGTTGAACGCGTCGATATACGGCCTGGAATACAGCGGGATGTACGGCATCTCGCGGGCCAGGATGAGCTGGGCCGCATCAGCCGCCTCCTTGGCGGTGGCGAGGTCCGGAGCCGAATCGAGCAGGTCGAGGATCCTGTCGAGCTCGGGGTTGCGGATGCCCGGGTTGTTGTACCCAGCCTCGACGTCATTCCTGGAGTGGAAGAAGCTCACCAGGTGGGTCGGGTTCTTGCTCAGCGACCATGCCAGGCAGTACATGTCGAAGTCATGGTAATCGATCTTGTCCAGCATGGTGTTGAAGTCGGTGGGCTCATGAACCAGCGGGATTCCTACCTTCCTCGCGGACTCGGAGATGATCTTGCCGATCTCCGCGGAGGTGGCCGCAACCTCGTAGGTAGGCGTCATCAGCTTGATGTCAGGCAGCGGCTTGCCGGTGTTGGGGTCAATCCTCGTGCCGGTGGCCGGATCAAGCTTGTAGCCTGCGGCATCCAGGACTTCCGCCGCCTTCTCAAGGCTGTACTCATAGGTAGGCACGTCCGGATTGAAGAACGGAGAAACCTGAGGCACGAAGCTGCTCATGGGCATCATGTAGCCCTTGAACAGGGTGCGGATGATGTTGTCGCGGTCAACAGTGTGCGCGATGGCCTGGCGGAGCACCTGGCTGTCCAGGGGTGCCTTCCTCATGTTGAAGCACGTGTAGAACATGTGGAAGCCCAGAGTCCATCTCATGTCCGCGTACGGAAGGGTTCTGGCGTGGTCGATGTCGGCAGGCTGGGTCAGGTCTGACCAGACGATGCTCTCGCCACGCTCAAACGCGATACGACGAGCCTGCTGTTCCCTGATGATCGGCATGATGATCTCGTCCACGTGAGGGCCCCAGGCCTCGAACTGCACCTGGGCTGCTGCGGGCACGCCCATGAAGCCGATGGCCATCGCCACCGCCAGGACGAGGCCCAGCATCAAACGAACCTTCCTTGGCATAAAACGTCTACCTCCTTCTTCTCGGCATACTTGACTTCTGACACGCCTCGGCACGAATCGGATCGCCGCCAAACGGATCCAACCAGGCAAGCAACTCCCGTTTCGTGGAGCTGGCCAGCCCAAGCCCTGCACTGGTTGCACATTTAGCTCATTCTGCGTAAACGGCGGAATTCCTTCTTCCCTGCTGCCGCAGGTAGGCGGGACAACGCCGGCGGCGACCGCCGTCGCGCATCAGGAAGGCTAAAGAATAGCATACACGCAGTATGTTCCCATTGCAAGCACTTCTCGGAGTACTTCGAACATGTCACCGCCGAGGAAATCGCAGGATGCCGCCTTCCAGCGCCCCTCGCACCGCCGCGCCGGCCAGCATGGACGCCAGGCACAGGGGCAGGAAGACCACGATAACCACCGCCATAGAATGACGTATCACGCTGAACGCCACAGCCCACTCCTCCTCGGCGGGCACCGGCAAGCTCACGATCCACGCAGCCAGGATCGGAGCGCCCACTATGGATATGGCGGCCGTGCCCAGCAGGCGTTCGGGGGTCATGCCCCGCAGGCCGCAGGCAAACCAGGCCAGGGCCACCGGCAGGAACGGCACCCATACCGGCAGCGTCAGGAAGGACCTAGCCGACAGGGCCGCACACGCCACGGCGCAGCACAGCATGGCCCCTATACCGAAAGCCAAGACGACTCTCATCTTGCTCCCCCCATGTCCACATCGCCAGTGAGCGGCACCCGCGCCGGAAGCACTCTGCCAGGTAAGTACAGCCTGACAACGAGCCTGCCGTCAACCTGCAGCCACCTGCTGGATCTCACGTCCGGCCAGTGCTCCTTGTGGATCTCCGAGTAAAGGGCCATCTCAGCCGTAACCCCATGCTCGTCCCAGTGGGTGATGCCCTCAGGCACCACGATGCGATAGGAGCCCACATCGCCATGGGCACCTTTCAGGGTGAACTCAACCGACTGGATCTCAGCGCGATAGCCCACGGCAGGCGCGGTGAAACGGATGTCCATGTAGAGCTCACCGCTGGTACCATGCGGCTTGATGGAGGCGGACACCAGCGACGCCTTCACCTCGGAAGTCCATCTCAGATACTTCAGATAATTGGCACCGGTGCTCAGCGCCATTGTCACTGACGCCAGGACCGCAACCACGAGCATGGCCCGGGCGAGGTTCTCGACGGTGGCCTCGCGATGGATCATCCGGCGACCATCTCCTCCACACTAGAGTAGCGTGGCAACTCTCTGTTTCACTGCCGCCTCAACTGACTTATCCCAGCCTCCGTAGGCCGAGTCGATATCACCGGACCGGTCCACTATGAACACAGCGGGAACTCCCTGAAGCCTGTACGCAGCGGCTGCGTTTGGCCCGACGGCCCCTCCCACCAGAGGGAACGTCAGGCCGAGGCTGGCCCTTACCGTGTTCATGGAACTAGACGATTCGCCCGCGTCGTTGACTCCCACGCACACGAGGCCCTTGGACCGGTATTCTCGGTACACACGCTCGATGCCTGACAACGCGTCAAGGGACAGGCGGTACCTGCTGTTCCAGAAGGCAACCACCGTCACTTGCCCGGCGACCGGCACGTCCACGCGCACCCCGTCCGCAGCCGTTCCGCTGATCCTAGGGGCCGCCGACCCCACCAACGAGGCAGGCTGCGAGCATGCGCTCCACGGGACCGCCAGGAGCAATGCCAACATACCTGCCAGGCAGACATGCATGTGCCTATTCACCGCACAGCACCTCCCTAGCACTTACTACACATGTTAGACGATGCCAGGGTTTCAGGGTTTCACTGTATGGCGAAGGATGCTCCATACAGATCTGCCCAGCGACTCGCACCACCGGTAATCCCCGTCCCAGTCCGCAGCCGGCTCCTTCAGGAACCGTTCGAACTTGTTCACCTGCGCGTCCATGTTGTCCGCAAAGTGAAGGATACAGGCCTCTATGGTGGCAGGCTCCACGGGGGAGCCCCATTCTTTCGTCCCATGGTGGCTCACGATCAGGTGCTGCATGTACAGCGCCATCCTTTGGTCCCAACACCCGCTGTCGCAGCTTGCCTTGTTGGGGCAGCCATCCACCAACGACCTTATTCGGCACGCCACCTGATCAGCCCCAAGCACCAGGTGGTCGGCGGCTACTCCCTGCAGGCTCATGCTTGTGATGCCCTTCGTCCTGTCGTATACGTAGCTCGAAAGCTTGCCCACATCGTGGAGCAGCGCGCCTGCAATAAGGAAGTCGCGGTCAACGTTGTGGTACTGAGATGCCGCAAGGATGCACAGCTGCAGCACGCCGACGGTGTGCTCCAACAGCCCCCCGCAGTAGGAGTGATGGTGACGAACCGCCGCGGGCCATGTCCGGAAGGTCCCGGCGAACTCGGGATCGTGGAAGAACGACTCCAGCAGGCACCGCACGGGTCGTCGCTGCACCGAGGCGATGGCGTCCATCAGTACGCCCCACATCTCGTCAATGCTCTTGTCGGTGGCCGAAACGAAATCTCCCGGGCAAACCTGTGCCTCGTCCACCACCGACGACGCCCGCAGGAAGACTGACCAGTCCATGGCCACCTGCAGCCGCCCTCCGAACTCGGTAACGGTGACTCCAGACAGACGAATGAACGATCCCGGCCCCATGGCTCTATCTGCCCCACCGGTGTAGTTCCAGAGTTTGAGGTTGATCTCGCCCGTCCGGTCAGAGAGCTTCACATCCAGGTACGGCTGGCCGTTCTTGCCCTGCCGCTGTTGGAGCTCGGTCACCATGAACACCGTGTTGACGGGATCGCCGACCTTGAGGTCGGATATGAACTGCGTTTTCCCACAGAGTGCGCTCATCTACAGCCCTCATTCCTCTCATCGCCTGCTCCCGAGAAGAAGCGCCCTATCTCCATCCTGGCGGCGCTCTCGCTGTCGGCAGCATGCACCAGATTGTACCTGATGGAGGTTGCCAAGTCGCCTCTGATGCTGCCGCGTTCCGCCTTCATCGGGTCGGTGGCTCCCACGATCCTTCTCGCGGCCTGCACGGCATTGGGCGCCTCCAGCACCATGCCCACCACTGGCCCCGAAGTCATATAGGCGACTATCTCGGGAAAGAACGGCTCGTTGGCAAGGTGCGGGTAGTGCTCGGCCACATCGGCTTCGGCAAGTCGCCTGGAATCCATGCGCCGCACGACGAAACCCTGCCTCTCGAACCTGGATACTATCTCGCCCACCAGGCGGCGCTGTACTGCGTCGGGCTTGATGAGCACGAACGTTTGACCCACAGTTGTATGCCCCTCCATGGCTACCGGCCCCCCTGCCTATGCCTGAAGAGTTCAGCGAGGTTCACGAGGTCCCTCAGCGCTGAGCCCGCCGCAGCGGTCAGGCCGCCCGCTCCTCCCGCCATCACCAGCTCCCCGAAGAGATCCGTGGTGAACCGCACCGCCTTGGCGTCCTCTCTGACCTGGGCGAAGAAGTCCCTGTGAGGCAGGGGCGCCGGCGCGACCTCGATCCGAACGTCGTCGCCAACCAGTGCCGCCTTGCCCACCAGCTTGACGCTGCGTCCTTCCATGGCCCACGTGGCGATCTGACGTCTGGTTATGCCGGTGATGCCCGTGATCCTCACGTCGCTCAGCCTCTTTCTGGCATTCATCGCGGCGTTCGCAAGGATCAGCACCTTGCACGCTGTGTCGATTCCCGTAACGTCCCTCTCGGGGTCCGACTCCGCCAGGCCCATGGCTCTGGTGCGCTGAAGAGCGTCTTCGTAGGAGAGGCCTTCGTCTGACATGGCAGTCAAGATGTAATTCGTGGTCGAGTTCAGTATACCCTCAATTGACTGGACTTCGGCGCCGGCCAGGCTCACCCTGATGGTGTCGATGGTGGGCAGCCCAGCGGCGGTGGCCCCGCTGAACTTGAGCTGCACCGAGTGCCTGCGAGCTGCCTCCACGAGCCCGTAGAAGTCGGCCACAAGCGGAGCCTTGCTGAGGGTCACGATATGGCAGCCCATGGCGGTCGCCTTGAGCAGGCGGGAAAGCCCAGGCTCGCCCGTGTCAAGGTCAGACCATGTGGCGTCCACTATGACCGTGGGCCCCGCGCCGTCGATCCATGGGAGGATCCACTTCGACAGGTCCTCGGGATCGCCCTCGCGGAATCCTTCCTGGCTGCTCAGATGGGCCAACCGGGATCGCTCCGACAGCTCCCTCTCGCTGAACCCACGGGGCTCGACGACGCCTCCTGTGGAAGTGACTATCGCGAACACCTTTGCGTCGATGCGGTGCCGCGCCTTCAGGTACGGGCCCTTCGCCGCCAGCACCCTCGCGAACTCCCGGCCTACATTGCCGAAGCCGTACAGGCATATCTTGATCTGCACCGGAATTGCTCCTTCCATAGCACCTTCATTGCTCCGCCCGGGCCTCAAGGCCAGCTCTTGACGGGTCGCCCCTCCTTACGCGCCCCATGAAAGCGAAAGCCGCCAGGGCGCACAGTATCGAGAACGGGAAGAGCGCCCTCGTGCCGAACGTGTCCTTCAGAAGCCCAAAGGCCGGTGGGCCGGTAATGGCCGCCAGCGACGAGAACAGGTAGTAGAGGCCTGTGTAGGCGCCTGTCTGCGCTCTCACGGCCATGTCCACCACCATAGGGTACGAGTTGATGTTGATCAGCGCCCAGAATACCCCAGCAACGGCCAGCAGCGCAGGCACGATGATGCCGGTCGATCCCAGGAGCCAACCGATAAGGCGCGCCTCTCCTGAGGGGTCGTGGCCCAGGCCGAACACTGAGTTCAACGCCTCCAGGAGGGGCATGCCCAGAGAGTCCCTGGCCAGCAGGCCCAGACCCGCCAGGCACACTGCCAGACCAATGATGCCGATGCGTATGGTGCGGGCGCGTCCGATGGACGTGGCGATGAAGCCCGCCGGGATGGCGAAAGCCACCAGCGTCACCGAGAAGAACCCCAGGTACGTTGCGCCAGTAGCTTCCGATACTCCCCACACCTCACGCGCGTAGAGCGTGAAGAAGGCCTCAATGCCGTTCCACGCCACGAACCAGGAGAATATCGCGACGAGCATGTACAGGGCACTTTTCTCCGTGTCCGTCAGCACCTGCATAAGGGCGCCAGATATGCCGATGCTCTGACCTGCCTCTCCCGAGGCGCCTTCGACTTCACGTGGCTCAACAATTCGCCACTTGAGGATGGCCACGGAGAGGATCATGAGAACGGCCCCCATGATAAACGGATACGCCGGATTGAACCTGTAGAGAGCTGACCCTGCGAACAGGGCCACCATGGCCCCGACGCCGCCCATCAGGTTGATCACGCCGTTGGCCTTGCTTCTCAGCGGTGGAGGAGTGACGTCAGGCATCAGCGCCACAGTTGGCGCCCGGAAGATGGCCATGGATACGTTCATGAACAGGATAGCAGTGATGATCGGCACCAGCCAGAGCCTGACGAAAGGTATCAGCGCGAAGAACGCCGCGCCCAGGGGCATTCCCACCAGGATATAGGGCATGCGTCGACCGTATCGGTTCCAGGTGCGGTCGCTGAGGGCGCCGAAGTAGGGCTGCAGCGTAACGGCGGCTATGTTGTCGAAGGTCATAATCACTCCAACCAGCGTGCTGGTGTACGCGACGCCAGCCAGGGCGTCGTGGAGAAACACCGGGACGAACGAGTTGTATATGGTCCAGCACAGGCTGATGGCGAAGAAGCCGAGGCCTAGAACGAACGTCTTGCCGTAATTGAGCCTCTCACTCACTCGCTGTCACCTCTCGCGATCTGCACAGCTAGGGCCGGCACGTTGGTTATGATGGCGTCGACCCCGGCGGCCAGCATCCGCCGGATATGTTTCTCGGAGTTCACCGTCCATGGGTTCACCTGAAGACCTCGCTCGTGCGCCTTCTCCACCATTCTCGGGCACACGGTGTAATGGAGCGGGTGCAGGGCATCGGCACCGACGCGTTCCGCGTAGCTCCATGGGCCGATGAGGGCGGCCACGTACAGCAGGCCAACTGGGATCTCAGGGGCTATACGCTTCAGTTCCATGAGCGCGTGATGGTTGAAGGACGACACGACCACCCTCGCCCCAATCCCTCTGGCCAGGATGAAGTCCGCCACCTTACGTTCGATCCCTGGGTACTGCGTCGTTCCGCTCTTGATCTCGATGTTAATGAACGCGGAATCGCCCACCGCTTCCACCACTTCCGCCAGGGTGGGTATGGGCTGCGGTTGAAAGCGCCCTGCGAACCTGGCTGCTGCGTTGAAACGCTTCAGCTCCCTGAGGGAATACGCTCCCACAGGGCCGCTGCCGTCCGTGGTGCGGTCAAGCGTGTCATCGTGTATCACCACCAGCTCGCCGTCGCGTGACAGGTGAACGTCTAGCTCGATACCGTCGGCCCCGCTGGCCATGGCCAGCTCGAAACCGGCAAGCGTGTTCTCTGGAGCTTCGCCCGGAACCCCCCTGTGCCCGAGGATCAGCGGAGTCTGATTCATCCGCATCCACCACGCCCCTCCCTCTCTTCTCACTGGCAACTGCGCCTTGGGCCGTGATCGCGGCACCACTCTGCGAGTATTAGACACCCGGCACCGAAATCCTCTGCACAGCTACGAGCCGCCCTCCGCGGACCTCCATGCCCAGCCCCATGCCTGCCAGTATCCTCAGGGCCGCGGCTGCCGCAGACAGCCTTGCGGCGCGGCTCCGAGGCTCAGTGCCCTCGGCACCAGCAGCCCAGCCGGCGTTCTCCAGCTGATGCAGGAGCTTCGCAAGCTCAACCTCGCTTTCGGCCCTTGCCGCGGCGAGCCTCAGCTCGGCATCGCCGAGCCCACGGCCTACTCCTGCCTCCTGCATGGCGCGGCCTGACAGGCCCAGAGGTATCTCCAGCCTCACCCCTGCCACGGGACCAGGCTCGCCAACAGGCCATGCCAGGTCCAATGCCACGCTGGCCCTGGTAGCGGCTCCGAGCCAGGCTGTGGACCGCGCACAATGCATCTCGATGATGGCGGCCAGAACGTCCGGATCGTTCTCCACCCATTCGCGGACTATCCCATCTATGGGCTGTGCCTGGACCAGGTGTATCACGGCGTCGAGTTCATCCGCACACACGCTGAAGCAGCCTGCGGTGCTTGCGGGCAATCCCAGCGCCGCCGCGGCCTGCGCCCGCAGGCTGGCGGCCAAGGTTCCGCCGTCCGCCTCCGCCAACAGCTCAGCCTGGGCCAGGAGGTCCAGCACTCTGGCGCCTGCCTCCGCTTCCTGCCTCAGTTGCGCCGCCTGCCCGGCCCGCTGGCGCAGCCGCCCGGCCGCCCCTCCCATCGCAGCGTCCGCCAGAGCCTCAACCGGCAATGAGACGCTCAGCCGGGCGCAACCATGGGAATCGTAGGACGCCATGGCTACCAGTCCGTGTTCAGTCTGCGCGTAAAGGGAAGCCCGCCACTGCGAGCCCAGCATCTCAGCCTCCAGTCTCACAGGATAACAGGAATTGCCTGAGGCACTTTCCACCGCATCGCTCACCCTGGCCACCGCCGCGGCCCTGCGCAGGATCTCGAGGAGCTCCACAGGTTCAGTGCTAGCCCCTACCAGGCAGGGTAAACCAAGTGTCGCCGCGCACACTGCAGCCGAGCAGGCGGCGCCCATCAGAGCTCGCCTCAGTGTGCCATGCAGTCCCACTCTGCCCACCTCCAACTTGCACCTGAACTTCCATCGTGTGGCTTGTACTATACCGTCCTGGTGCGACCGGCACCATCGCCCGAAAGGAGGAATTCCGAAGGTTTCGGCTCTGATGGGCCCCGCACTGGCGCCTGACGGCGGACGGCTTGACAACGCCTGTCAGTCCGGATAGCTTGGAAATGCCAGGATAGATAGAACTGGGGGCGATCCTGATGCAAGCCGGCGACTTCGTTCTCGGCCCGACCTATGAGGAGATGGCCAGGCCGGAGCTGATACCTGATGACATCCGCCAGCTGGCCGTCTCGGCGCTGGGGGCCGACGAGCTAAACCCGGTCAACCTGTTCAATATCCACTGGAAGGACTCCTCGAACCGCGTCAGATACCTGGTGTTCCCGCGCCAAGTTACGGCGTTGGATGTGAATATCATCGTGCTTCTGGGCTCGGGTTTCCCGTCGGGCTCCCACAAGGTTGGCCCGGCCTACGCCATGATGGCTGAGGCGTGCGTCGACGGCCTCATCGACCCGCAGGTGCATACCATCCTGGCCCCGTCTACGGGGAACTTCGGCATCGGCGCGGCCTACGTATGCAGCCTGATGGGTTTCAGGTCACTGGTGATCATGCCCGACAGCATGAGCAGAGAGAGATACGAACGGATACGCAGGTACGGAGGCAACCTTGAGCTCACCCCGGGCACGGAGTCTGATGTCATCCTCACGTTACAACGCACCCAGGAGCTGATGAGGAACCCGTCCAACCACGTCCTCGCGCAGTTCGAATCCTTCTCCAATTACCGCTTCCACAGGCACGTGACGGGGCGGGCGGCGGTGGAGGCCGCAAGGGGCGTGGGCAACGGACGAATCGCCTGTTTTGTGTCGGCGCCGGGTTCAGCGGGCACCCTGGCAGCAGGGGACCATGTCAAGTCGGTATTCCCCGACGCCCACGTGGTAGCGGTGGAGCCGTACGAGTGCTCCACGCTGTCAACAGGCGGAAAAGGCCAGCATCGCGTGGAAGGCATCGGCGACAAGATGTGCACCCTGATCCACAACGTGCTCACCACCGATTTCGTGGCAGTCGTGCATGACGAGGACGCCGTGCGGGCGCTGAAAGTGATCCGTGACGGCACCTCCGTCCTGGAGGAACTGGGAGTTGGCCACGAAGAGGCGGTCGCCTTGAGGGATCAGCTCGGCGTGTCAGGAATGTTCAACATAATCGCCGCGGCGCGCATGGCGCGCTGGCTACGGCTGGGACCGAACGAGAACGTTGTAACCGTAGCCACGGACGGGTTCGACAGGTACCATTCGGTCATAGACGATCTGGACCGAAGGAGCCTTGAGACCACGCCCAACGTGCTCCACAGGTGGATCCGGGATGCTTTCGCGGGTCCTGAAGACAGGATGGTGTTCGACTGCCGCCGCAAGCCGGCAAAGGAACGGCTGTTCGCCCAGAAACAGGTGGACTGGGTGCCCCTGGGCTGGAGCGTCGAACGCCTGGAAACCCTCAAGCGTCAAGAGGCCTGGGAGGCTGAGTATGAGAAGATCGGTGCCTACGACGAGAAGATTCGCGCCGCCAGAGGCAACGCCCGGTGAGTGGTCCACGTGAGATAGGCGCAAGGTGAGGGTCAAACCAGCACGAAAGGTGAGCGTCGCCCCACACGACGGCAGAGCGCTTCGCGGCGCGTCTGGGGTGCGGCGATGACGTAACGCCTGTAGCTTGAGAAAGGTGAAGCCGGCGCTGAGGCGCCGGCTTCCTTCCGTGTTGACTCGACGCTTGCTCGTCACCGTCCCTGTACCGCCCGTGCCCCTGCCTCTGCCCCCGCCCAGGCCGCCCTTCGCGCCCCCCCGTTCGGTGCGGTGGCGGTTTGACCCTCGCGACGTAAGCCAGGCGGGCGCAAGCGAGATAGGCGGAGCTGAGCTCCGCCTATCGTTGTTCCCGGCTGTCGCGGTCACCCTCATCGACTGAGGGTGAACCGGCCCTGGGTGTAGATGCCCACCTCGTAACCTTTGATGGTGAAGATCACACGAAAGCGCGCGGGATCCACGTCCGGGAAGAAGAGAGCGAGCCACTGCGTGGCCACGGCTCCGGCCTCAGAGTAAGCCCTCATCACCTCGGCGTCGCTCACCGAGAACCTCGCAGCCCCCACGTGCGCATCCCAACTGGTCTGGGTGAGGGTATCCACGAACAGGTCAATGTAGTGCTCCCCCAGGAAGCATCTGACGCTCTGCCTGACCAGTTTGGATGTGAGGGCGCCCGGGCTGTTGTAGTAGGCCGTGAGCCTCAAGGCGGCGAACTCGGCCACGCTGATCTGTGCCGCCGCATTGTACTCTTCCGGCAGGTAGTAGTAGGCCGACACCTGCGCGCCGACGCCGGCGTGCGCACAAGCTGCCACGGCCATCGCAGCAAGAAAGACCGCCGCCCTCCGCACCGACGTTGACCTGCGCGCCCACGTTTTCAAGATGGGTCCAATCATTTGAAACGACCTCCTTCCACTCCGGTTCGCCACCGCAGGTCAGCTCCGGGGCCCGCCCGCAGCTCCGCCGGCGGAGCCGTCATCGGGCCGCCAGGCCGCCACGACGGCGGCCAGCTCAGCCTTCCTGGCATCGTCAACGAAGGCTGCCCGGGCAGCGGTGAGGTTCATCTGCCGCAGCTCATCCGGGCCAAGGCCCCAGTGGGATATCGCCACCTGGTACTCGTGGCCAAGGCTTATCCCGCTTATCCCCGGATCGTCCGTGTTGAGCGTCACCTTGGCACCGGCTGCCAGGAGCTGAACCATGGGGTGGTTCTCGTAGGATTCGGCCACTCGCGTGTGGATGTTGCTGGTGGGACACACCTCGAACACCACCCCCCTGGCCACAGCCAGCTCGAGCACCTCGTCGCACTCTACGGCCCTGACGCCGTGTCCGAGCCTGGTGGCACCCAGTCTCTCGACGGCGGTCCTCACCGACTCCGGCCCCTCGGCCTCCCCGGCGTGGATCGTCACACCCAGGCCCTCCGAGCGCGCCCACTCCATCGGAGCCTGGTATTCCTCGAGGCTCCTGATCCTGGTGTCGTCGGAGATATCGACCCCCCTCACGCCTGAGGAGAGGTAGTCGCGGGCGAGCTTCACCGTGTCCCAAGCCACCTCCACCCCCCTGGGCTGAGGGGTGCCCAGGATGAAGCTGACCGACATCCCCGCCGGCACTTCCCGCGCCCCGTCCAGCACCGCCTCCACCGCCTCCACAAGGCTGAGCCCGGTGAGGCCCTGGATGAACGCGGGCGAGAAACGAAGCTCCGCGTGCACTGTGCCCTCGGCGGCGCAGTCTTCAATGACCTCCCTGGTGATCCTTGTTATGTCGGCGCGTGACTTGATGCACGGCATGAAGAACTCAAACTTCGCCAGGAAATCCACGAGCGAGCGCTCGCTGCCGGTTATCTGCATCCTGGGAAGCAGTTCTTCAAGGCTGGTGTCGAGATACATCCCGAGGTTGCGGCGGAACATGTCCAGTATCGTGGCTGGCCTGATGGAGCCCTCCAGGTGACGGTGGAGCTCCACCTTGGGCATGCTGCGGATCCACTCGGGGTACATTGGCTCGCCTCCTGCTCTTCAGGGTGCTTCAGCGGTACCGGCCGATCCCTAGATACCGGCCGATGTTGGCCTCGGGATCCAGGACCGGCTCTATGATGGGAGACGCCGCCGTCATGATGGTGGCCACCCCCGGCCCGTGCCCTGCCAGCAGGCAGTCGGAGTGGACCACAACCCCGATGGTTATGGCTCCCCTGCGGAAGCTCCTGCCGTACAGGTTGTCGCAGTCGTCCAGGGCGACGACGTCGCCGAAGCGGAGCCTGTCCAGGCCAAGCCTGGCTATCTCGTCGCGGTCGGTGGTGGTGATGTCGTAGTCGCCCGACGCCACGTCCGAAGTGCCGATGCCGGAGCCCATCATCACCGCAGGCACCCGCGCCGCTACCTTAACCCGCAGCCGTTCGTCTGCCTCCTCTACGCCCATGAGCTCCAGAAGCTCGGGATCGAGATTGAAGAGCTTCACGTCAGGGTAATCCAGCAGCTGGAGCCCCTGGCCGCACGCGCGCACCAGGATCTTGTCGCCGATGGCCAGCTTCTCTAGGGTTTCGTCGTCGAAATCCACGAGCACATGCTCGATTCCGCCGTGATGCCCTGTCACGCGGCCTTCCGCGCCCTTTGCGTCGCCGCTCACAACACGGACCCGGTTTCCGATGCAGCTCAGCACGTTGTATGCCACGTTCTCCGGGTCAGTGCGCTTGTCGGGCTTGGCTGACGTTGACACTCCTGGCTCCACGTGATCGCCGGCCCATCCGAAGGCCGGGTCGCCCACCTTCACGTTGTAAGTGATGCCCCCGACCCCGGGGAGCGCAAAGGGAACGCCATTGGCGTCAATCCTGAACGCCTGTTTCCTGACATGGGGTGCCACCACGCCCTGCACCGCCATGACCACGAGCTTGTCCTTGTTGGTCCTAAGCAAACCGAACACTCCTTCCATGTCAGCCAACTCGCTGCATCCTAGGTGATTCACCTACCGCAGGCACGATTCCTGCCCGCGCATCCCGATTGTGCCGACAGCGGAATCCCACGTATCCCGAGCTTGAATATGATGTCAGCGCAAGTCCATCGATGGAGGGATCGACGGCATGACCACAGGTTTCAACAATCCGCTGGGCACCGGACACCTCGCAATGGCCTTCGTATGCCCGCAGGAGTACATCACCAGGTTCAACCCTGACGAGGGGTTGTGCCAGGGTACCATCTTCCCCGAGCTGGTCAGCCCGTACCCCACATATCAGCTTCTGCTGAGGACCGCCGCGAAGGAGGCGCAGAAAGAATGAACGGATTCCCCGACAGGGAGCAGCTCCTCTGGCGCATCCAGGCGCTGAGCTTTACCGCGGTGGACCTCAACCTATACCTCGATACCCACCCGTGGGACACGCGGGCCCTTGCCGACTACAACCAGATCTCGGCGGCGCTGGCCCAGACCAGGGCCCTGTACGAGCAGCTGTACGGCCCAATGCTGAACTTCGGCATGTCATGCGGCGGCGACTCGTGGAGATGGGTTGAGGAGCCGTGGCCCTGGCAGATATCGACGAGGAGGGCTTAGTGGCATGTGGATATACGACAAGAAGCTCCAGTTCCCAGTTAGGGTCAGCGGACCGAACCCTAGGCTCGCCAAGAGCGTCATAACTCAGTACGGTGGGCCTGACGGCGAGCTCGCCGCGTCACTCCGCTACCTCACCCAGCGCTACACCATGCCCACGGGGCGGTCCATCGCCACCCTGACCGACATCGGCACCGAGGAGCTTGCCCACATGGAGATCGTGGCCGCCCTTGTGTACGGGCTGCTGGTGGACGCGCCCATCAGCGAGATAAAGGCTGCCGGCCTCGACGGCTACTACGCCGACCACGACAAGGCGCTGTACTTCGTCAGCGCTGAGGGCGTGCCCTGGACCGCTGCGTACATCCAGTCAAAGGGAGACCCCATAACCGACCTCCACGAGAACATGGCTGCAGAGCAGAAGGCCAGGTCCACGTACGAATACCTCATCAACCTCTCCGACGATCCCGAGGTCACCAACGTCCTGCGGTGGCTCCGTGAGCGCGAGATAGTCCACTTTCAGCGCTTCGGCGAGACCCTGAACCACGTCCAGGAATACCTGAGCGCGCGCAAGGTATTCTAACTGCCGCAGGCGCCTCTCTTCGAGAAGGCGGTCGACGCCCCGGAACCTCCTGCCAGGGTTCGGGGCGTTCTTGACGCGCCCTCACCGGTCTGGTACCTTATCTCATATGTACCACATGACAGCAGCAAGTTCATACATTGCAGCTTAGAGGTGATGATCGTGGGTAGAGTCGTGGAAGTCCCTGTCGTGCCTGGGCTGGCCAACACGGGACGCGTGTTCTGGAACATCGGCACCGCAAAGCTTGTGGAAGCGGCTATCTGGAGAGGCGAAGGCCGGCTCTCCTCCTCCGGAGCTCTGGCGGTGCTAACAGGCAAGTATACCGGTCGTTCCCCTGAAGACAAGTTCATTGTGGACGACGCCGAATCCCGCTCGAAAGTGGCCTGGGGCCACGTGAACAAGGGGTTCACCGAAGACCAGTTCTCGCGGCTCTACTCGCGCATGCTGGCCTACCTGCAGAGCAGGGATCTGTTCGTGTTCGACGGCTACGTCGGCGCCGACCCCGCCCACCGGCTCTCCGTGCGGGTGGTGAACGAGTTCGCCTGGCACAACCTGTTCGCAAGGCAGCTGTTCTTGCGGCCCGCCCCTGGCGAGCTCGCCGACGATGCCGCCGAATGCACGGTGGTCTGCGCCCCGGGCTTCAAAGCGGACCCCGAGATAGATGGCACGCGGTCTGAGGCCTTCGTTGTGCTGAACCTCACGAAGCGCATGATCCTCATCGGAGGCACCCACTACGCCGGGGAGATGAAGAAGTCAGTCTTCACGATGATGAACTACCTGCTGCCCGCCGCCGGCGTGCTTCCCATGCACTGCGCCGCCAACATCGGCCCCACCGGCAACACAGCGCTGTTCTTCGGCCTCTCTGGCACCGGCAAGACCACGCTCTCTGCCGACCCCGCCAGGCAGCTCATAGGCGACGACGAGCACGGCTGGAGCCAGCTCGGGGTGTTCAACTTCGAGGGAGGATGCTATGCCAAGTGCATCGGGCTGACTCGCGAAAACGAGCCGCAGATATGGGAGGCCATCAGGTTCGGCTCCATCATGGAGAACGTGGTAGTAGATGATGACACGGCGGAGCCCGACTACTCAAGCGACGCCATCACCGAGAACACCAGGGCGGCATACCCCGTGGACTTCATCCCCAACGCCGTCATCCCCGGCGTCGGCGGTCACCCCACCGCGCTGATATTCCTCACCGCTGACGCCACCGGCGTCATGCCGCCCATATCTAGGCTGGAGCCGGACCAGGCCATGTACCACTTCCTGTCAGGCTACACCTCGAAGCTGGCAGGCACTGAGCGCGGCATCCTGACGCCGCAGAGCACCTTCTCGTCGTGCTTCGGCGAGCCCTTCCTGCCGCTTCCGCCCGCCGAGTACGCCGAGATGCTGCGAAGCCGCATCAAGCAGCACGGGTCACGGGTCTACCTGATAAACACCGGCTGGATCGGAGGGCCGTACGGGGTCGGATCCAGGATCAAGCTGCGCTACACCAGGGCCATGGTGCAGGCCGCAGTGGAGGGCCTCCTGGACGACGACGTGGAGTACAGGCTCCACCCCGTGTTCAACGTGCTGGTGCCCACCACGTGCCCGTCTGTGCCTGCGGAGATACTCGACGCCCGCAGCCAGTGGGCCGACCCCGATGCGTACGACGCCGCTGCCCGCAAGCTCGCCGCCGAGTTTCAGGCCAACTTCTCCAGGTTTACCTCTGTAGACGAGACCATCAAAGCAGCCGGGCCCAGGCCGTAAGGCCCGGGCCCAGTCCAGACAGACCGCTGCTACCGCCGTCACGCTATGCCCGCCTCTCTGTGGGCGGCTGCGATGCGCTCTGCCAGGTCGTCAATGGCCTTGTAATCGTCAGGCCCAGGGAGGCCCTTCACCACCACCGGGTCGAGCACCTGGGCGCTCAGGTTGCCCAGCATGGACGTGAGCTGGTCAATGGCCCTCCCCGCCCAGCCGTAGCTGGTGACTGCTGATACGAACCGCGTGCGGGGCCTCAAGGCGTTGGCGACGAAGGCGGCGTACGCCGCTGCAGGGTGAATGCCGCCCAGCACTGTGGGCGCCGCTATCACCACGGTGGCGCAGTCAATGAGCGACATCGCCAGAAGCCCCAGGTCCACCGAGGTCAGCTCGAAACGGTCTACCCCCACTCCCCGCTGGACCAGGGCGTCCACCAGCCTGTCCACAAGGAGCAGAGTGCTGCCGTGCATCGTAACGAAGGGTAGACACACCCGGTTAGCCGTGGGCCCTGAGGTCCACTGGCGGTAGCATTGGATGATGGCGGAAGGGTTCGTCCACACTGGCCCGTGGCTGGGGCAGACCGTCTCGATGTCCAGCGCCTCTATCTTGTCGAGGTGCCTGACGATGGTGGACGCGAAGGGCATCATGATCTCAGCGTAATAGCGCTTCGCCGCGGCAAGCTCCCTGGGGCCCCCGTCGCTGAAAAGCTCGCTGGCGGCGAGGTGAGCGCCAAGGAAGTCGCAGGTGAAGAGGATTCGGTCTTCGGCAAGGTACGCCAACATCGTCTCAGGCCAGTGCACCCACGGAGCATAGATGAACCTGAGGGTGCGGTCGCCAAGGTCCAGCACCTCATCGTCTTCCACCACGGTTATGCGCTCCGAGGGCACGCGGAGCAGGTCCCACAGCATCGGCGCACACTTCTTGCTGCAAAGCACCTTGGCCTCGGGGTAGCGCGCCAGCACGTCGGGGATGGCGCCGGAATGGTCCTGCTCGGCGTGCAGGCAGATCAGGTAGTCAAGGCGTTCGACGTCGTCCAGCTGTTCCATGAGCTCATGGCGCTTGGCGGGGTCCACCGCGTCGATGAGCGCCGTAGCGCGCGACCCCCGCACCAGGTACGAGTTATAGGTGGTGCCCTCAGGCAGAGGGATAAGGGAGTCGAAGAGGCGGCGATCCCAGTCAACCGATCCCATCCACAATACTCCGTCGATTATCTTCCGTGCTTTCATGCGTTCAAGTCTACCTCCAGTCAGACAGCAAAACGGCAAAGTCAACCGTCCGGCGTCTAGTTGGTGTCTCGCCTGAGCAGCATGAGGATGCCCGCCAGGATTAGAACCGACGGCCACCACTTGAGCGCGGCTGCCACCACAGACGGCGCCAGGGCCGTGAGGAGAAGCGGAATCCCAACAGCTGCTAGGATCACGGCGGGCACATACGCCCATGAGTAGCTCTCACCGGCGGCCCGCGATGTGGGCACTATGATGAGCCAGCCCAGGGCGAGGCAGATGAGAAACGCACCGCCACGTGCCGGGCCGGTGAACCCCCGCCTGAACGCGTTCATGGCGAGAGAGCCGAGACCCACGCCTGACAGGATGCCGCCGGGCACCGTCAGGCCCGGGGCGCGGTTGGCGAGCGCCGCGGCGATGAAACCGGCCCCCAAGACCAGCAGAAACAGCCTGCCGAACAGTCTGGCGTTGGTAAGCTGGTCTATGAGGAGCAATAGCCCGAAGATCACCAGCCCCGTGCCTACGATCGTGTTTCTCCAGCCCTTCACGGCACGTCACCCCTACCCCTAGGATACAGGCCTGCCCCGAAAGCCGTAGCCTCTCGGCGACCGCTTTCGGCGGCAGCCTAGCGGCCCCGCTAACCGCGGCTCATAGCCTGTGTCATTCTTCGAAGTTCCGCCATTTCCTTCCCGCACAGCCGCCTTGGGTATTGTGGCCAAGCCCGAGTGGAAACTGGTCAATGTTGTAGTATTCTGTACCCAGGTGGTGAAATGTCGATATGTGCCATGCCAGTAATGAGCGGGGATTCACCATCGTCGAAGCCCTGGTAGCCGTGGTGATCCTGGGTGTCACCATTACGGCGCTGCTGGCCGCGTTCAATGCCGGGATCGGTATGCAGCACCTTGCCGACATGGCGGCGCGCGCATCGTACCTGGCCAATGACGGCCTGGAGGAGATGCGAGCGAGGTTCAATGCCGGCAACTTCGACGCTATAGTGGAGCCTGCGCCGAACCCGATGGAAGTGTCGCCCGGGTTTCAGCGAAGGATCGATGTGACCTCAACCGGCACCAGCCCCAACCGCATGTGGACGATCAGGTCCACTGTAACGTACTCGGCGGGAGGCGTTCAGCGAAGTGTGTCGTATCAGACAGTTCTTGCAGAACCATAGCGGCATGGCCCTGGTGGAGCTGCTGGTGGCCGTGGTGGTCATTGGCATCGTCGTCGCAGGCGCCTCGGCGCTCCTGCTCGGCGGCAACAGCACCTACCGCGCGGCTACCATCAGAGCTGACCTGTCTCAGCGGGCACACGCGGCTTTGGCCGTCGTCGCGTCAAGGGTAAGGGACGCCTCCGTTGTAGACCGGCAGCTGGACGGCTCCTGGAAAGTGACCATCTTGAGGGATGGCGCCAACTACGACCACGTGTTCTCCGTGTCAGGCTCGCAGCTCCTGATGGAGCTGGGAGGAAACACCACTGTGGTTGCGGATGATGTGGTCGGTTTCAGTATTGAGCCATACATGTCGGAATCCACTTTCGCGTATAGGCTCACTGTCGCCCTGGGGAGAGGTGGAGCAGTGCGGGAAGCCTCCACCATCGTTGGGCTGCGAAGATGAGCCCGGAGGTGACGGATCCATGACTTACCTGAAAGACTCCAGAGGGGCGGCGCTTCCGCTGACCCTGGTGGTGATCCTGGTTCTCGCGATACTCGGCGTGAGCCTGTTGACGGTGGCGTCCAGCAGTCACTCCATGCAGGCATCGCAGCATCGCCGTCTGGCCGCCAGGCATATCGCGGAGGGCGGAGCGGAGACCGTCTACCAGGCGATCAAGACCAGTTCGTCGTCGGTGGTGTACGGTCATCCCTTCACGGTGAACCTAGGGAACCAGCCCGGGAACCCCACTGCCTCTGTTACGGTGGAGGAACTCGAGGATGACACCGTGTTGATAACGTCCACGGGAACATACGGTTCGGCCAGCGCCACGGTGAAATTGGCTGCAATACCGGGCCTGCCAGAAGTGTACACCCTCGGCGTGTACGCGGGTGAGGGAATACACGGAAAGGGTGACGGGAAGAAGAACGTCGTGTTGGGGGCGGATATCGTATCAGGTGGCGAGATCGACGGGTGGTCCGCTCCTGGCCACAACGTTGTTGAGAACAGCCCCATCGCTTTTCCCACTGTGAACCGGGACGACTACGAGTCATGGCCGCCCCCCCAGGACAACGGCGACAAGAATCATCGTGAGATCAGGATCGGCCCCACGGGAAAGGCTTTTCTCCCTAATGATGTAGAGGCCAAGAACAACCTGAAGATATACGGCCCTGGTACCCTGGTGATTGACGGAGGCCTGACCGAGAAGAACAACATCACAATCCATGGCGCCGTGACGCTTATCGTCATCGGAGACCTGACGGGCAAGAACAACCTAGAGGCTGTAGAACTCACTGGCAGCCAGCTGAACCTAGTAGTGACAGGCAACGTATCGCTTGGGAACAACAGCAAGGTGTTCGGCAACATAGTTGTCGGCGGCAGCCTGACGGTGGACCAGAACACTGAGGTGAAGTACTCCCCTCCCGTTCTTGGATCGGTACCTGACGTCATCGGCGGCAACAGGGAGTGGAGCCGCGTGTGGATACGCTGATGCGTAACCGGCGTCCTCGAAGCAGTAGTCCTGACGCTGACATGGACGTGTCGAACGATGCCCGCAGTGCATGAAGGAACCGCCTCTTCGGAGGCGGTTTACAATTATCGGTATGGTGGAGGCGCCGGGAGTCGAACCCGGGTCCGAAGAGGTCCCTTGGGCCGCGTCTACGAGCGTAGCGCGCGAACTGGACTTCGCTCCGCGCGACGCGCACGCGCGCGCTTCGGGCGGGCTATCTCGATGGTCTTTTCGTCAGCCTCCGAGAATTGGCTGGCGAGCATCCTGACTTTCGTGACGCCCTTACCGGCCTCTCAGGCTAAGTCCGGATCGGACGGCCGCCTAATACTTAGGCTGCGTAAGCGTAGTTGTTGTTGGCACTTATTGTGCTTCCACCGTTTAACGAGCTGGTGGGATCTCGGCTCGCAACGTCCCTCGCGACGCTCCCCGTCGAAACCGTACGCCCCCGTAGTCTCTATCGGAAGTATAACATGAAGCGTCTTACCGCACAATGTGCCCACAAGCAGGCGCGTAGCTGTCATATGCCTCGGCTCGAGGGCTCATCGCTCGCGGAACGACGACTTGGAGGACCTCTCTATCTCCCGCTGCGCGTCGCGCTTGGCGATGTCCTCTCGCTTGTCCCAGATCTTCTTGCCTCTGGCCAGGCCAATCTCCACTTTGGCGTAACCGCGGGTCAGGTACATTCTCAGCGGCACTATGGTGTAGCCGCGTTCCTTCACCTTGGAATGCAGCTTCCGAATCTGCCCCTTGTGCAGCAGCAATTTGCGCCGCCTTCTCGGGTCGTGATTCAGCCTGTTGCCGTACTCGTATTCGGAGATATGGGCGTTGACCAGGTAGGCCTCACCGTCCCGGATCTCCGCGTACGCGTCGGTCAGGCTCACCCTGCCCTGCCTGACGCTCTTTATCTCAGTGCCTGTAAGGGCGATCCCTGCCTCGAGGGTGTCCTCAATGAAATACTCGTGGCGCGCCTTCCTGTTGGACGCCACAAGCTTTTCTTCTGTTGTCTTGTCGTGGGCCAAGGCTGGAACCTCCCTTCGACGTTGGTTGAGCCTGCCTCTCTAGGTTGTACCGCCGCGGGCTCAACCTTGGTCACAGGCCGAGCTCGGCGCTGTTTGCCTGCATGGCGCGAAGGCAGATGTCTATGAAGTCCCGCAGGTCGAGGCCTAGCTCCTCGCAGCGGCGGATCTGCTCCCTGTTGGCGCCGCGGGCGAACCCCCGCTCCCCAAACCTGTTCAGGACGAAATCGGTGTCGATGGCGGCCAACTTCCTTGCCGGATGGATCAGCGCCGATGCGACGATCAGCCCGGTGAGCGGATCGACGGCGTGCAGCGCCTTGTCCATCAACGATAGCCTGGGAAGGCCGTGCATGTCGTTGTGCACCTTCACTGCGTAGACTACGCTCTCATCGACGCCGGCGTCAGTCAACATCTCGGCACCTACCAGCGAATGCCGATGGGGGTCGTGCCCTGCCGAATCGTAGTCGATATCGTGAAGCAGGCCAGCCAGACCCCAGTTATCCTCGTCTTCACCGAAATGCGAGGCCAGTGCCCTCATGCAGACCTCCGCTGCGATCATGTGCTTGACCAGGTTCTTGTTCTTGACGTTCCGCTCAACGAGAGCCAAAGCTTCATTCCTTGTCAACAGGGGTCCCTCCCGAATCGCGATGTGACCTAGGGCGCATCAGCTTGCCTGTGGCGCTGCGGGGCATGCTGGCCACCACGGTGACTCGCGCCGGCACTTTATATGACACCAACCGGTGGCGGGCGTGACGCACTATCTCAGCGCTGGACACAGGATCGCATCCCGGTTTGAGCTGCACTAGGGCGGCAACAACCTCGCCCCTAACGGGGTGCGGTATCCCGAAAGCCATGGCGTCGGCAACACATGGGTGATCCAGCAGCACAGCCTCTACTTCGTCTGGGTATACTTTGAACCCTCCCACGTTGATGACGTAACACGCCCTGCCCAGGATGCTGAGCCTTCCCTCACTGTCGACGCACGCGACGTCACCTGTGCGCAGCCAGCCGTCCTGCATCACGGCATGAGTGAGGTCCGGTCTGCGATAATAGCCTTGCATGACGCCGTCGCCGGCCACCAACAGCTCGCCGCACTCGGCACCCTGGTGCCCCAGTGGATCGGCACTCAGGGGGCTGTCTCCATGATAAGGTAAGGGCTCGATCCGAACCCGTACGCCTCTCAGCGGTTTCCCGACGCGCCCGGGGCGGACTGGCTCATCGTAACGGCTCGCGGACACAACGGGAGATGCCTCCGTGAGGCCGTAGCCCTCGTATATCGTGAGGCCGAACTTTTCCTCAAACGCCTTTCTCACCCGCTGAGCAAGGGGAGCGCCTCCGCTGATGCACATGCGTATGCTCTTCAGGTCCGACGGCTGCACGCGGGACTCCACCATGGCCGCGAACATGGCCGGCACTGCGGCCCAGATGCTGGGCTTCGTTTGCTGCGCCAGCGCAGCTACCGCCTCCGGGATGAACTGAGGCGCTACGACACAGCAGCCGCCGCTCGCCAGCGGCATGTTCATGCTCACGGTGGCGCCGAACGAGTGGAAGAGCGGCAACGTCGCCAGGTGCACCTGCCCAGGGCGAGCCCCGGCTTCGTCCGCCATGCCCAGCGCGTTGGACGCCAGCGCCTTTCCTGAGAGCATCACACCTTTGGGCTCTCCGGTGGATCCGGAGGTCACAAGGATCGCAGCTGTGGCGTCGCCGTCGAGCTCGGCGGCGAGACGTTCAAGACCGTCGGCGGCCTCCTGGATGTCGCAAGCAGCCGAGGCTTCCAGCAGGCGCCGCAGCAAAGCGCGTTCCCCGTCAGCTGATTCTTCGAGCTCAGAGTCGGCCTTGAGCTCGAGAGCAGGCTCGAAGTGAACACTCATCGCGACTCGCTCTGCAGGCCTCAGGTGCGGGTTCAGCGGCACGACGATGGCACCCGCTGCCATGGATCCATAGTACGCAATTACGAACTCGGCACAGTTCCCAAGGCTGACGGCGACCCGGTCGCCCGGGCGTATGCCCAGTTCCATGAGGCTTATGGCACATTGAGCCGCACGCCAAGCAAGTTCAGCGTAGGTGAGCCTCGCGTCGCCGTAGATCACCGCCGGCGAATGAGGGCGCAACTTCGCCTGCTGCAGAAGAAGGTCAATCAGTGTCATATGCCCCGCTTCACCTCGCTTAGCCAGCCAGAGGCATAACAAGACCCCGCACCTGGCGAAGACGCAAGGTGCGAGGTCAGCAAGATGCAACCGGAACCTACACGAACACGAACAGAGCCGTGATCACCATGAAAGCCGCCAGGACCCACACGGTGATCTTGTCAAGCAGTGCTTCCAGGCCCTTGTTCTTCGCGAAAAAGCTCTGGCTGGATCCGCCGAACGCCCCAAGACCTTCGCCTTTGGCCTGCTGCACAGCGACCAATGCGATGAGCCCAATAGCGAGCACCAGTTCAACCACGAGAAGTATAGTGGTAATCAAAGCCGGAACCTCCTATGCGGCGATGCGCTGACCGAGCAAGAACACTATTGGCATTGTAGCACAGGGCTATGCAGCACGCAATAAGTTCGGCAGAACGAGCAGCCGCGCGGGCGCGGCACAGCGCAGACACGGGTGCGCGGCGTTCGGTTGAGCGTCGAACGTGATCGCGAGCGGGCCCCCGCGCTGGCTGCCCAGGCTGACCCATGCGTGGGTCGTCGTGACCGCCCTTCGACGCTCACGCGGCGAGAGCCGTCCGCCTACCGCTCCGGCAGCACCTTGTTCACCGCGTACACGATGGGTGCAAGCACCAGCGCGGAGGCCAATGCCTCGGGGCCACCCTGCAGCAGAGCGATGCCCAGTGCTCCGGTCTTACCGGCGAGAGGGATGTACCCGAAGACCACGGCCAGGGTGAGGGTTCCCACGGTGTTCGTCAGGCTACCCGCCACAGCTGCCGCAGGCGCCGCCAGAGCTCGGCCCCCGTTGCCCTGGCGCCTGCCACGGCGCAGCGCCGCGTATACCGCGAATGCCACCGGCCCTATCAGCACGCGGGCCGGGATCACAACTCGGAAATCAGGCAAGAACTGAAAAGTGGTCAGTCCGAACATCAGCCCCACCAGCGAGCCCATGAGCGGCCCCCCCAGGATGCCCGCAAGAATCGTAGGCAGATGGGCAAACGTCATGGCTCCCGCCGGTGTCGGCACTGGGATGAACCCTACTCCCGTGACTCCCAGAATGACGGTGAGCGCGCCGAGTACCCCGGCCACGGCCACCCTTCGGGTGTCAAGTCCCGTCATGTTAAGGCACCTCCGTTCCAGCCCCTCGTCAGAGGGTGCCGGACGTACTCTTTCAAGCGTTCAAGCGCGGTTAACGCTGGATACAGATGGGTAGCCACCTGCGGCATCGGCTGCCCTTACCGCCCTCACGATGGCCTCCGCCACCACCTGCGCCGCCAGGGCGCCCACCGCGGTGATGTCGGCGGCTCTGTCGCCATACAGCCTGCGCCTTCCTGTCGACAGGCAGAACACGGTGTCGCCGTCAAACATGGTGTGGGCAGGCACGATTGCGCGGGCCAGGCCGTCGTGGGCCATCGCTGCCACCTTGTTGGCTCCCTCCTTATCTAGTATAACGTCGGTGGCCACCACGGCAACAGTGGTGTTGCCGCCGGCCATCCCCTTCACCGGACCCGGCACAGAAGCGGCTCCTCCTGCGGCGCCCGCAACGCCTGGGGAGCCCAGGAATCGGCGCGCCGTGCGGTCGTAAGCACCCGCCAGCACGCCTCCGCCCACAGGGTCTACCACGTCTCCGAGGGCGTTCACCACGGCCAGAGCCGCCACCACGGCCTCCTGGCCATCCGGCAAGGTGATCCTTGCGCTGGCGGTGCCCAGTCCGCCCTTCATGGCGTACGCCGGCCCCATGGCCTTGCCGACAGTGGCCCCTACCCCGGCTCCGACGTTCCCCTCCTGCACAGGCCCTGCTGCTGCGTTCTCGCAAGCCTGTCGCCCCATGAGCCTGTCAGGCCGTCGCCGCGGGTTTCCTATGTCGAGATCGTAGATCACTGCCGCCCCCACGATCGGCACGACCCCGTGGGCGGTATTGAAGCCGCACCCCTTCTCCTCGAGGTACTCCATGACGCCGGAGGCGGCATCAAGCCCGTAGGCGCTTCCTCCCGAGAGCACTATGGCATGTGCCTTCTCCACCAGGTTTCCCGGCCGCATCAGGTCGGTCTCCCGGGTGCCCGGCGCAGACCCCCTCACGTCCACGCCAACAACAGCGCCCTCCGGCACGAGCACCACCGTGCAGCCTGTGAGGGCTTCCATGTCATGGGCGTGCCCAGCGAGCACGCCCTCAACATCAGTGATCCAGCTCATGATTACCTCGCCACGCTTCGCAGGCAGCGGAAGGCGTCTGCCCCTGCATACCGCGCCGCATCGCCCAGCAGGTCCTCTATCCTGAGCAACTGGTTGTACTTGGCCACTCTGTCCGTACGGCAGGGCGCTCCCGACTTGATCTGCCCTGCGTTGGTCGCCACTGTTATGTCCGCTATGGTGGTGTCCTCAGTCTCGCCCGACCTGTGGGACACCATGGCGGTGTAGCCGGCGGTCTTCGCCAGCTCGATGGCGTCAAGCGTCTCGGTGAGGGTACCGATCTGGTTCACCTTGATCAGGATGGAGTTGGCCACGTTCTCGGCAATGGCCCGCTTCAGCCGCTTCACGTTGGTGACCAGGAGGTCGTCTCCCACCAGCTGGACCTTGCTGCCGAGCTCTCGGGTGGCCAGCTGCCAGCCGTCCCAGTCATCCTCGGCGAACCCGTCTTCAATGGAGACTATGGGGTACCGCTTCAGCAGCGTGCTGTAGAACTCCACCAGCTGCTCCGCGGTGAGCTCCCGGCCCTCGCCCTCGAAGACATACTTGCCATCGCGGTAGAGCTCAGACGAAGCCACGTCAAGGGCTACGTACACGTCCTTGCCGGGAACGTAACCCGCGCGCTCTATGGCCTCCACCAGCACTGCTATGGCCTCTTCATTTGAAGACAGGTTGGGAGCAAACCCGCCCTCGTCGCCCACTGCGGTGGAGAGGCCCTTCTTCTTGAGGACGCCTTTGAGCGAGTGATAGACCTCCGCTCCCATCCTGAGGGCCTCGGCGAAGCTTCCGGCGCCCACAGGCGCTATCATGAACTCCTGGATGTCAACGTTGTTGTCGGCGTGGGCGCCACCGTTGAGGATGTTCATCATGGGAACCGGCAGCGTGCGGGCGTTGGTTCCGCCTATGTACTGATACAGGGGAAGGCCGGTGTACTCCGCGGCCGCATGGGCCACTGCCAGCGATACGCCGAGGATCGCGTTGGCTCCGAGCTTGCCCTTGTTCTCCGTGCCGTCCAGTTCTATCAGCGTCGCGTCGATGAGGGCCTGCTCCCTGGCGTCCATCCCGACGATCTCATCTGCTATGACGGTGTTTACGTTCTCCACTGCCTTCTGGACGCCACGGCCAAGGTAACGACCTTTGTCGCCGTCCCGCAGCTCCACAGCTTCATGCGCCCCTGTGGATGCGCCCGACGGCACGCAGGCGCGACCGTAGGTGTCGTCCGACAGGACCACCTCCACCTCCACGGTGGGGTTGCCCCGGGAATCCAGTATCTCTCGCGCATACACGTCTGTGATGATAGACACGGCTCAAGTCTCCTTTCACTGCTGGCGCTGCTTGACGGCGTCCAGCGTCGCTTTGATGATCCCGCAGAAGTCCTGCGCGTTCAGGCTCGCTCCACCCACCAGGGCGCCGTCTATATCTGGCTGCCCGGCGAACTCAGCCATGTTGCCGGGCTTGACGCTCCCGCCGTACTGGATCCTTATAGTCTCCGCGGTGATCGCGCCGTACAGGCTCGCCAGCGTTGACCTGATGCGAGCGCAGACCTCCTGCGCGTCGGCGCCTGAGGAGGCCCTTCCGGTGCCTATGGCCCATATCGGCTCATAGGCCACGACCATCTGGACTGCCTGATCCTCCGGCACGCCGCCGAACGCCGCCTTTACCTGAGAGACCACAACATCAAACGTCAGACCCTGCTCGCGCTGCTGGAGGGATTCGCCCACACACACGATGGGCCGAAGCCCTGACGCCAGCGCCGCCTTGACCTTGAAGTTCACGGTATCATCCGTTTCGCCGAACATGGCCCTCCGTTCGGAGTGTCCGATGATGACCCACGAGCACCCGACGTCAAGCAGCATCTCGCAGGACACCTCGCCGGTGTAGGCCCCTTTGGCCTCCCAGTGCACGTCCTGCCCGCCAACCTCAATGGGCGAGCCCTTCACCGCGTTCGCCACCGCCGCCACGGCCGTGAACGGCGGGCAGAGCACCACCTTGCAGCCGTCGAACTCGGCGGAGGCTTTCACCAGCTCAGAGGCGAGCGCGACGCCCTCGCCGACGGTCTTATGCATCTTCCAGTTGCCTGCCACTATCGGCGTTCTCATCTCAGTGCCTCCAAATCCGATTCGTCACGGAGCGCCTCGACGCCCGGGAGCCTGCGGCCCTCAAGGAACTCCAGCGACGCGCCGCCGCCTGTCGACACGTGGGTCATCTTGTCGGCGAAACCGAACTGTTCACACGCTGCCGCCGAATCCCCTCCGCCCACGATCGTCACGGCCTTCGACTCCGCCATCGCCTTGGCCACCGCGATGGTGCCCTCCGCGAAGGGCGGCATCTCGAACACGCCCATGGGACCGTTCCACACCACCGTGCCTGCCGCCGCGATGATTTCCGCGTAACGTTGGCGCGTTTCGGGGCCGATGTCCAGGCCCTCCCAATCGGCGGGGATGGCATCGGCGGGCACCACCTTGCGCTGAGCGTCAGGCGAGAAAGCGTCGGCCACCACGATGTCGCCCGGCAACGCCAGCTCCACGCCGGCCTCTGCCGCCTTGCGCATGGCCTCGGCTGCAAACTCGATGCGGGACGAGTCGAGTATGGACTTGCCCACTTCGTAACCTTTCGCCTTCAGGAAGGTGTAGGCCATTCCGCCTCCGATGACTATGGCATCCGCCTTCGCCAGCAGGTTCTCGATGACGCCGATCTTGTCGGACACCTTCGCTCCGCCAAGGATGGCCACGAAAGGCCGCACCGGGTCGGTTAGGGCCTTCCCGAGGATCTCAATCTCCTTCTGCATCAGAAGGCCGGCTACTCCCGGGATGAACCTGGCTATGCCCTCGGTGGACGCATGGGCCCGGTGGGCGGCACCGAACGCGTCGTTAACGTATACGTCGGCAAGGGACGCCAGCTTCGCCGCGAAGGCGTCGTCATTGGCCTCCTCTTCCTTATGGAAGCGGACGTTCTCCAGGAGCACCACGTCGCCAGGCTTCATCGCCCACACGTAGGCTTCCACTTCCGGTCCTATGCAGTCGTTCAGCTTCGGCACAGGCCGGCCCAACAGCTCGCCCAGGCGCACCGCTACGGCATCCAGCGTGGCGGAAGGATCGTACTTCCCCTTCGGCCGCCCCAGGTGCGACGCCAGGATGACCTTGGCGCCCCGCTCCAGGAGAAGCCTGATTGTGGGGATCGCAGCCGCTATGCGGCGGTCGTCGGTGATACGCCCCTCGGGATCCATGGGGACGTTGAAGTCAGCGCGCACGAACACGCGCTTGCCTGCGGGGTTGATATCTGCCACCGACAGCTTGCGCATGGCCCAAACCCCCTACATCCTCTTCGCGATGTAGCTGGCCAGGTCCACCACGCGGTTGGAGTAGCCCCACTCGTTGTCGTACCAGGCTATGACCTTGGCCATGTCGCCCTCCATCACCATGGTGCACTTGCCGTCGACTATACCGGAGCGCGGGTCGCCGTTAAAATCTATGGAGACTAGCTCGTCGTCAGTGTAGCCCAGAATGCCGGCCAGTGGCCCTTCCGCCGCAGACTTCAGGGCGCCGTTGATCTCTTCCACCGAGGCGCTCTTCTCCAGCTCCACGACGAGGTCCACCACGGATACGTTGGGCGTGGGAACCCTCATGGCGAAGCCGTTCAGCTTGCCCTTGAGCTCAGGTAGCACCAGCGCCACGGCCTTCGCCGCGCCGGTGGTGGTGGGGATCATGGACATGCTGGCGGCACGGGCCCGCCTCAAGTCGGAGTGAGCGAGATCGAGTATGCGCTGGTCGTTGGTGAAGGAGTGCACCGTGGTCATCAGGCCGCGGCGGATGCCGAAGTTCTCCATGAGCACCTTGGCCACGGGCGCCAGGCAGTTGGTGGTGCACGATGCGTTGGATATGATGTGATGGTTCTCGGGATCGTACTTGTCCTCGTTCACGCCCATGACGATGGTGATGTCCTCATTCTTGGCAGGCGCGCTGATGATGACCTTCTTCGCGCCTCCCACGAGGTGGGCCGAGGCCTTATCCTTCGACCTGAATACCCCTGTAGACTCCACGACGATGTCGACGCCCACCTCGCCCCAGGGCAGCTTGGACGGGTCCTTCTCCGCGAATACGGTGACCTTCTTGCCGTTGATCTCGATGAATCCGTCGCCGGCGGCCACCTCGTACGGGAGCCTACCATGAACCGAGTCGTGCTTCAGAAGGTGCGCGTTGGTGGCGGCGTCCACCAAGTCGTTGATGGCCACCACTTCGAGGTCGGGATTGTCCAGCGCTGCCCTCATCACAAGTCGGCCGATTCTTCCGAAACCGTTGATTCCAATTCTTGTAGCCATTCTAGCCCTCGCCCATACAGGGCAAGGTTCACCTCCTATGTAGAATGAGACTAGGACTTTGCCGCTGTGAGCTGCCGCGCTCTGCTGGCAGCTCCCTCGTCGGTGACGACGAAATGCGAGAACCCGTTCCTGAGCACCGCAGACAGCGCCTCCCCCTTGCTGGAGCCGCCGCCTACGCATATCACGCACTCGATGGATGCAAGCTCCGCCAGGCGCAGACCCAGGCTGGATGTGGTGTACACCACCTCGCCTTGGGCGTCGAAGTAGTAGCCGAAGGCCTCACCCACCGCTCCCAGCTGCAGCATGCGATCAATCTCCTGCGCCGACAGGTTTCGCCTGCGCGCCATCTCCGCGGCGGTGCCCACGCCGTGAACCACCACGCGGGCCTGGCGTATCAGCTGCAGCACCTCCCTGGTCCTGGGTTCGCTCGTGATGCTGGCGAGAAGCTCCGGGCCCAGGTCATCCGGGAGGTTGAGCAGCCTGTAGCTCCCTCCCAGCTGCTTGGCGAGGGCCGCAGCCACCGTATCGGCCTGCTTCTCGACGTCCTCGCCCAATCCTCCTCTGGCAGGCACTACGGTGAGGTTCCGAGGTACCCTGTGGGCCGTGGAAGGTGCCACGGCGGCCAGTTCCGCCATGGTGGTGCCACCTGTGACCGCCACGACGTCGCCGTCCATCACCAGCTCCTGAAGGAGCCTCGCGCCCGACCTGGCCATCTCCTTCTTGACCGACGCGTCGACGTCGGAGTCGCCAGGCACCACTATCGCCCTGCGGAGACCATACTCCTGCATCAGATAGTCCTCGAGGGCTCCCGCACCCGACAGGCAGGCGACATACTCAACCAGCTCCGCTAGGATATCTTCCCCATCCCGCGATAGCCGAATGCCCTGGGGCGACACCGTCAAGAGGCCAGCTTGCCGCAGAATCCGCTCCTCCCGACGCACCTCGCGCTCGGTGCGGCCGATGCTCGCGGCCAGGACGCGCCTGCCCACGGGCTGCAGGTGACCCACGCTTCTGAGGATGACGTACCGCAGCACGATGGTGTCGACAAGCTCCGGGGCGATCCTGCGCTGCAACGCCACGATCTTACCATCGATTCCGCTCATGGACACAATGTATCCCACTTGGTCAGCAATTGTCCCACCCCGCATGAACATTATACCTCATTCCCGGCGAGGCTTCCATGGGCTCTTGGCTCATTGCCCGGGAGTGAGGCACGTCGTACAGCGCCGGGAGCCGGGGTTCCAGGCCTCAGTACCGACGCCGCGCGGCGGAGGCCGGGATCAGCATCTCCTCGCGGTACTTTGCCACCGTCCTGCGCGACACATGTATGCCTTCGTGCTGGAGACGCTCGGCGATTGCCCTATCCGACAGCGGCTCAGAAGGATCCTCCTCGTCGATAAGCTGTTTGATCAGACGGCGCACACTCTCGGCTGCCGCCTGCTGTCCGTCAGCGGCCTTCAGGCCCGAACTGAAGAAGAACTTCAGCTCGAACATGCCCCTGGGAGTCTGGGCGTACTTGCCCGACGTCGCGCGGCTCACGGTGCTCTCGTGTACGCCGATGTCGGCCGCGACGTCCTTCAGCGTCATCGGCTGCAAGCTCATGATGCCGTTGTCAAAGAACGCCTTCTGCCTCCGCACGATGGATTCAGCCACCCGGAGGATGGTGTCTCTCCGCTGCGACAGCGCCCTGAGAAGCCATAGCGCCGAGTTGAGCCTGTCGCGGACGAAATCCTTGACCGTTGCGTCAACTCCGGGATTGGTCAGAAGGGCTCTGTAGCGCGCGCTGACACACAGACGAGGCACGGCGGAATCGTTGGGGATCACGATGTACTCGCCGTCAACGCGCTCGATGTACACGTCTGGGGTGATGTACCTCACCTCTCCGTCGCCAGAGAGCCCGGCTCCGGGGGCGTGATTGAGCCGTCTGATGAGGTCCACTGCCTCCTGCACCCTCGCCAAGGGCGCTCCCGTTGCCGAGGCCGCCTTGCCGAGCTTTCCGGCGGCTATGTCCTCCAGGTGGGCGGCGACTACCTGAAGCGCTAGGCGGCTCAAGTCTTCGTCCAGCTGCATCGCCCGAATCTGTGCGCTCAGGCACTCCTGCAAGTCCCTGGAGCCGATGCCCACGGGCTCAAGATTCAGCAGCACCCGCCGTACCGCCTCCACCTCGTCCACGTCCACATTGAGAGCCGCGGCGATCTCGTCAACAGTCACGGCAAGGTAGCCGCGGTTGTCCAGACAGCCCAGAAGGTACTCGCCGATACGCTGATCCCTGGGGCAGCTGATCGCCGTTTTCAGCTGGATCCTGAGGGATTCCAGTAGCCCAGGCTCCCACCCGATGCCAGCCACAGGATCCTCATCGCGCCAGTCGTTACCGCGAATCTCCCATGAGCCGTCGCCCAGCTCGCCGAAGTACTGCGCCCAGTCCACCACCGGTTCGTCGGCAGAACGCGCGTCGGCTGACGCCCCGCTGGCAACGTCAGCTTCCGTCGGATCCCCCTGGCACTGGTCGGCTGAGGCGTACGCGTCATCAATCTCCACCTCGAGCAGCGGATTCTGTAGCAGCTGCTCCTCCAGGTAGTTCGACAGTTCCACCGTGGGAAGCTGAAGCAACTTGATGGCCTGTTGAAGCTCTGGCGTCATCACCAGCTTCTGAACTTGCTGCTGTACCAAGCCTAGACCGGTATCGTAAGCCATCAGGAAAGCCCCTTCTTCCTTCTCAGGCTATCGGCGATCTGAGCCAGCCTCCTCATGCGATGGTTGACCCCAGACTTGCCGATGGCGGGGGTCAGCATCGCCCCAAGCTGCGTCAGGCTGGCTTCCGGGTTCTCCAGCCGCGCCATGGCTATCTCTCTCAGGCTCGGGGGCAGGCGGTGCAAGCCCATGGCCTCGTCGATGAGCTCGATATCCTGCACCTGACGGCAGGAAGCCTCCACCACCTTAGCGAGGTTGGCGTTCTCCGCGTTCACCAGACGGTTGACGTCGTTCCTTATGGACCTCACTATCCTGTCGTTCTCCATCTCCAGCAGGGCGTTGGGAGCCTCCATTATGCGCAGAAGCTCCGCCACGTCGTCACCGTCTTTGACGTACACCACGTAGCGCTTGCGACGCTGGACTATGCCAGTGCGCACCCCGAACTCCCCGATGAGCTGTGAGAGGAACTCGGCGAAGCCTTCAGTCTCCACGTTGATCTCAAGATGATACCCTTTGCCCGGCAGGCTCATGTAGCCACTCCCCAGGAACACCCCGCGGATGAAGGCGCGCTTGCAGCAGTAGTTCTCAACAATTCGCGGATCCGGCCCGCCCGCCGCCGACGAAGCGGAAAGCCCCAGAACGTCGAGGAGGCGCACAACTTCATCGTGCCGCGGAAGCCTGACGATGTATGCCTTGCCGCGAACAAGCCCTCTCCCCTTGGCCACGGCAACCTGCACTTCCGGACGGGACACGTCCTTGAGCAGCGCCACTATCTTCCTGGCCACTGCTGCGCTGGACTCCCGTATGGACAATGACATCCTGCCAGACGCGATCCGGACGACGCCGTCGGCCTTTATGAGGCCGCACAGCTCGGAGATCTTGCAGCACTCGCGTTCAGGCATCGCCCTGATCAGCTCGTCCTTGGCACGAGCGTAGAAGTCCACGACGACGCCCCCTTCGGTTCATGGTACTTGGGTATTCCCCATACAGCGAGCTTTCCCTGCATGACATCAATACGTGCAGAATAGGCTTGCCGGGGAGGAGATAGCATGTTGGGAACTCTCTGGGTGGCTATGCTGGCGTCGGGAACCCTCGCAGCCGTCGTGTGCAAGGGGCCCGCGTCGGTGGCGCAGATCCTGACCAAGTCCGCGTCTGATGCCATCCACCTGTGCATCGGGCTTGCCGGCCTGATCGGCCTCTGGTCAGGCATATCTGCCCTGGCAGAGGAATCGGGGCTGATGGACGCGCTGGCCGCTGCAGTGAGGCCCGTGACCCGCCGCCTGTTCCCAGGCCTTCCTTCCGACAGCCCAGCCCACGGCGCCATGGCCGCTTCCTTCGCAGCCAATCTGCTCGGGCTTGGGGGAGCCGCCACCCCTCTTGGCCTGCGGGCCATGGAGGAGCTGGCGAAGGCCTCAAGGCGTCCTGGCGAGGCCTCGGACGAGATGTGCACCTTCGTTCTCCTGATCGCCTCCGGCCTCACGCTGGTCCCAACGTCGATCCTGGCGGTGCGGGCCCACGCGGGATCCGCGGCGCCTGCGTCCGTCACCGGGCCGATGCTGATAGCCAGCACCTGCTCAACCCTGACGGCGCTCCTGGCGGACGGACTCATCAGGGGAGCTAGGCGGCGCCTGCGGCGCGGAAGGTAGGCGCCAGCCGATGAAGGCGTTCGTAACCTTCGCGCAGCTCGTCACGCCTCTCTTCGTAGTGGGAATCCCCCTTTACGCGTGGTTCCGCCGCGTAGACGTTTACTCCGTGTTCCTCAGGGGCGCAGGCGAAGGCTTCAGGTCGCTGGCGCGCATGGCTCCAGCTGTGCTCTGCATGTTCACCGCGGTTGGGCTCCTGTCGGAATCAGGAGCCATGGACCTCGCCGGGCCGGCCCTGGCTCCGCTGGCGCGGGCCCTGGACACGCCAGAGGACATCCTGGTGCTATCACTGATAAGGCCCCTGTCGGGCTCCGGCGCGCTTGGCCTGCTCGCGAGGATCTTGAGCTCCAAAGGACCGGACTCGTTCGAAGGGATTCTGGCGTCCACCGTTCAAGGATCCACCGACACCGCCATCTACGTGGTGGCGCTGTACTTCGGGTCAGTGGGAATAGCGCGTACGCGACACGTCCCCATCGTGGCGCTGCTGGCGGCGGCGGCCGGAACTGCGGCGGCAGTCGTGGCCTGCAGGCTCAGCGCGATCTCGGGTTTCTGAGGGCCACCTCGGCGACGGTCAGGGCCAACCCCATGGGATCGTGCCTCACGATGTCCGTCTCGCTGGCGACGCTGGCTTCCACCACCCCTACCCCCATCGCCCTGAGCTCGTCCGCGTCGTATCGGACAGGTTCGGCGCCCTCAGCGAGGTACTTCTCCCTCAGGTGCCTGGATATGGGCGAGTTGCTGACTATCACCCAGTCTACCACCTCATCGCCTGCATGGTTCCGGATGGCCGCCAGGTGTCGCTGCGCGGTGTAGCCGGTGGTCTCGCCCGCTTCAGTCATGACGTTGCACACGTAGATCTTGACGGCCTTGGACGTAGCGATGGCATCGGCCATGCCGGGCACCAAGAGGTTCGGTATGACGCTCGTATAGAGGCTCCCCGGCCCGAGCACTATGGCATCGGCCTCGTCGATGGCCCTGAGCGCCTCCGGGAGCGGCTTGCAGTCGCCGGGCTCAAGGAACACCCTGGATATGGGCGAGTCGCACGTGGCTAGAACGCTCTCGCCTAACACCCGCCGGCCGTCCTCCAGTATCGCCCCGAGCACGCAGTCGTCGCAGGTGGCGGGCAGCACCCTTCCCCTGATGGCCAACACGTCACTGGACCTCTTCACGGCAAGGTCGAAATCGCCGGTGATGTCGGACATGGCCGCAATGAAGAGGTTTCCGAAGCTGTGCCCGGCCAGCGGGCCGTTGCCCTTGAACCTGTAGTTGAAAAGTTCCGTCATCAGCGACTCGGAATCGGCCAGAGCCACCAGGCAGTTGCGGATGTCACCTGGGGGCAACACCCCCATCTCGGCCCTGAGCCTGCCTGAACTGCCGCCGTCGTCGCTCACCGTTACGATGGCGGTGATCTTGGAGGTCAGCTGCTTGAGCCCCCGCAGCAGTGTGGAGAGGCCAGTGCCTCCACCCAGGGCAACCACCTTCAGTTCCATTGGCGCATCCTCCGATCTACCGTGGACCTATCATAGATAATTCGTCGGCGCCCATCGGAACACCTCGTCTTGTGCCGCTATATCTCGAAGGGCGCTGGCATCGTCGCAGGCAGAATCCAGGGCGGCACGGGCGAGCCGCATGAAGTTGTCGACGTGCGCCCGAAACCTGGCCCTGGCGTACTCAGACGCCTGGCCGACGCCGACGAGATACGGCCAGTCGCTGGCCTCAGCCAGCATCAGCTCCCTGGATGCCGCGGCCGCAAGCTCCAGTTGACGAGGGCTGAGCCGAACGGTGGCCGCGTCAAGCTGGCGCTTGAGAGCGTGTGCATCCCTGAGCACCGTCCACATGGAGCGCGTTGAGTCGTTGGTCCAGTTGCTGTGCGGTGGCCCTTCTCCCCACGATCCGTCCGTCAGCTCGACGTCTCCGCCCCACGTACCCTCGTCCGCTGCTCGGCTCACCGAAGCCAAGCTCATGCCAGCGCTTTCCGACACAATATGTATTACGTGGCTCAGCCAAGTAACCCCCTCATGCCACCAGTGCCCGAAGAGCTCCATGTCGAACGGGGCAACAACCAGCCCGCCGTCGACGCCGGCGACCCTTTCGGCCACGAACTGACAGAAGTGCTCGGCATGGCGACGGGCCGCCGCGTCCGCCTCCTGAGGCCGGTACAGCTGCTTGTAGTCTAGCGCCGTAAGCTTCGACGTCACCCTCCAGTACGGTATCCCGGAAAGCTCGTGCCGCTTGTGGAACTCCCTGTATGCCCCGTCTCCCGGGTAGCCAGTGTCTGGCGACCACACCTGAGCCACGGCGACGTCGTCTCGCACCAGAACCCGCATGTCGCTGCCGCCAAGGGTGTAGCGCGCCAGGCTAGCTGCGCCCGAACGGCCCGGCGTGGGCCTCACGGACGACGGGTCCACCAGTATGCAGTCTACACCGATCTCCTGGAGCGCGGCGTCGAGGGCTCCTGGGCTGTATCCCAGCTCAGGAAGCCACGCCGCCTTCGGCCGCACGCCCAGGTGGTGCTGTATGGCCAGCGCGCCGGTGCGCAGCTGCGCCCTGACGCGGTCGGCGTCGCCCAAGAGTGGCAGGTAGGCGTGGGTGGCCGCTGTGGTCATGATCTCTATCCTCCCGTCCTGTGCCAGCCGGCGGAAGGCTCCCACGAGATCGCGGTGCCAGCGTTCCAGGAACGAGCGCTTAACCGCCTCGCACTGCTCGAGATAGTCTCCGGCGATGGAGGCCATTATATCGTCGTGGACCTCCATGTGGCGCTCGATGTCGCGGCGCGCGGCTGCGATCCTGGCGTCGATGTACTCCAGGAACCTCTGCTTCATGTAGTCGTCCGCCAGCTGCTCGCAGAGGATCGGGGATACGGCCACCGACAGGCACGCGCCGGCCTCAGCGGGCAGGGCCTCTGCCATCAGGTCCAACATGGGGATGTAGGTCTCAGCCATGGCCTCAAACACCCATTCCTCGCCGAATGGCCAGACCCCTTGCTTCCTGCAGTATGGGATGTGTGAGTGCAGAACGAACGCCAGAAGCGACCGGGAGCTCAAAGCGACAACCTCCGGAGTCTCGCATGATGCGCAATGGACGCGTTTGGCGTTTAGTGTTACCCCGTTCAGCCCCAGTATCCAGCGGCGGATAGCCCATCATTCCTGGGGGCAGTATACCGTGAAGGAGGAAGGCCATTGGACACTGACAGCGCTCGCAGAATACCTCGACACCAGCACCAGCCCGGAGAGGGCCTCCCAGCCCCGGAGTCACCCATCAACCTCTCAGACCAGTTGCCGCGCTCCTACGGAGTGACGCGCTGCGTTCTCCAGGCTCGCGATCCAAGGTGGCTGCATGCCTGGTGGGAAGCGTCTGAGGCCGAGTGGAGCTTCGCGCTGGCGCGCGTGGGAGCGAACGCCGCTCAGGCCACCCCGGTGCTGCGCGTGTACAACCTGGGGACCGAAGGCCCGCCGGATTTGGCCTTGGCCTCGGCCTCGGCGATGGCACCTTGGTGGTATGTGCCCCTGGGCCAGTTCGCCGACGCCTGGCTCTTCGAGGTGCCGGTTCCCGGCTGCTACTACCGAGTCGAAGTGGGCCTTCTGGGCCCGGGAGGCGCGTTCGTCCCCGTGGCCGCCTCCAACGTTGCCCAGACGCCCCGGGCGAGCCCATGCGGCTTGGCAAGCCGGCGGCCATCAGCGTGGTCTGGCAGCATCAGCCGCCTGGCGTAGGCCGATCCAGCATCTACGTATGGCATATCTGCGGGGGGTATCGGAAATGGCTGAACCCAAGGGATACCTATGCATCGTGCTTCACGCCCATCTTCCGTACGTCAGGCATCCAGAAGGCAAGGGGGCCCTGGAGGAGATGTGGCTGTATGAGGCCATGACTGAGACCTACATACCGCTGTACATGATGCTGAAGCGCCTGGCCGACGCTGAAGTGCCCCATCGCATCACCGTGTCGCTCTCCCCGACGCTGGTGTCCATGTTCCGCGATCAGCTCCTCATGGACAGGTACCGCCAGCACCTTGACGGCCTCACCGAGCTTGCCGACAGGGAGGTGCAGCGTACCGCCTCGCTCGATGACATGAACGCCGTCGCCCACATGTACAGGGACATGTTCCGCGAGGTTCGAGATGTATTCACGGGCGAGCTGGGCGGCGACATAACGAAAGGCTTCGCGTCTCTCGCCAGCCGAGGGACTGTGGAGTTGATCACGTGCGCGGCCACCCACGGCTACCTTCCGCTGATGCAGGTGTGCCCTGAGGCCGCCAGGGCCCAGGTGCTGGTGGCAGCCGCGGAGCACCGGCGCGTGTTCGGAAGCCCCCCGAAAGGCATGTGGCTTCCTGAATGCGGCTACTACCCGCACGTTGACGAGTTCCTCGCAGAAGCCGGAGCCCGCTACTTCTTCGTAGAGTCCCACGGCGTCCTCAACGCGTGCCCCGCCCCTATGCGCGGCCTGTACGCGCCGATTACGTGCCCCAGTGGGGTTGCGGCGTTCGCCAGGGACGTGGAGAGCTCGCAGCAGGTGTGGAGCGCCGACCATGGCTACCCCGGCGATCCGGTCTACCGGGAGTTCTACTGGGACATCGGCTTCGAGCTGGACGAGGACTACCTCAGCCCCGTGCTGGGAAAGCTGCCCGCGCGCGCACACACAGGGTTCAAGTACCACAGGATAACCGGCAAGACTAATCACAAGGAGATCTACTGCCCGTCGGCGGCCAGAGATAGGGCCCTAGTGCACGCGGGCAACTTCGTGTTCAATCGGGGCAGGCAGATAGAGCACCTGGCAGGCTTCATGGACCGCCGCCCGATGGTGGTGGCGCCGTACGACGCCGAGCTCTTCGGCCACTGGTGGTTCGAGGGGATCGTCTTCCTGGAGCACGTCCTGAGGCTGGCGGCAGAGCCAGGCTCGGGTTTTGCCACTGTCACCGCGTCCGACTACCTCGGCCAGTATCCGGTGAGCCAGGAGGCCGTGCCAAGCATGTCGTCGTGGGGCTATGGAGGCTACTCGGAGGTGTGGCTGTCCCAGGAGAACGACTGGATTTACCGACACCTGCACTCCATGGCGTGGCGCATGAGCGAGCTGGCCAGGAGGTTCCCACCGCCCCAGCCTCCGCTGGTGGCGAGAGCCTTGGCGCAGGCCGCACGCGAGCTGATGCTGGCCCAGAGCTCCGACTGGGCGTTCATCATGAAGGCCGGCACGTGCGTGGACTACGCAGTGCAGCGCACCGCGTCTCACGTGCTGCGCTTCGACAGCCTATACCAGGCCCTCGTCCGCGGCGAGATCAGCGAGGGGCTGGTGAGGAAGCTGGAGGAAGCTGACAACCTCTTCCCCCAGCTGGATTACACCGTCTACTCCGGCGTGCTGAACCCTGAGGCGCTCTCCGCCACGGCGGACCGTATCACGCCGGCATAGAACAGGGCTATCTCCTCGGCCGCCTCCTGGCTGAAGGCCTCTGTATACACCTGGAAGACTGGGCGGTCGCTATCGGGCAGGATCAGCGCCTGCCCCTCGTCAGACTCCACCCTTATCCCGTCGATGAGCTGAACGTTGGAGCCTCTGGTGCGCTCGATGAGAGAGCGCATGACCCTGCCCTTGGCGGTCCAGGGGCACTCCACGGTGTGCGCGGCGGTGTGCGCCTGCGGCATCAGGCTGGCGGCCTCACTGAGCCGCATCCCCGTGGCGGCGAGGTAATCGGCCACCAGGGCCAGCGCGAAAAGGCCGTCCACCACCGGGTGCAGGTGATGCGTCCTCCTGCCCCCCGCCCCTACGTGGCACTCGATGGTGCGACGCAGCACCGACCCTGCGCCGGTGGGCGCCCGCAGCACCGATCCTCCCAGCGACTTAGCAAGCCTCTCCACCGATGCCGGCGCCGTTACCGGCACCACGAAGGGTTCACTGGGACGCAGTCTCACGGCGGCGGCACACGTCAACGCCAGGAGCGCCGGCTCCGACACTGACCCGCCTTGCTCGTCAATGAGGGCGAGACGCTCAGCGTTGCGGTCTACAATGAACCCGAAATCGGCTGCGGCATCGCGAACCAGCTGCGCGTGGGCGGCGGCAGCCGCGGGACCCTCCCAGTCGATGGACGCCAGCAGGGTGATGCCCAGTTTTCGGCAGAGCTCCACCACGAGGTCGCCGACATAGGCGGCGTCGTACGCGCCGGCCACCACCATCCCGGCGCGGCGTATGGCCTCAGTGTCGACTGCCGAGGCCACGGCGGCCAGATACGCCCGGGTGTGGTTGGGGCCGGGGACGATGGCGCCGATGCCGTCCGCTGGGGCTCGGCGGGAATCCTCGGTTGTGTACGCGTTCTCGATCTTGCGTTCGAGGTTCCTGTCGACGTGGATGCCCTCGGAATCAAGGAACTCCAAGATGAGAGATGCGGGGTCGGCCGGAGACACCCTGATATGGGCGCCCCCGGCGTAGCTGGAGGCCTGCAGGGTGTAGCGGGCGACGGCGGTGGTGTAGACGCCGTGGTCGACGACGTGGGTTCCGGCTGACACCACGCCTGACGCAAAGGCCGACGCGGCCATGGAGGATGCTGGGTGCGCGTCGCGGGAGAGGGCGATCTTGGCGCCGGCGGGCATACACGAGGCGTAGGCCGCCCCGGCGCGGGTGAGCACCGCCGGGGTGAGGTCGACGTTGGCGACACCGCTGACGCCCAGGGAGCCGAAGAGCCTGCGCTGGGCGGCGCCGGACCATACTAGGCTGTGGTAGACGCGCGCTCCGCCGTCGATCACCTTGTCGGGCCAGATCTTGACCCCGGCGGCGATCTTCGCGCCTTCGCCCACAGAAGCGCCGGACCCCACCACGGCGCCCTCCCCTATGCTGGCTCTAGCCTTGATGCTGGCGCGGGAGCCGATGACGCCGCCGGTTACGGTGGCGCCTGCGCCCACGAAGGCCCCGGGCCACAGCACCGAACGGGTGATGCGGCAGCCGGCCGAGGCCACGCACCCGGTGCCCAACACCGAACCGTCGCCCACCTCAGCACCCTTCTCGATCCAGCACCCGGAGGACACGATCACAGGAGGCTTGAGAACGGCGCCGGCCTCTATCACCGCGCCGTCGCCGACCCACACCCCGCGTTCGATGAGCTCGGCACCGATGTGCACCCTGGCCCTGCCCTCCAGGATGTCGTAGTGGGTTGCGCGGTACTGCTCAAGGCAGCCCACGTCGCACCAGTAGCCGTCGGCGACGTAGCCGAACAGCGGCCACTCCCTCTTGAGCAGGCGCGGGAACAGGTCACGGGAGAAGTCGAACTCGCCCTCGGGAGGGACCAGGTCAAGCACCTCAGGCTCCAGCACGTATATGCCGGTGTTCACCGTGTCGCTGAACACCTGCCCCCAGCTGGGCTTTTCCAGAAAGCGCTCGATCCTGCCGCTGGAATCGGTTATCACGACGCCGTACTCGAGGGGCGTGTCGACTTTCGTGAGAACCAGCGTGGCGGCGGCGCCGCGCGCCCTGTGGAAGTCAATGGCGGCGGAGATGCTTATGTCGGTGAGGGCGTCACCGCTGGCCACGACGAACGTGCCGTCAAGGAGGCCGCGTAGCGCCCTGACGCTGCCGGCGGTGCCCAGGGGGGTGGTCTCCACGGAGTACTGGATTGAGCAGCCGAAGCGGGAGCCGTCGCCGAAGTGCGTTCGCACCTCGTCAGGGAGGAAACACAGCGTGCAGGCGAGGTCAGTGATGCCGTTGGCCAGGAGAAGGTCAACGACGTGTTCCATCATGGGCCTGGCTGCCACCTGGGCCATGGGTTTCGGCAGGCTGCAGGTGAGAGGGCGAAGCCGTGTGCCTTTTCCGCCGGCCATTATCACCGCCTTCATCCGCTCGCCACCTCCCGTGCGAGGCGGGCTCCAGTCCCATCCTGCTCACGGAGCGTCGCCCCGCCCGCCGCGCCGGACTGAGGATGCAGGCCGCCGTCGCCCTGCATCTCCATGTGAAACCGCAGCACTTGGGCGTACACAGCAGCGGTGCGGCGCGCGATGGCCCGCCAGTCGTATGTGGTGCGTATGTCGTACGCTGCGGCCTGTGTGAGGTTGCATCGCAACGCCTCGTCAGCGAGCACGCTCACCAGCGCCGCCCCCAGCTGCACCGGATCGCCGGCCGGCACCAGGAGACCGTTGCGTCCGTGCGTGATGATCTCCTGCAATCCGCCTACGGCCGACGCCACCACAGGGGCCCCTGCGGCCATGGCCTCCAGCGCGGTGATGCCGAAGGGCTCGTAGAGACTGGGCACCACCGCCGCCCTGGCCCGCCGGTACACGGCGTTCCGCTGCTGATCCGACACGAACCCCAGCATCCTCACGGCATGACCCAGGCGCCGCTGGTCCACGAGGCGTCTGAGCTCGTCCCCGTACGGTCCCGTCCCTATCACGAAGAGCTTCGCGTTGGGCCTCGCTGCCAGCACCTGCGGCATGGCCTCCAGCAGCACCTGCACGCCCTTCTCGTACACCAGCCGGCCCACGAAAGCTATCACTTCATCGCCGGGATCGATCCCCAGCGAGCTTCCTGGCACATCGCCCTCTGCGAACTGGCCGGGCACGACGCCGTTGGGGATGACTTCGATCTTGTCGCCGGGGATTCCGAACACGTTCATCAGTTCGGTCCGCATGTGACGGGAGCACACGATCACCCGCCAGGCCTCGTAGCCCAGGTACCATTCGATGTCGGAGATGCGTCGCTGCATGGGTGTGTGCAGGCCGGAGTTGCGCCCGAACTCCGTGGCGTGGATGGTGGCTATCAGCGGGATCCTGTAGGCGTGCTTCATCCCCACTCCGGCGAACGCCGACGTCCAATCGTGGGCGTGCACGACGTCGAAGGGACCGGTCTCGTACGCCAGGCGGGCGCCTGCCGACAGCATGCCCACCGTGAGCTGCGAAGACCACTGCAGGAAGTCCTCGCAGCGGGGCCCCGGCACATCCACGCGGTGCACGTGCACCCCCCGGTCCGACTCGTCCGATTCCCTGTCTCCAAGGGCTATGACGTGCACCTCGTGTTCGGCAGCCATGGCCCTTCCCAGCTCCTGCACATGCCGGGATAGCCCGCCCACAACCCTAGGCGGGTACTCCCAGCTGAACATGAGCACTCTCATTGCCCCACCTCCAGCGCAAGACAACGCTGCGACCTGGTGACCAGGCCGCAGTGTTATGGTTGCGCCGAAGCGGACATTTATGCGCGCCTGCGCCGCACGGCCGCGATGGCACCCAGCACGACGGCCGCCGCCAGCGCAGCTCCGAGGCCCAGCCACAGCGACTCTGGAGCCCTGACCCTGAGCCGCCCCTGGTGAATGGTGACGCGGGCGTCTTCCACTTTGGGGAAGAACGAGTAGGAGCCGGCGCCTTCGAGCCGGGCGCCTGCGTCCTCGATGATGGGTCCAGGCCCCCACGCATACTGCGATACCATAGTGAATCTCCCCTCGGGCATGGGAGCGCGCAGCTCGCCTGCTTTGTCGCCGGCGGCCATGTCGGCGCTGACGGTGATGCCCAGGTTGGAGTAACGCAGGGCGCACGCCACGGTGTACGAGGGCACCACTGCCACAATCGACTCCCCGTCACGTCGCAGCTCATGGATGGGGTGAGCGGTGATGCGCTCCACGCCGCTTTCGAGTTCCATGGAGACCGTGGCCGACGCACCTGGCGCCAGCGACAGCGCGTAATCGGTAGCCACGAGCCTGCCGAACGGCACCGAGGTGCACGAGACCTCCGCCGCCAGACCGTCGTACCTGACCACGGCGTACGCCCCTGTCGCCATGCTCATGAGCCCCAACGGCGTGCCGCCGTGGGTGTACGCGCTGAGCACGCCCTTGCCCCCTGGGTCGCGGTAGGCCAGGAGGTCGGTGCCGGCGACGACGTCGAGGGCCCGCGACAGTCTCACGAAGCTGCTCAGGGTCAGGTCGACGGAGCCGGTGGCGCGGATGTCGAAGGTTGCCTTGAGTGCTGAGCCCTCAAGGCGAAAGGCTTTGGTCACGAAGGCCGGGCCGGAGCTGCTGCGGAACGTGAGGGACTTCGAGTCCTGCCCGATCTCGAAGGTGAACCCGTCAGAACGTAGCGTTCCTGAGGCCACCAGGGCGCCTCCGACGGTTTCGCGCGGCGTGAGCCCGGAGCCTGCCATGAGGAGACCGTTCGCCAGGTCGTACCAGGCAATGATGTCGCCGGAATCCGGCGAGAACACGAACATGTTCCCGGCGTTCACCAGCACAAGCTCCTCGACACCGTCGGCATCCAGGTCCTCCGCGTACGCAGAGACGGTCGGGTTCATCGCCTGCCAGGCGGCATGAGCGGGCAGGAGCGCTGCCACCCCGCTCCGGGCGCGTTCCGGATCCATCCGCCCCACGAGGCCCATGTTCCTCAGGTGCCAGCAGTGCACCAGCTCGGCCCAGCTCAAGAGGGCCCCCGCCGCACTGGCCGCGCCGGCCGCGCCGGTCTCGTCGGCCATCGCGGCACGAACCGTCTGTATCTTGCTGCGCACCTGAGCCTGGACGCTCCTGGCCTTCGCCAGCACCGGATCGTCCGCATTGAACTGGGCCCACGAAGAGTAGCGCTGGGCTGACAGGGCTCGCGAGATGGCCCGGGGCTCGCCGGCAGGCACCTGCGCCACCGACGGAATGCCCTCGGCAGCGCTCAGGTGCGCCTCGACGCTGACGATGGATGCCGAACCAACGTCGGAGACGGCCCTGATCAGGTCGGGCAGCCTCTCCCAGCCTGGCTCCTCGGCCGACAGGTCAACCTCGATGGCGCACACAAGTATGTCGCGTGAATCACCCTTCGCGCGCGCGGCGGCTGCCCCTGCCACGTAATCTGCAGCCTGTTTCACCGAGCCAGAGGTCAGCGCCTTCCTGCACGCGTCCACGAACGCGGTGTCGATGGGAACCAGCACTATATCGTCCCGAGACCAGCTTGTCCTCACCGGGCTTCTGCTGCTTATCCCCTGGGCGTTGGCGCTGGCGCGCAGCACCGTATCGTCGACCAGGGTGTAGCTGTACCCGGCCGCCGCCAGCGGACCGGTGATGTCCTGGCGCCATACCCCTCCGGTGTTCCAGTAGCCTGTGGGTGACGACCTCAGCAGGCGTTCGTTGAAGGCGCGCCCCAGCTCCAGACTGACCCTGGCGTCCCACGGGTCCAGGGCGGCCAGGGCAGCCGGGGCCAGCAGCGAGCCGACGCTCACGAACCTCGCGGCGGTGAGGCCGTCCCTGATGCGCTGCAGGGCCGGGGAGCCTGTCCACGCCAGGGCCGCGGCTAGGTCAGGCGATACACCCAGACCGAACTGCGCCCCCTCGCACCTCTCCATGGCCTCTATGAGCTCCATCAGCCGTTCGGATTGAGCCTGCAAGTCGCCTGACTCGACGTCCCCGATGACATAGAACGAGAATGCCACTGGAAAAGCGGATGGTTCAGCAGGCTCGCTCACGCCCCCCGGTACCAGACCTTCCCGAATCCCCTTGCTGAAGATTCGCTCCAGGAAGTCCAGGAGTCCACCATCGGAGGACTGCGCCTGCGCGCGAGGGCCCGCAGCTACAACCAGAGTCACTAAGATGAATACAGTAAAGCGGCGTAAGGCACAACGTAACATCCGCGATATGCTGCCCAAGCGAGTTCCGCCCAAGCTTAGCTCCCCTTTCGTCGTAACGCGCGGCGCCTTGCCAGCAACGCACCGATGCCCAGCGCCGCCACGCCTGCAGCGGCCCAGCCAGCGGCCGGCGCCCAGTTGACCCCGGCCTCATGCACGTTGGCTGGCACCAGCACCGCCAGGCGTCGGTCGGCGTCGCTCCACGACCTCAGCTGGCTGTACTGGGATTTGGAGGCTGAATCCGGAGCCAGAATGTCGATGGCGTACGGGCACAGCCCGGAGTCGCTTCCTCCCCCGAACACCCACTGGCCGCCTTCCTCCGTGACCGGTCTGTGGTCGTCGGGGCCGTAACCGTCCTGAGAGGAGACCACCACATAGTATTTCCAGCTTTCAGACGGCTCCCCGAGGAGTTCCAAAGGCACCGACGCCCTGATGGTGGACGTGTTGGGCAGAACCCCTGCCCAGATCGGGTGATCCTGGCCGCCCACATTGACGCGGCTTCCGCCCCATGCCAGTATCTTGATGTACACGTCCGGAGCCCAGCGCGGATCGAACCTCACGTTCAACCCCGAACCGAAGGAGTCGACGCTGCCCTCGCCCGGCGTCGTGTCGATGAACACTTCCACCAGCTGGTGGCTGAAACCCTCAGGCGCGTTCCACGTGTTAATTAGCCGGGCCACCGTGACATCGAAGTTCGTCGCCCTGTCGTCAACGGTCACTCGAAACCTCGTGAGGTCGAAATGCCCGCTGTACGGGGCGAAGGACGGGTTGGTGGGATACGTATAGCTGCCAGGCCCGTGGTCATCTCCGGCGGGATCATCGCACTCCCACACCACCCGTTCCCCAGCTACCTCCGCACGCGCCATCGGCACCGACGCCATCGTCGCCACCAGCACCAAAGCCCAGGCCACCAACGCCCTTCTCACGCCAATACCTCCGCATCGACTGTAAAGAATCACGAGTATTCCTCGACAGCGCAGCACGCGGCGCCCAGGACCCCGGCGTCGGTGCCCAGGGAGGCTGGCACGATACGACATCTCGCCGCTGCCTCCGGTGGGTATGCTAGTACGGCCACTTTCTGCTTCACAGTATCGAACAATACGTCGCCCACCTGCGACACTCCTCCGCCTATTACGACGGCGTCAAGGTCCAGAAGGTTCAGCGCGCTGGCCACTGCAGTGCCAAGATATTCGAACGCCTCGCGCAATATGGCACTGGCCGTGGGATCTCCCTGCCTGGCGGCCTCTGCCACCACTCGGGCGGTGACCGGGCCAGAACCGGCGATGGCGGCGATGGTCCGCCCCGCAGGGCGGCTGGCCAGCTCCTGGCCGCGCCTGGCTATGGCCGTCCCTGACGCGACCGCCTCGAGGCAGCCCCTGCTCCCACAGCTGCATAGGGGCCCGTTGGGCACCATGGTGATGTGTCCTATCTCGCCTGCACCGCCCCGTGCGCCCCGATACAGCCGCCCATCCAGCACAAGGCCCCCTCCCACTCCGGTGCTGACGGTGATGTACAGCATGGCCCTGGAGTTCACGCCCGCCCCGAGCCGGCTCTCTGCCAGCGCGGCGGCGTTGGCGTCGTTCTCGATGCAGGTAGGCCTGCCCAGCTCGCGCGCGACGATTGCCGCCAGCCCAACGCTCCTCCATCCCAGGTTCGGCGCGTCCAGCACCGTGCCGGCGTCCCGATCCACCGGCCCCGGGGCCCCCACACATATCCCGGCCACGTCCTGGAGCCGGATCCCGGCATCATCCACCAGCGCCTTCACTGATCCAGTGATCCGTGAGATGACGGCCTTGACGCCTTCCTCCGGCACAGTCGCTACCTGGATCCGTGATAGAACGTTCCGACCTCGGTCAACGAGGGCCGCAGCTATCTTGGTGCCTCCCAAGTCTACACCTGCAAAGTACATCGGCGATGCCTCCGCTAGTCTGCCATCCTTTCCTGCACTAGCCCTCGGCCATGTATCTAGGTACATAAGCATGCCGGGGCCCACGCCCCGGCATGCCGAAGGCTGGAACTACCTTATGGCCAACTCCGTCTTGGGGTCGAACAGGTGGCACTCGTCCATGTTCAACACCACCTTGTGGCGTTGGCCGTCCCTTGCCTTGGTGCGCGGGTTCACCCTGGCCACGAAGGAATGAGGGCCGCAGGTGAGGTTAAGGTACACCTCGGCTCCCATGGGCTCCATCACGTCCACGGTGCACTCGATGACCCTGTCCGGAGCCGGCTCAGAGACGAAATCCGCGTCCTCGATGCTCTCGGGCCTGATGCCCAACACCACGCGCTCGTTGACGTAGTTGACTGCGCCGGGCGCGCGATGCAGCGGCACTCCGGTGGAGAACGACTCGCAATCGATGAAGAGATCGTCGCCTTCCTTCCTCAACACGCCTGGTATGAAGTTCATCGCAGGACTGCCGATGAACCCTGCGACGAACATGTTGTCGGGACGCTGATATATCTCCAGCGGCGCTCCTACCTGCTTGATGAAACCGTCCTTCATCACCACGATCCTGTCGCCCATGGTCATGGCTTCCGTCTGGTCGTGGGTGACGTAGATGATGGTGGTCTGCAGGCGGTTATGCAGTTTCGAAAGCTCCGCCCTCATCTGCACCCTGAGCTTCGCGTCGAGGTTTGACAGCGGCTCATCCATGAGGAAGACCTTGGGTTCTCGCACGATGGCTCGCCCCACCGCCACCCTCTGCCTCTGGCCGCCAGAAAGCGCCTTGGGTTTGCGATCGAGCAAGTTCTCGATGCCCAGGATCCGCGCGGCTTCCTTCACCCTCCGGTCGATCTCCTCCTTGGGAAACCGACGGAGCTTCAGGCCGAACGCCATGTTGTTGTAGACGTCCATGTGGGGGTACAGTGCGTAGTTCTGGAAGACCATAGCGATGTCCCGGTCCTTGGGAGGGATGTCGTTCACCAGCGTGTCGCCGATATAGATGTTCCCTGACGTTACCTCTTCCAGACCGGCTACCATTCGGAGGGTCGTGGACTTTCCGCAGCCTGACGGGCCAACCAGCACCAGGAATTCCTTGTCCCGGATCTCCAAGTTGGCGTCGTTGACTGCAACAACGTTGCCAAACTTCTTGTAGACGTGTTCCAGTCGTACACCTGCCATGCATAGTCCTCCTAATCTATCAATTCGGTGGCATCTGTGCCCACCTGGTCCACTGGACTATTCCACACGGCGTTAGTGATTCCTTCAACGAAGTCCATCGCCGCTGCGTATAATGGGGCAGAAATCCTACAGGTGGTGATGGAATTGGCCCACGAGAAGCCCCTTCTCCTGATGAGAGGGATGACGGTCATTCCCGTAGGCAACTTGCAGGAGCAGCTGCACTTCAGGGGGTTTCCCCTTGGCGAAGTCGACAACGTGTTCGGCATCCGAACTGAGCTGGCCGTCAGGCAATTCCAGGCCAGCGCGGGGCTGCCGGAAACCGGCATCGTGGACGAGGCCACCTGGCGTCTGCTGTTCGGCGGTACCCCCCTCCCCGCTGGCGCCTGCGTGCAGGAAGAGTCTCTAGCCAATGCTGGCATGGCGAGCTCTGGAATCGGCGCCACCCAGGCCTCGGTGCAGATAGTGATAAACCTGGCCCAGCGGCGGCTCACCCTGATCAGAAACGGAGTGGAAGTGGCGAGTTACCCTGTGGCCATCGGCAAACCAACCACGCCCACCCCGGTGGGTGAGTTCAGGATCCTTAACAAAGCCCTCAACCCGGGCGGCGTGTTCGGCACCAGGTGGATGGGCTTCACCACCAGGGGGCACGGGATCCACGGCACCAACCAGCCGCAGTCCATCGGGCACGCAGTGTCCAACGGGTGCGTGCGCATGTACACGCCTGACGTGGAGGCCCTGTTCGACCAGGTATGGGTGGGGGTGCCGGTGTCAGTGCGCTCGGGAGTGCCAGGCCAGGCGGTAGCGCCGGGCACATACGTCGTCAGGTCAGGCGACACGCTGTGGACCATCGCCCAGCGTTTCGGCACCAGCGTGGCCGCGCTGCGCACCGTGAACAACCTCGCCTCCGACATGCTCGCCGTAGGCCAGGTGCTGGTGATACCGAGCGGACCGCAGACTCCTCCCATAACGACCTCGGACTACGTTGTGCAGCCAGGCGACACCCTCTTCCTCATCGCCCGACGATTCGGCACCACAGTGCAGGCGCTGATGTCCGCGAACAACCTGACAACGACAAACCTGTACGTGGGGCAGCGGCTGCGCATCCCAGGCGGAACGCGAACAGCTTCGGCCGCGTCGTCCCCCAGTACGCGGGAATACGTGGTGCAGACAGGCGACACCCTGCGGGCCATCGCCGGGGCCCACGGCACAACCGTCGAGGCGCTGGTGGCCGCCAACTCCCTGAAGAGCGACGACATCTACCCAGGGCAGCTGCTTCGCCTGCCGTGACAGATAGGCGAGACGCCAGACGCCAGACGCAACAGCGCCCGGGGATCGCCCCCAGGCGCTGCGCTCTGGCTATTTCGCCAGGATTCAGTATCGTTCGAGTTGCCCTAGAACGAGACCTCGACTCCCGCGAAGACCTTGTTGTTCACGGTCTCGCCGGTCACGCTGTATGCGTATCCGAGGTTCACGCCGTTAGGCGCGGTGTAGTCCACCGTCAGCTCACGGGAAGGATCATCCTCCGCCGGACGGCTGTCGTAGAGTCCGGCCACCTTGACGCCGCGGAAGGCACCTACATCGGCGCCAACGGCCGCGCGGGCCACGTGCCGCATTCCCTCAAGCGAGAAGTTGGTCACGGTGGCGTCGTAGCTTGCGCTGACCACCAGGTTCGGCAGGAGCGCGCGTTCGTTGATGGACACGCCGACGCTGGTCTCATTGGTGTTGGTGGTGGTCTCCTCCTCGATCCTCTGGGTCAGCCTGTGGCCGGCCCTGAGGTCCAGACCGCGGAAGTTGGTGGCCACCGCCGCGCCGATGGCGCGCTGGTCGTCCATCTTCCAGTCGTTGCCCGTGCCGAGGAGCTCACCGTCGACGGTGACGCCGAACCGGCCGACCTGGGTCGCCAGAGCCGCCGTCACAGCGGTGTGTCCTTCCTCGCCATCCACGGGATTGCGGTTTCCTTTCGCCATGAACGTGGGATCGAACGCGCCGCTGGTATGCCTAAAGCCAACGGATGCCGCCACGTCGATGGGCAGGAAGTCGATGCCGTACTCGGCCTCAGCCCTGATGGCGATCTGGTCGTCGTTGGCCTCTCCGGCCACGAGCCCGTTGATCACCAGGTTGCTCATGGGCACCACGGATGCGCGGGCCAGGTAATCGATGTCCTCAGCTCCGGACTTGACGATAGCCGCGTCCATCGCCGCGATGGGCATCGTGACGCCGATCCTTCCGCCGGCGGCCGGCTGGTGGTCTTCCTCACCCATGTAACGGCCGTAGAAGGCGTCCATGGTCACGGAGCCCATTGTAAGACCGGTGATGGAGATGCCGTCGATCTTCTTGGTGTCCAGGATGAACGGAGAGTACGCCAGGTCAAGGTCGCCGACGCGGGTGACCATGGCGGGTCCGCCCGTCCAGTAGGGTCCGGCCGCCTCGATGTAGGCGGTCTTGATGCCAAGGCCATAGGTCTCAGAGTGGTCCTCGTCAATGACGATCGATCCGTTCTCAAATGACCAACCCATGGGGGTCATCTCAACGACGCCACGGATGGTCTGTCCACCGGTGAAGCCCACGCCCAGCTCGAGCGTGAGGTCGGTGATGGTGGAGGATTCCTTTCCCTCGAGGTCATACGCGACCTCGCTGGAGAGCTTTCCGCCCAGGGTCATCTGAGCGGCGGAAACAGGCAGTGCCACAACTGCGACGATCAGTACTGCGAGTGCAACTGCTAGCTTTTTCACGATTGTTCCCCCTTGATGACTGTGTGCATGCCGCATCACGTGCTGAGATCACTGCTGCGATTCCCTGAGCGTCGTTCGGGGAAGTCTCCTTGTTTCCTTCGCCGTCTTCACCCAGAGGTGCTACGTCTGTTCTTGCCTCGGGCCGTTACTCAACATCCTTCGGGGGAGCACCTCCTTTCCGGACTCATGGCCGTACCCGAGCGGTCTGCGTGCGACAAGAGCATGGTCGATGTTTCACCATCGCCTGTTCGGGGGAATGAATTCTACTTCCCATGCGGAGTTCCTGCCATTCAAATACCCACTGAGCTGGTGTAACTCTTGGCATGTCTGGATATTGCGGCCGATCCTCCGATTTCTTGCCATCCGAGGCTCTGTTCAGGACATGAGCGTCAAACTCGAGCGTCGAGGTCTCTGAAAAACCCAGCTTGAGCCGGGCTTGAAGCTAGGAACATGGCGTG